>Ga0366817_10074_pt1 | contig 44557 bp, 37 predicted proteins | sample TotcelFGM3001N13_FD_207092 | JGI IMG/M metagenome (GOLD analysis project Ga0366817, IMG submission 207092) | Enriched cells from coal bed in the Powder River Basin, Montana, United States - Total cells FGM rep3 HSBNCT.FGM.300.1.N13 ...
TCTGCGATATTGCATGGTGATCATTATGTCCTTAATGGCACCAAACGATTTGTTACCAACGCCCCTGAAGCTGATGTATTCGTTGTCTTTGCTACAGAAGATAAACGGAGACGGTTTATGGGCATAACTGCCTTCATCATCGAGAAGACATTTCCAGGATTTCGTGTCAGCAGAGAAATAGACAAAATGGGGCTGAGAACCGCCCCGATGGCAGATTTGATTTTTGAAGATTGCAGAGTTCCTCTGGAAAATCGACTGGGCCGGAGTGGAAATGGCGCAGCCATATTCAACGACTCAATGGAATGGGAAAGAAGCTGCATTCTGGCCAGTTGTCTGGGGGCAATGGAAAGACAACTGGAAATTTGTGTTGCTTATGCAAAGACGCGCAAGCAGTTCGCCAAACCGATTGGTCAGTTCCAGTCTGTCGCAAACAGGATTGTGGACATGAAAGTCAGGCTGGAAACTGCCCGTTTGATGTTGTATCGGGTTGCCTGGCTCAAAAAAACACAGGGCCATGCGGGAATGGAAGCTGCCATAGCAAAGCTGTATATGAGTGAATCATGGATAAAATCCTGCCTGGATGCCATACAGATACATGGCGGATACGGTTACACAACCGAATATGAACTTGAACGGGATCTCAGGGATTCCATTGGTGGAACACTCTATTCAGGGACATCCGAAATCCAGAAAAATATTATTGCCAGATATTTGGGACTTTAAGAGCAAGCATCCCGATTCCTGGATAAATGGAAGGCGCCGCCATGAAATATTTGCTGCACCATCTTCTTTCTGACTCAGCAAAAAATTATCCTGACAAACCGGCCGTTGTTTTTGGAAATGAGACAACTACCTACCAGGAATTGGATGATATCACTACAAAACTGGCTCTTTCCCTGATTGACGCCGGGATTAAGAGGCGGGATCGCGTTGGAATCTATCTGAACAAATCCATTTCTTCCGTGATTGCCATTAATGCGGTGCTCAAGGCTGGCGGGATTTATGTGCCCCTGGATCCCAATGCGCCGCTGTCCAGATTGGGTTATATTATTCTGAATTCAGAGATCCGGTGTGTTCTGACATCTGCAAAAAAGGTCCCCAATATAGCCAAAATGTTTCCGGAAAACAACCCTCTGGAGACCATCGTGCTAATGGACAATTCACCGGTTCAGATAGACGATATTCCGGTTAATACCATACCGTGGTCAGCGGTAAACGCCAGGGATACTGCCAGGCTGAAGGAAAATATCGGGATAGAAACCGATCTGGCCTATATTTTATACACGTCCGGCTCCACCGGCGATCCCAAAGGGGTTATGATATCCCATCTCAATGCCCTGACATTCATTAACTGGAGTCATGATGAATTGGGTATTCAAACCACCGATCATATTTCCAGCCACGCCCCCCTGCATTTTGATTTGTCAATTTTTGATATTTTTACAAGTATCCGTGCTGGTGCAACCATCTTCCCCGTACCTGAGGAATTTTCAATTTTTCCACGAAGGTTGATTCATTTCCTTCAGCAAAATAAAATTACAGTATGGTATTCGGTACCTTCGGTACTCACACACATGATCGTTCATGGAAACATGAAATCTCATTCTTTCCCGGATATGCGATTGATACTGTTTGCCGGCGAAGTCTTTCCGGTCAAATACCTGCGGGAATTGATGGAAATAATCCCCAAAGCGGAATATTTCAACCTGTACGGTCCCACGGAAACCAATGTCTGTACATTTTATCAGGTCAAAACAATGGAACCGGATACCCTGAAACCGGTTCCCATCGGCCGTGCGTGCAAAAATATGGAGGTTTTTTCACTGGATGAACATGGTAATATCATAACAGAATCAGGTAAGGAAGGGGAGCTTTGCGTGCGGGGCTCCTGTGTTGCACAGGGGTATTGGAGAGATCGCCAGAAAACCGAAATTTATTTTATTCGAAATTTTCTATTATCTGACTTTGATGAAAAAATGTACAAAACCGGTGATATTGTCACACGGGATGACGATGGCAATTATCATTTGATCGGACGGAGGGATCATATGATAAAAAGTCGGGGATATCGAATTGAAATCGGTGAAATTGAGGCTGCTCTGCTTGGTCATACTGCGGTAAAGGAGGTGGCTGTTGTTGCAATACCCGATGAACACATCAGCAACAGAATCAAGGCGTTCGTCGTACCCATGCCCCTGTCCAAAACGGTGACCAAAATTGAAATTGAACAATATCTTTCAAAAAAAATTCCCCACTACATGATTCCCGAAATTATTGAATTCTGTACCATGCTACCGAAAACATCATCAGGAAAGATCGATCGAAAACTTCTATCGACACATGCGTGCCTGGCATAGCGGCGGCTCTGGCAACATTTAAAACGGTGAGCCTTTTCAGGGGATAAAGGAGTTTGAAGAGAATACGATGGATATCAAATTTTTACTGAAACAGCATATTGTCACAGAAATGATGCATGAGTCCAATCCGGATATTCTGGATGATGATGCGGTTCTTATCGAAGGCGGATATATTGATTCAATGAATCTGATCCAGCTCATTAAATTTATGGAAGAGAAGTTCGGGATCAAGGTTGAAGACGATGAGCTCGATATAGTCAATTTTCAAACAGTTAATGTTTTGACCGGTTTTGTAAAAAAAAAATTAGCCGATTCCTGATGATCATTGTTGAACTTGTTTTTGGTCATGATCATCGTTTGGACCAGCACAAAAAGCGTTCACCACTGCAGAACAGAAGACACATCGAAGGTCTGTAGAATAAAGTTGTGTGTGCTCTGTGATGAGATTTTCTTGAAATGTGTCCCAAATGCGGATCAAATTCTTAATCGGGTATAAACCTGTCTGGCAGAAACCATGACAATTCATTACACCAACGGTATCATCAGCAGACGTTTACCGATATCCATCAGGAACTACTGGTTCACTCAACGTCCGGTAATTGGGGCGATGCCGGATATTGCCAGACTTCACAGCATCCCTTCACCTGTCAGCGGCGCGGAAAACACACAGTCATGGACTCTTTTGACAGACCTTTGCGGAACAGAAACAGAACTCTTGTCCCGTTTATCCCGAAGTACACGAACCCAGGTAAGGCGGGCGGAACGGGAAGGGGTGACCGTTGAAAGACTGAATTGCAATTGCCCGGAAACGCTGGATGGTTTTGAACGTTTTTTCAATCGGTTTGCAAATACCAAGACAGGATTTCGTGATGTTTTGAATGTTTCTGTTCAATTACACATGTTGAAGCGGTATGCAACTGCCTCTATGCTGGAGATATCCCGTGCCATTGGGCTTGACGGGAAACCGGTTGTTTACCACGTGTTCATTGTCGCCGGTGGGCGCGCCAGGGTCCACCATTCCGCTTCACTTTTTCGTGAAAGTGACAACAGTGCCCAACGCCATTTCATGGGTTGGGCAAACCGTTTTTTACACTGGTGCGACATGCTTTATTATCTGCAGAATGGATACAGTTTATATGATATGGGTGGCTGGTATGCCGGCCGCAATGATGAATCACTGTTGCGTGTCAACAAGTTCAAGGAAGAATTCGGGGGCAAGGTCGTTTGTGAATATGATGCAATGGTTGGGTGTTCATTGGCGGGAAAAATGGCATTAATAGCCCGTGACCTGATTCTTGGACTGCCATACGCCATAAGAAAAAGTTTGCATTAACAAATACGACCAGATACAGGGGCCTGATCAAGATGCCGTCATTCCGACATTCCACATACGATCAACCTTCCTTTTTGTGTTCAAACAAATATTCGGGTGGGAAAGCCAATATTCCAGAATCCGAGAAATCTCATAGCGCCATTCAGATCATCCTCTGGAGCCTGTGCGTTGTATGGGCTGTATTTCTTTCCCTAAAAAACTATGAAACATTTCAAATAGGTGGATTCAGGGATGATGCCGAGTATGTCGTTGCAACCCGATCACTGGTCCATTCTGATGAATACGGTTTGATCAACCTGCCGGGAGAACCGGGTCTTCCACGTTTTCCGTTTGGCTATCCGTTAATTCTGGCGCCGATTGTAACCCTGTTTCCAGATAATCCCGATGCAATGAAATGGCCTGCGCTCATTGCATCGGTGCTGAACGCCGGCCTTTTGTTCTGGTGCTGGAAATACTTCAGCAAATCAACTTCTTGTTGGTATGGGCTGGCAGTTTCAGGACTCTATATTTTATCGTCAATGACGGTTGGTCTCACACGAATCGTGATGTCTGACGCGGTTTTTACGACTTTCTGTCTGGGATCCATTCTGTTGGCCCAACGCTCAGCGGAAAAGCCGCTAAACATCATCGAATATATTGTCATGATTGTTTGCCTTTTTTTTACCTTGTTTACCCGAACAGTCGGTGCAATTTTCGTTGCAACCACACTGTCATATTACATGATTATCAAACCGCGAGAACACTGGAAAAGTGCATTTGCAATGACAGTGAGCATTTTTGTTTTATTTTCAGCAGTGATTACAGTAACACCCATTAAAATCAAACACGTCATTCCAACAGAATATTTAAGTGTACTCACCTCCCCTTCTGATTGGGGACAAAATGCAAAAGAAGACCCAATTATCGATCGATTGATTTCCGGATCTCTCGAATATTCACAGAAATATATCCGTAAAGTTATACTGGTCCTGGGGGGTGGTGACAGAGAACGTGAAGTTTTTGATCGACTCGGCATCCCATTTTTTCCGAGTCTTGTCGGAATAATCATTGTACTCATCATCGGCACGGGATATGTCAGGTGGATTTTTCAGGAGGGTTTTTCCCTTTTTTCGGTGTGCGTAATTCCTTATCTGGCCATTCTGGTTCTCTGGTCATGGCGTGACGAACGCTTGCTGTATCCGATTCAACCCCAACTCTATCTGGGGCTTCTCCTGGGATCTTCTGTGATCATCACGAAATTGACACCTTTTCGGTATCGGCAATCCTGGATTCGACATCTGATGTTGGGCGCAATCGTCACGATGTTAATCTCGATATACAGCTTCAGAAATTTTCCGGCTGACTTTTCTCAATCACACATTGGCGATCTGTCAATGCGGACGGCATGGATCAGGGACAATACAGAATCGTCATCCGTGATCATGACAGAAGAACCGCCAACCGATTATATATATGGCATGAGAAGAACCGTCCCCTATCCCCAACAATCATTTTCCACAGCAGCAGATTTTTTTAACGTTCTACTGGAAAATCATGTGAACTATTTTCTTGTCGCCCCTCGATACCAATGGCAGGGTAAACATACTCCAGGTTTCAGCGCAAAGACATCATCTCTTCTGCCTTTACTTGAAAAACTGCGAGCAGAGAAGTTGGTTGAACTGACTTATTCTTCTGAACAAAACTGGGTGAAGGTCTTTAAGGTAAAATCCTGATTGTGCTGATTGACCAAACACTTTGACCGATCATTCTGACGGAATCTGGCCCGTGCAGCGTTTTCTGTGATGTGATTGAACGATACGGCATCCGCATAGGAGGATATGATTGTCAACACGCCTATGGGGGCCTGAAAACGGTACCCGATATCGGTCTAAAACGTGCCCATTGGCACGATGTTTAGGCAACTGCTTTTTCACCAAAACATCCATGACATTGGAAAAAGAATATCTTAAACCAGAGCGATGAGGCGATTTATCAGGCAAAAACTTGATGGGACAAAGCGATAAAGAGAAATTTTTATGAGAGGAAAGAAAGAACTTCTGGCCGATATTCTGTTCAACTCCAATGCAGTCAGCCTGTTTAAGCGGCTCCCGCTGCGGAACAAGCTGATCGTTTTGAATTATCACCGCATTCTGCCAGATGATCCTCAGTTCACGACGCTTTTCGATGACGGGGTCTATAATTTGAATGAGACGGAATTTGAGCGGCAAATCAAATGGTTGACGCACAATACATTCGTCATGTCAGAAACCCTGCTGCTCAATCACTTCATAAATGGTGTTTTCATTCAACCCGATACATTCAAACCCTGTGTCGTGATTACATTTGATGATGGATACAAAGACAATTATACGTTTGCCTATCCGATATTAAAAGCCTATGACGTTCCAGCCATTCTGTTTGTCGCCTCTCAGATGATTGATGAAAGACTTCTGGCCTGGTGGGACATCATCGCCTACCTGATCAAACAGTCCAAAAAGCCCGTGATTCAGTACGATGATCGAAAGTTTATGTTGGATACCCAGCGAAAACATGCCATCAGTTATTTTCAGGAAAAAATGAAACAGACAGCTTATGAGCAAACCAAATATCTGCTTTCAGATTTGTCTGATCATTGCGAAGTGGAGATGCCGGATGCCAAACTTCAGAATCAGGAAATTCTGACCTGGAATGAGATACGGGAAATGGGTCAAAACAATATTGCCATCGGATCTCATACCCACACCCACCGGGTGCTGACAACGATCGATGCCAGTGCTCAAAAAGAAGAGATGATTCTATCCAAGCTGATCATAGAGGATAATATCGACCATCCGGTTTTGAGCATATCCTACCCGGTTGGTGAACAGCGGTTTATTACGCAGGAAACTGCTCAGATAGCCGCTGCCAGTGGATATCGTCTGGGGTTTACGACCAATTCCGGCATTAACGACTGGAAAAGCATTCAGCCCTACGCCGTCAAACGGATTGCACGTTTTCTCGAAAAGGTGTCAACGGTTTCACTGATGACCATACTTCCAGAGGTTTTTACCTGGGATTCAGCGGCGTCCATCCAGATAAAACTCATGGAAACACATCCAACCTATGCCGATGCCTACTACCGGCTGGGAATCATCCATCTGGGCCAGGGCAAAATCGACCAGGCCATTATCAATTTTCAGGAAGCGTTATCGTTCAATCCCAATTATATCGAAGCCCGCATCAAGCTGGGGATCAGCCAGGCATTTTCAGGCAATTTTGACGATGCGGAAAAAAACCTGCTGATGATTCTTGAAAAAAGACCTTCCTTTGCCGATATTCATTATTATCTGGGGCTGATAATGGCTGCAAAAAAGAAAATTCATTCGGCTGTTCAGTATCTGGAAAAAGCCGTTGAAATCAATTCGACATACAAAGATGCCATTCTGCGGCTTGGTATTTTATATTTTAAGCAAAATCGATATGATCGGGCGATGGACATGCTGAGCCGCGCCAGTCGGTTGGATCCATTGGATCCGGATTTGCTTTCCCTGGTTCAGGCTGGTCAGCAGATCATTGCTTCGCATGGATATTCATCGACCAGTCTGATACCGCTGTTTTCCATTTATATCGGTGAAACCGACCGGCTTGAAACGCTGATTCAGCGGTTTATCATGCAGCTCAATATCAGCCCGAATCTGAACGATATCATGGCCATTGTGGAAAAAGGCGCCTTTCCGGATGACAATCTGGAAATTCTGCTGCAGTTGTTTCAGGAGCACAAGGCCGCTTTTCCGGAATACGCAGATATCCATAACATGCTGGGAATTTTGTATAAAAGACTGGGTAAACCAGCCGATGCCGAAATCTCTTTTCGGGACTCCCTCCGATTCAATCCCAAATATGTGAAAGCCAGATTGAATCTTTTCAATTTGCTTCGGGATCAAAAACGGTATCGGGAATCTCTTGAACAGGGGTATCTACTGGATCGATTCAATCTGCCCTACCCTGATCTCTATGCCGGACTTGCGGAATGCTGCGTGGGCCTTGGCAATTTTATTGAAGCGGAACAGTTTGCCCAAAAAGCGGTTCAACTCAATCCGGCTTATCAACGGGCACAACTGGCATTAAACCAGGCTATGTCCACACAATTATGAAGCATGTGTGTTGATAATACATGCAATCGCAATACACCATAATGACTCGGTATCAGAATTAATCTGGAGTGTTTAATGACAGGTAAACGAAGGTTGATCTCCAATATTTTATTCAAAACACGCTTGATTCGGCTGATTCAATTACTCTATTCGCATAACCATATCGTGGTGCTAAACTATCACCGGGTACGATCCAGAGCGTCGTATGATTCCTGTGATTTATGCAATTTTGACGACAGTCTTTTCGATGTGGATGAGAAGCAGTTTGTAAGGCAGATGAAATGGATAAAACGGCATGCGCGAATTCTGTCAGAAACAGATTTGATCAATCTGCTATACGGCCCTACCTCTGACCATCAGCTTTCGAAATATCCCCGGGTGGTCATTACTTTTGATGACGGGTATCGGGACAATTACACAATTGCCTATCCGGTATTGAAATCCCTGGAAATTCCGGCATTTTTTTTTGTTTGTACGTCAATGATTGATAATCGGTGTCTCGGAGGCTGGGATATCCTTGCTTATCTGCTGAAAAAATGCGAGAAACCATCCATCACATTGAATGGAAAAAATTATGACCTGCGGTCAAACCAACGGCATTCCCTTGAGTTGATACAAACGGATATGAAAGCAATGCCTTGCGAACAATTAAATGAATTTATTCGAAGTATTTCCGATATCTGTGAAGTCGAACTTCCTTCGATCGATCTCCAGAACAATGAACTGTTGACCTGGAAAAACATTGAAGATATGACATCGCATCATATGACCATAGGGTCCCATACGCACTCCCATTCTGTTTTGACCGGTATGGCATCTGATCAACACCTGAAAGAACTGATGACCTCCAAACAGATACTGGAAAAGCGAACAGGAAGGCCAATTCTGTCCATGGCTTATCCATTTGGAGATCCTCTGTATATTCCTGATACCATTCAAGAAACTGCCGTAATGTGCGGCTACAGGCTGGGGTTTACCAGCGGTTTTGGGATTAACCGTCTGGATGCTGCCCGGCCACTGGCCCTGAATCGGATTGCCGGTCATCTTGACACGGAATACACGGCTGCGGTCATGACCGTGCTACCTCAACTGTTTATTCGAAAACATGCATCATCACATGAAAATCAAGTATAACTTTCAATGTGGTGAAAGGCTATCGAAAGAATAGAGCTGATATATCAGAATCTTGTCTGACAATTGTTTCGGAATTGCAATCATGAACAGAAATGGCAATAGCGCGGTATCGGAGTCGGCATCGAAGGCGGAAAAAATATCGATTTCGATCCCGATACCGACCCCGTATATAAACCAGCCAATTTTCAGAAAGGATTCATTTTTTTGAAAGGCAAGCGAAAACTTCTGGCTGATATCCTGTTTGATATCGGCCTGATCGGACCCATCAGCCGATTTTCAGCACACAATCGGCTGATTGTATTCAATTACCACCGAATCAAACCCGATAACCCGGGGGCGCTGACAGATTTTGACGATGGGGTCTATAATCTGAATGCCAGTCTGTTTTATCAACAGATGAAATGGATGAAACACCATACCCGGGTTTTGTCAGAAACAGATTTGATTGACGAAATAGTCGCCAATAAAAACAAAAAGTCAAAACGAAACGGTCCATCAGTTGTTATCACATTTGACGACGGGTATCGGGATAATTTCGACATCGCCTATCCCATTTTAAAATCATTGCAGATTCCAGCTTTTTTTTTCATCTGCACAGAGATGATCTGGGAGCGTAAACTGCGCTGGTGGGATATTCTGGCATACCTGATCAAAAAATGTCACAAACCGACTATTGTGATCCATGATACCGAATATTCTTTGGAAACAGAACGATCTGTTATCATAGCTGATTTTTTACAGCAATTGAAACCTTATCCACTTTCTCAAATCCACGACTATCTCCAATTGATCTCGCATGCCTGTGAAGTGGAATTTCCTTCTGAAGACAGTCAGGACAGAGAGTTGATGACCCTGGATCAGATTCGAGAGATGAGAACTCATGAGATGGTCATCGGTTCGCACACCCATACCCACCAGGCATTGTCAGCCCTGAATCATGATGTCATCCAGAAAGAACTGTCCGTTTCCAAACGCCTGCTGGAAGATGCAATGGATCAGGCCGTCAACTCGATTTCCTATCCCTATGGTCGGTATCAATACATCCCCCTGTCTGTTCAGAATGCTGCCAGAAAATGCGGTTATCAACTGGGTTTTACCTCCAGCTCCGGTATCAATTATCTGAATGACCTCCACCCCATGGTATTGAACCGTTTTTCCTGCAATCTGGAACAGATTTCAACGGCCGCTCTGACAGCGGCATGGCCGGAACTGTTTGCCATCAAAGAAGAATCGCAAATGTTTCACAGGAAATATCTCGCATGAAAACCCGCTTTGAACCCGATCTTGGCTATTCCAGAGACACGGGACTGATCATTGTTTTTGTCCTTCTGCTGGTATCCTTGTGGAATGACAGCCTGACACTGGTTTTACCTGCAATTGCGGTACTGCTGGCTGCCATGACCATCCCGGTTCTCTTTAAACCGGCAGCATTGATCTGGTATTATTTTTCGTTTCTTCTGGGAAGTGTTACCAATCGAATCCTGCTAACCCTTTTGTTTGTTGTGGTGCTGTCACCCGTGGGCATTATCAGAAAATGGTTCGGATATGATCCAATGAGGCGAAAGGCATGGAAGAAAGGAACCCATTCGGTTTTTGTGGTTCGGGATCATGTTTTTTCTTCCAAGGACCTTACTGAACCATTCTGATCTGCAGTGTGCAAAAACAGAATTCAGTAGTCTGGATTCAGAATTCAGTAGAAAAACGGTACATGTCATTTTTATATATGGGGAGAGAACCTTTCGGAATGATTAATGATCGATTACTGTCAAAACAAGAATCATGGGCCAGCGTACAGAATGGCTGATACCTTCAGCCTTTCGCCCTTTTTTTATGACCATTAACAACGAAATACACGTTACAGGTGACCAGATGGATATCTTGAGAGATTTATGGAATTTCATGCGGGTGCGCAAAAAATTCTGGCTGCTCCCCATCATCATGATAATGCTCACTCTTGGCGGATTGATTGTTTTTTCCGGTGGATCTGCGCTGGCGCCATTTATTTATACGCTGTTTTGAGTAATAGCCGCTGAGAAATGTGTGATTAAGGCAACAAGCAGTATTGCTTGCAACCCGACGGGGATAACTCATGAAATATTTTTATCGTATTCTGGGCGGCGGCTTCATTCTTACCGGCATCATACTGAACGAGTGGGTCATCAAATATCTCACACACGGTCAGGTCAAATTTGCCGAGATTGAAAAACAGATATTGATCGCAATGGTCAATATCTGTCTTGTCGTGCTGGGCATCCTGATCATTCGGTATCAAAAAATAGCCTTTCAAAACATGCTGCTTTTCTCTGCATCCGTGATCGTTACATTTGGCTTTCTTGAAGTTGGATTGCGGTTTATCCCGCCAGACCTGGAATCCGAATCACCCCGCTGGATTCCGCATCATTACAAACTGCAAAATATCGCCATTAATCAGGAGCACAAAATCCGGTCAAAAGTCAATCCTTACGGGTTTAATGATATGGTTCATCCATTCAAAAAAAATCCGGGATCGACAAGAATCGCCGTTCTGGGAGATTCATTTGTATGGGGCGCCGGTGCCGAACAACAACATATGTGGACCCGTAAACTGGAAAAAATGATGAATCAGAATGGAATGAATGTGACCATTCTCAATTGGGGAAAACCCGGGTGGTCCACTCTGGATGAATTCCAGTTCCTGAAGTCCGAAGGCATCAAATACGAATTTGATCTGCTGCTGATCGGATTTGTAGTCAATGATCCGATGATGGATCAATCCAAGCATCGCGTATTTATTTACTCAGGTGGAATTATAGACCGGCTTTTTGTGCAACCCCTCAGCCAATATCTGATACCCAACACCGCCTCGTTGTTTGTCGATCTGATCAACCAGTTTTTTGACCGGTTTTTCGGCTATGGCTATTGCAACTGGTTGAACCATGTCTATTCACCTGACAACCTTCAACAGTATCAATCATTGCTGTTCGAGTTGGCGGCGTTTTTCAAAAACCATGATATTCGGGCTCTGGTTGTAATGACGCCGGAAAACCACAACCCGCTCCTTCAGGAGCGTTTTGAAATCGTGGCCGATCTGTTTCAGAATGCTGAAATACCATATTTCAATCTTTACCCCGATGTCTATGAAACGCTTCACCATATCCCCAACCGGAAACTGTGGGCCAACCCGGCTGACGGGCATCCCGGTGAAAAGGTCACGGATGTATACGCTCAAAGCATCTATCAATATCTGATCGATCATAATTATTTGAATTGAACCATACGACCTTAACTCCGCCTACTGGAATTACATGATGATTGAAAACTATTTTCTGGGAATATCCGCATTTTATCATGATAGTGCAGCGGTTGTGATTCAGGGCAACGATATTGTCGCCGCCGCACATGAAGAACGGTTCACGCGGATCAAACATGATCAGCGGTTCCCGGAACATGCTATTCGTTATGTTCTGAATGAAACCGGCCTGTCTCTGGAAAATTTCGATGCCATTGCCTTTTACGACAAACCCTTTTTAAAATTTGAGCGTCTTCTGGAGACCTATCACGCATTTGCGCCAAATGGGCTAAAGAGCTTTCTGTCTGCCATGCCGGTTTGGATCAAAGAAAAGCTGTTCATGAAAAAGCTGTTGTGGGATCATCTGAAATCAATTCATGGAAAACCCTTTTCTCGCAAACCGCCACTTCTGTTTCCGGAACATCATCTTTCCCATGCTGCCAGTGCTTTCTACCCGTCTCCATTTAATGAGGCCGCCATTTTGACCATTGACGGGGTCGGTGAATGGGCCACAACCACCATTGGGCTGGGCAGGGACACAACCATTGAAATGATTCGGGAACTGCATTTTCCCCATTCTATCGGACTGCTTTATTCGGCTTTTACCTATTATTGTGGGTTCAAGGTCAACAGCGGCGAATATAAACTGATGGGGCTTGCACCATACGGCCTTCGCACCAGCTCCGACTTCGACACATGTAAAGCCGCCATTCTGAGCGAACTGGTGGACATTCGTGAAGATGGCTCGCTGCTCTTGAATATGGATTATTTCGATTTTGCCACTGGCCATCGCATGTGCCTGGACGACAAATGGGATAAACTGTTCGGTATTTCGAAAAGACAACCTGAAAGTGAGTTGACCCAACCGTATATGGACATGGCGCTGGCCATTCAGGATGTTACCGAAGCCGTAGTGGTTCGGCTTGCCCGGACTGCCAAAAATTTAACCGGGAGTGAAAATCTGGTCATGGCAGGTGGTGTTGCCCTTAACTGCGTTGCCAATGCAAAAATAAAGGCTAACGGCATATTCAAGCGGATATGGATTCAACCGGCTTCCGGAGATGCCGGTGGTGCGCTTGGCGCTGCCCTGGCATGCAGATATATCTGGAAAAATGAAAACAGAAAAAAAACAGATGATGTGACTGACAGCATGAAAGGGTCCTTTCTGGGGCCTTCTTACAGCGATGCTGACATTTCTCGTCTTTTTCATCAGTATCAGGCCAACTGGAAACAGTATCCTGATTTCGAGAATTTATGCCAGGATACCGCCCGGCTTTTGGCTGATGGAAAGGTGATCGGATGGTTTCAGGGACGTATGGAATGGGGCCCCCGTGCTTTGGGAAACCGAAGCATACTGGCAGATCCCAGATCACCGGATATGCAAAAACGTCTGAACCTGAAAATCAAATTTCGGGAAGGTTTTCGGCCGTTTGCGCCTTCGGTTCTGGCAGAGGACGCAGCGGAGTATTTTGAAATGGATGGCGACTCGCCCTATATGCTTCTGGTTGCTCCCGTGGCCCTGAAACATCGAAATGCAGCCATCCTGACTCATGAAGGGAATCTGTTTGACAGACTATATCAGCTTCGATCCGATATTCCGGCTGTCACGCACATCGACTTTTCGGCCCGAATTCAGACAGTCCACCGGGAAACAAATGAACGGTACTGGAAACTGATTCAGGCATTCAAGCAGATAACCGGATACGGACTGGTCGTCAATACCAGCTTCAATGTCCGGGGAGAACCCATTGTCTGCACACCCAAGGATGCCTACCAGTGCTTTATGAGAACTGAAATGGACTGGCTGGTCATTAACAACTGCCTGTTTGAAAAATCCTGTCAGCCAGAATGGGAGGAATCGGGAAATTGGCGGAAAGAATTTCGACCGGATTAAACGTATTAAATAAAATGGGATGGTGGATAAAAAGAGCTTGACTTTTCAGCAAGTTATAGTATTAGTCTATTGCCAGATCAGCTCTATTGCCTATCCAGTCTTAAACGATATTTTATTATCTTTATTTCAACTGGTTATTGGATTACAGGACACCATATATCCCTACTGTGAGGAACATCATTATGCTGTCTAACGAGCATCGCTTCCTGAGATATCTCATCTACGGGATATGCCTGATTGCGCTGATATCCTCTTCTGCTTGTTTTCATAGCGCTTCAGACAGCCCTTCCATGTTTGATGCAACCATCAAAAATGCTGACGATGTCGATCAATTGAAACAGGTTGAGAAACAGCTCACCATTACGCCGGAAAAAGCCGCACTTCATCCGGATTATCAGGTTATCAACAATATCGCGGTTCCTTATGTTCCGGAATACCGAATCGGGCCTGGAGATGTGCTTGAGATTGTATATCATCTCAAATATGAAAAAACGCCCGAAGAATATCGCCTGGAAGTTCAGGATAAAATCAGCATCAATTTGCCCTTTTATCCCCAATACAGTTCATCGACACTGATTCGATCAGATGGAAAAATTTCGGCGCCGCTCATCGGTGATATGGCAGCCGAATCCAAAACACCCATGGAACTTGCTGCAGACCTGACCCGCGAATACAAGAAATATCTGAAAGAACCTGCGGTCACTATTTCTCTGGAAGCATTCAACGTTAAGGTCGACGAATTGAAAAAAGCCATCACCACTGCAGCCAGAGGACAAAGCAAGATTGCACCGGTTACACCGGATGGTCGCATTTCGTTTCCCCTGATAGGCGGCATGCAGGTGCAGGGGTTTACAGTGGCCCAGGTGGAAAAAGCAATCAATGAAAGCTACGCAAAACAGGTTAGAAATCTCAACATAACCCTCATTCTTCTTGAAATCCACCACCCAAAGCTTTATGTCCTGGGGGAAGTGGAAAAACCTGGCGCCTATGACATCGCATCGGTTCCCAATGTTCTCAATGCACTGACACTTTCGGGTGGCTTTAAAAAAAGCGGCGAACTGGAAGAAATTGCCGTGTTTCGAAATGAAGGTCTGGAACGGCCAATTGCTTTCAAAGTGGATATCAAGACCGCTCTCAAAACAGGCATTGCCCTGACCAATATCAAATTGAAACCGGGTGATATCATCTATGTGCCCAAAACCCGACTGGATGAACGGAATGACACCATTGAAAAAATTTTTACCAAGGGCATTTATGCCATATTGCCTTTTACCACCAGCTTTGGTGTAAGTTATAATTTGAATCAGTATCAGTATCAGCCATAGGGAAAATACGCCATGCAGAACATATTTCGGGAATTTGTCTTTATTCTGTTTGATCGAATGCGGCTGATCATCATGGTATTTCTGGGTGTATTTATTATTTCGTTAATCATTGCCGTGACACTGCCATCGATATATCGTTCAACCGCCAAGTTTTCCCTGATCGTTCCACAAAACATGGATCCCCTGCAACGCGAATCCTCGTTTGACTATGGAAACCGGGTGCGTCGGTTTCTGCAGGATCAAAAAGAGTTGATCCTGTCGAATCGGGTGCTGGAAAACGGTGTACGCACTTTGAATCCTGGTCAAAAAGGAGCTGTCAGCACGCGACAAATGGAAGAAATTCGTCAACATCTGGATGTCACTCCGCCCGGCGGAGAAACCTTTGAAGGTTCCAACGTGTTCATTATGGAATATACCCATGCCAATCCGGTCCACGCAGCCCGGGTGGCATCCGCTATTGCTCAAAGCTATCTGGAAGTATATCAGGAAATGGCGCAAACCAAAACCGACTATTCCCATTCCTTTTTTCTGGAACAGTCCCAGAAACTGAACCAGGAAATGCTTGAAAAAGGGAATAAATTGCGTGAATACGAAACCAGGCAGGCACTGGCCCTGATTGAAATTCTGAACCTTGAACCTGGCACCACCAACTCGGAAGTCGGCCCCAACGCCCTCTTAAGCCAGTTTCTGCGTAGCTATCACGAACTTCAAACCGAACTGGCCGGACTGCACGTGTCCATTGAAGGTCTTGAACGGGAAATCAATAAAAAGGGAATTCCGGTGGTCCTGCCGGAAATGGAAGTGACTGGCCGCACCATAACGGTCTTCAAAACCAAGGTCGCTCAACTGCAGATTCAGTTGAACGAGATGAGGCCCCAGTTCAAAGAAAATTATGAACCCATGAAACAGGTTGAGCAGGAGTTGAATCTCAGTGTGGATTCCCTGAAAAAAGAGCTGGGACGATCCGTAGATGCCCAAAAAATGACGGCCCAAACCATCGAGGCCAGAATCCGGCAATTGGAAAAAATCATCCATGATTTAAAGGAACGGATTCAGACGACCGCCAAAGAAAGGGCCACGTATGCCAACCTGCAGCAGGAATACAATCTTGCCAAAGAGGCGTATTCCCAGGCCCGTGCCCAGTTGGAACAGGCCAGAATGGCACACTCGCTGAATCAGGAAAAACAGTTTTTGACCCTGATCGACAGGCCGACTGTACCTGACAAACCATTCAAGCCGAACCGGTTTCTGATAGCCATTGGCGGCATGATTTCTGGTCTGTTGCTGGGTATTGCCTTTGCGGTTACAGTTGATCATTTCGATCACCGCATAAAAACAGTTTATGATATTGAATCGCATTTAAATGTGCCGGTCCTGGGATCTATTCCCAGTATATAAGATTTTTTGGGGAGGATCATCGTGACATGCATTGTTAATTGTGAATCATAAATGACCATTTTCATATTTGGGGTGAATTTAGATAATACATGAATATTCTACCTCTCATTGTGATCGCGATTGTTTCAGCGGCAACCATTTTCATATGGTTCATAAATAAAAGCCATCAGAATGTGGATGTTGCACAGCGATCAGATTTTCCGGCGCTTGTTCTGGCTGCCTGGATTGTTGCCTGTGCGGTTTTTGGGCCGGTTTTCTTTTCTATCAGGCTTCCCGGTGTTTTTGATATTACCATTGAACGTCTTCTGTTCATACTGATCATCCTGCTTCTTGTATTGGGCTTGTTCAATGGAAAAATCAGTTTTCGAAGAAACAACACGATCGAGATGATGATGTTGTTGTTCATTCTGGTCTGTATTCTTTCCATGATTCGAACCGGGTTCCTGCCGTCTTTCCCTCAATTTCCATCCCCATGGTTTATGTTTATCACCGGATATTTATTTCCATTTCTTATTTTTATCTATGCAAAAAACTATATTCACAATCAAGGTCAGATTGAGTTGATTCTGCAGACACTGTTTTTTTTCGGGCTTTATATTTCCGTTATGGCCGCTTTTGAATATTTCAATCTGCGCCAATTTGTATTTCCGAATTATATCAACGATCCAAAGGTATCAACCCTGCATCTGGATCGCGCCAGGGGACCGTTTTTAAATGCCGCATTCAATGGCGTGGGCATTGTCATTGGATTTGTCAGCGGGGTTCATCTGCTACAAGATAAAAAAGGATTCACCCGTTTTTTTTATCAGATGTCACTTTTGTTGTTTTTCCCTGCCATATTTTTTACACTGACCCGGTCTTGTTATCTGGGTATGCTGATCGCGATCATTGTTTTGTTGGGATGGTACAAAACACCTGTTTCAAAATGGAAACTGATTTCTGTGCCACTTGTGGTGGTGGTGATTGTCGGAATCATCAATTCTCCCCGACTCCTGTCAACCGAAAGGCGGGAAGGCGGCGTCTACCAGATTCAAGAAGTTGATATTCGTTTGGCCCTGATGCAACGATCTATCATCATGTTTACCGAGCGCCCCTTTGCAGGAGTTGGACTGGCTCAATTTATCCCGGCATCTCTCAAGGAATACAAGGGGCGTGTCGCTTACGTTGCAGAGACAGCAGGTACCCAGTTTCAGCACAATCATGTGCTGGGGCTGGCAGTGGAGCTTGGGCTGGGTGGGGTGCTGGCTTATCTGATCATTGTTTCATTGATACTTCGCCGATTGAAACAACTTTATGGAAAATTGCCGATATCCGGCATTATGGGAAACAATCTGTGTATTGTTATATTGGCGCTCTGGCTTGTTTATCTGAATAACAATCTGTTTGTCGAACCATCAAACAATATTTTTTTGAATGCCGTACCCTTTCTGTTTGCAGGTCTTGCTGATGGACTGTATACGCGATCACTTGAAATGAGCCAATCATATCCATCCACGATAAGGACGTTGCGTGCATATGTATAAAGATTTCTATCACCTCAAGACTGAGCCCTTCAATACGCATCCCAATCCAGGCATTATCTTTACCTCAAACACACATAAAGAAGCCTGGTATTACCTGCTGTTTGGTATTGATACCCAGGAGCCTTTTCTGGTGTTGACCGGAGAATATGGGATGGGAAAAACCCTGCTCTGTCTCAGACTGATTCAGGCTATCAAAAAAAAAGGGAAGTTTCCGGTTGAATACATTCCGACACCCAATGAGGGGTATGACGGGATATTACGCCGTATGGCATCCAGCATGGGGATTTCGGCAATTCCGGAAGAGGAGGCAATCCTTCAGGATATCATTTACGATCGTTTCCGTGCAGATACTGAAAAAAACCGGTTTTACCTGATTATCGATGATGCCCATGAATTGGATACAATAACCCTGACCAAGCTGAAGCATCTGTCAACTTTCAATCATAACGGTTTTTTCCCAATTATTATGGTTTTTGTGGCGCACCCATCATTTCTTCAGGGGCTGCAAACACCGGCGTTAAGCTCATTGAGTCAGCGGATCAAAAGACGGTTTCATCTTGCCAGGTTCAATTTTGAGGATACCAAGAATTACATTTATTTTCGACTTCTGAAAGCCGGGTCAACCGGAATTCCGGTGCTGCCGGATGAAACGCTGCAAAAAATATTTGAATACAGTGGTGGCATTCCGCGTCTTATTAACAATATCAGCGATACCTGTCTGCTGATTGGTGCATCCAAGGGATTGATCTCTATTCCACCAACCGTGGTAGATGAAGCAAAAAATATTGTTGAAGGGAGCCTGGTCGGCAAGGACACAGAGACCAAAATTGATTTCAAGTCTGATGATGACGATGTTGCATTCATGACAATTGGAGAGGCGTTGCCCTCCGATGTGTCTGCTGAACCCAATTATGTCCCATTGACACTTACAGATACAGAATATGACTATTCAGACAAAAAGACACATAATCAGCCATCTTTTGGAAAAACACTTAAAAAAACCGTTACCATGACTGTTTTTGCTATTCTTCTCATGATATTAGGCGCCTTCCTGTATCATTTTATTATAAATAACAACAATCTTTTCATGTCTTATTCTTCCATTGAACAACCGGCAAATATAACCGCGACTATTCATCAGCCGGTTAAAAATCCGGATGACATGGAAAAAGCCCAAATCTCAGAACAAAATTCTCCTTCCCCGGATAAACCTTACAAAGCAACGGAGGAAATACCGACCCTCCGTGAAGAAATGACCGAAAAATCATCCAAAGAAACGCTGGCCGCGACAAATCAACAAGAGACCAACCCTCCTCAGCAACAAATCGGCCGACTGGATATCCAGCCATCAATCAAAACTGAAAATAGCGCTTCCGGAGTCGGCAAACCGGACATGTTTTTTCCATATTCTCTTAGAGCATCAAGCTATCAGCAGGCTGATCGGGCATTACAGGAAATTACGGAAATCAGAAAACTGGGGTTGACCCCTTATCTTGTGAAAGCAGATTTGGGCGATATGGGCATCTGGTGGCGGATTTATATCGGATTTTATTCAACCGAAGAAGATGCAAAAAAAATACAGGCAGCATATCAATTGCCTAATACAACTGTGCAGAAAACCGGTTATGCCTGTCTGATCGATGAATATCCCAATGAGACGGAAACACGGAATATGTTTGAAAAACTGAAAGAGACCGGGTATTTTCCCTATGCCATTCAAAAAGGAAAAGATCGCTATGGCCTTTACATCGGCGCTTATGAAAAAAAATCCGAGGCAGAATCCCACAAGCAGGATTTGATAAAAAATAGGATAACCTGTGAGGTTGTTAAACGATAGTAAATAGACATAAAAGTGTGAAGGTGTGAGGATTCACGATTCCACGATTCAGGAAGGCATATTTATGAATATCTGGGAAGATGTTTATCATAAAAATAAGGGCATTGGAAAAGTTCCTGTTTATCCGCAATCGGATCGGAATCCGTTCCCAGAGCAACAGCAGGCTCTTTCATCCGAATATGAAACCCATCAACAGTTGACTTCTGATACCAGTTCGCTTGAAGATGAGTATCGTCGGAACAACAGGGCACAATCTGATAAGCATATTGGCCCAAATCAGCGGATAAAACAGAAACAGGCTGTACCCAAATCAAAGTTATACCGGTTCACCCCCAAAATTCTATCGGACAAGCTTTCCACGCCCTATCCGGAAATTCTCTCCAAATTACACTTTCAGTTCACGGATATCTGGGCCAATATTCAGGTTGAAACAAAAAAAGATGTTGAAACGCTGCTGGTGTGCGGAGCCACCCGGAAAGAGGGAAACACATTTGTTTCATTTCATCTGGCCATGTTCCTGTCCAAAGAATATAACATGAAGGTTTTATATATGGATACGAACCTGAATCATTCGGCTGTTTCAAAAATGAAAAATCTTCCGGGCCTGTACTCTTTTATTTCTGAAAACAAAGATCTTTCATCCCTTATTGTCAAAACCGAGTATCCAGGACTTTATATGCTGCCTTCCGGCGCCGGAAATGGTACAAATCATGCAAGCAATATATTTCCCCGAGAATCCATTGATACCCTGATTGATTTCTGTCGCAATAATTTTGCTGTGACAATCATCGATGGCCAGCCATTAACCATTAGTCCTGTTATGATTGAATTGGCAAAGGCGGTCGATATGACTGCGCTGGTATGCCGATATGGTTATTCCAGGCGGGAAGTCACCAAGCTGGCCATTGATAAACTTCAAAAATATGGGGTTACATCCATCGGAGTGATCATGAATGATCGCCAGTTTCCCATACCCCAGACGATTTACAAACTGATGGGATGATCACGGTGCCCGTAACTGGTGGAAAGCGAACCGTTCTTCATGTGATCGATGCATTGAACATCGGCGGCGCCCAGGAACTGGTAACCCTTCTGGCAGACAAGACGCCAAAATCCATCTATCAAACCATTGTATGCGCCATTCAGCCGGACCGGACCATGCAGTCCAGGATTGAATCAACTGGCGCGGTTCTTTACTGCCTGGACAGAAAAAGGCCCAGCATACTCAGTCCATGCAGTTTTATTTCCTATTTTTATCAGAATATCCGGGATATTGTTTCGATTTGCAGAAAACATCGGGTGGATGTGGTGCATTGTCATTTGTCAGATGCCGAATTTGTCGGGATTCTGGCGGGCTGGCTGCAGGGTGTCGATAGAATCATCACCACGGTTCATTATCCTGCCCTTCTGCCGGAAAGAAAACCCGGGGATATTCGAAACCATTTAAGAATACTCGCCACACGGATTCTTTATCGTTTGGTCGATGCAGTCATTGCCGTATCCAACGATACGTCTGATCAGTTGAAGTCCCTGTTTCACGTCTCACCCGATAAAATTCATGTGATCATCAATGGCATCGATGTGAAAGCCTTTCACGCGACACAGCCCGCAGATGGGACATACCTGTCGGTGCGGGCATCGCCTGGACAGCGAATTGTCACCTCGGTTGGGCGACTGATGCCGCCCAAAGGACACGGCTATCTGATAGAGGCGATACCCTGTCTGTTGGAATCCTTTCCCAACCTGAAACTGCTTCTGGCAGGCGATGGCGATCTTCGCGAATCTTTAAAACATCTGAGTCAACGGTTGAATGTCGATCAGCATATTTCATTTCTCGGAAGCCGAAATGATATTGCCGAAATTCTCGCCATTACCGATGTGTTTGTCCTGCCGTCTGTTTCAGAAGGCACATCCATGGCACTTCTTGAGGCCATGTCAGCGGCAAAACCCATTGTGGCAACGGACATTCCCGGAAACCGGGCCATTCTGAAGGATAAACACAACTGTCTTCTGGTTCCGCCAGGCGACGCGGAAAAACTTGCAGAGGCCATTGCATGGTTGCTGGATCATTCCGACATGGCTGCTGGTTATGGAAAACAGGCCTATCAGGATGTTAATCAATCATATAATATTGATCAGACTGTATCCCGGTTGATGGCCCTTTGGGGATAGAGCGGAAAAACCGAAGAGCCGAAAAGACGGAAGAGCCGAACTTAAAACTTAAAACGTAATACTTAATACTATTTTCCCGTTCACCTTTTATTAAACATATTGATTTTATATGACAAAAATCGCGGTAACCGGTTTTCGTGGCGTCCCCGCTACCTGGGGCGGAATCGAGCATCATTGCGAAAATCTGTATTCCAGGCTGGCTGAAAGGGGATACGATATTACCCTGTATGTTCGAAGCTATTATACGCCAGCAGAAATCACATTTTACAAGGGCATGAAGATCAAACGGCTGCCAACCCTGAATTTCAAATATACGGATGCGCTCCTGCATACCCTGATATCGGTCATTCACATCCTGTTCACAAACCCGGACATCATTCACATTCATGGAATTGGCCCCTGTTTTTTCAGTTGGATACCCAGGCTTTTCAGACCAAACATGAAAGTCTTTTTTACCTGTCATGGTCTGGACTGGCAGCGAAAAAAATGGCCCTGGTGGGCTTCCCGGCTGATTTACCTGGGAGAGCTGAGTGCCATCCGGTTTGCACAACACCGGATTGTGGTCTCACGGGAGCTCCAAACCTATTTTGATACGACATATGGCATAAAAACATCTTACATCCCGAATGGTATCAAACCGCTTGCGTCCCGATCGCCTGATCTGATAAAAAAATGGGGATTGTCTGAAAAATCGTATTTTCTATGCGTGGGCCGCATGGTTCCGGAAAAACGTCTGGAAGATGTCATCAGAGCCTATTTGATGAAACCCAGAGAAAGCAGTCTGGTGATTGTTGGAGACAATGCCGCTTCAGGAGACTACATGGATGAACTGATTCAATTGTCTGAAAATCAATCGTCCATCTTTTTTACCGGCTATCAGTATGGTTCCGTATTGGAAGAACTATTCTCAAATACACGGGCATTTGTCACGGCTTCCGAGCTGGAAGGAATGCCCATCACCCTTCTGGAAGCCTTGTCTTACGGTGTCATGTGCATTACCAGTGATATCGGTCCGCACCAGGAACTGATTCAGACATTGCCCGGCCTGACATTTCCTGTCTGGAATACAGAGGCCCTTTCAGCCTGTATGGATCGGGCTGAATCCCTGACCGACTATCAGTTGAATGCGTTTCACGAAAAAGCTGTTGCCATGATTTCAGAGCAGTTCAGTTGGAATGCTGCATGTGATGCACATGACCGACTGTATCAGGAAAGTCTGTCAGGAAAATTATATACCCAATGAATACAACTCGCGGAATCGCAAGACGAATTGAGCTCGCTGTCGATGTACTGCTGACATCCCTGGCATTTGTCTTTGCCTATGTTATCAAAGGCAGCCTGTTGGCAGAGCCGTTGGGAGGGCTGAGCACTGACACGAACTACTACCTGGTGCTTTTTCTGATCGTCATCATCTGGTATGTCACGCTGGATTTTTTACATATCAGATTACGCTATTCCACTCGAATTTCCACCCCGCTGTTCATCGAATTTTTCAAAGGTGTCGTCATCTGCATGATCGTTCTGATTTTATGCCTGTATATGTTTAAAATCAGATATTTCAGTCGACTTCTGTTATTCATGTTCTTTATTCTGGATATCATCTTCCTGGTCCTGGGCCGTTGGATGACGTATCGGTTCATATTTGCAAAACGAACGCAAGGCTATTTCCACCGGTATGTACTGATTCTGGGAAGCCGCACCACGGCCAAAGAACTGATTCGAATGATTAAGACCCAATCAGAAACCGAAATTCGAATCGTCGGATGTATCGACGTCAACCGTGACGATGTCGGGAAAATTGTCTGGAATGGGGTGACTGTCATGGGGACGCTGGATGATCTTCGGGAAATTCTTCTGACTCAGGTGGTCGATGAAGTCCTGATTACCATGCCATTGAATGAAATTCAAAACTCTGATTGGTATCTGTCGTTTATACAAACCTTTGGCATCACGATCCGCATTATTCCCTACTGGTATATTCGAAAATTTCTGGCCATCAAACCGGATTCCCATGAATTCAAGGTCGATCAGTTTTTGTCCGAACCCGCACTGGTTCTCGGCACGATTCAGGACAGACAGGATTCACTGGTCATCAAATTCATCATGGACTATATGATTGCCGCTGCGGCTTTGATCATCACGTTCCCGCTCTTTCTGATTTTTCCCCTTCTTATCAAATTGTTTTCCCCGGGCCCGATTTTCTATCGACAGATTCGATGCGGCCAATACGGAAGAAAATTTTCAGTCATCAAATTCCGTACCATGATCCTGGATGCTGAAAACTGTCTTGAAGATCTGCAGTTGATGAACGAGTGTGATGGACCTGCCTTTAAAATGAAAAAAGATCCGCGCATCATTCCCTATATCGGAACGTTTCTCAGAAGATTCGGTCTGGATGAACTGCCTCAGTTTGTCAATGTGCTTCGGGGAGAAATGAGTGTTGTGGGCCCCAGGCCCCCCATCCCTTCCGAAGTGGAGCAATATGAGTTATGGCAGCGAAGACGGCTTTCCATGAAGCCGGGCCTCACCTGCATCTGGCAGATTCAACCGAACCGGAATGATTTTTCCTTTGATCAGTGGATGGACATGGATCTGAAATATATCGATAGCTGGACAGTATGGATGGATTTGGTTCTGATCATTAAAACCATTCCGGCAATGCTAATGGGGCATGGGCGGTGATCACCGGACAGAGAACGGGGGATGGATACCCGGAGGATTATCAACTGCGTATCCAGCGGCCTCAATGGCAGATTCAACCTCATGGATATGAGAAGGCCCCCGGGTCTCCAACTCCAGAGATACAACCGTCATATAAATCGGCCGATCTCCCTGAAACCGGTCGTGAAAAATGTTGAGAACATTGGCCTTCAGACTGGCAACCAGACTTAAGAGCCTTGCCAGCGATCCCGGCGCATCGTCCAACAGAATGCGAATCCGCATGACCCGACCGTTTCGAATCAGGCCCTGCTGAATGATCCTTCCCAGAAGCGGGCTGTCCACATTTCCGCCGCTGATGATCAGCACAACCGTCGCCTTTGGGGGGATATCCACGGCCCGACTCATGAGTGCGGCAAGCGGAATGGCGCCGGCACCTTCGGCCAGAATCTTTTTCCGCTCCAACAACATCAGCATGGCTGCGGAAATCACGGTTTCCTCGACCAGCACAATCTGTTCCACTTCTTTTTTCATCAGATCGAATGTCAGCGTCCCGATCTGCCTCACATTGATGCCATCTGCAATGGATGGCGCCGCATCAATTAACAGCGGCATGCCCGCCTGAAAGGCAGCATGGGCGGATGGACAGACCGCAGCCTGAACGCCGATCAACCGGGCCTTGGGACACATGTGATGAAGTGCTGTCCCCACCCCTGCAATCAGCCCCCCCCCCACCGACCGGGCATAAAACCATATTGACATTGGGAAGGCTTTTGCAAATTTCAAGCCCGATCGTGCCCTGTCCAACAATGATGTCCCGGTCATCGAACGGATGCACCAAACAGGGGCCGGATCGGGATATTTCAAGGGCCGCATTCAGGCTTTCGCCGATGCTCGAACCGGACAGAATCACGGTTCCACCGTAATTGCGGGTGGCCTCCTGTTTGGAGATGGACGCCCATTCCGGCATGACAATGGTTGACGGAATGCCTGCGATGGATGCGGCCAGTGCCACGCCCTGGGCATGATTGCCTGCAGAAGCTGCCACGACACCCTTGCTACCAATTTGATCAGCCTGGGATAGAATTTTATGGGCCGCTCCCCGAATCTTGAAAGAGCCGGTTTTCTGAAGGTTTTCCAGCTTGAGAAAAATCTGCGCATCAAACATCCGGCTGAGGGTGGGTGAAAAAATCACAGGGGTCTGGATGATCACATCCTGAATCCCGGCTGCGGCCTGCTTGAATTCATCCAGGGAGATGGCTGATCGACTGACTGGCGGGCAGGTTGTCATTCCCGAAACTCCTGGGCGATGACCCCGTATTTTTTCAGAATCTGCTGCAGATACTGTCTTTCGATGCCACCCAGTTGTGCGGCACGCGAAATATTGCCTTCGGACTGTCTGAGAATGTGTTCCAGATAACCCTGATGAAATGCCTGCAACATCTGAGTCTTTGCCGCTTTGTATCCCAGTCCGGTAAATAGGGGCAACGCCTGGTGACAGGGAGCCGGTTTGGGTAAATCCATTCCGACATCATCGGACCGAATCACATCTTCCGGTGCCAGAACCACTGCCCGTTTAATGATATTGGACAACTCCCGGACATTGCCGTTCCAGTCTTTCTGGACCAGTTGCTGCATCAGGTCCGGGCTGATGCCTTTTTTGGTGCGGGAGAACTCATTGCCATATTTTTGCAAAAAATAATGGGCCAGAAGCGGAATATCCTCTTTTCGTTCCCGCAGGGCAGGCATGTGCAGGTTGACCACATTCAACCGGTAATACAGATCTTCCCGGAACTGGCGTTCCGCGATTTTGGCCTTCAAATCCCGGTTGGTGGACGCAATGACACGGACATTGACATGAATGGATCGGGTCTGACCCAGTGGTTTGATTTCCTTGTCCTCCAGCACCTGTAGCAGCTTGGTCTGGACTGAAAGCGGAATGTCACCAATTTCATCCAGACAGATGGTGCCGCCTTCCGCCTCTTCAAACAATCCCTTCTTGTCCTGAACCGCATGGGTGAATGCGCCTTTTTTATACCCGAACAGCTCGCTTTCCAGAATGGTTTCGGGAAGTGTCGGGCAATTCACATGGACATACGGTTTTTCATGCCGTTGACTCAGGGCATGGATGGCCCGGGCCGCCAGATTTTTTCCGGTTCCGGATTCGCCGGTGATCAGAAGGGTAACATCGGTCTGACTGATCATTTGAATGGCATCATAAATTTTCTGCATGACCGGACTGATGCCGACCAGATTCTGAAAAGTTTCCTCTTTTTGAATCCGCTTCTGTAAATGCCGGTTTTCCCGCAACAGACGGCTTCGCTCAAATGCTTTTCGCAGCAGATGGATAATGTCTTCGTGCTCAAAGGGCTTGGTGATGAAATCATAGGCCCCTTTTTTAATGGAGTCCACAGCAACTTCGATGACCCCATAGGCAGTCATCATGATCACGGTCAGCCAGGAATCAATCTGACGAATCTGCTGAAGCAGTTCGATGCCATCCATATCCGGCATTCGAATGTCAATCAGGGCCACATCAAAAGATCGGTTTTGAATGAGTTGAAGCGCCGAAGGGGCATCAGAAGCCGTCTCGATATCACAGTCGATGTCTGTCCGAATGGAGCGTTTGAGCAGCCTGAGCATTTCAATTTCGTCATCAACAATGATCAGGCTGGGTTTCATAATCCGTATCCAAACAGGGAGTCATGGGTGAATGTCTGATAAAATCCATACGTTTGTTTTTGCATTGCGCATAAAAACCCGATATGATCCCGGTATGTTGAGAGACCGGTCAAAATAAATCACAATCAGTATAGAGTTGGACGAATTCAATGACAAGTGAAAATATCAACCGGCTGAAGATTGAAAAATCGGTTTCGGCAGGGCGAAAATCCCGATTCACGCGCTATCTCATTATTTTGTTTTTTGTTTCAATCGCAGCGGCCATTGGTTTTTTATATCAAAAAGGCATATTGAGCCCGGCTGTGGATATTCAGACCACATCGGTTCAGTACGTCTATCCATCCCAGACATTCACGTTGATGAATGCCAGCGGATATATCGTGGCACAGCGCAAGGCTGCGGTTGCCTCCAAAATTACCGGGAGACTGGTTTATCTGGCTGTCGAGGAAGGCAGCCGGGTCAGATCCGGCGATATTATCGCCCGGCTTGAAAATGAGGATATGCTGGCGGCACGGGATCAGGCCATCGCCAATATGGAGACGGCACGGTTCAATCTGAAACAGGCAGTTGCCGAGATGAATGATGCTGAAAAACAATTTGATCGAAGCCGGGCACTGGTTGATGCGGAGTACATCGCCCATTCGGAGTTTGATGCGGCAGAAGCCAGATATATCAGCGCCCGCGCGCTGGTTGACGCCCGTAAATCCGTTATCAAATCCAGTCAGGCAGCCCTTCGGGAAGCGGACGTGATGCTGGATTACACCCAACTGCGGGCGCCGTTTGATGCAGTGGTTCTGACCAAAAACGCGGATGTCGGAGACATTGTCACCCCGCTTGGTGCGGCAGCCAATGCCAAGGCGGCTGTCGTGGATGTGGCGGATATGGCATCGCTTATGGTCGAGGTTGATGTTTCCGAGTCCAGTATCGGTCAGGTTCAAAAGGATCAGCCCTGTGAAATCCAGCTTGATGCGCTTCCGGATGAACGCTTTCCCGGACGCGTGCATATGATCGTTCCGACTGCGGACAGATCCAAGGCATCCGTGATGGTAAAAGTGGCTTTTGACCGTCTCGATCCCCGCATCCTTCCGGAAATGAGCGCCAAGACCGCATTTTTGTCCCGTCAGGTGCTTCCGGAAGAGCAGAAACCGATAAAGGCATTGGCATCCGCCGCAATTGTTCAACGAAACAATCAACAGAAGGTATTTCTCATTGCAAATGAGCGGGTGGTTGAAACACCGGTTGAAACCGGCAAACAATTTGACAACCTGATCGAGTTGCGGGATGGGCCGGATATCGGGGAAAAAGTGGTTTTGAATCCGGGAACCCGGATTCAAAACGGTGTCCGTATAAAAATCATTCAGTAAATATCGCTTTCACGATAATGAAAATGGCATCCACCACGTTTAACCTGAAACCCGTTACCTGAAACTTTTTTTCCATGTCAACGCCTATTATCGACGTTCAGAATGTCAGCAAATATTATCGCCGGGGTGCAGAATCGATTCAGGTTCTCGATAATCTTTCACTGACCATTGAAGCCGGTCAGTTTCTGGCCCTGATGGGTCCGTCCGGTTCGGGGAAAAGTACACTCCTGAATCTGATTGCCGGCCTGGATCAGGCGGATTCGGGACGCATTCTGGTGGATGGGCTTGACATCACGGGCCTGTCCGAGACCCAACTGGCAAGCTGGCGGGCCGGTCATGTCGGATTTATTTTTCAGTTTTATAACCTGATTCCGGTGCTGACTGCGCTGGAAAATGTCGAGTTGCCGCTGATGCTGTCTGCATTAAATCGAAGGCAGCGTCGGGAACATGCCCTAACCGCATTGGCGCTGGTCAGCCTGGATGACCGCATGACCCACTATCCCCGTCAACTTTCCGGCGGACAGCAGCAACGGGTGGCCATTGCCCGCGCGATTGTGACCGATCCGACGCTTCTGGTTGCGGATGAACCCACGGGGGATCTGGACAGGCATTCGGCAGAGGATGTCCTGGCGCTGCTGGATACCCTTGCCGGTAACCTGGGCAAAACCATTATCATGGTGACCCATGATCCGCGCGCGGCCCGAAAAGCCCATGTCATGAAATACCTGGAAAAAGGCCTTCTGACCGATGCTCCTCAAGCTGTTGTTTCGGAATGCGTTTAGACACAAACTGAGAACCGGACTGACCGTTCTGGGCATATGTGTGGCGATTCTTGCGTTTGGACTGCTTCGAACCGTGGTCAGCGCCTGGTATGCCGGGGTGGACGCCTCTTCGGCCAGCCGCCTGGTCACCCGAAATGCCATTTCCCTGATATTTTCCCTTCCGATTTCCTACAAAGACAAGATTCGCAGTGTGGACGGTGTCAGCCGGGTGTCGTATGGAAACTGGTTTGGCGGCATCTATGTCGAGGAGAAAAATTTCTTTGCCAACTTTGCCATTGAAGCCGAAAATTATCTCGCCCTTTATCCGGAATTCATTCTGAAGCCGGACGAGAAAACGAATTTTATGAGGGATCGAAAAGCCTGTGTTGTCGGGAAAAAACTGGCCACACGATTCAACTGGTCAATCAATGATCCGGTCACACTGAGGGGAACAATTTTTCCGGGAAACTGGGATTTTGTGATTCGGGCCATTTACACGGGCAGGGACTCTGGCATTGATGAAAACCAGTTTTTTTTTCATTGGGACTATCTGAACGAGACCGTCAAAAAAAATATTCCCCGACGTGCGGATCAAGTGGGGTTCTACATGATCGGACTCAAAAAGCCGGAAACCGCTGCCGATACATCCCTGGCCATCGATCGTCTCTTTAAAAATTCCTATGCCGAAACTCTGACCGAGACTGAAAAAGCATTTCAGTTGAGTTTCATTTCCATGAGTAATGCCATTCTGACCGTCATCGAGCTGGTGTCGCTCGTTGTGATTGTCATTATCATGGCGGTCGCAGCCAACACCATGGCCATGTCCTCCCGGGAGCGGGCCGGTGAATACGCCGTATTCAAAACCCTGGGATTTGGCGGACGTTTCCTGGCCTTTCTCATTTTTGGAGAATCCATTGTCATTGCCACACTCGGAACCGGATTGGGAATGGCCCTGACCTATCCGGCTGCCCATGCGTTCCGGTCTGCAGTCGGAAATTTTTTTCCGGTTTTCCAGGTCGACCCCCATACGCTGGTCCTGGATGTTGCGGCCGGTGTAATGATTGCCCTGATTTCCGCCATGTTTCCGGCCTGGCGTGCGGTTCGCGTTAAAATTGCGGATGGACTGGGACGGATCGGCTGATGGGCATTCTGTTTTTTTACAGCTTTCGCAACCTGTTGACCCGCCGGCTGACGACCAGTCTGACCGCACTGGGCATGGCCCTGGTGGTGTTTGTGTTTTCAGCCATCATCATGCTGGCGGAAGGCCTTCAAAAAACCCTGGTTGACACCGGATTTCATGACAATGTGGTTGTCATTCGAAAATCCTCGGTTTCCGAGGTCCAAAGCGGCATCGATCGGCTCCAGGCATCGATTGTCGAAATTCAGCCCGAGATTGCCAACGATGCAAATGGCCGACCCATGATCGCAAAGGAAATGGTCGTTCTGATCACCCTTCAGAAACGGGATCGGGATGGTTCATCCAATGTCGTCATACGCGGCATATCCGCTGCTTCTCTGGTGCTGCGACCCCAGATTCACCTGATCGAAGGCAGATTGCCACGACCCGGATCATCTGAAATCATGGTCGGGAAAAGCATTGCCAAAGGGTTTAAGAGTGCGGGATATGGCGACAGTCTGTTTTTTGGAATGCGGAACTGGATGGTGGTGGGCATTTTTGATGCGGGATCAACCGGATACAGCTCTGAAATCTGGGGAGATGTCGATCAGATGATGCCGGCCTTCAGAAGGCCCGTGTATTCCTCGATTCTGTTCCGGCTTCGGGATTCCATGGAATTTTCATCTGTCAAAGACCGCATTCAGGCAGACCCCCGGTTGACTCTCGAAGCCAAGCGTGAGACAGTCTATTACAGGGAACAGTCCGAGATGATGGCGAAATTCCTGCGCATTCTGGGGACATCATTGACTCTGATATTTTCTATCGGAGCGGTTGTCGGCGCCATGATCACCATGTATGCCGCAGTGGCCAATCGAACCTCTGAAATCGGTGTTCTGCGGGCGCTTGGATTTTCCCGGTTGACCATTCTCAGCGCATTTCTGATGGAGTCTCTGTTCCTCGGATTGATCGGCGGTTTGATCGGGCTTTTCTTTGCGTCATTCATGCAGTTCATCACGGTTTCCACCACCAATTTTCAGACATTTTCAGAACTGGCTTTCAATTTCACCCTGACTGTCAAAATTGTAGTTGAATCTCTTTCTTTTTCCCTGTTTATGGGTTTGGCCGGCGGCATTCTGCCTGCGTTTCGGGCGTCCCGAATGAATATCATCGATGCGCTCCGGGATGCATAGAGAAAAGAGGCAGAAATCAGAAGTCAGAAGCCAGAAGCCAGAAGTCTGACCTCTGGCCTCCGACCGATAACGCACCCAAAATCTTTATCTTGAAAGCGATATTTCCTATCTCTTTGTGATTGACTTGCTCACTCGGTTGATATAAAAAAATGGCAATCGGGAAATTGAAATTTTCCATCTCCGTTTGACACGAGATTGCGCTAGAAGGCGCCCGGTTTCAACTCATTGAAACCGATTTGATTTTTTTTTGTTTTTCCATTAATTGGGTCACGAAGGCCGGCAAGTATAGCGTTTAAGATAATGATTTTGAGAAGGCAGCAGGGAGAGGATTGGCTTTTTTGGCCATCCCCGACCGATAATGCACCCGAAATCTTTATCTTGAAAGCGATAGCCGGCCTTTTTTTGTTTATGCCCCTGATTACATCATTCCGATTACGGAGGTAAGAGAATGTGTCCATCCCGGTTGTTTTCCATCGCGCTTGTCTGGAGTATGCTGATTTTCCCTTCCATTGCCAGTGCCCATTTTGGCGTCATTATTCCATCGGATGACATTATCACACAGGATGATTCCAAAACCATCACGCTTGAAGTCAAATTTATTCATCCCATGGAAATGAATTACATGGAAATGGAAAAGCCCAAACGGTTTGGCGTCATGAATCAGGGGAAAATACTGGATCTGTCGGGCCAGCTTCAGAATACATCGGGCAAAAGTCCGGATCAGGAGCAATCCGTCACGTTCTGGAAAGCATCCCATGTCATCAAAAGACCCGGTGACTATACCTTTTTTGTCGAGCCCATGCCCTATTGGGAACCTGCCGAGGATAAATTCATTATCCATTACACCAAGGTCTGCGTCAACGCGCTGGGATTAGAAGCCGGATGGGATCAGCCAATCGGATGTGAGACCGAAATCATTCCCATGACCCGACCCTATGGACTGTGGACCGGAAATCTGTTCACGGGTCAGATACGGCTGAACAAAAAACCCGTTCCTTATGCCGAAGTCGAGGTGGAGTATCTGAACGAATCTCCTGGAAACACGAAAGTTGTCAAAGCGCCATCCGATCCCTATGTTACTCAGGTGGTGAAAGCAGATAAAAATGGTGTTTTTTCATATGCCATGCCGCGGGCCGGCTGGTGGGGATTTGCTGCTCTTTCGGAATCATCCCGAAAAATCAAAAAGGACGGCAAGGATAAAGAAATCGAGATCGGTGCGGTTTACTGGGTCAAAACCCTGGATATGGAATAGGCTTTGCCATGAAAATGCAAAAGCATAATTCAGTAGAAAAGATGAATCGAATCATAAAAAACAGTATTGCCGTATTATTGTTACTGCTGGGAACAGGTTTTTTGGAATCCGCTCAGGCACACAAGGTAAACATTTTTGCCTATGTGGAGGGTGGCAATATTTATACCGAAAGTTATTTTCCGGATGGCAAGCCGGTCGAATCCGGAACCATTGAGGTATTTGACAGTCAGAAACAGAAAGTGGCATCCGGCCTGACGGACAAGGATGGCAAATGCGTCTTTCCGGTCCCGAAAAAAGACGATCTGACCATTTTCATCAATGCATCGATGGGTCATAAAAACTCGTATCTTCTGAAAAAAAGTGAGATAGGAGACTGAGGATGGAAAACCGGATACTGCGTCAGTTCATGTTCAGTCTTGCGCTGATTCTTTTCTGTATCGGTTTGGAACACGTCACGCTGTACGCCCAGGATCAGCAGGGGTTGGAAATACATGCATCTGCCACCTCCGCTTCCGATCAGGTATTGGTGCCAGGGACTGACTGTCAGGCACTGGAAGCAGCAATTCAACAGCAAAAGGGCGTGATTTCGCGGGAATTGGGTCAAATCAAACGGGAGATTGCCGCACTTCGAAATGACCTGTCCAAACCGGGCATCCAGGACATCATTGCGGGTCTTGGATATATTTTCGGGCTTGCCGGAATTTGGCTGTATGTTTCCAGCAAAAAATCCGGCCGGGTCTGATTGCGCGTTAAATCGAAAAGAAACAATATGCATATATCAGATGGTGTTTTACCAACCCTTGTCACCCTTGGGGGGTATGCCGCAAGCCTGGCTATTGCTACCTGGAGTGCAAAACAGACGCGCCCTGAAGATCTGCCAAAGATGGCGGTTGTTACCTCCGCATTTTTTGTGGCATCCCTGATTCATGTTCCGATCGGGCCTACCAGCGTGCATCTGCTGATTCCGGGTTTGGTGGGAATTCTTCTGGGAAATGGTGCATTCCTGTCCATCTCCTTGGGCATCGCCCTTCAAAGCCTTCTGTTTCAGTTCGGGGGCTTGACCGCCATCGGCGCCAATGCCATCATGATGGGCATCCCGGCCCTGATATCCGGATGGGTGTTTCGCGCTTTCAAAATACGCGCCCGTTCCCGCCGTGTGTTTGGCGGGGCAGTGGCTGGTGGGCTGGGAGTCGTTCTGTCTGTTCTGATTCTGGCGCTTCTGTTGATGTCCGGTGGCGAGGATTTTGTTGGAGTTGCCAAAATCGCCATGTACGCCCATCTCCCGGTTCTGGCTATCGAGACTGCCATATCCGGCATCGTGGTATCGTTTCTTATCCGGGTGAAACCAGAACTTCTGGATTCTGCGTTTTCATCGATTTCCAGCCGTTAACGACGCATCAACATTCAGATGACTACCAACAATCCGGTTATCACCCTTCCAATCAATTATTTGATTGTAATGATCAGCAGCGGCATACTGATATGGCTGCTCTGCATTTTAATGACAAAGCGAAGCCAGGTCAGAAAAAACCCCGATTCACCTGTGGAAGAACGGAACTGGCGCATTCCGATCATTGATTCCCAATCCGGTGGTAACTCCCTGTTTCACCGGTGGGACCCGCGTATCAAACTCTGTACGCTGGTGACCTTCATGTTCTGCGTGGCCTCTCTGACCCAGATATTCTGGGCGTCGATCGCTCTGGCGACCGCTCTGGCGGCTGTAATTGTCGCACGCATCCCCATTCGGAATCCCCTGCGTCGTGTGACCGCAATGGGAACATTTCTGGGAATGTTTCTGGTGGTGATGCCGCTGACCGCGGTTGGAAAACCCGAGGATATCCTGATCGTTTTTCAGGGAATCGAGTGGATTCGATTCAATCTACGGGGATTTTTTCTGGCCCTCCTCATCTGCCTGAAGGCCATTGCCATTGCGCTTCTGGCTGAGCCACTGTTGTCAACCTCGCCGTTTTCCGTTACCATTCAGGCAATTGCCCGGCTGAATGCGCCCCCCATCTTATGTCAGATGCTTCTTCTGGCCCACCGGTATATTTTTGTGTTCCAGGACGAGGCCGAGCGTATGCTGAAAGGAATGCGGGCGCGGGGATTTCAGAAAAAAACCGATATGGAAACCCTGCGCACGCTCGGAAATTTTCTGGGCATGCTGCTGGTCCGCAGCTTTGATCGGACACAGCGGGTTTTTGATGCCATGACAGCCCGTGGCTACACCGGAACCTGGCCAGACGCCATGATATTCCGACTCTATACCAGCGACTGGATAAAAGGCGCGTTCTGGGTGATTCTGGGATGCGTCATGCTGATTTTTGACAGGTTAAGTTTGTGAAGTGTCGTTCCCATCTCGTCGTTCAAAGCCGGACTTCAGATTGCAGGAAGCGGCCACCTTCAGCCTTCAGTCTTCTTCAAATTTTTTCCCCGCACTGATTGCAAAACGTTGCATGGCTCAGATTCTCTGCTTTACATCCCGGACAAATCCGGGGAACCGGTTTCTCATCCGCCGGCCTGCCGCACCGGGAGCAGAATCTATCCTTTGGAGTCAGATTTTTTCCGCAATTGGCACATTGAATCAGCACCAGTTGCTGATGGCCGCAGTACGGGCAAAACCGGGCGTCAGTTGAAATTGAATTCCGGCATTCCGGGCATATGGCCAGTGCACCGGTTTGGGATTGACCCGATGCGGACTGAATTGAAGACATATATGGGGCAAACATGGCCGGCATCATCAAACCCAGCCCGGTTCCCATGGACTGCCCGGCCGAACCGTCCGATGATGCGGCTTTTTCAAACGCCATGGCTGCCTTCATCTGCATCAGTTTGTTCATATCCTGAATGGCACCCATTCGGCTGCGGTCATCAATTGCCTGTTGAACTTCGGGTGGCGGCGTAATGGCATTGATATACAACTGCCGAAGGCCCAGCCCGAAATGGCTGAAGTCTTCCACAAGCTTTTCAATCAGCTTTCCGGACATGGCATCATAACGGGCCGGAAGATTCAGAATGGTATCAATGGTTTCGCCCATGTAGTCATTAAAACGGGAGACAATCACCCGGTTCAGATATCCCTCAATCGACTCCGTTGAAAACATGCCCTGGGTCCCGACCAGGGTGTTGATAAAAAGAACCGGTTGAATGATCTGAATATTAAATACGCCAAAAGCCCGCAACCGGATCAGACCCAGCTCGGAATCCCGGAATGCCACCGGATCACGGGTGCCCCATTTGAGGTCGGTGAAGGTTTTCAGGTTGACCAGATAAACCTCGGCCCGAAGCGGACTGGTCATGCCCCACGGTACACTGAGAATCTTGGTCAAAATGGGAATGTTGGCGGTTTTCAGTGTATGCCTTCCCGGGCCAAATGCGGCAACGGCTTTCCCATTGTAAAAAAAGACACCGGCCTGACTTTCCCGTACCGTCAGTTGGGCGCCCCATTTAATTTCTCCGGAACCGGATTCGGGTATTCGATGCACGAGTTCTTTCCCGGATTCATCAAACCATTCAATAACCTCGAGAAACACAAGATTGTTGGTACCCATGCCAGTCTCCTTTATGATTTGCTACCCGTTACCTGTTACGCGTCACGCGTCAACTGTCACATGTGAGCGGGGATTCCACCCGACCGCTTCCTGTATTGCCATATATGGGGGCAATTCAATGCGCTGGGATTTGCCCCAGCGATGCCAGTGACGGCTGTCCGATGAGTTCCTTTAAAAGAATTCGCGACATTCTTTCCCAAAAATTGGATGGCAACACCGCTTTGATTGATGGATCCTGATCATTGGGATCCGTAAACATAAACAGCAGTTCAGTCAGGCCTGAATTGGGGTAACAGGGTCCTGGGACCCAGCCGTCTCCATCCCGGTCCACATAGAAGTCACTTGCCAGAATCTCTTCCAGATTGAATAGCGGTGCCTGAATATCATACAGTCCGTTGATTCTTTCCAGAACATAATTGCTGATCAGGGCTTGCCCGGTATATGCCGGATGGACACCGTCAAGGCTGAATGCGCTTCCGCGGGACCATTTTCGGCTGATTGTTTTACCGGCAATCTCAACCGCTATCTCACCACTCAATGCCGCATTGAGATAGCGTCCCACATCAATCAGAAATACATTGTCATATTGATCAGCAGCGCTCTGAATTGCCTGATTGAAGCTGTCAATACGGGACATGATGGTTTGTTGTTCGGCCTCGGACATAACCAGACCGTCCTGCTGGATGCCGTCTTTTTCCAGAACGGCGTTCACCTGATCGATGGAATAGCCGCTGATCATCAATGCGTACATGCTGGCAAAGGTAAACAGGGATACCCGATCCCCCTTGAGTGCGTCTGTAATAATCTGGCCGGATTCCACGACCCGTTTAAATGTCTGTGGAACCCGGTATTCCGGATTGATCTGCTGAAGGTAAAATTCAATATCGTCAGAATCAAACAGATAGCCAACCGCGCTGTAATAGGGAAGTGTCATCACAAAAATGGCTGTCTGATTTTCCGGCATCACATTTTCGCTGTTAAGGCGAAAAAGCACATGGTTGAACTGGTTGGCGAAATCATCGACTTCTGTCAGATTCCGCAGAATTGCTTCAGGGGTGTAAGGTTCAAAGCTTATCAGGCCCTGACTCCGGCCAGTTTCGAGAAATGTTCGGAGCGCAGGAGAAATTTCCATGGATATGGCATCGAGCGGCAGAGGGATAAAGGATGGGTTGGCCCCGCCTGTACCCAATGCTGCCAGGCTGGAGTCATTGTTGCCAATCCAGACAAAGACAAAGGCCAAACCCGTGCTGTTTTCAATTGCCTGTGATGACAGAAGGGTCAGAGATGCATCAAGCTGTGAAAGGGGTTTGCCGGATACCAGGTTGAGCGGATACATCACCTTGTCATAGTCATCCTGAAACTCCCAGGGTTTCTGGCTGTTACATAGATAGGCTCCGGTAACATAGGATTTTTCTGCGCCGACCCGTTTGTAATATTCAATGCCTTCAAGGGAAAATACGTCCGATCCATCAATTCCCAGGTTTGTGGGAACCATGAGTGGTCTCAGCCGCTGCTCGTGAAACCCATAAAAAGGTTGACTGAATTGAAGAGGGAGCACGGATGAAAGAGATTCAGCAATTTTCTGAAGGTACGCATTTTTTGTATTCAGAATATTGTTGGTGCCATCCATTGTGCCATGAGTCAGGCTGTCGCCCAGCCCGATCAGACACACCCGTGCGGTTTCAGCAGATGCCATGTCGCCATATGAAACTGACGGAAGAGCCGCAATGATGGCTAACAGGATCAACGTATGAAGCTGTGACACAATCCGATATGTTTTCATTATCACCTCTGTTTCATTTATATCCCGCTATCACACCGGAGTCATTGGGAGTAACGACCGGTATGCGATGAATGTTCCTGAATCCGGCACCTGCCAGCATATCCATGAGCGACTGTTCAGAATAAGCCTGTCCGGATTCCGTGCCCAGAAGCATGTTCAGGGAGAACAGAGCCGGAAACAGCGGACTGTCCATGGAATTGTTCAAAATGAATTCGTGAATCAGAATCATGCCGCCGGGAGAAAGTACCTTGGCTGCCTTATTAATGATGGATTGACAGGATTCCGGCCCTTCTCCATGAAGAATGTGGCTGAGCCAGGCCACATCAAAATTGCCCCTGATTTCATCATTCAGATAACTTCCGCCCTGAAACTGAATCCGCTCAGACATTCCGAACCGGGTAATGGTCTGCTCGGCAAAATGCTTGCTGGTGTGCAGGTCAAAAACAGTTGCCTTCATTTCCGGGTGTGTCATGCAAAAATGGATGGCCCAGGTTCCGGGACCGCCACCCAGATCCAGAAGCTGACGTCTGTTTCCCAGATCGATCTGGGGAATGACCTTCGGGGCCGTATTCATGGCCATGTTGAACATCCCCATTAAAAAGGCCTTCCGGACTTCCGGATCAGCGAAGCTGACACGGGTTCGAAGCGGTTTGCCGGTTTTGACCGCAACATCCAGTTGACTCCAGGATCCCATCAGGTGCTGATGATGCCGAATGATGAATCCGATATACTGGGCGCTGTCTTCCGACAAATAACTCTTTGATGCCGTCGTGTTCCGGTAACCATCATCCGATTTGTTCAGCAGATTCATGGCGCAAAGTGCATTCAACAACATGATGGTGGCGCGGGAATCCGAATGAATGCACTCCGCAACATCTTCTCCGGCCATTACCTGATCACCGATTATGGTGAAAATGTTCAGTTTGACACCGGCGTGAAGGGCACACGTCTTCCAGTACGCGCCGCTGGTTTCCAATATTTTTCCGGGGTTCCATTCAGGCGGATTCATTGTGCAGATCTCCTTGAAATGTTAAATATCAGCATCATAAAATCGAAGTGAAATGGCGGTTCATCCCTATTCATCAGTGATGGTCCGGGGTTGGAGAGACTCGCCGAATCTGTTTGACCATATCCTTGAAACCGTTCCGGTTATTTGAATCTGATTTACAATATCTCGGTCTGAAAAGCCATTTTTTTCTACCAGATATTCGATTCTCTCTCATAATTCCGTTCATTTGCGCCGACAAAATGAAATTACCGATGTAGGAATCAGATTCTGAACTTGACCACGCGGGAGACATCGTCTATTTGATAAAAGTTGATTTGGAATTCAAATCAAGCCATTGACAGCGAAAGCAAACTTCGGCAATTATTCTCCAACGACAAGAATGAAAAACAGTTTCGCAGGATTTGAAGCGCAATACGTAGGTCTTTTGCGGCTGGCGCCTTGAAAAACCGTCTGCCATCCCCGATCGATAACGCGGCGAAATTATTTTTCTGAAGGTCTATATGTAACCCATACTTAGCCGTACAAATCCAAACCCGAAAGGAAAGGAGATCAGAAATGAATAAAGATAGCAAGTGTCCGGTAACGGGCAGAATTGACAAACCCACTGCCAACAGTGGCAGGTCGACCAAAGACTGGTGGCCGAACCAATTGAACCTCAAGATTCTTCGTCAGAATTCTTCCATGAGCAACCCGATGGGCGAGGCGTTCAACTACCCTGAGGAATTCAAGAAACTCGATTTGGAGGCCCTGAAGAAGGACCTCTATGCGCTGATGACCGACTCGCAGGACTGGTGGCCGGCGGATTACGGGCACTACGGGGGGCTCTTCATCCGAATGGCGTGGCACAGCGCAGGCACCTACCGCACCGGCGACGGCCGCGGCGGTGCATCCTCGGGTTCGCAGCGTTTCGCGCCGCTCAACAGTTGGCCGGACAATGTCAACCTCGACAAAGCGCGCCGCCTGCTATGGCCGATCAAGCAGAAATACGGCAGAAAAATCTCCTGGGCCGATCTGATGATCCTCGCCGGCAACTGTGCCCTGGAGTCGATGGGCTTTAAGACGTTCGGCTTCGGCGGCGGGCGCGAAGACGTCTGGGAGCCCGAAGAAGATATTTACTGGGGGGCTGAGGACACCTGGCTTGGAGACAAGCGCTACACCGGTGACCGAAAACTCGAAAATCCTCTTGCCGCCGTGCAGATGGGCCTGATCTACGTGAATCCGGAAGGCCCGAACGGCAATCCGGATCCGGTCGCCTCCGGCCGTGACGTTCGAGAGACCTTTGCACGCATGGCGATGAACGACGAAGAGACCGTCGCACTCGTCGCCGGCGGACACACCTTTGGCAAGTGTCATGGCGCGGGCGATGCGGCGCATGTCGGTCCGGAACCCGAAGCCGCCGGCATCGAAGAGCAGGGACTTGGCTGGAAGAGCAGCTTCGGCAGCGGCAAAGGCGGCGATACGATCGGCAGCGGCATCGAGGGCGCCTGGAAACCGAATCCGACCAGATGGGACATGGGCTATCTGAACGTGCTGTTCAAATACGAGTGGGAGTTGGTCAAGAGCCCGGCCGGCGCGAATCAGTGGCTGGCCAAGGACGTGGCTGAAGAGGACATGGTAATTGACGCGCACGACCCGTCGAAAAAACACCGGCCGATGATGACCACGGCGGATCTCTCCCTTCGCTTCGACCCGATCTACGAGCCGATCGCGCGGCGCTACCAGCAGAATCCCGAGAAATTCGCGGACGCCTTCGCCAGGGCGTGGTTCAAGCTGACCCACCGCGACATGGGACCGCGCGCGCGTTATCTCGGCGCGGAAGTGCCTGAAGAAGATCTCCTGTGGCAAGACCCTGTCCCCGCGGTCACGCATCAATTGATTGACGCGCAGGACATCGCCGCTCTCAAGGGCAAAATCCTCGCTTCGGGTCTGTCTGTCTCCCAACTGGTCTCGACCGCTTGGGCGTCGGCGTCCACGTTCCGCGGCTCCGACAAGCGTGGCGGGGCGAACGGCGCACGCATCCGGCTCGCACCGCAGAAGGATTGGGAAGTGAACCAGCCTGCCCGACTGGAGACGGTGCTGCAGGCCCTTGAGGGAATCCAAAAGGCGTTCAACAGCGCGCAAGCAGGCGGGAAGATGGTATCGCTCGCTGACTTGATTGTTCTGGGCGGATGCGCAGGCATCGAGCAAGCTGCGAAGAATGCCGGCCACGATGTGACCGTTCCCTTCACACCGGGACGCACGGATGCGTCTCAGGATCAAACCGACGTGGAGGCGTTCGCCGTCCTCGAACCGGCTGCAGACGGATTCCGTAACTACCTCAAAACCAAATACACCGTATCGGCAGAGGATCTGCTGGTTGATCGCGCGCAATTGCTGACGCTTACCGCCCCTGAGATGACGGTTCTCTTTGGCGGTATGCGTGTCTTGAATGCCAACTTCAAACAGTCCCAAAACGGCGTCTTCACCAAGCGGCCAGAAATGCTCACCAATGACTACTTCGTGAATCTGCTCGACATGAGCACCACCTGGAAGGCGGCCTCGGATGAAGGCGACGTGTTCGAGGGCCGTGATCGTGCAACGGGCGAACTCAAGTGGACCGGCACCCGTGTCGACCTCATCTTCGGTTCGAACTCCCAACTCCGGGCATTGGCGGAAGTCTATGGATGTGAGGACTCACAGGAGAAGTTCCTGCACGACTTTGTAGCGGTGTGGGAAAAAGTAATGAACCTTGACCGTTTCGATCTCGCCTGATCGTATGGCTTTTAAGGTAATGATTTTGGGAAGGCAACAGGAAGGGGATAGGCCTTTTTCGGCCATCCCCGACCGATAAGGCAGCCAAAATCTTTATCTTGAAAGCTATAAATCAACTCTTTTGGGTGGTTCGTGTGTTTCGTGGTTCATAACATTATAAAAAGGACGATGACACCATGATCCCATCCGTCTCTGCATCTGCCTCCATCACAAACCACCCATCAAATGATCTGATTTTAACGGTATTCAGCCCAAACTGCATAAATGCGCATCCGATGGCTCATACTTTCCACGCCCGCTTTGATACCGATGGTAAGGCCAAGTCCCCAGGCAATGGTTTTATCTTCTCCCATATCGATAACGGTATAAGCTGGACCACCGCTTAAATTTATCGAATCGTTTGCATATATCCTTGTTTCACCGTCAAATACATGCAAATTTGTGATTATTGAATCGGCAAAATCTCCATTGGCACCCGTTTCATAGCGAAGCAGCAGATACCTGGTTTTAGTTCCCGGAGTCGTGGGAATCGAATAATGGAGCCAGTTAAAAACTCCTGGCTTTTGTATGATATCCAGCCCCCATCCAAAATATATATTATCAGTGCTGGTAAGGTTTCCCATACGTTCGATATGACCGGAACTTCCATGAACGGAGACAAGTCCTCCTGCAAGACACGTACCAGCCGTGGCCAGTGAAACGATCAGTAAGACTCCCGCCGATATGGCGATTTGACTGAAATGCTTTCGAATTTTCATCTGAACTCCCTCCTGTTTATCAAGGTGATTAAAAATGCTGCGCTTTTGTTCGAAAACAGCCGATCGGGCAGATGATCACCTCCTTTACCCTTTAAGTTTAAACGGTTGATTCAAGGGTTAATGGGACAAAGGTTGGGGCGAAAAACAGGTTCGATGAATGAAACTGAATTTTGGTTTGACGGCCTGGCATATCCGCATGCGTTGAATATATCGACAGTCAAAAAAAACAGTCAGCATGCTGAAAATGAAACCGGTTAGTGAAAGGCAACGGCAATTATTTGGAGTCGTTTTACCTGATATTCGGGATTAGTATGACGACAGGTTCGGAATGGAGGTTAGAAATGGGTCAGAGTTTCAATGACTGAAAAACCATGTTAATCCCATCTAAATGATTAATAATTATATTGTCAAGGACAAAAACAGCGCCGTATGACTGCCTGGACCCCGCCGACACCAGAGTCGCCTTTGAAGAGCGGTTACAAATGCCTGACAATCACAGGATTCTATATTTCATAAATATTCAATCTTTTTTAAACGCTTTCAAGATAGCGATTTGGGGTGCGTTACCGGTCGGGGATGACCGATAACGCAGCGAAATTATTTTTCTGAAGGTCTATATGCAATCAGATTATTTAATACCCAGAGTCTTTATATCTTCCTGGGCCAGTGCATTCGTTACCGGGTAGAAACCATCCTTGATGACAATCTGCTGGCCTTCTTTGCTGAAAACGTATTTGATGAACTCACCCTGCAGGGGATTGATGGCCTGATTGGGATTTTTGTTCAGATAGATGTACAGGAAACGGGCCAGCGGATAGTCGCCGCTGTACGCATTTTCGGCATTGGCGTCAAATGATGGTTTTCCCTCACCGACAGCCAGCGGAACCGTTCGGACATCGGCGGTTTTGTATCCCACGCCGGAATACCCGATGGCATATTTGTCAGTGGCGACCCCCTGAACGACCGCGGATGATCCGGGTTGTTCCTTGACCGAGTCCTTATAGTCGCCATGAAACAGGCCCACTTCCTTGAAATAACCATATGTACCCGATGCGGAATTACGTCCATACAGGGAAATCGGTTTATCAGCCCATTCACCTGTCAGGCCCAGATCACCCCAGGTCACGATATCCTTGGAAAATCCGCCTTTGCGATTTTTTGAAAAAATGGCATCCACCTGCTGAAGCGTCATGGATTTGATCGGATTGTCTTTGTGAACAAACACGGCCAATGCATCCACCGCAGACCGGATACGGGTGGGTTTGTAACCGAACTTTTTTTCAAACTCGTCGATTTCCTTGGATTTCATTTCCCGGGACATGGGACCGAAC
>Ga0366817_10082_pt1 | contig 41848 bp, 32 predicted proteins | sample TotcelFGM3001N13_FD_207092 | JGI IMG/M metagenome (GOLD analysis project Ga0366817, IMG submission 207092) | Enriched cells from coal bed in the Powder River Basin, Montana, United States - Total cells FGM rep3 HSBNCT.FGM.300.1.N13 ...
GGCTGAATCGTTACCCCTTCGATCCGGGCATCCGGCTTGTAGCGGCGGGCTGATGCCTCAATGCCGGCAAAGGCCGCGCGAACATCCGCATCCGACCGCAAATCCAGGCGGACGCCACCGGCCTCGGTTTTATGGGTGATGTCCGGGGAATTCAGTTTCATGACCAGCGGAAACCCGATGTCCCGCCCGACCCGGGAGGCATCTTCTTCGGTCTTTGCCGTTTCTGTCCGGATCACGGGCAGGCCATAGGCTGAAAGAACCGCCTTGGTCTCGGATTCTCCCATAAAGCGCTCCTCCGGCGCACTGGCAAGCAGTTGCCGTGCTTTTTCCGGCTCAAAGGATATGTCCCGGATCAGCTTGGGCGGAATTTCCAGGAGGGCTTCCATGTTCCGGGCATAGTCAACCATGTACAGAAACGCCCGGACCGCCCGCTCCGGTGTCTCATAGGTGGGAATGCCCGCTTTATTCAGGATTTGCACGGCCTTTTCGATGCTTTTACCGCCCATCCAGCAGGTAAACACGGGATACCGGCGTCCTTTCATCGTGGTTGCCAAACTCTCGGCCACCAAAACAGGGTCCGTAAGGGCCTGCGGGGCAAGGATGACACAAACGCCGTCCATATCTTTTCCGTCAAAACAGATTTCCAGTGTGCGGCGAAAGCGTTCCGGAGAGGCATCCCCGAGAATATCGATGGGGTTGCCGCGGCTCCAGAAGGGTGGCAGCAACGCATCCAGTTTTTGAAAGGTGTCGGGGTCGAGTGTCGCCGGCTCCAGACCGTACCGGCCAAGGGTATCCGTGGCCATTACGCCGGGGCCACCGGCATTGGTGACGATGGCCAGGCGCGGGCCGCGGGGGCGTGGCTGCTTGGCCATCAGCTCGGCGCAGTCGAAAAGATCCTGGATGGTGTCCACGCGCACGATGCCGGCGCGCTTGAAGGCGGCGTCATACACCGCATCTTCACCGGCCATGGCGCCAGTGTGGGAGGCCGCGGCTTTTGCGCCGGCCTTGCTTCTGCCCGATTTTAAAACAATGATGGGCTTGATCCGGGAGACCGCGCGCGCGGCGCTCATGAACTTGCGAAAATTCGTCAGATTTTCGATGTAGAGGAGAATGCTTTTGGCCGATGGATCGTTTCCGAGATAATCGATGATGTCGCCGAAATCCACGTCGAGCATGGAGCCGATGCTGACAAAATGACTGAAACCGATATGCTCCTTGAGTGCCACGTCCAAAATGGCCGAGCAGATGGCCCCGCTCTGGGAGACAAAGGCCAGATCGCCGACATCGGGCATTTCGGATGCGAAACTGGCGTTGAGATTGGTGCGGGGCCGGATGATGCCCATGCAATTCGGCCCCACGATACGAAGTCCGCCGGCATACGCCGTGGCCCGGATCTGCGCCTCGATTTCTCTTCCCTTTTCACCGACCTCTTTCCCTCCGGCCGAGATGACGATGGCGCCGGCCACTTTCTGTTCCACGCATTGCCGCACGATGTCCGGAACCGTAACAATCGGCGTGGCGATGACCACCAGGTCCATCCCCGTTTCCAGAGCCGAGACGGATTGAACGGCTGTCAAGCCATGAACGGCATCGTATTTGGGATTTACCGGCAGCAGCATCCCTTTATAGCCGCCATCGATGAGATTTTTCATCAGCGCATTGCCGATACTGCCCGTCTTTTCGCTGGCGCCCACTACCGCCACCCGGCGGGGCTGGAAGATACGCTCCAAATTATATTGGCTCATGACAAAGCTCCTCCGTGCAGGATAATTATTTTCATATGCGTCTGTTTTATCGGGTCATTCGCGGGTCATCCACTGGGATGAGTTACTTCTCAGGAATCCCTTCCATGCTTGACGCGGCCCCCCGTGCAAGATGGCCGACGCCAGGTTTACATGATGTCCTTCCCCAGGTCATTTTTCCTGGAGCAGGCGTTTCTTTACATTGGCCATCCTGCGGGCCTTGTATCTGTCATGGCCTGCATCACCATTTTTATTCCCGATGTTTGAAGCCTGGTCAACAATCTGAAATTCGGAAAGGACATGCACGACCCGCGAAGGCAGCTTTTTGCCCGGCGCCCAGACTTCCAAATGCCTTTCGTCCAGGCGGATGGGGAGTTCGACGATAAAGCTGACGGTCTTGAACTTGGTGCTTGTATCGGGATTAGACGGCTCGATCATCTCGTCTTCATGCATCAGGTCCACCTGCAGTTCCGGGATCATCTTTGAAATGCGCGGATGGCGGCGGATAAAATCCTTGAAATTGAAGATTGAGTTATGGCTCTCACCCGGCACGGTAAAATGAAACGGGAACAGGTGACGGCCAAGATAGGCGACGACGGGAACGATTTCATCAATGGTTGCCGTAACGATGCGGAAGCGGATACTGTCATAAAGGGGTTCTCTGCCCCCCAGTCTCTTGCTCAGCAACTTGGTGATGATGGAGTCGTGGGTCTTGCGGCTGCTTTGAAAATCGATGATCGGATATCCTTGCGCTTTCATCTCCCTGATGGCGCGCGTCGTCTTCTCCTCAACCAGGTGGTAGATGGCACGGTCGGAAATGTTCAGCCGGGACTTGAGTTCCCGCGCATCAACATGATGGACGACATGCATGACCTTGAGCACAGTGCACGCCTGGCGCCTGAGCAGCAGCTCGCCTCCGGCCGCAAGGAGCATGAGGTTGCTGGGGGATTCGGCATTGACTATCTCCGGTGCAAAGTCGAATCCAAAATTTCTCTCAAGATAATCGATGGCGGACAGGCGTATCTCTCTCAAACGTGCTCTATCTCCTTGATTTTCCGGATCGAACCCGTTTACCCGCAGGATCGCATCTCCCTCAGCGAGGGATGTAACATTCAAACGGCGCCAATCGAGCACTGACCCACCCCGCAGGATAAGGCGTGCCCGCTCCACATCACCCAATGAAAGTTTGACAATCATCGTGTATTTCCTTTCAATTAGGCCGTAACATGAATCCGGCACCCGTATTTGCTGAATAAATCAATGCGTTTTCCAAACACGGCAGCCTCCTATCCATCTTCTCTTTGTTGTGACAATCCGGTGTGTATTCATTTTTTTCATCGATTGAAATAAGCGTTCAGCACATACTCCTGCACCATCCTCTGGGTATTGAAAAAGGAGCCGTTGATGGCGATGGAATAGGCCATCATGTCCATGAAGCGGCCCCGATCGTGATAGAAAAGGGGGATAACAGCATGCTCCAGCTTGTCGTAAAGAGATGGGGCATCCCGGGAGTGGTCCCGCTCATCTCCCTTTCCGTGAACCGGCTCTCCTATGGACCAGCCGGTCAGCCCCTCGATGTGGCCCTCGATCCACCAGCCGTCCAGCACACTCAGATTCGGGATCCCGTTCAAGGCCGCCTTCATCCCGCTGGTCCCGGAAGCCTCCATGGGCGGCTCGGGCGTGTTGAGCCAGAGATCCACCCCTGAGGTGATCATCGCCCCCAGCGTCATGTTATAGTTCTCCAGATAGGCAACTTTAATGTCATGCTGAAGTTCGTTTTTGGCCCGGAATATTCTTTTGATGAGCTCCTTTCCCTCATGGTCCCGGGGATGGGCCTTGCCGCCATAGATGATCTGGATCTTGCCGACCTCATTGGATATCCTCCTGAGCCTCTCCATGTCCCTGAAAAGGAGATCCGCCCGCTTGTAGGTGGCGACGCGCCGGGCAAAGCCGATGGTCAGAATGTTTTCATCCATGCCCGCCCCGGTTTCCCGGTTGACCAGCCCCATGAGCTGCTTTTTGCACTGCATGTGGGCGTCCCACAGTTCCTCCCTGGGAATGCTCAAGGCATAGCGCAGGCTGAAATTGTCCTGCCTCCACGACGGAATGGTGCGATCGAAAAGCTCCCGGAAAGGCGCCGACACCCAGGTGGCGGCATGGACCCCGTTGGTGATGGCGTCAATGGTATAGCCGGCGAACATGAGCCTGGAGACCTCGCCGTGTTTTCGGGCCACACCGTTGACATAACGACTGAGGTTGAGGCCCAGATAGGTCATGTTCAGGGTGGTCCCTTCATAGAGAACGCCCTCCAGGCCGAAGAAATCATCCCGCTCGCCGATCACCTTCCGTGCCAGCTCCAGCGAAAACTTGTCGTGACCGGCCGGGACAGGGGTGTGGGTGGTAAAAACGCAATGGTTGCGGACCGCATCCCGGTCCTGCGCAATGATCGATTCCCTTCCGGCCTGTTTCGCCGCCTCGTCCAGCAGCGCCAGGGTCAGAAGGGCGGCATGCCCTTCGTTGAGATGGAAGGTGTCGATCTCATGATAACCCAGCGCGCGGAGCATCCTGACGCCTCCGATCCCCAGAATCACCTCCTGTGAAATCCGGTAATGTTTATCTCCGCCGTACAAAGACTGGGTCAGCCCCCTGTCCCACTCGGAATTTTCGGGAAGATCCGCATCCATAAAGTAGATCGGGACTGCGTAGCCGCCCACACCCTTGACATCGAAGCGCCAGGCCCGAAGGTGGACGGTCCGCCCTTCCACCAGGACCGAGGTTCTTGGAGATTCCTCCTGAAGCAGCTCCTCAAAAGCCCAGGTGGTCGGCTCTTCCCGCTGCCACCCGTCGGCTTCCAGCCGCTGTCGGAAATAGCCCTTGCGGTAGAGAAGCGTGACCGCAACCATCGGCACCCTGAAATCGGCAGCAGAGCGGATCGTGTCTCCGGCCAGCACCCCCAGGCCACCGCTATACGTGCATATTTTTTCATCAATGCCAATCTCCATGGAAAAATAGGCCACGGAGCGCTGTCTTTTGTCGATCTGTTCCATATTATCCTCCTGAACCGGTTAGAGACGGCTTATACCTCCTGATAAAATTAGTATCAGGCTTTGATGATATTTATCACGAACCTGAGACCATGTTTTCAAACAACCTCTCGGCATCCTCCCTCCGACATAGCTCCGTTCCCGGCGTCATGACGGCTGCGGAGCCGGCCGCCACGCCGAAAAGGACGGATTCCCTGAGAGGGTTTCCCCGGGCCAGGCTCAGGACGATGCCGGCCACCATGCTGTCCCCGGCCCCGACCTTGCTGACAATGGGCACGGTGGGCGGCAGGATGTGTTCGACAAAGTCCTCCGAAACCGCCAGGGCCCCTGCCGCGCCCAACGAGATCACCAGCACCTCGCACCGGCCGCTCTTGACCATCTTTTGGGCCTCGGCCTTGATCTGCGTTTTCTCTTTGACCTCCTTGCCGACCAGTTCCCTGAATTCACGGACATTGGGTTTGATCAAAAACACCCCTTCCTCAAGTGCTGCCTTCAGGGCTTCACCCGAAACGTCCACGATCGTTTTTGTCCCCTTCTTCTTTCCGATACGCGCAACCTGTGCATAAAAGTCAGGCGGCGCGCCCGGCGGAAGGCTTCCGCTTGCTACCACATAATCGGGTGAAGGCTCCATGGCCGCCAGTTCCTGAAGAAATGACTCCCATTCTTCTTTTTGAAGCGCCGGTCCCGGCATCCCGAAACGATACTGCCGGCCGGTGGATTCCTCCAGAATGACCAGACTCTCCCGGATCATTCCAACGATGGGAAACGGCCGATGGTCCAGGCCTTCTTCATCCAGAAGTTCTTGAAGCCTCTTCCCTGTCAGGCCGCCTGCAGGATAAAGGAGCCGGGATTTGCCTCCCAGTTTCTTGATGGCCCGGCAGACATTCACCCCGCCTCCACCGGGCTCGAAACGAGGCGGTTTGCAGTAGAGTTTTCGCTCGGCCACGACATGGTCAACGCTCGAGCTCTTGTCGATGGCCGGATTCAAGGTCATTGTTACGATGGTTTTCATAAATAATCCTCCATGGAAAATCATGGCGCCAGCGGTTTCAGATGAACAGGGCCATCATGCCGATCAGAACCGCTGCAATGGAGAGTTGGTCAGCGGTCATCTATCCGCTCCAAACAGGTACCGTCTATTGTCAATTCCCGGAACCAGGCCGTGGTGTCCCCCTTGGTCCACAGGCCCAAAAAACCTGAAACGGATTGCGGGGCGGTGTGGTGCAGGAGGGTTTGGCCGTTCAGTGCGCCTGAAATCGCTTTGCCCTTCACCGTCACCTCCAGTCCAAGCCACTGATCCATGGGGATGTCGGCCTTGATCCGTTCGCGGAAATGGCGGGTGTTGTTGACAAAGGCCAGCAACTGCAGTTCTCCGGCCGCGGCATCGGCCGCCAGCACCAGGCAATTGCCCACGTTCCAGAGGCCGAAGGCCAGTCCGGCGGCCAGGTCCACGCATCCGGCCGTGATGCGGACATCTACCCGGATGCGGCCGTCCCCGTGCCGGCTGTCCCGCTTGACCGCCACGGGATAGTAATGCAGCGCGTGCCGGTTTTCCAAGAATTTGCGATATCGTCCCCCCAAGACCGTTTCCAGGGTGTTGTGCAGGGAGCACGAGACCGTGCCGGCCATGCTCGTGCCGTCCTGGAAAATCACCTGCCGGCCGTTGTCTTGCCAGTGAGACCACTGGCCTACCGATGCGTAAAAACCGGGAAGCCGTGTTTCGGAACGTCCCAGAAAATCATAGTCCTGGTTAAAAAAAAGCTCGGTATAGCGCTGCACTTCGGCCTGATTGGTGATGGCCAGATCCAGCAGACGGCTGCAACCGAGAAGCCGGCCGGTATGGTCGAGCACGTCTTGCATGGCAGGGCAATCCAGCCCCTTGAAAAGCGCCTGGAGCATGTCCCCGCGGATTTCCACCTGGTAGCCAAGGCGGGTCAACACGCCGGACAAAAACGCGATGCGCAGGGCCTTGCCGGAGCCGGTTCCCGCCCCGCCGGAAAACTGGAGCGTGAGGATGTTGGCGTCGGCGTTGTCCGAGCACAGCGCGTCAAGGTTGGCATAGTGGTAACCGAATTTGACACTGAGGTTGAGATAGTCCTGGGACACCAGGGCATACGAGTCGACTTTGGGTGGAAGGGCATTTTCCGGCCCGATGCTGCCGGCCATCAGGGCCATGAAATTCCCGGCGCTGATCCCCACATCTCCGGACCAGGTGATGCCGGGGTGGGTCAAACCGCGCCACAGGGCCACCATCGGCTTGGAACGGATATGCTCGGGCAAAATAGCGTCACAGGTGGTCAGTTCCGGGGCCAGCCCCCCGCCCAGGTCGATGAAATGCAGCGCCAGCGGGATGTTGGCGCTCATTTTGCGCGACACCACGGATTCGACGGCATGCTTTGACAGGTTGAACATCTCCTCCATGACTTTTTCATGGGCAAAACGGATCAGATCGTGCAGGGTGCGACAACCGCTCGGGGTAAATTCCGGCGCTTGCGGGTCGGTCAGATTCAACGGGGAGATGCGGTCCATCAATTGGCGCAGGTGCCGGCCGATGGGGCCGCGATCTTCATCGGCGATGCGGCTGGCAAGCTTGCGCGCCAGCTCCGGCACCAGACCGGCAAAGACCTTGGCCTCATCGGCCAGCAAGGTGATTTGAGCGCCGTCAGCGATCACGGCCGTGGCCTCACGAGTGTCCATGAGGGCCGGCACGTGGTGTTCCCGGGCCACCGAGGCCAGGTGACTGGCGGCCCCGCCCAAATCGGTGATCAGCCCGCGCACCCGGCCCATCAACGGCGCCAGGTCGGGTGAGGCTGTGCGGGCCACCAAAATGACGTTTTCGACCGCTTCCGGCTTCAATCCCGCTTTGGCATGTACGGCCACCGCCGACACGGCCCCGGGGGAGGCGGTCTGACCGGCGGAAAGCAGCAGCTTCAAACCGGAAACATCGGGTTTTCCGGGTTTGTCGGCATCATATAGTATCCCAAGAGGTCGGGTCTGCAGAAAAACCAGGTTTCCCGCCTCGTCCTCAGCCCATTCAATATCCTGGGGTGAGCCAAAATACTCTTCCATTTTCAGCCCGGCCTCGGCCAGCAAGAGAACGGTTTGATCGGAAACGGCAGGGAACGGTTCCTCCCCCTCGGCGGTTTCCTTCTTGGCTCGGATGCTGCTGCGGCCGATCGCCAGGGGGCTCCGATCGACCAGAAAAACATCTGGCGAAACCGACCCGCCCACTACATGTTCCCCTAAACCGGAGGCCGCGTCGATGCGGGCCTGGGCCGATGCCGGCCGGGCCGGGTCCAGGGTGTAGAGCACGCCACTGGCCCTGGGCTGGATCATGACGACGGCGGCCACCGCCATGGGGGTGGCCGCGTCGGTCAGTCCGTAGCGCAGCCGATAGACAATGGCGCGTGGGGTGTATTTGCTGGATAGAACGGTTTTGTAGGCCGATTCGATTTTCCCCGGGTCCACGGCCAGCACACTGGAGTACTGGCCGGCGAACGACGCCTCAGTGTCTTCACCCACGGCGCTGCTGCGAATAGCCAGTTGCGGCAGGCCGCCATGGCGGGCGGCAAGGTCGCGGCAGGCTTGGTGCAGGGCATCCGCCAATATCTGCGGCAACGGCGCCCCTTCGATTTCTTCCCGGATGCGGCGATAGCGTTCTTGACTATCGTCGGCGTCAGGGTCGAAGGCGGCCAACATCGCCTCAATGGGCTCCAGCAGCCGGTTTTCCCGCAAAAACAGATCAAATGCCGCTGTGGTGACAACAAACCCGTCCGGCGCGGGCAGGCCCAGTTGGTTGCGGATGCGTGCCAGGTTGACTGCCTTGGCGCCGGCCATGGGAAGATCTTCGGTGCTCAGGGCCGACAAGGGCAGGGCCAACGGGCCGCTGATGGGGTCACGCTTGCGCGCCGTCAGCAGATTCAACTCCTCTGCGATCCGATCCAACGTTTGGGGAAGTTCGGGGTAGCGGTCACCGGCCAAAGCGCCGATCGACTCGACCAGCCCTGAGACTTCCCGGAGAAGATCTCTGACGCGGCGCTCGATCGATGCCCGCGTCGCCAATGCCGCCCCCCGGTCGAGCAGTTCCAGTTCAGCAAGGTGGTGCAACGCCCGGTGGTTGTGATCCAAAAAGGCGTCGTAATGGGAAAACCGCTGGGCCGCGGGACCCGTCGGGTCGTCGAGCAGTCGGCATGAGTCGGATTTTAAAAACATGGCGATCCTCCAAAACGGACAGGCCTCGATGGATGCATCTCCTGCATTGGAGACGAAGATGACGTCACCGGCTGTCATAATGGTTCTTTGTTTTTCAACTCCCGGATGGCTCCTGCTTTTCCAATACCTATTGCGTTTCCATCCGTCTCTGGCTCATAGTCCTTTTTTTTCCCAGCCAAGGCCATGATGAGGGGACCCAGCATGGATAGTCTTCCCGGAGCGACTTCCAGATTTAAACTTTTTGCCTCACCCATTTAAATATCTCCATCACCAGCAACACCGTCAGCGCCAGACCCAGCAGCAGAAGCCACTGCGCCAAGGCTACCGGCCCGGTTCCCAGAATTTTCCGCATAAAAGGCAGATACATGCTCAGAACATGGATGCCCTGGGCCGCCAGCACCCCAAAGATCAAGATGACATTCCTTCGCAGCGGCACCTTCAGTGCGGATACCGCCTCGGAGCGGCAGTTGAACACATGCACATTCTGGAGCAGGACCATGAACAGCAAAACGAGGTTGCGGGCCACGGCTTCGTCCATCATTTCCACGCGCACCATCCAGTACCAGGCCCCAAGGGCCAGGGCGCCGATGGTCAGTCCCGAAACAATGGTCTGCCAGACCATCTGGGGGTCGAAAATGGTTTCCTCGGGTCTTCGAGGCCTTCGTTTCATGGCGCCCGGCTCGCCGCCTTCGAAAGCCAGGGCCACGTCCTGAATGCCGTTGGTGACCAGATTGAGCCACAGCAACTGCACCGCCAAAAGCGGGATGGGCAGGCCCGCGAAAATCGCCGTGACAAACATCAACACTTCCGCCGCGCCGGTGGAGATGAGCAGGTAAATCACCTTGCGCACGTTGTCGTAGGCAAACCGCCCCTCTTCGACGCCGGCCACGATGGAGGCGAAATTGTCGTCGGCAACGATCATGGAACCCACTTCCTTGGCCACATCCGTGCCCGAGCCCATGGCCACGCCGATGTTGGCCCTGCGAAGCGCCGGGGCGTCGTTGACCCCGTCGCCGGTGACGGCGACGAATTCCCTCCGGCGGATCAGCACATCGACGATTTCCAGCTTCTGGGTGGGGGACACACGGGCAAATACATGGGTGGATGAAACCAGTTTTTCAAAGGCCGGACTGTCCGGGGTGCCGGCCTCGCTCAATTGCATTCCGGTGACGACCGGTTCGTCGCGATCGGACAGACCCAGCTCTCCGGCGATGGCTCCGGCGGTGGCGGGGTGATCTCCGGTGATCATCAAAACCCGGATGCCGGCGGTTTTGCAGGTCTTCACGGATTGGACGGCTTCGGGGCGAAGGGGATCGATAAATCCCACCAGTCCGTAAAAAAGAAGACCGGAAAGGGATTTATCTTCAGCAGAACCGCCGGATGGGTCGTTTTCGGTTTCGCCGCCGGCAACGGCCAGTACACGAAGCCCTTTTTTCGCCATGGCTTCCGCTTGCTGCTCGACGTATTCCCGGTCGAGTTCCGACGGCTTGGCGTTTCGAGCCATGCCGCTGCAAAAATCCAGAATCGTTTCCACGGCGCCCTTTGCAGCCACATGCCCGGTGCCGTCTTTTTCAAAGAAGACCGCCGAGTATTTCTGCTCGGATTCATAGGGGACTTCCCGGGTAACACGGACCTGATTCTTTACCAGTTCCGGATTCAGGCCCAGCTTGTAACCCATGGACAGAAAGGCTACGTCCATGGCGTCCCCGCGATGTTTCCAGCCGTCTTCTTCCTGGACGAGCGATCCCTCGTTGGCCAGAATCGCCAATTCGGCCAGCCGGTTCAGATATTCCCCATCGGCCGGGGATATCTTTTTGCCGCTGCCGCTTTCCGAAACGTCACCCTCGCCGTTATAGCCTTCACCGGAAAATTCGAAGGTCCGCCCATCCGCCAAAACCACGGTACGGACGGTCTGCTGGTTGACGGTCAGGGTGCCTGTCTTGTCGCTGGCGATCACCGTGCAGCTCCCCAGGCTTTCAACCGCGGTGAGCTTGCGGACGATGACCTTTCGGTCGGACATTCGTTTGGTGGCGATGGAGAGCGCAACCGTGAGCGCAACGGGAAGTCCTTCGGGAATGGCCGAAACCGTCAGGGCCACCACAAAGAAGAAAATCGTCGCAGGATTCTGGCCCTGGGTCCACAGAAGGAGTGCAAGACCCGCACTGATGACCAGCACCAGGATGCTGATGTGTTTGACGAACCGTTCCATCCGCAGCACCAGCGGCGGTTTACCGCTTTCCGATTCGCTGACGGTTTGGGCGATGATGCCCACCTGGGTCTCGGTGCCGGTGCCGATGACAATCCCAACCCCCCTGCCGGAGGTGATGGTCGATCCGGCAAAGGCCATGTTCTTGCGGTCCCCCACAACGGTCTCCTCGGGCATGGGGCCGGTGGTCTTCTCCGAAGCCATGGATTCGCCGGTCAGAAAACTTTCATCGGCCGCAAGGCTGTTGACCTGTATCAGACGCAGGTCAGCCGGCACCTTGTTGCCGGATTCCAGCAGGACGATGTCGCCCGGCACCACCGCTTCGGCCTGAATGTCCATCTCCCTGGACCCTCTGCGCACCCGCGCCGAAATCTTGAGCAGGAGCTGCAGGCCGGCGGCGCTCTTTTCAGCTTGATACTCCTGGTAGGTCCCCAGACCGCTGTTCAAGGCGATGACGATGAGAATGAACACGGCATCCGCACCTTCGCCGATGGCTACAGACGCCACGGCGGCGACCAGCAGGATGAAGATCAGGGGGTTGAGGACCTGATGCAGCAGGATGGCCCAGATCGTGGGCGGTTCCCTGACGGGCAGCGTGTTGGGACCGTAATACGCCAGCCGCCTGGCCGCCTCCGGATCGTCCAACCCATCCACTCCGGACTGAAGCTCTTCGTAAACATCCTGATCCGCAAAGGCATGCCACTTCTCCTCGCACAATCGGCAGGCATGTTCTTTTGGTTTCATGGAATCCTTTCGCTTATAAATGAGATGACTGATTATGTTGAATGTTTTTTACGCCTTATAGGCAGACGGTTATTTGCGCTGTTTTGCGATCAGCCAGTAGGTGATGCCCAGGGCGAAAATCACCGCACCGACGGCCATCACGTGTTCGGAACTGATCTTGTTGAAATCGAAGACGATCACCTTTCGGGCGATGGCCATCAGGGCCGTGGCGACCACCAGCTTCACGTGGATGACGTCTTCTTTTAAATAAAGAACAATATTAAGAAAGATTTCAACAGCAATGAGTACGGCCAGAAATGCGCCGAAGGTGTCCAGGATGTCTTCTATTCTCAAGATCAAAAACGGCGGTTCAACCATATGCTGGTAGATCACCCACACAACATCCCCGATTCCCCAGAAGATCACCAGGGTCATCAGGATCGCCAGGGCGCGGATGCCCAGGCGAATGACGGTGTTCAGTGCGCTGATCAGGCGGTCTTCACCCGGTTTGATGGACAAACCTTCGTATTCTGTGTCCGTGCTCATGGTGCGTTCTCCTTAAGCAATGTCTGTTGACGAACCGGTTTGCCCCTCCGGCCAGGCATGGATGATCGCCTGTACCAAGGTGGCCAGAGGAATGGCGAAAAAAACCAGAACGGGCACTAAAAAGATGTAAACCATCGGGGAGGAAACGCAACGTGCGGCATTTTCCGGTTTCCGGGCTCCCCGTTTCCGCAAGAGATCGCAACGATCCGGTTAACCCGGAAATTCCCGCAGCAGCTCATGGGCCCCTTTGTGCATCTCGTACCAAAATTCGTAGGCGGCCCCGTGGCAGTCCTTGGTGAACCAATCGATCCAGCGGTCCAGTTCCGGGTGCTCAGTCTTGTCGATCTGCTTTTTGTTTTTCAAAAAAGTGGCCACCATGTCCATGTTGCGTTCAGATTCCCAGAATACCGATGCATTCCTGCTGGTGATGCGGCTGGCGGTAAGGCTGATGGAACGCAGGAACGCATCCCTTTCCCCGAAGATGTTTTCCACGATTTCGGGAAGCAGCGTTTCCGCCCAGGCCCGATGAAACCGACAGATCCCGAGGTTGTCCAGCATCAGTTCCTTGAGCATGCGCCGGGCGTTTTCCCTTCCCAGTTCACGGGGCGGCAGAAAATCCCGGCCGTAGTGCATGTAGTATTTGCCCATGATTGCCATGGGCGAATGGACGCCGGGTGTCCAGTACTGATTCGGAACCATCCATCCCTGGCGCGCAAATGCAACATACACAAACCGATCCAGCACCTCCCGTCCCTTCTCCCGGGATAGCCGGCGCGCCCATTTACGGGCTCCGGGCAGCAGCGGTATTTTCCCATCCGGCAGGATCATCTGGTCGAGAAGGGCCACACCCAGTTCGGCATTGTGCATGGAATCACCCGCCACATCAAAGATAGCCATGTCCCACCTGGGGGTTTGATCCACACCCAGCTCCTGGGGCGTCATCAGGCCGTCATCCAGGCAATCCATGAGCCAGGCGATAATTCCGCCCACGGAGATGGCATCGAAGCCCAGTTGGTCGGCACGATGGTTGAGTTGTTCGGCGGCCCGCTGATCGAAGATCCCGCACAACGGTCCCATGCTCTGATACGGTTCGTAATCCTTTTTGTAGATGCCGTGCATTTTTTTGCATACCGCCGCGCACGGCTCCCCGCATGTGCGCTGCTGTTTGGTTTGAATGGTCTCTTCATTGAACTGTTTGAGGTAATGATTCAGGATAAACCGTTCGTGAAGATCCCTGCGGGCCTCCTGGCTCCAGTGGATGGTGCGGTAATTGAACGCCAGGATATCGCCGTCCATGGCAGCAAAATTGACCCCGAACGTACCGCCCGTATTGAACTGGGGATCGTAGCGGTATTTGGTGGTGGCTTCCATGTCTTTGGCCGCCATCCGCTGGTTGAATTTATCCCGAAACCATTCGTCCGCCACGGACCGATCGCAGAAATCCTCGTCGATATGGGTCCCGCCGTAGATGATGCCCAAAAGGCCGTGCTCCTGAAACAACTTGCTGCCAAACCCTCCCCGGCCGGCCCAGGTGTCCACATGGGTCAGCATGCCTTTCTTCACCGGAGCGGACCCGATGGCCCCGAAATCGGTGAAACAGGAGGCCGGTCCCACGGCCAGCACCCGGGGATCCTTTTCATACCGGCTGCCGAACATTTGGATGGCATGCGCCATCACGGCATACACCCCTTTACGGCCGGATTCCCATATCTGCTCGGGAACGACTTGAATCAGTTCCACTTCGATCTCTTCGCCGTGGTCTCGGTTCAGGTACAAAAGCGAAGGATGCCGGGCTTTGCCGACAAGGCTGAGTATGTTGATCCCGAGGTTGTCAAAAACCAGGGCGGCGCCCCCCATGGAGGAGACATAAAAACCGTGCCAGCAGGGAGATATGCCCGCGAATATCAGCCGGTTGGATCCGGGAAAAACAGAGCCGGCCAAAAGCCCGGCCCCGATGGTCAGGGCGTTGTGCTTGAAGGCCAGATGAATCCCAAGGTCCACGGGGCCGAAAAAATCGCCGACTCGGTAGCGTTGCATGCGGTAATAACCGGTGGAGGCATCCAGCATCAGCACTTTGAGTTCATGTTTGTTGACTTGCACGGGATACACCTCCTTGACCGGACGTCAATGGAATGACCAGTTCGAATTCCCGGGCATCAGGGCCTGGTTTCATCTGAAAGCCCAGTTTTTTTCCCAGCGCGAGCATGCTTTGGTTTTCTCGAGAAACAATGCCGTGCACCTTTTGGAATCCCCGCCTTTCAGCGATCGCCAGACATTTTTCAAGCAGGCTTGAACCAATCCCTTGGCCATGCCAGGGGTCCCCGACCACCACGGCGAACTCCCCTTGCCTGCCGTCCGGATCGCCCGTGATCCTGGCAACCCCCAGCATCCGCTCGGCTTCGGAATCAGTGTCCAGTGCCACCAGGGCGATTTCCCGGTCGTAATCGATCTGGGTGAACCTGGCCAGCATTTGGGGGCTCAATTCCTTGACATGGCTGAAGAAACGGAAATAGATGGTCTCCGGCGACAAAACGTTGAAAAAACGTTGAAAAAGCGGCGCATCCTCCGGGCGGACAGGACGGACAAACAACCGGGCGCCTTCTTCGGTGACCAGGTGGCTTTCATCCTCGGCCGGATACGGGCTGATCACCAGGTGCAACGGGAATGGGCGTACCGGCTCGGAAACCAGGATGCGGGCATCCACGGCCACGGCTTTGCCATCCTTGATCAGAACGGGATTCATGTCCAACTCGGCGATCTGCGGAAAATCGATCAGCATCTGGGAGAGCCGGATGATCATCTCTTCGAGGCGTTCCAGATCCGCCGGGGGACGGTTCCGGTACCCTTGCAAAAGGGTCCAGGCCCGGGTTTGCTCCATCATGCGCCGGGCCAGCAGCCGGTTCAAGGGGGCAAGTCCCAATGCCCGATCCTTGAGGACTTCCGTGAAAATGCCACCCATTCCGAACAAAATGACCGGTCCGAAATGAACATCCCGTTTGGCGCCTATCAGAATTTCATAATCCGGGTTTGCAAAAAACGGCTGCAGGGTGACCCCCTCGATCCGTGCATCGGGTTTGTACCGGCGGGCGGATGCCGCGATTCCGGCAAAGCCTGCCCGGACATCCGCATCCGAACGCAGATCCAGTCGGACACCACCGGCCTCTGTTTTGTGGGAGATGTCCGGGGACAGAAGCTTCATGACCAGCGGATACCCCATGTCCCGCCCCAGGCGGCTTGCGTCGTCCTCGGTGCGGGCTGTTTCCGTCCGGATCACGGGCAGGCCGTAAGCCGCAAGGACATTTCTGGCGTCGGATTCGGCCATGAATTGATCTGCGGAAGCACGGGCCAGCAGTTGCCGTGCTTTTTCGGGGTCAACGGTGATGTCGCGGGTCAGTTTGGGGGGGATTTCCAGGAGTGCTTCCATGTTCCGGGCATAGTCAACCATGTACAAAAATGCCCGGATCGCCCGCTCCGGCGTTTCATATGTGGGAATGCCCGCTTTATTCAGGATTTGCACGGCCTTCTCGATGCTTTTACCGCCCATCCAGCAGGTAAAAACGGGATACCGGCGTCCTTTCATCGTGGTTGCCAGACTCTCGGCCACCAAAACAGGGTCTGTGAGGGCCTGCGGGGCAAGGATGACACAAACGCCGTCCAAATCTTTTCCGTCACAACAGATTTCAAGCGTACCGCGAAAGCGTTCCGGAGAGGCATCCCCGAGAATATCGATGGGGTTGCTGCGGCTCCAGAAGGGTGGCAGCAACGCATCCAGTTTTTGAAAGGTGTCGGGGTCGAGCGTCGCCGGCTCCAGACCGTACCGGCCAAGGGTATCCGTGGCCATCACGCCGGGGCCCCCGGCATTGGTGACGATGGCCAGGCGCGGGCCGCGGGGGCGCGGCTGCTTGGCCATCAGCTCGGCGCAGTCAAATAGATCCTGGATCGTGTCCACGCGCACGATGCCGGCTCGCTTGAAGGCGGCGTCATACACCGCATCTTCACCGGCCATGGCGCCGGTGTGGGAGGCAGCGGCTTTTGCGCCGGCCTTGCTTCTGCCTGATTTCAGAACAATGATGGGCTTGATCCGGGAGACCGCGCGCGCGGCGCTCATGAACTTGCGGAAATTCGTCAGGCTTTCGATATACAGCAGAATGCTTTTGGCCGACGGATCATTCCCGAGATAATCGATGAGATCGCCGAAATCCACGTCCAGCATGGAGCCGATACTGACAAAATGGCTGAACCCGATATGCTCCTTGAGTGCCACGTCCAGAATGGCCGTGCAGATGGCCCCGCTCTGGGAAACAAAGGCCAGATCTCCGGCATCGGGCATTTCGGATGCGAAACTGGCGTTGAGATTTTTGCGGGGCCGGATGATGCCCAGGCAGTTCGGCCCAACGATACGAAGTCCGCCGGAATACGCCGTGGCCCGGATCTGCGCCTCGATTTCTCTTCCCTTTTCCCCGACCTCTTTCCCTCCGGCCGAGATGACGATGGCGCCGCCCACCTTCTTTTCCACGCATTGCCGCACGATGTCCGGAACCGTAACAATCGGCGTGGCGATGACCACCAGGTCCATCCCCGTTTCCAGAGCCGAGACGGATTGAACGGCTGTCAAGCCATGAACGGTATCGTATTTGGGATTTACCGGCAGCAGCATCCCTTTATAGCCGCCATCGATGAGATTTTTCATCAGCGCATTGCCGATACTGCCGGCTTTTTCGCTGGCGCCCACCACCGCCACCCGGCGGGGCTCAAAGATTCGATCCAGATTGTACTGACTCATGTCACGGTTGCTCCTTTATTTTGTTGGGGTGATCCATCATGTCAAGATCAGACGCTGATGATTTGAAGCGAGTCGGTTCCATGCATGTCCCGGGTTGATTCATCCTCTATCACAATCACTTTCTCGTCTTTTTCAACCATCCCTGCCCGGGTCAGAAAGCGCATCGCCATATCGGCAAAGTCAGGTGTTTCATCATCCAGGCAAACCGGATGAATGCCGTAAGACAGGGTCAGGAAGTTATTCTTTTTCTCATCGCCGCCACAAGACAGTATCCAGCAGTCCGGTTTGAATCTGGAGATAAGGCATGGGCCGCCGCTGCTTTGCGTGTTGGTCATGATATATCGCACATTCAACGCATTCGCAGATTCGACGGCATTCAGGGAAACGATATCCGAAACAGCGATGTTGCCGGAACCTGAACCCGTCCTGAAGTAGGCGGGTAAATCGGCCAGTATCCGAACAGCGTTTCTCTCCCGCTCGGCGGACGTTGCAATCCTGGCTATCATTTCAACCACTTCCACAGGATATTTTCCTATGGCCGTCTCTTCGGACAGCATCACGGCGTCTGTACCGTCCAGAATCGCATTGGCCACATCCGATACCTCGGCACGGGTCGGCCGGATATTCTCCGTCATGGATAACAGCATCTGTGTTGCGGTTATCACGGGCCGACCCAGAAGGTTTGCCTTGCGGATCAGTTTTTTTTGAACAACCGGCACGTTCTCTAAAGGGGTCTGAACCCCCAGGTCACCGCGTGCAATCATGATGGCGTCCGCTGCAGAAAGAATCGCGTCAAAATTGTCAATGGCCTCTGCCCGCTCAATTTTGGCAACCACCATCGTGGACTGGCCTCTTTTTTGTGCAAAGTCCTTCACCTTGCGGATGTCATCCGCTGTCTCCACAAATGAAACACCAAACGCATCAACGCCTTCCTGCAGTGCAAAGGCGACAAAATCAAGGTCTGTTTCCGCCACCGCATCGGCAAATATCCTGACCCCGGGCAGGGTTAATCCTTTGTAGGATAGAAGCGGGCCGCCGATAACCGTTCGGCAGAAAACCTCTTCTCCGGAAACTTTTTCCACCTGAAGCTGGATAAAACCGTCATTGAGGAAAATCAGGCTTCCAGGGCTTACACTCTCGGGCAGCCTCTTGTAGTCGACCGGTATCTGGCTGGATGTTCCGGCAAGGTCTTTGACGGTCAATATGACCTCATCCCCTTTTTCCAAAAGGAGCGGCTCATTCCGGAGTTTGCCGATTCGTATCTTGGGGCCGGGAAGATCCGCCATAATCATGCAGTGACGCTGAAGCCTTGACGCCACAGCGCGGATGCGATGGATATCCTCCTTGTGCCCCTGAAGGGATCCATGGGCGAAATTAAGCCGGGCCACATTCATCCCCTGCAGCATCAAGCGCTCCAGGACAGCCTCCGAGTTGGATGCCGGGCCTATGGTGCAAACGATCTTGGTCTTATGGGCCGGTAATTTCATGGCCGCCTCCGTATTTGAATCAATGGGATGTTTCCGTACTCTGAGTAACTACTCAGGTATTCAGGAGTCAGAATTCAGAATGGCCTTTATCAATAGAGATAACTACATCGCCGAAATCGGGGTCGGTATCGGGGTCGGTATCGGAATCGAAGGCGGAAAACACATCGATACCGATTCCGACCCCGACCCCGATTAATAACCAATCCAAAGCGATTGTTGCCTGAAACACATAAATTGGACCTTGAAAGGGCAGATCAGGCCTTCTCCATGGTCAACCCCTTTCCGGCCATGAACCCGGCAAAATCAACGAGGCGGGCGGAGTAACCCCATTCGTTGTCATACCAGGCAAGAATTTTAACGATTCTATTGTTCAAAACCATGGTGCTCTGTGCATCGACGATGGATGAGTGGGGGTCGCCAATGATATCCTGGGATACCAGCGCCTCGTCCGTCACCCGCAGGATCCCCTGCAGGGGCGATCTCTCCGATGCCTCCCGCAAGGCGTCGTTGACCTGTTCCGGCGTCACGTCTTTTTCCAGGGAAACCATCATGTCGGTAATCGATCCGTCGGGAACGGGAATTCGCATGGCCATGCCGGTCATCTTTCCCTTCAACTGCGGCAGAACTTTTTCGGCGGCTTGGGCCGCGCCCGTGGTGGTCGGGATGATCGACAGGGCGGCCGCCCGGCCCCGGCGGCGATGGCGCATTGGCATGTCCATCAGCGACTGGCTCGAGGTGTATGCATGGATGGTGGTGAACATGATGAACGCCACGCCGAAGGATTCATGAAGGACCTTGGCTACCGGCGCCAGACAATTCGTTGTGCAGGAGGCCATGGAAACAATCTTATGGGATTCCGGCCGGTATATCTCCTCGTTGACGCCCAGAACGATCATTGCGTCGGCATCGTCGGAGGGAGCGGAGATGATCACGCGTTTTGCGCCCGCCTCCAGATGACCCGCAGCCTTTGCACGGCTGCGAAGGGCTCCGCTGCATTCAATGATGATATCCGCCCCCGTGTCCTTCCAGGGTATCTTTTTCGGGTCCGGGTTAGAAAAAAAGGGGATTGTTTGCTGATCCACCTGGATGGCGCTTTCCTGCGCGGCAACCTTTCTGGAATACCAGCCATGGACCGAATCATACTTCAGAAGATAGGCAAGGTCTGCAAGATTGGCCAGATCATTGATTCCGACCACTTTAAAATTTTCTCTATGAAGTAATTGTCTGAAAACCGTCCGTCCGATTCGACCAAACCCGTTGATTCCCACCCGGATAACTTCTTGTGTGCTCATGTGTTCTCCTCCTTAGCGTTTGAGAAATGTCAACATAACGAAAGACCTCTCCCCAAAGTTGCATCATCCTGAAAAAACCGTCCTGGTCAATAACGCAACACGGCTGCGACAAGAGCCTGATCCGGGACGTCTTCCGGTGAAACGGCAAATACCGTGCCACCCTTGATCAGGGTCTGGATGGCCGTAAAATCCAAAAGATCCTCGTCGCCGGGTTCACGGGATTCATGCACATCAACCCTGTCTTTTTCCGGATCAAAACGGCCCCACGCCTGCACGCCCACAGCGACAAAGAGCACCTCTATCCGCCCGTGATGCGCCGCCAGGACCGCCTCGGTGACGTCGGTCGTGGTCTGCCCGGTGCCTGCCAGTTGTCGGTACCGGGCAGAACCTGCTTCCCGTTCCTTTTTAAATACCGGTTCGACGATGGCCCACGCCTGCTGGTGAAGATCTTCGGGCTTCATCTCTTCGGGGTTTCCCGGAACCCCTTCCGCCATCAAATGCGGGTAGGTGTTGACTTCTTTATAAAGCGGGAAAAGTGTGTCCACACCGGCCAGCGCCAGAGGGGACTGCGCGTCCGAGAGAAGACCGCCTACCTCTTTATCGATCGTGCGGAACCATTGCCGGATGCGGTTCTTGATGTCGTCGCCGATGTCGTGTCCATGGAACATGGCCGACCGGTTTCCGGCCCCCGATGGCGTGCCTGTATGGAATTGCAACTTTTTTTCCGCGAACCCGTCCGGTAAAGTTTCGGAAAGTGTTTGTGCTACATTTTCCAGATCGATTGTATCCACCGTATGCCGCGTCCCCTCCAGCAGGCGAACCTGGTTCTGGCTGAGGGCCAGGATGTAAAAGACGCCGTCGCTGGCTAAAATCGGCAGCAGCGGTTTAACATGAAACCGATGGGAAACCACCACAAGCTCCTTCAAGGCCATTGGCAGTCTAAAAAAGCGGTATGTGTTTTTGGAAAAAAACACTGCCAGGCCGTCGCTCTGCCGCTGCCAGAAACCCTGATCCTGCAACAGCAGTTGGGGCCTTTTGACTATCTCCTGAACCTCCGGAGACCGCAAACCTTTGCCCATGAGGCGTTCTTCCGCCTCCCGAAGCAGGTTCTTGAAACGAATCGGATCCTGTTCCGTTTCCCGCCCCGCCCGATGCGTCGGCATGAAGAGTGAGACACACCAGTCCGAATGGCTGTCTAAAAAAATCTGCCTCAATATATCCATTGTGATTCTATCCATAGGTAAAGTCTCCTTTCCATAAGAGTTGATTGTTTCAGTTTCGCGCCGCTCTTGACGAGCAGTGCAACAATAAGCCCGATGCCAAATTTTTCAGGCGCTCATGCGCAGGAAAAGGGTTATAAGCCCCAGATAAATAAGAAGGCCCAAGATATCGTTTAAGGTGGTTATGAGTGGACCGGTGGCAAGAGCAGGGTCGATGTTACATTTTTTGAGCACAAAAGGTATGGCAGAACTCGTAAACCCTGAGCATAATATAATCAATCCCCCCGCCATCGACACCGTGGCGCCCAACCCGTAATCGGATAGCCAGAAGCCGACAATCAGCCCCAATAGGATTCCGCATGCGATTCCATTTATCAATGCGACTTTGAGTTCCAGCCAGAGCCTCTTGTGAATATCCACAAGTCTGATATCACCCGTGGCCATTCCTCTCACAATAATCGTCGCGGCCTGGGTACCCGTATTCCCTCCCATGCCCATGATAGCAGGGAAGAAAAATGACAAGGCAATGACCATTTCCAGGGTCGTCTCAAACTGGTTGATCACTGCCGCTGCAATAATACCGCCGAATACTCCGGTGATCAGCCAGGGCAGGCGTGCCCTTGAGATTTTCATAGCGAACTCTTCTGCAATTTCCTGGCCAATAACACCCGTCATCAAGGAAATATCCTCGTCTATCTCGTCCTCGATTACATCGATGATATCATCATGGGTAATGTGACCTACCAGCAGATAATTTGCATCCACTACAGGCATATTGATCAGATCATATTTTTTGAACATCAGGGCTACATCCTCTTGATCCGTATTCACATCGACTGAAATCACATCATGATTCATGAACTCGTTGATTGTTCGCTCGGGAGCTTCAATCAGCAAATCCTTGAGGGATACGACCCCGGTCAGCCTTTCATGATGATCAACAACCCAGACGTGATAGAGGATTTTTAGTTTTTTCCCCTTTTTACGAATCGTTTTCACGACATCTTCAACTGTGCAGTCCTCGGCTACTGAGACATACTCCAGATCCATAATGCCGCCGGCCGTGTCTTTGCCATATCGCAGAAGCTTTCCAAGCTCTTTCGACAGTTCCGGTCCAAGCGCCTTGAGGATATCTGCTGCCCGGCCATCCGGCAGACTCCCGATAATATCGACTGCCTCATCAGCATCAACTTCTTTCAGGATTAGCGATAGAAACCGGTTATCAAGGTCCGCCAGGATCTGTTTCTGAACAGGGGGCTCAATCTCTACCAGAACATCTCCCACCCCTTCAGATGTCAGAAGGCTGAAAATGAACAAGCGTTTGTCGATTGCCAGGCGCTCAATCACATCCGCGGCATCCGCGGGCTTCAATTCATTAAAGATTTTAGTCAGAGCATCGGTGTTATTTCCATGAATGAAACCCTCGATCGTCTCGATCAACTCGCCATTGATGTTGTCAGCCGCTACTCTTTTCAAAATTGGTTCAGTAACCATGATTCATCACCAGGCCTATCCCTTCGCAAGGCAGCCGTCACCATCGAAAGGTATCGCCGGATTCAAGGCGAGGGTTAGGATTTTTTTCATGGGGCGTCTCCTTTGGCTGCTTTTCATGCAGGTCAAAAGTCAGCGTTTCTCCCGGCTTCAGTGGGTGGATTTTGCCCTGGAACGCGACTTTTGTGGCCGCCCCTTCGCACCGGTTGCAGGTTATGGTCAGGAATTCCGGGGTCACAGCGATGTCAAACCATTTACCCTGGTATTTGTTTCTCATGGACAGTTTCGGCAAATCATCGGGAATATTCGGATTTAGAAAGAGAATGTCGTCATGGAATTCCAGCCCCGTATAGCAGCGCTGCAGAATATCCACGGTTCCGGCCATGGCGCCCAGATGAATGCCCTCATGGGTCGTACCGCCCTGGATGTCTGAAATGTCGCTCTCCAGGCCCTTGTGGAAGAGCGCCAGGGAGCGCGGCCGATCCGACCGGGAGAGAACCCAGGCGTGCACGATGTTGCTCAGGGTGGAGCCGTGGGAGCTTCGCTTCAGGTAATAACTGATATTTCTGGGAATGCTCTCAGGGTCGAAGTCATATCCCATCCGGGTGAAGAGATCCTGAATCTCCTCGGCCGAGAAAAAATAAAAGAGCATGAGCACATCGGCCTGTTTCGAAACCTTATACCGGTTGGGGGTGTCTCCTTCCGCCTCCAGAATCCGGTCCAGGCGCTGGATGTCCCCGTATTTTTTCCGGTATCCCTCCCAGTCAAACTCCGGCAGTTGATCGTACCCTTCGAACTGGCTGATGATGTTATCCCCGTGGAACACGACGCGCATTTTACGAATGATATCCTGCCAGCGGGAGAGTTCCGCCTGCTCGAGGCCCAGGGTTTTAAGCAGGTCACCCCATCTGTCGGGGGCAAGCGCATCGATCGCTTTCAGAGCGGTCCGCAGCACATAGACGGTCATGACATTCGTGTAGGCATTGTTGTTCAACCCGGGCGTTTCCGAATCCGGGTACCCGTCGTGATATTCGTCGGGCCCCATGACCCCGAGGATCTCGTAGCGGTCCAGCACCGGGTTGAAGGTCGTGATACCCGCCAGGAAACGGGCTATTTCCAGAATCATCTCCGCACCGTAGGTGGACAGGAATCCCAGGTCTCCGGTGGCCTTGTAATACTGCCACACATTATAGGCGATGGCGATATTGACATGGCGCTGCAGATGGGAGTTGTCCGGCAGCCACCGGCCCGATTTCGGGTTCAGATGCAGATGCTGGGTTTCTTCCCGCCCGTTGCTGCCGCTCTGCCAGGGATATAGGGCGCCGCTCAATCCTTCCGCTTGTGCCGCGAGGCGGGCCTGGTTCAGTCGCCGGTACCGGTACAAAAGCAAAGAACGGGTGAGATTCGGGATTCTCACGTTGAGATAGGGGAAGATGAACACTTCGTCCCAGAAGATGTGCCCCCGATACGCCTCGCCGTGCCAGCCCCGTGCCGGCACACCGATGTCCAGATCGATGGTGTTTCTCGAAACGGTCTGGAGCAGATGAAAAATGTGCAGCCTCAGGATCATCTGGGGGCGGTCGCTGTTTTCAAGGCGGATGTCGCATCGATTCCACAGATGGTCCCATTGCAGCATGTGGCTTTGCAAGAGTTTGTCAAAGCCCCCCGCATGCGCGACAGCCTCTGCAGCATCCAGGGCAGGCTCGGTAATGGCAAAATCCCTGGAGGTGAAAAAGGAGACGATCTTCTCGATCCTTACGGCCTTCTTTTGCGCCACATCGATAAAGAATTCCTGACCGATGGTTCCGGGGCGCTCGACAAGCTTCCGTTCGACCGCGATCCGTTCCTCTCCGGAATACACGCAGGTTCTGGCGGCCTCGGCCACTCGCAGGCGGGATTGATTGGTCTCCACCAGCAGGCAGATCGTTTCGTCATTGACCGCCTCGCCCCGGATGGGCGAAAGGTGCTTGCTGTTGAGCTGTTGATACCGTTTTACCCCGGCATTGATCACCGTTCCGTCGAGGCTGGAAAGGACCTGGATCCGCCCGGCCCAATTCTCCGGGATGATCATGGTCTCCAGCCCGGCCAGGTGCATCTGACCCATGTGGACGAAACGCCGTTGGATCAAGGTGGTCTCCCGGCCCTGTTTGTCTTTGAACCGGACCGTTCTGGAGAGGAGACCCGCTTTCAAGTTGAGTTCCTGGCGGTAGAAAAGAATATCGGCAGACAGCAGATTCAGCCAGTCGCCATCCTCGGGCCGAAACCGGGTGACCAGCCAGTTGGGCATATTCACCAGGTCTTCATTTTCGACTTCCCGGCCGGCGATCTCCGTTTTCAGCCGGTTATATCCTCCGGCAAGATACGTGCCCGGGTAATGAACCGCACCCGCCTCGGATTCCGGCGCTGCACCGCGGGTGGCGAAATACCCGTTTCCCAAGGTGCAGAGGGCCTCTCGCAGGCTTTCCTTTTTCGGATCGAATTCTTCATAAACCAGGGTCCAGGAATTCATGACGACCTCCTGCATAGGGGGATCAGTTGAACAAGAAACCGGCGGACCTCATCGGGGTCCTCCAAGCTGTAGGCGGCGGCGGTCTCGTAGGGTCGGTCCCGGACCACGATTCCGATTCCCCGTCCCTTGAGCGCCCGAAATGCGTCCTCGTCGGTCACATCATCCCCGATGTAGAACGGCAGCACATCCTGTCGGTCAAGTTTCAGGGTGCGCAGCAAGGAGAAAAGCGCCTTTCCCTTGTGCCAGTCCGTTTTTGGCTGGAGCTCGAAAATCTTTTTTCCGTAGGACTTTCGGAGCTCCGGATGTCCCGCTGCAACCTCGTCCACAACCGCTTCAACCCGTTCCACCTTTTCGGGATCCACGCGCCGGTAGTGGATGGCGATGGCGAATTTTTTCCGCTCCACCAGCAGGCCCGGAAGGGCGCCGAGTTTTTGCGACAGCGCTGTCTCCGCCTTGTCGAGGGCGGGAAGAAATTCCTCCCCGACCGTATCCTCGACCTGCAACCCCTTGGGACCGCTGATGTCAAAGCCGTGACTTCCCGCATAAACGATGGTGTCGATCCCCACTTTGTCCTGCACATCCCCAAGATCCCGGCCGCTGATGATCCCCACCGGGCAATGTCGGGAAAGCGCGATCACCGCCTCCCGCATGTCTTCCGCCATGACCGCCAGGTCCGGGCTTTCGACGATGGGGGAAAGCGTGCCGTCATAGTCCAGGAAGATGGCCGGGGTTTTCCCCGCCGCCTCGCGGGAAATCCGATCAAAGACGTCCAGGGCGGAGGGGAGCGGTTCCATCGTTTCCAGATCGCCGACAACGCAGACTTCAGAAAGGTCTTCCACCACGGCATGGGCGCCGTTATCCCGAAGGGTTTCTCTTCCACCGGCCCGGGCGATTCCGACCACAAGCCCGAATTTTCCGGCGCGACCGGCCCGGACGCCGGAAACGGCGTCTTCGATCACCACCGCCCGCTCCGGTTCCACCCGCAGTTGCCGGGCTGCCTCGAGGAAGATATCCGGGGCCGGTTTTCCGGGTATCCCCAGGATTTCCGAATCCACCCCGTCCACCCGCACGTCAAAAAGATCCGAAAGATTGACGGAATCCAGAATCATGGCGCAGCTCTTGCTCGATGAAATGACGGCGGTTTTCAGGCCGTGCGTTTTTGCGCTGTGGATCAAATCCACGGTAGAATTGTATACCTTCGCCCCATTTTCCTGAATCTGATCCAGGAAATCCGCATTTTTGCTCTTTCCCAGACCGTGAATGGTTTCTGCGCCGGGCGGGTCTTCCGGGCCCCCTTCGGGCAGGTTGATCCCCCGGGACTCGAGAAAACTCCTCAGCCCGTCGAGGCGGGGTTTTCCATCTACATGGGGACGGTAATCCGTTTCGATTTCAAAAGGCCGGAAGGAAACCCCTTCCCGGGCGGCGTGTCGCGAAAGAAAGTCATCGAACATCCGTTTCCAGGCCGCCGCATGCACGGATGCCGTATCCGTGACCACGCCATCGAGATCGAAAATGACCGCATCAAAATCGGTCGCAGGAATAGAACAGGTTGCTTTTTTGTGAGTCATCGGTCACCTCCGGTTCATTATAGCCTTCTCCGGTAAATTCGAAGGTCCGCCCATCCGCCAAAACCACATCAGACACTGATGATTTGAAGCGAGTCGGTTCCATGCATGTCCCGGGTTGATTCATCTGTAGGATAGAAGCGGGCCGCCGATAACCGTTCGGCAGAAAACCTCTTCTCCGGAAACTTTTTCCACCTGAAGCTGGATAATTGAGCCGGGCCACATTCATCCCCTGCAGCATCAAGCGCTCCAGGACAGCCTCCGAGTTGGATGCCGGGCCTATGGTGCAAACGATGTCTGCTCATGTGCTCTCCTCCTTTAGATTGAATCATGCCTGTTATCCAGCCGTTTCCATTGCCCGGGCATACTTTCCGTCCCGAGCAAGACCGTTCAACCGGCAGCGTTTCAAGAACATGTTCTGAGCGGCAGCCATATTGCCTTCCTGACCTTTCCAGATTGCAAGCACCGGAGCCTGCAGCGCGCGCCCATAAGAGAAACTGACTTGCCACGGATGCGGGCCCATCATGTTGATGGCGTTCAGGTGGTCAGTGGCGTCTTCAGCACTCTGCCCACCGGACAGGAATACGATTCCAGGGACAGCCGCCGGCACGTAGCGGCGCATGCAACGAATCGTGGCCTCGGCAACCCGCTGTACGCTTGCCTGACGCGCGCATTTCATGCCGGCAATAACCATATTCGGCTTTAGCAACATACCCTCGAACAGCACGCGGTGGGCATCAAGCTCGGTGAACACTGCGTCGAGAACCCTGGATGTGACAATTTCGCAGCGCTCGATGTCGTGAGCACCATCCATGAGCACTTCCGGTTCCACGATCGGCACGATATCCAATTCCTGGCAAAGCGCGGCGTAACGGGCCAATACGTGGGCATTGGCACGAATACCGAACGCGGTAGGAACATCTCGCTCGTTGATCTCAATAACCGCCCGCCACTTCGCAAACGTAGCCCCCATCTGTTTGTACGCGACGAGCCGCTCGCGCAGGCCGTCAAGTCCCTCGGTGATTTTTTCTTCAGGGTAAAATGCCAGCGCTTTCGCGCCTTTGTCCACCTTGATCCCTGGTAAAATCCCCCGGCTGGATAGCAGTTCGGCAAAGGGAGTGCCCTCTCGCGTGCTTTGGCGCAACGTTTCGTCGAAGAGAATCACACCACCGATATAGCGTTCAATCCCTTCGGTTGTAAAAAGGATTTCGCGGTACTGTCGGCGATTTTCTTCGGTGGACCCGACCTTGATCGAATCGAAGCGCTTTTTGATCGTGGGATTGCTTTCGTCCGCAGCCAGCACGCCCTTCTGTTTCGCGACGATTGCATTTGCTACAGAACTGAGTTTATCGTTGTTCATTCATTACTCCTCTTCCCGGTTTGTGACTGCATACAAAATGCTCCGCGTAACGGGCCAAAAAAGGCCGGGACACAAGACATGAAAAGCAACAAAAATGTTTGCCCCGGCCTTTTTGGTCTGCGTTCATGCAATTGTCCGCAATCTCTCAATTCTTGTTCTTAACGCTGGTTTTCTTTTTCGGTTTTTTCCTTATCTCCTTTCTTTCCGCCAGTCATCGGTCCTTGACCAGGGCTATTGCCCTTTCCCTTTCCCTTACCTTTACCATGACCGTCTTTCGGTCCCTGACCTTTGGGTCCGGTTCCATCTTTATTCGGCATATTCATCACCTCCTTCCTGCTGAAAAACGATAGGGACCGTTAATTTGTCGTCGCCTGGGAAAAACAGCATTCAGAATTCAGAAGCCAGAATTCAGAATAAATAAGGAAAATATCATTTTTATAAACAGCAACCATTCCCTATTTATTCTGGCTTCTGAATTCTGACTTCTGTATACGGTATTCCACTATAAATATTCAGTTGCGCTCAGGGCTTCGAATCCGGAGATAACGTCAAACAGTTCCTCGTCGATGCCGCTCTGGCGCAATCGATGAAATGTTCCGTTGAGATCTTCCAGCAATTCGTCGATGTTTTTGTCGGCGCGTTGCATCGCCGCCAGTCGGCTTGCGTTTTCACTGGCAAGGGATTCGGCGCACGCTCGGAAGAGCGAGACGAAAAGATATTCGCGGATGAGCGCCCGCAAGGCCGCAGTGCTTCCCCCCATGATCTCGGGCAGGTTTTTCGTCGGCCAGGGAAGTTCATTCAGTTTCCGTCGCCAGTTTTCATCCAATGGCAGCAATCGCTGACCGATGGGCGTATAAACTGCCCCGGACGTGGGACGGTTGTAAAAGAGGTGGAGTTCGGTGACGTCACCCCGGCTGCGGCGCGTTTCGCTCTCCACAAGAATCTGCCCGATCAGCGGGATGATGGCCTTGACAGAGTTCGGCACGCTGAAAAGTCCCATCAGTTGAAGACCTGCGTCCGAAAGTCGCGCATGAACGCGCTCACCGACGGCCCAGACCACTGAATTGGATGGCAGAGCCGCCAGCGACTTGACCGCATAGTCGGCCACGACATCATTAAACTGACCCACCAATCCCTGGTCTGAACCGAAAACGACCGCACCAATTGCACCCGAAACAGCTTGCCTTTTATTTTCTGCAATCCAGGGCGCCATACCGCTTTGCCGAAAGCATACACCCAAACCCAGTTCCACCGTGCGATAGTAGTCGGCCAGCGCTGACACGGATTTCTCGTATTGTCCGATGCTCGAGGCAGCCACGGCCTTCATCGTTCGGACGACGGATTGGAGATCACCTGCGCTGTCGATCTTGCGGCGCAGGCTTGCCATGGTATCGCTCATCACGCCTCCGGGAGTTTCGGTTCGGGTGAGGACGATTCGAGTGCTTCGCGCACACGCGCCAGTCGGCCATCAAACCGTGTCCGGTCATAAGGGGACGTGATGGTGCGTTCTGCCAATTCGGCGATCCATTCCACTCTTTCATATATTGCCCGCCGCCGGCTTGCGTTGGCTGTCAGACTGGCGATGGTTTGAAGCGCCCAGATCATCCGCGACATGATGGCGACGTTGCCAACGGCATTCTGCCGGATCTGGTCAAAGGCTTCGGATAGCAGGCTCTCGAAGTGCGGGCCTCGGGCAAGCACCCGAAGCTCCCCCTGGTGAAAAAGATGAGCGGGCGCAATCCGGCGGGACGCAAGTCGAACCAGGATCACCGCCAGGTAATCCACACACATCACCGCGGTCGTGGTGTCGTTGATGCCGGGCGATAGCGCTTTCATGGCGATATCCACGATCTGCCGGATACCGAACGCAGCATCCGTTTCCACCGAGCGCTGACGGCTGATGACATAGGCCGCATTCAGCTCGGCAGCCGTCTCTTCGTTCAGGCCGTCCGGGTTGATCACCGAAACCAGTGGCGTGCCCGCGATGACAAAATCCCCGATGCCGCATTCCATCCTCAGAATGGTCCCGCGTTCTCGGGCCACATCCAGAAGCACGTCCGTATCAATCATTTCGATGTAACCGGTTTCCCGGGTCGGGACGGCAGACCAGGGTTGATTCGCAAGAGACGATTGGAGGTTGTCCTCCCCGTTTTCGTCCTCGTATTCAGCCAGCTCATTGGGAAACAAATGATCAACGGCCGCGATGGTCTCGTGTGAAACCCTGGCAATAATGCTCGATGCCTGGATGGACATCGAGATGTAGTGAATGAAGTAGATCAGAAAGGCGATCCCGACAAAAGCAAGAATCAAGCCACCCATCACTGCCAGCGTCGGGACGAACGCCCCCTCGTCACCCCCGCGAATCGTCCGCAGCACCACCAGGCAGTAGGCGAAGATGCCGACGAACATGCCGAGCACCACCTGGTTGACGCGGTCACGCATAAAATTGCGAATGACCCGCGATGTGTACTGACTGGACGTCAGCGAGAGGGCAACGAGGGTGATGGAGAACACCACCCCGGCCACCGTGATCATCGAGCCGGCGACGGCTGTGAGCAGGCCGCGGGCACCGGCCGCACCGGCGCCAAAGACCATCGGCCAGCGCTCGACAGCATTCAGATCGACTGTTGCGTCAACCGTGATCAGGACGGTGGCAAGCACTACGGCGTCCAGAACCATCACGGCAGGTACGAACCAGAAGCTCGACCGTTTTTCCAGCCACCAATGGTGCAGTTTTGTTAACATTTCCGGTTATGTCTCCATTATAATTTTGAATCGTTTGTCGTTTTTTCAGAGGAAGGCGTTCCGGAAACAAGCGGCAAAAGATTCTCCCCCTCTTTCAAGGGTTGTGCCTGCCGTGCCTGTTCCTCGATGACGACGGCTTCGCTGTATAAGCCGGCTTCCGCTTTCGTGGACACCGCTTTCAGTTCTTCGTGGAGCGATTCAACCGTCTGCCGCTTTTCCGGCAGATCACCGGGCACATCCGCCGCTTTCCCGTCGGGCATGGTGACCGTGACGGGGACGCCGTTGGGGAACACAATCTCTCGTGCCTCATCGGGCATCGAGATGCCGTACTCCTGAAAGGCGCGCTTAACCAGCCGGATCACCGAAGACCGCACCTTCAACGAACTGTGTGTCCGGCCGTTGAGCCAAAAATAGACGCGCAGGTTGACTGTAGAGCTCCCCAGGCTTTCCGCCAGCACCGAGGGTTCGGGGTCGTTCAGAACGGCCGGATGGTCTGCCAGCACTTTCCGTGCGATCTCCTGCGCCTCGTTGATCGCATCGTCGTAGCCGATTCCGATGACAAAATCCTCCCGCCGGTTGGCGGTGGTTGTGAAGTTGCGGAGGTTGCTCTTGTAAACGGTGGCGTTCGGGATTTGCACGACGGTCCCATCGAGGGTCATCAAGATCGTCGTGCGCATGTTCAACTGCTGCACGTACCCGGTCTCGCCGGACACCTCGACCAGGTCACCGGTCTCGAACGGCTGCTGAATGCTGAGGAAGATGCTGGCCAGGAAGTTCTCGGTGATTTCCCGGAATGCGATACCAACGATCAGACCGATCAGACCGGTGCCGCCGACGACCGTCAATGCCAGTTGCGTCAGGCCGAAGACTCTCAGAATAATATAGGCGCCGCAGAGGAATACGAACCCACCCACCCCGCGGGCGATCACATTTTGAAGGAGTTTTGTCTGAATCCGTCGGCGAAGGAACGGCCGGGCTCCTTTTGCTGCCAGCATGCCGGCGCCCATCGACAAAGCCAGAATCATCACCCCAAACACGATAAAGGGAAGCGAGCGGATGAAGTCGCGCCACAATATCAACAGTCCGCTCGAGGCCGGACGGAAATCCCATACCGGTGGCTCCATTATTTCCATCCGGTTGACCACGGCGGCGACATCCTGGGTATTGCGCGCCAAATCACCGGCCCATTTCTTCAGCTCTTCGGACGCCACCCGGCCTTTGAGAAAGACGACGCCTTTCTCGACCCGTACCTGTGGGTCAATAAACCAGTTGGTGGCCTCCAGGACACTCTGGAGGCGCTTGGAAATCTCTCCATCCCGCGCGACAGGGTTTACGTCGACCTTCTCGGGCGCCGGGAAAAGATCTTCCCTGGCAGGGGCTGTCGGTTTTTGCAGTTCCCCGGATTTGCCGATGGGTTCCTGTGCCACAACGCTCGCGGTCAGCACGCTGTACACAGCACATAGCAATACGGCGATGTTGATCATACGGCGCATGTTCAAGATGGTGCTGCTCATGACGTTTCCTGTGGCGCCGCTTTGGGATCGGGCTCAGACTTGGCGTCCGGCTCGGGCAGGAACGCTCCGAGCGCCTGGCCGGCAATTTGAATGATCGTTTCCCGATCCCCATCGCTCAACCTGTCGGCGGTATCCAATCGCTTACGCACCTGTGCCGGGATCTCTGCCGCAGCCTTGCGCACGGCCTGTTCGGCGCCCGTCATCCGGTCAAGCGGCACGTCGTCGAAGTGTTCTGCGATCAAGGTCAGCAACACGGCGATTTGCGCAGGCACAGACACCGGGTCGAATTCCGGCTGTTTGAGGCAGGCGCGGATTCGCCGTCCGTGTTCGATGATTTTGCGGGTGTCTTCATCCAGGCGGGCCCCGAACCGGGAAAAGGTTTCCAGTTCCTCGAACTGTGCGTAGGCAAGCTTGAGATCACCCGCTACGGCGCGGTAAGCGGCCCGCTGCGCCTTTCCGCCCACGCGCGAAACGGATTTGCCGACATCCACTGCAGGCAACACGCCCAATTCAAAGAGCGATGGCGAGAGGTATATCTGCCCATCGGTGATGGAGATCAGATTGGTCGGAATATAGGCGGAAATATTTTGAGCTTCGGTTTCGATGATGGGCAGCGCGGTGAGTGATCCGCCACCGAGTTCCCGGCGCAAGTGCGTCGCACGTTCCAGCAGACGCGAGTGGATATAAAAGATGTCGCCGGGAAAGGCTTCACGACCGGGTGGACGGCGCAGCAACAGGGACAGTTCGCGGTAGGCGCGTGCGTGATGGGTCAGATCGTCGTAAACGATCAGCACATCATGGCCTGCTTCCATGAAAAACTCCGCCATGCTGGTGGCGGCGTAGGGTGCGATATACGCGAGCCCCGGCGGGTCGTTGCCCTCGGTCACGACAAGAACGGTGTAATCCATTGCGTCCTTTTCCCGCAAGGTTGCCACGGTCTTGGCAACGGCCGATGCGCGCTGGCCGATGGCGCAATAAATGCAAAGGACATTTTGATCGTGCTGGTTGAGGATGGTGTCGATGGCAATGGCGGTCTTGCCGGTCTGTCTGTCGCCCAGAATCAATTCGCGCTGGCCGCGACCAACGGGGATGAGTGCATCGATGACTTTGATGCCGGTCTGGAGAGGCTCCGTGACCGGCGCACGATCCATGATGGCTGCAGCGGGGCGCTCGACAGGCAACCGCCGGCTTGTGACAACCGGCCCGTTGCCATCGAGGGGGCGGCCGAGCGGGTCGATGACGCGCCCCAGCAATCCATCGCCGACGGCAACGTCCATGACCCGGCCCGTGCGCCGGACTTCATCCCCTGCGTGGAGGTGCCAGTATTCGCCCAGCAGCACGACACCGATTTCATCCGCATCCACGTTGAAGGCAATGCCGGTTACATCGCCCGGAAAGGTCACCAGTTCATCAAAGCCGATGCCGGGAAGACCCGATACCTTGGCAATGCCGGTGGCAACGCTGGTGATTGTGCCGACTTCCTGTGGCCTCAGTTGCGGGGTGAATGCTTCCCGCACCTGGCGTATTCCGGCAAACGTGCTGTCGAAAATATTCTGGAGGCTGTCATGTTCCATTTTCATCGGCTCTCAGTTCCGGCCCGTGTTCTTCACGCCCGGGTCCTTCAGGTTGAGGTACTTCCCTGGCTTCAGATTTGTCCTTCTCTATCAGAAGTTCTTCGATCCCTTTTTCCACCGACACCAGATAATCCGCAATGCTCCATGACACTTTCTGACCATTTGTGGTGAGCTCAATGCCGCTGATCAGCGAGGGCTCGGTCACGAACCGGACGGGGATTTCAGCCGAGACGGTTTCGTTGAGCGCATTTTGAATGGCTGCGCGTTGTTCCGCCGGCAGGTCAAAGGCACTGCGCACAAGCGCCGGCTCTGACGCCGTCCCAAGAGACTCTGCAAAGCCTTCTTTTGCCTGGCTGTCCATCTCCTGCAAGCGGCGGATGAACACATCAGCCAGGCGTTCTTCCAGACTTGTCGTGGCCAGATCCGTCAGTGCTTTTCGTGCGATTGCGAACACTTCCTGCTGTGTCCGGCGACGAATCGCCTGATTTAAATTGTGGGCGTCGTTTCTCAGCGTTTCCTGTCGCCTGGCGCTCAAGGCGTCAGCCGCCTTCCGCGCGTCGTCAAGGAGCCGTTCACGTTCGATCTGTGCCTCGTCCGATACGTTCTTCAAGCGTGTGGCGTGCTGCTGGTCGAATTCCTCGTTTTTGTGCTTGAACGTGTCGCGCTCTTTCCGGGCTTCGGCCTTTTTTGCGTCGGCATCCGCCAGTTCCGCAGCGATCCGCGCCTCCCGCTTATCGATGGCGTCGAGGATGGGCTTGTAAAGAAAGCGCTTCATCACCCACACCAGAACAAGGAAGTTGAGTACCTGTGCGCCAATGGTGAACCAATCGATTAACATCGGATTATTTTCCTGTTGTTTGGGCGATGATGTGGTTCCAGAACGGGTTGGCGAAAATGAGAATCATCGAGACCACAAAGCAGTAGATGGCCGTGGACTCGATCATCGCCAGACCCACGAACAAGGTCCGGGTGATGGTGGCCGAGGCATCGGGCTGCTGGGCCAGGGAACTCAGTGCCGTTGCGACGGCTCTGCCTTCTGCCAGCGCAGGCCCCATCGTGCCGAAACCGGTGGTGATGCCTGCGATGACAATGGATACCGCCGCGATAATCGTCATGTTGTCCATGGGCTCTCCTTGATCGGAAAAAGGGGTTAAGTTTAGAATTACGTTTTAAGTTTTAGGTTTTAAGTTTTAAGTGGTCAGGTCATTTGGCCGCACCCTTCATCCTTTCCATCCATTCCATCCTTTATCCTTCATCCATTTCATCCTTCATCCTTCATCCTTTATTTTTTATCCTTTTCAACCTTTGCCTTGCGAACGCGAGTGGCAGCCGCAATGTAAACCGTGGCCAGTATAAAAAAGATATAGGCCTGCACCATGCCGGTAAGCAGCCCCAGCATCGTCATGATGATCGGGAAGATAAAGGGCGTAATCGTGAGCAGAATGCCGATAATCATGGCCCCGCTCATCATGTTGCCGAACAATCGGACGGCCAGGGCCAGAGTGCGCGAAATTTCGCTGATGATGTTAAACGGCAGCATGATGAACGTCGGCTTCATATAGGACTTCAGGTAGTTCCCCACGCCTTGTTCCGCGATGCCGAAAAACGGCACGGCCACAAACACGCACAGCGCAAGTGCCGTCGTGGTCGAGAGCGAGCCGGTCGGCGGCTCGTAACCGGGAATGACGGTGCCAAGGCTGGCCACGGCAACAAAGAGAAAGAGCGTGCCCAGAAAGCCAATGTATTGCCGGGGCTGGCTCAGGCCGACCTCCTCGATTTGTTTCTCGATGCCGATGACCACCATTTCCAGAAGATTCTGCCAGCGGGAACGCTTATGATCCGTGGAAAGTTTGCGCGTAATGATTTTTGAACCCACGGCCAGTATGAACATCAGTCCCCAGGTGAACACAATGGTGGCGTTGAGTTTGACAAACCCGAGCTGCCCCTCGAGCTGCCAATAAATTATCCCGTCCGGGCTAAGCTGCATGGCCGGCCTCCTTTCCCGAGGCGTTATCCTGTTGGGCTGGCGGGCCGGTTAATCGTGTCACGGCAAGGCGCGCAATAAAAAATCCAAGGAGGCACACCAGCAGCCGCTCCCAATGACCATCCGAGATAAAATAAAATCCAGCCAGGGCAAACGTCATCCGCAGCATCAAGCTGGCGAAGACCCAAAACGCGGGATGCCTGACAGAGACGATTTTGCGGACTGTCCACCATAGGCCGCCGAAAAACATCAAACCGAGCAAAACGCCCGTCACCAAAGCCGATCCCAGACTCATGGTTTCATTCATCCTTATCCTCCTGTTCTTCCCGCATGGCCTTGTCTTCCTTTGCCACCCAATGCCAGGCATTCAGACAGCCGATCGCAAGACCGGCAACCAGAAGCGCCAGGGTCCAGGAGCGGCTTCCCGGATGACGATTGTCCAACCAGATCCCCAGCGCCGCACCCAGCAGCGTCGGAACCACCACCGACCAGCCAATCAGCCCCATCATGCCCAGGCCAAACCAGATGCCCTGCGTGGTATTCCGCTGCGCCTTGAGCTTGCGCGCCGCCTTTGCGCCGACCTCCCGACTGAATGTGCCCCGGTTTTTTGGGCGCTTGATGTCTGATTTATCATTCATGATGAAATGCCACCAGGCGGCGCATGAAACCGCTCTCCATTTTTGTCATCACCAAGCGGACGTCTTGCTCCCGTTCGTTCAGGTTTAAAAACTCCCGCTCCACCGTCTCGCGCAGCAGGCCGAGATCCGTTCCGCCGATTGCGTTGCGCACGGAGACCAGAACGTCCAAACCGGTTTTGACCAATACCCCTTCATCAATGGCCACCCAGGCTTCGCCATCGGTGTTGTTTTCGACCATCAGAATCCCGGGCACAAGCGCCGCAACGCAGTCCAGCCGGTGGGGCAGGAGTCCGAACGCGCCCTCGCGGGTCTCCGCAACCATGCGGGCAACACCGGTTTTTTCGGCAAAGATGCCAAACGGCAGAAGAATCTTAAGATTCATGTGTGTCGACTGCTGCATGTTCGACCTCGGATTGAGGGTTTTGTGGTTTGGAACCGGCCTTCTTCTTTGCCTCATCCACCGTTCCGATCATATAGAGTGCGCTCTCCGGGTAGTCTTTGAATTCATCGTGCAGAATTCGCTCACACCCGTCCAGTGCGTCTTTGAGGCTGACGAGCTTTCCCGCAAGGCCGGTAAACTGCTCGGTCGTAAAAAAAGACTGGGTAAGAAACCGCTCCAGCCGTCTGGCACGGGCCACCACATTGCGGTCTTCCGGCGAAAGCTGCTCCAGCCCCAGCATGGCAATGATATCCTTCAGCTCCGCGTATTGTGCCAGGGTCCGCCGGATTTCCTGAGCCAGGGCGTAATGCCGCTGCCCGACGATGCCCGGCGTGGCCATCTTGGAACTGGACTGCAGCGGGTCAATGGCCGGATAAAGACCTTCACTTGCCCGCTTGCGCGAGAGTACGATCGATGCGGAGAGATGCGAGAACGTATGCACCGCCGCCGGATCGGTGAAATCGTCCGCCGGTACATACACAGCCTGGATGGAGGTGATGGCGCCGGTATCGGTGTTGGCGATGCGCTCCTCCAGTCGCGACAACTCGGTGCCCATGGTGGGCTGATAGCCCAGACGCGACGGCATCTGTCCCATCAGGCCGGACACTTCCGAGCCGGCTTGAATGAACCGGAAGATATTGTCGATGAGCAGCAGGACATCGCGGTGCTCGTCGTCCCGGAAATACTCGGCCATCGTCAGCGCAGCGTGGCCCACACGGAACCGGCTGCCCGGCGGTTCATTCATCTGGCCGAAGATCATCACCATGTTCGGCAATACGCCGGCTTCCTTCATCTCACGGTACAACTCCTCGCCTTCGCGACACCGTTCGCCGATACCGCAAAAGATGCTGACACCCTCGTGGTGCCCGATCATGTTGTGAATCATTTCGGTGAGCAACACCGTCTTGCCCACGCCGGCCCCGCCGAACAGGCCCGCTTTGCCGCCACGCTCCAATGGCAGAAGAACATCGATGACCTTGATGCCCGTCTCGAAGATCTCGGATTTGGTGGACCGGCGCGCTAACGCCGGCGGGGCGCGATGGACGGAGCGCCATGTAACATCTGCCGGCGCTTCCTTCCGGTCGATCGCGTTGCCGAAAACGTCGAACATTCGCGACAGAATTCCCTTGCCGACCGGCGCCATTAACGGTCCGCCCGTGTCTGCCACCGCCATGCCGCGGGCAAGGCCCTGGGTGGGGGTCAGCGCGATCCCGCGCACGCGATGCGCGTCGAGTTGCGCCAACACCTCGATGGCAATTTCCCCGTCCATTGCGTGCAGCAACGAGTAAATGGGCGGCAAATACGCATCGAATCGTATATCCACGACACTGCCGCGTACCGAGACCACCACGCCGAGATTGGAAGGACTGGTTTTATCGCCCATGCAACCGCTCCCTTAATCTTTTGTTGCGCCGGATCAGGACATTGGTTGAGCTGTCATGCCTCAGCCGGCTTTGGTTTCCGGCCTCATCTTTGAACAGTTGCGGGATACTTGTTGTCATGATCATGTCCTTTCCATATATCACATCCTCACGTTTCGCAGCCGCAGGGCGTTACTGATGACCGTGACGGAACTCAGGCTCATTGCGGCGCCGGCAATGATCGGGCTGAGCAGCAAGCCGAAGAACGGGTAGAGCATCCCAGCCGCCACTGGAATACCCAGCGCGTTGTAAAAAAAAGCGAAGAACAGATTCTGCCGGATGTTCCGCATGGTGGCGCGGCTGAGGCGGATGGCCTGAGCAATGCCGCGGAGGTCGCCTCTCACGAGGGTGATGCCAGCGCTTTGCATGGCCACGTCGGTGCCCGTGCCCATGGCAATGCCGACTTCCGCTTCGCTGAGTGCGGGGGCATCATTAATGCCGTCACCGGCCATCGCAACGTGTTTTCCGTCCGCACGCAGCTTTTTGACGTAGGCGACTTTCCCGGAGGGATCGATCTCCGCTTCCACCGAATCGATATCGAGTTGTCCGGCCACCGCGGCGGCGGTACGGCGGTTGTCGCCGGTGAGCATGATGATCTTTAACCCAAGTGAGTGAAGATCGCTGATGGCTTCAGCGGTGGTGGATTTGATCGGGTCGGCGACGGCGAGGATTCCCGCCGGTTTGCCATCAATGGCGACAAACATAGCGGTTTTGCCTTCTTCTTGAAGTTTCTCGGCCGAGGCTTCCAGCGGCTCCAAGCCGGAGATCTTTTCACTTCGCAAGAAATCCGGTTTTCCGACCAGCACCGCGTGGCCCGCAACAGTGCCAAAAACACCGCCTGCCGTCACCGACCGAAAGTCTTTTACGTCCTCAAATATAATATCTTGTTTTTTCGCGCCCTGCACAATCGCACTCGCCAGCGGATGTTCGCTGTTCTGCTCCAGTGAGGCGGCAAGACGCAGGAACTCCTTCGCATCCAAACCACCGATGGGCAGTATATCCATGAGTTTGGGTTTACCCTCCGTAAGCGTGCCCGTCTTATCCACAACGAGCGTGGTGACTTTCTCCAATTGTTCGAGCGCCTCGGCGTTTTTCACGAGAACGCCTTCCTGCGCGCCGCGTCCGACACCAACCATGATGGACATGGGTGTAGCCAGGCCCAGGGCGCACGGGCAGGCAATGATAAGAACCGCTACGGCATTGACAATGGCATACCCAAGCTTTGGCTCCGGCCCAATCCAAATCCAGATAATGAAGGTGAGTACCGAAACCAGCAGCACCGCCGGGACGAATATGCCTGCAACCTTGTCGGCAAGACCTTGAATGGGTGCGCGGCTGCGCTGGGCTTCTGCAACCATGTTCACGATTTGACCGAGCAGTGTGTCGTTACCAACCCGCTCGGCACGCATGACAAAACTTCCGGAACCATTGACGGTGCCGCCCGTCACTTTGTCTCCGACGGTCTTTTCCACCGGAAGCGGTTCGCCGGTGATCATGGACTCTTCCACACTGGAGTGACCTTCGACAACTGCGCCATCAACAGGCACCTTGTCCCCTGGAACCACGCGCAACCGGTCTCCGACTTTGACTTGTTCGAGCGGGATTTCATGATCGCCCTCTGGTGTAACTTGTCTTGCCGTGGGCGGTGCCAGGTTCAGCAGCGCCTTGATGGCGTTGCCCGTGCGGCTGCGGGCACGGAGTTCGAGCACCTGGCCGAGGAGCACCAGCACAACGATCACCGCTGCGGCTTCAAAGTAGATGGCAACCTTTCCATCGTGTCGCATCGTGGGCGGGAACAGGTCGGGCATGAGCATCGCCACGGCGCTGAAGACATATGCTGCGCCCACACCAATGCTGATCAGCGTGAACATGTTCAAGTGACCCGTCACAATGGAGCGCCAGCCGCGACGGAAAAACGTCCAGCCCGCCCGCCAGACCACGGGTGTCGTGAGCACGAATTGTATCCAGCGTGAGACATGGCTATCCGCCCAGGATTGCCTGGCCAGGACCGGAACAAGGTGAGACATGGCCAGGACAAATACCGGCAACGTCAGCACAGCGCCGATCCAGAAGCGCTTTGTCATGTCGTGAAGTTCGGTGTTCTCTTCGTCATCCGTGCCCGTTGGCAGAATCTTGGGTTCCAGCGCCATGCCGCACTTGGGGCAATCGCCGGGATGATCTTGATTGACTTCCGGATGCATCGGGCAGGTGTAGATGGCTTTTTCCGGCGCTTTCTCTTCGTGCTTCGCGGTGACGGGTGCTGATAGAAACTTCTGCCGGCAGGAGTCGCTGCAAAAATAGAATGTCTGTCCGTCGCGTTCGGCATGTAGCGCGGACGCTTCGTCCACCGTCATGCCGCAGATGGGATCGATGGCCATATATGCTTCCCTTTCATTTACCTGTTCAAGTGTCACGACTGCGACCCGGACAGCAGTGCGCTTCGATGACTCTTGGCTCGAACCATCGAAGAGATCAAAGGCTGTCCAATCATGATGACGCCGCTTCCTTATGATTATTTTTTGGATTGCTTCATAATCACGACGACCAGCAGGACTGCCACCAATACGCCGACCACTGTCCAGACCCACATCCCGCCGCCGGCCCAACCACCCATCCATCCACCAGTATGGTTCATCATAAGGCCTTCCTCTGTATGGTTCATAATAAAGTTTCTTTTGTTGCGCTACGACCTGCCCACCACCGGGCAAACAAGAAGGTGAGCGGGGGCAGAAGTGTCATTTGGAGTAGCGGCCACAGACCCGCGCCAAGCACGGACACCACGGGCATCCGCTCCGTGTAGGACCAGCGCCCGGCGGTCAGTGCCGCATGTTCCACCAGTGTCGCATAAGCCAGACCCAGAACAGCCGCCGTGGCGTATATGTTCCAGCGGCCGCGCAAGCCCCAGCCCAGATCGCCGGCTGCCAGCGCGCCAGCCGCGTAAATACCCAAGATGATTCCCACGTCACCCACCGCCGCTCGCGTGCAAAGACCGAGCGTGCTCGTCCAGGAATGTCCCGCCGTTTCGACGTAGGCGGACATCTGCGCCATTTCCCAGATTTCGTTCAAAACGAAACCCACTAACACCATGATCGCAAAGAACAGTCCCAACCGCCGCCAAGGCAAACGGTGAAGTGCGATGGATGTGCAGTCTCCGGCCTTTCCAGCCTGGTTTGCGTGGAGATTGCGCTGCGGTGTGTTATGAGGTTCAGTAGTCATTTATGTTCTTTTAAGGAGTCCCGGATTTATTGTCCATGCCTTTCATATCCTTCATCATCGGGCACTGCGACATGGATTTCTGACCCATCTGCATGTGCTGCATCATGTGCTGCATCATCTCCTCCTCCATCTTTGCC
>Ga0366817_10091_pt1 | contig 38162 bp, 36 predicted proteins | sample TotcelFGM3001N13_FD_207092 | JGI IMG/M metagenome (GOLD analysis project Ga0366817, IMG submission 207092) | Enriched cells from coal bed in the Powder River Basin, Montana, United States - Total cells FGM rep3 HSBNCT.FGM.300.1.N13 ...
GACGTCGCCGACATGAACCCGGCCGCGGCGGCCTACGTCCGCCGCCACGGGTGCCTTTCTCCCGAGTCGATGGAGAAATGGCGTTGCGGCTATCTCCCCAACGACGGCGGCGGCGACAAACGCGGCTGGAGCCTCCGCGGCAGCATCGTCTATCCCATCCTGGCCGAGAACGGCAAGGTCGTCGCCTGGGCCGGCCGCGACGTGCATTACGAAGAAAAAGAGCAGGACTTCGCTCGCCTGTCCCCCGCCCAGCGCGTCGGCATACCGCCACCGGGCAAGCACCGCTTCCCCAAAGGTTTTCACCGCGGCCAAGAACTGTTCGGCCAGCACGCCGCGCGGCTCAAGGAGCCGGGCTACCGCGAGTTTCTGGCCCAACACGGCCTGATTCTGGTCGAAGGCTTCAACGACGTCATCGGCCTGGACAACCTGGGCGTGCCGGCCCTGGGGCTGATGTCCAACCGCATGACCGAAGCGCAAGGCGAAAAAATCACCCGCTGGGCCAAGCAGATCGGGGGCAACCGCGTGACCCTGATGTTCGACTGCGAACCGACCGGCGTAGACGGCGCCAAGGAAGCCCTCTGGTACTTCGCCCAGCAGCAGCTCGACGTCCGCCTGGCCTGGTCGCCGTCGATGCACGGCGGCGCCTACGCCGGCAAGCAGCCGGAAAGCCTGACGCGGCAACAGGTAGACGCCCTGCTCGCCTGCGGCGCAGCGAGTTGAAGCCCTCTCGCGTCCCGCCGTGCCTGCGGCACCGACGCACCGGGACGCGCGTGGCGAGTTGTGGTGTTGATCGCCACGGCGACTAGCCGTGGGCGTTGTCCGCTCCGCGGTCGATCAGGCCGCGGGGCCTGCATAGTGCGGGCAAGGCGTCGCGGGCCGACGATAGGAGGCCGCGACAGGCGGGTGGTAGCCGCGTCGGTCATGAGGAACGAATGCCAGCGAGTCGGACACCCGCCTGTCGCGGCGAAGCCCGCGACGCTCTGCCCCTCGCAGTGTGGCACTCTCCGCGGCTTTCCCAAGCCGAGTCGACGGTCGCGCTCCGCGCGCCAATCGCCTGCTGCCGACCGCCATGGGAGGCGACCGCCCGGCGACCAAACGGCGATGCTTTCCGGCGGCGCGGCGGACCATTCTACCCCCGTCCCACCAATCGCCCCTCGATCGCCCTTCTTTCTCCTTCGAGTCGCATGGCCCGTGCGGACTGCTCCTGCAGTCCGCCCCCTCGTCGCATCGAACGAATCTCAAGCAGGCGGGCCGCAGCCCGCTCCCCGCTTTGCTAAACAAACGCTTTGTAAATACAAACGCTTTGTAGGCGGAAAAACGTGTGCCCGTTCTTGGCTTAACCAAGCCATCCACAGGCAGCCCCTTTCGCAAAAAGGTCCGGCAAACGCCAATAGTCGTCCCCAAAAAGGTCCGGCAAACACCAATACCCGACCCTCGAAAAGGTCCGGCAAACGCCAATGCTGGAAACAGGCGGTTCATCATGTCGTAGGTTGGCGTTGGCTCAGCAGCCAGACACTGAAGTCCGGGAAGGTAAACTGCTCGCGTTCGAGCTTACTCACCGCCGCCTCGCGAGCCGCCTCGTGGCAGCGATCCGGCTCCCGCAGGCGATAGAAATCCAGAAAGCCCTGTGCGTAAGCCGCACACCGCGCGCGGCCCTCGGGACTGTGCAAGAACGCCTGCAACGCCGCGGAACGCTCTGCCGCATACCGATCCCGCAACACCTGCTCGCTGGCGGCTCCGGCCGCCCGCTCCGCCTCCCACTGTCGGCGTTTCGCCTCCTTCTCGTGCGCGAAGATCCAGTCCGGCGGCATCCGCTCGTTCTGGATGCCATCGATCAGAAACGCCGCTGGCGACGAGCGAAATCCCGGAAAGCCCCGCGGCTTCTCGTGCAGGGCCGCATCCGTAATCCGAATCCAGCGTTGGATCAGTCCCCTGCTGTACTGCTTGAACAGCCGGCGAATGCCCGCCTCGTCGACCCCGATCGTCTGCAACGGCTCGTAGAGCGGATCGTCGCCGAGCTTCTGCTGACTCTTCACCGTACGTTCCGCCAGCGGCTGCCGGAAATACGGCCCCGCGAAGAACTGCACCACGTACAGCCCCTTGCCCCGCTTGAGAAACAAGTCCTGCGGCCCGCTCTGTCCCCGGCCCAGCTCGATAATCCCCTGCTCCAACAACTCGCGGATACAGGCCGTCAGATCGAACTTCCGCTTCTTCAGCGGCCGGTCCGCCGAGAATCCCAGCCCGTGGATCGTCAAGTCATCCACATTCAAGAACACCCGCTTCGACCGCCAGAAGCGATCCTTCAGCTTCAAAAACAATCGCCGCGCCCCCGGGCTCAGCTGCCGGTACAGATCCAGATCAAACAGCAGCGAGCCGCCCGTTGCCTGGCACATCGAGAAGAACATCGGCGACCACTCGATCCGCCAAGCCCGCTCGGCATCCACCGGCCCTCCCCGACCCCGTGTGGGCAGGAAGCTCGAGAAGAAATGCAGCGTGACCCGTTCGTGCTGCTGCGTCACCGGATTGTAAAACGCCGTGTTCTGATACGCGACCGCCGCGAGCCGTTCCAGCGAGGCCCGCAACTGATCGTACTGGCAACCGCCCAACGACATCCCCAGCCGCTTGATCATCCAATACGGCGTGGCCAGCAGCGTCGGCTCCGGCTGCTTGCGGGACAAGCAGATCCCCAGCAGTCCCCACAGCACATACTCGTCCACCGACTGCAAGCCGTGCGGCGAGTAGACGCTGACACGGGCCTCGCGGGACCGCCCCTGCTCGGCAAACGAGTAGGCCGTCTCGAACGTCCCACCCTCGACCACCCCGCCTCGTAGCGGCCAGAGGGCCGTCTCCAGCAGCGACAACTGGGCAATCCCCTCGCGCGTGATGCCCGGCAGGCGGTACCGCTGGTCCCTCACCGCTTCGGGCGTGCCGCTGGTGGCGTCGAGTGTGGACATGGGCATTAGCGGCGGAACAGACGGCGGAACACGCCCCGCTTCTTCGCCTTGGCCTTCACGGGCTTCTCGGGCTTCAAGGGCTCAGTCGCAATCCCCTCCTCCGCTCGCATCGGCTCGGCGGATGACTGTACCACGTCTTGCCGCGGGTGGTGAGCGGCCTCCGGCAAGGCCAGCTGCTGCTGGAGCGAACCGATCAGAATGTTCCCCTCCCGCAACCGCTCGCTGAGTCCCTTGAGCAATTCGTTCTGCGTCTCGATCTGGCGGTTCTTGATATCCAGCTCCCGCCGCAACATCTCGAGCAGGGCCGCCGAGCCATCGCCGCCCGCGGCCGGTGCCGTCCGGGACTCCCCTGCCGCCTTCGCCCCGGCCTCCGGCGCATACCGGCGGAGCAACTCTTCGGAGATCCGCCAAGGGAAATTTTCCCCCTTCAGCCGCAAAGTCTTCGCCTCGTCCGGGCTGGGCTCGATCAGCGGCCGATCCGGATGCTGATCATCCTCCAGGATCGGGTAGATAATTCGGCGGATCGAACTGGGCGATTTGCGGATCAGTTTTGCCGCCTCGGCGACCGTCAGAAATTTCGACATAAGCAGGTGGGGAATGACGGTCCGGACGGTACTCCACCTGGCACCCCCTTGGGAAGAGCATTTGAAAACCTACCGCACCCGTACCACGACGCCCTACCGACGTCCTACCGCGAGGGTACCGACACTACGGAAAGCCGCTACCAGAGCGCATTCCGCGCCCTTGCCGGAAGCCCTACCGGCACCGTTCCGGCGGCAGCCTCCCCTACCGCGCCGGCAACGTTCCGACAGCCTTTCGGCGGTACGTTTTCGACGGGGTTTCGCAGCCCCTCCGCAGCCCTTCCGCGGCACCTATCACGGCACCGTATCGGCACCCATCCGGCACCCTGCCGGCGGTCGCCAGAGCGGGGTAGGGGACTGGCTTCCAAGGGTGCCGCCGCGGAGGGTCTCGGAACCATTCCGAAACCCTGCCGCCCCCCGCTGTGGAAAGCATCCGGAAGGGCTCCCGACGCGAGAGGGGATTAGCGGCCGTTTTGCACTTCGGCTTGCGCACGGGCTGGGAATGATTCCGCGTGCATCACGTCAGGGGTTCCGCCCAGCCTTCCACCGACCGGCGGAGGAGGGGACTGGCCCCTCCACCGATCCAGCACCAGGCCCGTGCGCGGCCACGCTACTCGCGGATCTCGGAGCACTCGAAACAGCGCCGGTTGATCACCGGTGCATGGCGGTACGGATCGACCGCCCACTCGTCATTCCAAGCATCGCACGCGTGGTGATGCTCGGCACGTTCCATCTGCAGGCGGGCAACCTCTTCGGCAGCTTCTGCGCAATCCGCTTCGACCACTGTTTCGCGGAGTACCGAATCCACGTAGGTCACAATGAATTTAGGCATAATAAATTGGGGGAAAGAGTAGGGGATTGCCGGAACCCGCCCGTCGCCCTGCGTTGGCACGAGTCCCGGCACCGCTCGTCAGCAATGGATGTCCACGCAGACCACGCGGCTGTCCGGGTATTGGTCGAGCGTTTCGATCACTTCGGCCAGCCACTGTTCATCCGGCTTGGTGTCGAAGTGTCCGATCGAATGCGGATCGGGCACGTACCGTTCATGCTCGAGCCACGTGCCGTCAGGCGTCAGCACGTAGTAGGGGAGCAGGTCTTTCAATTTCGGCGACTTCCGCAGCGCGCGGGTGCTGATCACATTCCGCGTAGCCCCCCTGATGAAACCACGCCAGCGTCCGCCGATCTCGAACCAATCCCAGCGACCCTCGGGATTGGCGGTCGTGGTGAAATACAGGCCGCGTTCATCCACGCCTCCCGGCCGATTGGTCCAGTCTTCCATCCGCTCGGCCAGAGCGTCCAGATCTGTTTGTTCGAGCTTGTAATGCGACGCCATCCGCTCGATATCAAACGGCCGCAGGTACTCGCGGTAAGGCGGCACGGCCAACATTTCGTCAAACGGTGCCAAGGCCCCGGCGACGAGCGCATCCGGATCGCCTTTGGCGCCGATGATGACAAACGTGCAATAGTGCATGTGGGGAGTGGGAAATGTGGAATAGATCCGACGAGGCGTTGTGCGTTTGGATGTAGCGGTACGCGCCGGTGCTGAGCGGTCAGGCATAAGCGGAAAGGGGAAAGGAATGCCAAGCGGCATCGCGTCCCAGCAGCACGAGCATCCCGCCGTCAAGGGAGAGGAGGGGAGCGACAGCGTGGAACCGCGCAAGTTCGCAAGCGACCGCGCCGCGAACTTCTTGCGCCGGTTCCCCCGGACGCGACCTTGACGGCCAAGGGATGCGCCGTGCTACACCGAAGAGGCCGCGAGCAGGGAAGGGGAGCGGTGGCACCCAGCCGAAGCAGCAAAGACCGTGGCCACGTCCCGGGAGTGCCTTGCGATTTGGCGTCCGGCTCGTCTACAGTTGTGGCCGCTTCTATTCATTCCCCCTCGTTTTATGTCCCGTCGCACAGCAAGGCAGCTTGCCGTCGTTAGCCTTGTCACCATCGCACTGTTGCCACTTTCCGGCCCGATGGCCAAGGCCGACCTCACGCCGACCGGCTCCGTGCAGGTTCAGCGGATAATTGACGGCGATACATTGAAGGTCGATATCGAGGGCACCAGCGAGACCGTCCGCATCATCGGCATTGACACGCCCGAGACGGTGCATCCCAACAAAGCCGTGGAGTGCTTCGGAATGGAAGCGAGCCAAAGGCTGAAGGACCTGCTGGACGGCAAAGCAATCCTTCTCCAGCCCAATCCGGCAGAGGATCGCGACCGATACGGTCGTATGCTGCGTTACATTGAACTGAACGGTGAAGACATCGGCGCGAGCATGATCCGAGACGGCTACGCACACAGCTACAAGCAGTATCCGCACCCCCGGCTGACGGACTACAACGGATTGGAACAGGAAGCGAGGGCTGCAAGGCGGGGACTATGGGCCGCCTGTGACAGCTCCCTGGAGTTCACCGACGTTCCCGCCGTGCATCCGTACCGGGCGGCAATCCGCTGGGGCAAGGACAGCGGCGTGCTGAACGGATATCCCGACGGAACATTCAAGCCGGAGGCTACGGTGAACCGAGCCGAGTTTCTGAAAATCGTCTTGGCCGCCAAAGGCATCGACGCAACGTCCGGCGAGACTGCCTCCACCTATTCAGACGTGGAGCCCGGCGCGTGGTATGCACCATACGTCCGTTACGCAAAGGACAGCGGCATCATCCAAGGCTACCCGGACGGCACCTTCAAGCCAGGTCAGGCAGTCAACTTCGCCGAAGCTCTCAAAATGGCGTACGTCGCGCTCGGTTTTGACGGCGATGCCAGCGCCGGCGGCGAATGGTACCAGCGATATCTGCGGCACGCGCAGGCTAATTCCGTCTTGTTCGAGACGAATGTCGACGTTTCCGTCGGCATGACCCGCAAGGACGTAGTCTGGATCGTCTGGCGGCTGCTCCGCGACAACCAGCCCGAGCTTCCACGTTCCGCTTCTTCCGTTGATTCCGGGCCCGCCGCCGCGCCCGTTTCCAGTTCACCGGCCACCGCCAACAGTGCCTGTACCATCAAGGGCAACATCTCGTCGAACAAAGAGAAGATCTACCACATCGAAGGCTGCGGCAGCTATGCCAAGACGACGATCGACGAGTCGGCAGGCGAGCGATGGTTCTGTACCGAACAAGAATCGCAGGCGGCCGGATGGCGGAAAGCAGGCAACTGCCCGTGATCTCATCTGTCATCCCGGTTCCGGGATTACTGTGACAGCGCAGTCCAACGAGCCGAACGTCCATCGTGGTTAATTGCGCCACCCGCACCACGGCGATACGCTGCTCCGGCTGTTCCCGTTCTTTCACACATGGAGATCTGCCATGACGCTCATTAAACATTGCGGTGCCCGAGCGGTCACGTGGGGCGAACTCAACGAGATCCCCACCCCGCCGGCCACCGCGACGTGGTTTCCCCTGCCGCACGGCCAGGTACTCGAATCGGTCGTGCAAACGCTCGACAAGGCCGGTTTTCGCATCGAATCGATGCAACTGGCCGTCACCCCCGATGACGCCCGGTTCTTCGGCACGCTCCAGTTGCAGGCCCTGATCACGCCCGGCGTGGGGCTGGCGGTCGGCGTTCGCAATAGCGTCGACAAGTCCCTGCCGATCGGCTTCTGTTGCGGCCAACACGTCTTTGTCTGCGACAACCTTGCGTTCAGCTCCGATATCGTGATCAACCGCCGACACACGCGGTTCGGCAAGTCCCGCTTCGACGAAGCGATCGCGGCCACGGTTTCCGGCCTGCACCAGTTCCGCGAGGCCGAGGCCGGCAGGATCGAGTTCTACCGGAACACCGAATTGTCGCTCGACCGCGCCAATTCCCTGATCCTGCAGGCATACGAGACCGGCATCATCGGTGCCCGCCTGCTGCCGGATGTCATTCGCCTGTGGCGCAACCCCTCGCAACCCGAGTTCCAGGAGAGGACGGCATGGAGCCTCCTGAATGCCTTCACGGAAGTCCTCAAGGATCGTCAGCGGCAGCAGCCCACACGGGCCGCCCACGAGACGATCACCCTGCAGAAACTGCTTGACGGCACCTTCGGCATCCCCGCCCAAGTCGCCTGACGGAGACCCGTCGAGCCACCATGCAGCACCAAATCAGACCCATTCCCAGGGAGCAGCACCCCCGCCCCTTCCACGCGATGGAAGGGGCATTTCCGTATCACCTGCAACCCAAGCGTCATCCGCTCGTGGCGATGGCTCGGTCAGAAGACCGGCCACAACGATACCTCAATCACCTGCATGGTGGGATCTCTTCTGCCAAAGCCGCCGTGTGCCTCCGCAACAAATCTGTCATTCGCGGCGTGCTCCAGGAATCGCCGCACGTCTTCGCGTGTCGCCGAGCGACTGGAAAACGTCCGCAGCACGGCCGGTTGTTCCGCCTCGGGAGCGGCTGGATCCAGGACGTACCACAACGTCTCCCGCTCGCCGTGCCAGGTGATGATGTTCGGAGACGACGGGCCGGTCATGTCGCCTGGCTGATCTGAACATTCGCAATCCATGCCGGTACTGTAGCACAGGAGTGCTATCGGACTGCCACCTTGAAGAGCCCTTGCCCCGAACAATTGCCGGCTGGGATTACGTCAGCGCCAGTGATTCTTTCAGCGCCAAATCGGCCCGTTGCATCAGTGTGTCCGGCAAATGGCCGATGGTGCGCAGGATGTCGCCCTGGACGACGGTGAGGATGTTTTCGCAGGAAATAACGGACGTCTGCTTAAGACCGGATTGCCTAGCCTCGGGCGACTGAATGTCCACGAGAACCTGGGTTGGTTCGGCGGCGCGCGACACGTTGGATGTGATGAAGACGAGTATCGTGTTCTTCATCCGGGCGTTGTTTGGTCGTTTTGAACAACGAGCATGGGCCTAGCCTTGGCACCCGTGCGACTGGCAAAGGGCGCTTGGAGCAAGACGACATCACCGCGCTGGACCGTCATGACTGCTCCTGGGGAATCCCACCCGCATCGTAGGCCTCCATCCCGGGAGCATCCAGATCGTCTTGCACGGCGGCGGCGAATGCCGGGTAGAACGCTCGCGGATCGGGATCACTCGTCTCGTAGTCTGCTCCCAGCTGCAACTGTTCGTAGGCATCCAGCCGGACCAGCACGTACTGGGCATGGGTGAGCGGGTCTTCCACTCGGAGGGGCCGATCAGGCTGCCGTGCCAAGGCTTGGCGGAGTTCTGTACTGAGTTGCGGAGTCATGTCCACAGTATATCAGAAAAGGCCTATGTGGAGCGCGGGGAAAAACGTCACGGCGGCCGAATCTCAGCCAGGACGACAGCGATGCGGGGCCGGCAACCCGAAATCCATCTGGAGAAGATTTTCGCCAATATCAGGGCAATATCAAGGAAATAATTGCAGAAGAATTGCAGAAGAACGGTTGCATGGACGAAAAAAGGACTCGCGGCGATTTTCCGTAAGTCCTTATGCTGTAACCAGTGCGGGAAACAGGACTTGAACCTGCACGACCTTGCGGCCACTAGGCCCTCAACCTAGCGCGTCTGCCAATTCCGCCATTCCCGCGGCTGAATTTCTTGCAGATCAAAGTCTAGGCGAAAACGGTTTGGCGTCAAGGTGTGGCCAGACGTTTGACCACCAGGATTGTTTGGTCTTCGGCGGAGCGTTCGCAAGCGTGTCGGTCCAGGAACATGCGAGTCTTACGGATCAACTCGTCCGCTTCCAGTCCGCGATGGCTTTGGAACATTCGCCACAACACCCGTTCGCGGGTGCCGCGCAAGGCCCGATGGACGCCCTCGCTGACCGCCACCAGCATCTCTCCACGCTCCAATTGGTCGGAGACGGCGGGGTATTCGCTGTCGGGCTGCGTCCCCAACGGCAGCGTGTCCGTGGGGGCCAGTGTCCGCAGCGAATCGCCAACGACGGCCGCGTAGACGTGGCCGGCCGACACATAGTCGATCGCGCCGGTCTCGGGCTGAATCGTGGCGTAAAACAGCGACGCGAACTGGTCGCCGACCGAGGCCGTCCACAGGGTCTCGTTGACGCGCTCGGCCACCTGTTGTGCCGGATGCCCATAGGCGGCGTGGGCGCGGAGCGCCGTGTGCAGCGTTGCGGTCGTCAATCCCGACTCGAACATCTTTCCCTGCGCATCCCCCACGGCGACGGCCAGATTCCCGCCGAACAGGACGAACCAGTCGTGGAAATCGCCACCCAGCGCCCCCGACTGGGCCGTCCAGCCGGCAAGATCCCAATGCGGCAGCAGCGGTTTGATTCGCGGCAGACGGTGCTGCTGCCATTGGGCGGCATGCGTCAACTGGCGGGCCAGACTGCGAAGCTGCAATGTCTGATTCAATAGCACCGCACGCTCCAAATCCGCTGCGATCCGCCCGGCGACGATCTCGATCGTGTTGGTTTCCCCGACGGAGAAATCCCGACCGTGGTCGCAGAACGTCCACAGCGTCCCCAACGGGGTCGTGGGACTGGAGATCGGCACGCACACGGCGGAGTGAAATTCCTCGGGGATCTGCCAGTTCGGCAACCGCTCCGCCTCGCGCACAATCACCGCATTTCCGATCAAGGCTTCCAAATCCGCTGCCGCTCCGCGCAACGGCCGTGGCGGCTCCGCAAATCGCGATCTGGGCAACCCCCAGCACGCCCGGAGTTTGAGCTTCCGAGTCGCCTCGTCCAACATATAGACGGCCGACGCCTGACAACCTACTGCTTGGGCACCGGCTTTCAGCACGTTCTCCAGACGCTCGGCCAAATGCGTCTGCTCGTCGGGGTGAGGCGTCACCGGAACACTCGCCGCCAGTTCGGCTTCCCGTTGCCAAAGAGCATATTGACTCTGATGCAATTCCTCCAGCAAGTCCGCAATGCTCCCCGCCAGCTCCTCCGCCGCCTCGCGGTCGCAATGGGCAGCGGACAACAGGCGATTTCCCCCGGCGAATTCTCCGCCGGCATCCACCGATACCACGCACGGATTCTCTCCGTCCCGCATGCCGATGGCTCGCGACCAAATCGAGTTCGCCGTCGACGTTCCTTCAGGGCGACAACGCAGCGACCATCCCGTTACCTGACGGAAAGAATGGCAGAGGCTTTGCAGACCTCGAACCTCGTCCAACGACGGGTACTTCGCCTTGGGCCCTTCTTCGACGTGCAACCGCAAGTGAGCTGCAGTTCTTTGAGTCACGACATCACCTGTTCCCAAAATCTCGACCACGACGTGGGCGAAGCAAGCGGGACGCTCCCTCGTCCATGACGTAACAGCCTGAAACAACCACCGAGTGAACGGATTCCTCCCAGAGTGCGCAGGAGCCCTATTTATCACAGGCTAACATCGGAAGGGGGCAGGTGATGAATGAGTAGGATTTGACGCTAAGGCCAAGTTGGAGGTTCAGGACGAGTGCGCAATTGGCGCAAACGATACATTCGGAGCTTTTCGGGGCGTCGCCAGCGTCAGGGGCCTTGGCCTGCTGCAACGTTCAGGAAGAAGTACCGTTGGTGGACCCAGGCCGGTTCCACATCAAATCGCACGAGAACGTGACTGATGAAAGCCAGCGGTATGACTTCGACGGGCAAGGGTCCGAGTGCAACCAGCTGCTGCGCTTCGGGACGCAGGGCGGCGAACCGGGGGATCAGTCCCTCGATGTGGAAGTTTTTCACCGCGCCACCGGCAGCGACACAGTCGCCGCGGCGGGCGGAATTCATGGCGACCGTTGCTTCCAGGGTCAAGGCAGGTTGTTGGGCGGTGGCCAGCAGATCCTGCTGCAATCGCGTCACTTCGGCACTGGCGTCCGGCAACGGCAGCGTCGCGTAATGCCGGCTACGATACCGGGCAACCGCCAGTTTCCCGCCGGTCAAGCCGACAAGATCCTTGACGAGAATCGGCTTTTCGAGGCTGCGCTGATTGACGGTCGGAATGATCTGGGGGCACGAAGCCAGCAGGGTGGCTCGGTTAGGAACGTCCTCGCTGGCGGTGAACAGCCCGCTGAATTCCCCTTGGCTCATGAAGAATTCGAGCAGGGCATGGTCACTGGGTTGAAACCTGGTGGCCGCAGTGGTGGCGCGCGCGTGCGCGAGCCTCTCCCGCCATCGCAACAGCTCGTGCGTGGCCGTTCTGTACGCTTTGACCTCTTCTGCAAACACGGCAGACTTGCCAGCCAGCTTTTCCAGGGCGGGTTGCACGGCCAATGACAGCTGGTCGTCCGACGTATCGGCGACCAAAGGGGCGAGCATCTGCAGGTATCGCACATAGAGGTCCGGCACGTCGGTCTCCGCTGCTCGCTGGGCGTCAGCCTCGATCAAGGCTGCCAGACTCTTCCCCAGCCCGTCGTAGAATTGCGTGAGGATCTCGTCTTTCAGCTGGATCTGCTGGGGATCGGTTCGTGGTGGGTGAGTCATCTCTGGAATCCCGGAGATCCGCGCCCATTCGATAGCTCGGCAGCGGACGGCCGACAAGTGCAGCTGTCTCCACTCGCGACCAAAGTGCTCCAGGCATTGGGGCCCGGTGAGCGATTGCCCGCCCACATCCGCTTGGGGCGCCTTCCGCAAAGCGTCTGCGGCGGCGGCGACGGCTTGCAGAAGCTCTTGCGTCTTGGGCATCTGCAACACGGCGAGCTGTTCCAGGGCGGCTTGGGCGTTTTCGCGGAAAGCCTGGTTTCTGCGCGACGTCACGGGAATATTCACGGAAGCAAACTCAAGCAGAAACGAATCCTCCGTTCGCATCTCCATGAACACGGTCAGGGACTTCACCCGATCGAACATGTCGTTGAAGACCTTGAAAGCATCCTCCAGTTTTTGTTGGTCCAGCAGTCTCTGCACGTTCTCAACGGTCGCCCGCCGAGCCTGGACGTTCTTGGGGGTAGACAAATACTGTTGGGCTTGATTCGTGTAGACCTGCCCCGGCGGCGTACTGCAAAAGGCCCGTTGAATACTCGACAAGGAGTTGGCCAGGACATTGGCCCGCAGGCTGTAGTCGACCCCCGCTGTCTCCCCTAGCATTTGCAGGTCCAGGGCGGCGCGGCGAAGTTGACGGAGTTGGACGTGCATGTCGCTCAACTTTTTTCCTGCCACCCGTGTTGGATTGGCACCGATCGCCTGGATGTCTTTGAGAAGCGATTGGAACAAGGTATCCGCCGTTTTCAGGGTGGCCTGCGTTTCGGTCAGGTTGTGGATTTCCAAGGGCAGCGTTGGCTCGCGGGAATTGGGATTGGCTCCACGAGCCACGCCGCAACAGCCGAGGACGAGCCAGAAACCGGCCAGGGCCGCGGGGAGAACGACACAGCGGGAGATGGTAACGAACATCAGAACACTCCGAACGAAGAGGGAAGATTCCTACTGCAGCACGCCCTCGAAAACCCCGGTCACGACCTGCGAGGTCCCTGTAGTGCTATGCACCAGACTGCCGCCGACGATTTCCGCCGTGATGCGTCTTTCCTCGATGGACGTGATCTTCAGCTGTACTGGCTGGACGGTCGCGGCCCAGAGCGGCCCGTTCTCCTGCGACTGGACGAACATCTGGGCGTCGAAGGTCTGACCGGCCAACTGGGCCGGAGTGGCCACCGAATGCTGGACGCGTACGAACACCGAGGGGAATGCTTCCTGCTGGGCGTCCCGATAGCTTTGCAACTGCAGCACCCCCATGCCCGCCGCTTGGAGTCGGGAGAAACTGGCGTAACACGCCGAGATTTCCAGCGGCTGGTCAATCGCCAGCTTCATCGTGCCGGCCAGTTGCGCAACCTGACTCGCCTTGTCCGCCAGCCCACGAGCGGTACCGGCAACATCCTGGGAAACCTGCTGCGCCGTCTCCTGGACCGACTGGGCGCCTTGCGAAGCGGCGTCTTTGACGGACGAAGCCAGGTCGCTGATGCTTTTGCCGCCGCAACCGGCCGCCGCGGAAAACAATCCCAGGGTCAGGCATCCGGCAACCCGGCGCCACGGGCATACATGGAACATCTCGAAACCCTCCGCTCCCTGCATAGATTACTGACAAGTGCTGAACGGCCCGGTCTTCAGACTGGGCAAGAAAGATCAAGGAAGGACGCTATTATCGTGCCTCCAATTCACGTTCCCGTCAAGCCTAGAGCGGCGCCGGCAGATCTCGATTGCGAAAAGCCACTGTCGCTCCGACGAAGCAGGCGACCCCGAGGCCTAGCAAGATGCCGTTGTATCCTAGCGGCCCCAAGACCCAGCTGCCCTGCGCGTCGCGGAACCCTAACGACCAGGTGAATTCGGCGTTGTGGATGGCGACGCTGACAAACCGTTCCGGCTCGTAGGCGGTGAAGAATGTCAACCGACTGAGCCACGACAGGCGATCTGCAGCCAACCCTACAATCTTGACAGTCATTTGCACGAGGTAGAAGCCGACCACGATACCGATGGTCCGCCAGCGATAGCGGTCGAACGCGGACAGCAGGGTGCTGAGGCCGGCGCCGAACACGCCCAGCGAGAACAGGTTAAACGCCGCCGGGACAAACCAGGCCGCTTCGACCCGCTCGCGCATCGGCACGCGTTGCATCTCGGCTTTCGCCAGCGGGTTGGGCAATTCAATCCCGAACCAGGGAATCGTCACGCGAGCTGCCGGAGATGGCTCTTCGACGATCGTGGTTTGGATGCCTACATAGACGCCCAGCCACGATGCGACGGCCAGCAGTCCCGTTCCCGCAACGGTAACCAGCGCGTGAGACCAAAGAACCTGCAGCCGACTGATCGGTTGCGCCAGCAGCATTTCCATCGTGCCACGCCCGATTTCTCCGCTGATGCAATCCGAGCCTCGCGCGATCGCCCACAACGACATGCAGACCACGACAATCGGTTCGTCATACGTCAGGGCGATGCGGCCGGCATAGGTGAACAGCTGCTCGAAGGGCACCGGAAAGAACCGTTCAAACTGTTGGAACTGTTCCACAATCGTCTGGAATCGGCCCATTTCGAACTGGCTGACCAGCCACACCCGCGTCCAACAGAAGCCGAACAGAGCGGCCATGCAGGACGCCAGCAGGAGCCGCGATTCGACGATCGACTTGTTGATTAACGAACGATTCATCACTCGATTTTTTTCCCCTCACAACAACCCGGCGCGCTTGCGCAACAGCCACTCGGCGGCAATCAGCACCACGAACAATCCGGCCCAAACGGCGGAATTCCAGATCGGCACCGGCGGCAGCGACTCGATGCGAACTTGCCGGCCGCGGGGCAGGTCGCGGAGCAGGTTGGCCGCCGAGCCGAAGGTATAGAACCGGCCCTGCGAGGTTTTCGCCGCCGCTTGCAGATCGGCGGCGTCCATTTCCAATCGCGCCTGTTCGCCTGGCGGCGCCACGACAGCAAAACGCTGCGTAGGCGGCTGGCCGCCCAGCGTGGGAGTCGCGATCCAAGCTCGGTACTTGCCGTCCGGAAGATTGCTTGCCCGTCCCTCGAACACCCCGCGGTTGACCGCGTCGCGGTGCAGCGCGAGCTGCCGCCGCGGGTTGCCGTCCGACTCGAGCATGACCGTCACGCCATCATCCGCGGTGGGGGCCAAGCGGTCGTCGAAGAACCTCGCCCGCAGCCGAACCGTTTCGCCGCGGCGGTATTCGGTGCGATCCGCCGTCAATTCGGCCAGACGTCCGCCTTCCAGCAGTTTCGCCCGGCTGAGATAACGCAGCGTCTGGATCCAGTAGCGGGCGTAATACCTTTCGCCGCCGGGATGCCGCGCCCAGCGGTAGGTCTCGTCCGAGGCGTGAAAGATGACCTTGCCGGCTCCGACGAACTGCATCGAAATCATCGGCAGATGCTCGCCGGCGGACCCCATCCGCGAGGGATCGGCAGCCAGCGTTCGGGCGCCGGGGCGCAGGTCGGACGCGGTGAGCGACCAATACCCCTCGGGCATCTCCCTCCACACAGCCAGGCTGGCAGGCAACGTATCGGCCAGCTGCATTTGCGGACTGGCGATGCCTAGCCGAGTCGGCTGGGGGACAAAGCCCCGGTCCAGCGCAGCGCCGGGTAGGGGCAGGGAGGCCGTTTCCAGGTTGACCGGCAACAAGGCCGCCAGCGGCGTATCGCGATAGGCCAGCGGCGTGTATCGCGGCCCCGCCAACACGACCAGGCCACCGCCACGCTGCTCGACAAAGGCGACGATGTTTTCCATGACCGCGCGGCTCAAAAACGACGGATTGACGTCGCCGAAAATCAGCACATCGTAGGCGAACAACTCGTCCCGGTTGACGGGAAAACCCCGGGCGGCCGTTTCGTCCAGCTCCGCGTATTCCAGATCGGCGTCCTGCAACACCGTGGTCAGTTCCACGGCCTTGTCCGGCGAGTCGTGTTTCAGGCTGCGACCCAGCAGCGTTTTCAAGTAGCGAAAATCGTAGCTGGGATAGGCCTGGACGTACAGCACGCGGAGGGCGTCGTCGCGAACTTTGACCACGCGGGTTTGCCGGTTGTTCTCGGCGTTCGCCTCGCCAGCCGACGGTTCGACCTCGATCGTAAACTCATAGTCCCCTTTTTCCACCGGCCGGTGCGACAGCCGCACGCTCCGCGGCACGCCGTCCTTGCCCAACGTGATCTGCTGCTCGGCCAATGCCGAGCCGTCGTTTCCGGCGACCATCAATCGCACCGTTGTGCGGCGGCCTTGATAGCCCGTGGCAAGGACCTGGAAATCAAAATGCACAAGATCCCCCACGAACACCACTTCGTCGACCAACAGATCGGCCAGCCGCACGTCGCGGGGCGGATGGCTGCTGCCCAAGCCGACCAGAAACAACGGCACGGCCCTGCGACGCGCCTCGGCGGCCGCCTCCGAGATGGTCTTGCCTTCGGTCGTCACGCCGTCGGACAACAGCACGAAGGCAGCGGTCGGACGGCCTCGCTGGATGGCGAAGACGTCCTGGAGCCCCTTGCCGAGTCGGCTGGAGGAATCGCTGGCCTCCAAGCCGCGGATCTCCGAAATCCAGTCGGGCGACTCGTCGGCCCCGCCGGACAACGGCCGCACGGTGCCGCCAAGACGATAGACCTTCAGCCGATACCGCTGCTGCAACTGTCGTAGCAAGTCCGCGTCGTTTTCCAGCAGCAATAACTTGGCCAGCTCGATACGCGCCGGCTGCTGCAATCCCGCCGCCTGTAAGCGGCGGATCCGTTCCGCTCGCTGCCGGGGGTCGCTGTCGTCGTCGACCGTGGCCATGCTACCGGAATCGTCGACCAACAGCACCAGATCGGGCAAGTCGGTGCGATGGCGGTGCAACATCCAGCCGTACAGCAGGAACACGACGAGCACGATCAGCATGATTCGCAGGCTGGCCAAAGCGGCCTTTTGCAGCGGCCCGCCGCGACCTCGTTCGCGGGCGTAAACGTACAGCACCCAGGCGGCTGCCGCCACGACCAACACCAGCGTGACGGACGGACCCCAGGGCCAAGAATGGGACCGGGTGATCTCCGTGCCCGGCGTGCCCCCGGCCAGCAGGAAATCTCGCAAGTCGTTCCAGATTGTTCGCAGCGTGTCCGTCATGCCGAGGCGTTTCCAAAGTACCAGGCCAGCGTGGTTTCGGTCAGCAACAGTACCAGGACCAGCCCCAGAAGGTAACGAAAGTATTGTGACGGCTTCGTCGAAGGCAACCCGGTGTCCGTTTTGCCGAGGCGGAATTCGGGGTCGAATGCGTCGGGCAGCAAGTCGCTGTCGAAGCGGTCCAAGTCGCTTTCACGCGGCAACAGGTTCACCGCAAATCGCTGACTCGGATTGGTCGCTGAAGCGAAGTCCGCGGCATACATACCGCTGACGCCAGTGCCGGGAAAGGACCACGTACTGCTGTCACCGGCATGCTGCAAGGGAACCCGCTGGGCCTCGCCGCCGGGCGTGCGGATCGTGAGCGCGGCCAGGGAGTGCGCGTTGGCCAGGGAGCCATCCAGCGGTTCGCCGACCAGTACGTTCCGGGCCTCGAATTGGCGGCGGACGGCGAACGCCAGCATTTCCTGCACCAGGGGCGGAAAGCTGGGCCAAGTCGTCAGCGCCGTCCAAGGCGTGGGGGGGTCCGTCCCGCGGTCGAGAGAATCCGGACTGATGGCCGTGGTCAGCAGGATCACACGCCCCCGTCCGAAAGACTCCTCGACAATCGCCGGGTCGCCGTTGTTATAGGCCAAGGCAATTCGGGCCGCGGACGACGGCCGCAGCTCGGCCCGCACGTACTTCCAAATCGGTGTGGTCAGCAGTCCGCTGCGTTCGTGACCGGCAAACGGCGCCACGATCGGATGACGGTACTCCTGCGGCGCGAACGCGTACACTCCGACAGGAACCGCCTGGTCGAGCCGCGCCGGCAGGACGCGCTGGGACGAGGCTTCGCCGCCCAAATGCAGGTTGTAGCTGTCCACCTGCACCTGGTCGCCCAGCGTCACCAGCAGGCCGCCGCCGCTGCGGACGTAGCTGGCCAGCACCGCGGCCTCTTCGCGGGTGAATCGCCGCACGTTGCACAGGGCCACGCAATCGAAACGATGCAAAGCCTGCTCCAGCAGCGCGTTTTCCAAGCGAATTATCGGCCGCACGCGGGGCGTTGAACCGCGGCCTGGTTCCAGGGCATAGGCCAGGTAGCGAGCCGCCCCTTCGCGGCCCTCGACGCACAGCACCTCGAGCGCCTCCCGCACCGGGACGCTGAGCCAACGGCGATTGTCCAGCGGCAGCGAGTCGTCGGCCAAGCGGGCTTCCACCTGGTGCTCGCCAGGACTCTCGAACTTGTGGGAGAAAGACACCGAGCGGCGGCCCGCTGCCGGGATCTCGACCGTCTCGGCGCGCACCTGCTGGTCGTCCACCAGAAACACGATCCGTTGGCTGGTTCGCTCCCGCGTGCCGAACGCCTGAACCTCCGCCTCGAACGTGACTTCGCGCCCCACCGTGACAAGCGATTCTCGTAATTCCAGGGAGGTCACCGCCAAATGGGAGGCACCCTCTTGGCCAACGTCAAACAGTACCAGCGAGGCGTCTTCGGCCAAGCGGCCGATGCGCCGGCGGCAATCCGCGCCGGCCGCGTCGTCCCAGGTCGTTCGCCCCAAGTCGGTAAAGACACAAACTGTCGCAACGGTCAGCCGCGGATGCTGGCGGCGGACCGACTGCAGGATATTCTCGATCTCCGTCAGCGTCAGCGGCAGGCTGGCGCCCGCGTGGCGAACTTTGAGGGCTTCGATCTCCTCCACCACATCGCGGGGATCGAAGGCCGGATCGGAAATCACGGCCTGAGGCGGCTCGCTGGACAACACCAGCGTGAAACCGTCGCCGAGACGGCTGTCGTTGACCACTTGCACGGCCAGTTCCTTGGCGCGGTCCAACCGACTTTTGTCCCCGCTGCGGTAATCCATCGAGTAGGACACGTCCAGGACTAACAGGTAATGCGTTTGTCCGCCCGCCCCGAACGCAGCGCCAAGCGAGGGAAACAAGGAAAACACGGGGTCCGCCAGCGCGGCCGCCAACAGAAGGAGGATCGCCACACGAACCAGTAGCAGAATCAACTGCTCGATACGAATCCGCCGGGCGTTCTTGCGGACGGCGGCCAGCAGGAAGGCCATTGCCGCCCAGGTGACTTCGTGATACTTCCGCCGGCTGAGCAAATGGATCATAATCGGCAGACCGGCAGCCAGCCCCCACAACAGCATGGAGGCATTGGCGAACGGCAGCGATGGCAACAGGGAGGATAACCAACTCATGCCCCTATCATGCATGTTCCGCTCCGCCGTGACAACCCTACGGGGACGCCACCATTCGGGTCTCGACGACGAATATCCTGGTGGAAAAACTCACGGCAACGTAGCCCAGGCTGCCAGCCTGTGTGGCACGGGTTCCCGGCCGCTGGGCCCGCGTCGTCATCGGATGGAGCCTCCGGATCCGCCCCGACAGGCAAGTCCCGTCGGCATGGAAACCTGGGCGGCCCTCATCGACACGGCTCGTACGTGGCAACTCCCCTGATTTCGTTCCCGGGCACGGCATCCGGCGTCAGACCGAGCATTCCGGAATCGGGGGGGCGGTCCATTCCGCGAATCGCCTGCCGAATGGCCTCGCGACGAATCAACTCGGTGCACAAAGACTCCAGGCGGCGAAATCGTTGGTAGAAGTACAAGGACGACGCCAGGCACCCGAGTACGCCCGCATAAAAGACCAGGTCGGCCCCGCGGCCGATCCCCAACCATCCCGCGACAACAGACACGGTGGATGGAAAGGCGATCGTGAACGCAGCCAACGCCCACGGTGCGGCCAAACACAGGGTTTGCCGGAGCCCCATGCGGTAGCGAACGCCACGCACCAAGAGCAGCAGGGCAAGGCCGCTGCAGAGGGGAACAAAGACCATTTGAAACGGATTCATCCGAGCAATTTCTCCAGCAACAATTTCGCCGCAAGTTTGACAGCCTCGGATGTCTTTTGCCCCTTTCGCAGGCTGTCCGCCGTGTATCGAACGGTCACCGGCACTTCGACATAGCTCAAGCCCGATGCCAAGATCTGTTCGACGAATTGACTGGCGTGTTCCATCCGGTTCATCGTGATTCGAAGCTGTTGCGCGCCGTGCCGTGTCATGACGCGGATTCCGTTGTGCACATCGGACAGCGAGACGCCAGAAATCAGTCTCGTGAACAGGATGGCCAGCTTCAGGACGATTCTTCGTGACAGGGGAATTCCCTCGGCTCGCCCCAGGAATCGCGATCCCAACGCAAAGTCTGCGGTGGAGCGAGTCAGGGCGGCCAGCATTTCGCGCAGATCGTCCGCGGTGTGCTGTCCGTCGGCGTCAAACGTCGCCACATACGAGGCACCCTGCTGCAGAGCGAACCGAATTCCGGTCTGAAGGGCCGCCCCCTGTCCGAGATTACAGGCGTGCTGCAGGAACCATACCGGATACCGCAGAACCTGGTCGGCGGTGTCGTCGCGCGAGCCGTCATCGACCACCACCACGTTGTGTACCTCCTGCAACAACTCTTCCAGCACGCCTCCAATCCGCCCCGCTTCGTTGTAGGCCGCGACGACGACCCACACTTGATCCAGGCGACCCGCGCCGGATGCGTGGGGCTCGTCAGCCAACGAGGGCCGTCTCGCCTGGCAGGATGTGATAGGCGTCCGTCTTTCTTGGATGGTCAGCATACCGTTTCCCAAAAATGATTGGTCGACTCTCGTGCGTTCTTTCTTGCTGTTGCGCTCGCCTGTCCCAGCTGAGGGGTTGTCGCGAGGCAACTGTCCCAACGCTGCTTTCTGCCGCCGGCCATGCGCTCAGTCGTCGTCTCGAATCTCCCCCTCAACGGAGACCGCCGACACCACCGCCGTGTCGCGGAACGGCTGCCCGTCTCGATACATCGCCAACTTGGTTTCGAATTCGTCGAGGCTTTCTTCGGGACGTGCCGATCTGGCGAGATCCAAACATCGCGATGCGGCTCGGCGGGCGTCGTCAAACCTCCCTGCCTCGGCATAGGCGGCCGCCAAAGCGTCCCATACAGGCCAATGCTGATTCCCGGCTTGATGTCTCGCCTCCTCCGCCAAACGCACCGCTTCCCGGCCGTCGCGCACGCGGTCGTCGGGGCTGGTCGCCAGAACCCAGGCGAGTTGCAGTCGGACGTCGGTCGCATGCGGGTTCAACCGGACCGCTTCGCGAAGCACCGCGATGGCCTCTGCTGGCCGGTCCATTCGCAACAGCGCGAGGGCCAGATTTCGGCGGGCCTCGGCGTGATAGGGCTCACTGTGCAGCGCCTGGCGATAGTAGCTTGCCGCTTGCCGCCAGTTCTGTTGCCGCGCCGACACGTTTCCCAAACTCGTTAATGCTGTGGCGTAGTTCGGTTTGAGTTCAATCGCCCTCCGAAGATGCTCTTCCCCACGTTCTAGATCACCTTGGCCGATCCGCAGGATCCCCAGATTGCCGTGGGCCCGAGCATAGTCCGGCGCAAGGGCAATCGCGCGTTCAAAGCACGCCATCGCCCCTTGGGAATCACCTTGAAGATTCAAGTTTGCACCCACCGAGAAATGGCCGCGAGAGTTATGGGGCGCAACGGCCACGACCCTGGTCCAGATCCGTAACGGGTCGCAATAATCCAGGTTCCGTGACATGGTCAGGCCCGCCAGAACAAGCACCGCGATCGTCACGGGACCGACCCGAGCCAGTTGCCGAGCAGTGGGATCCTTGACCAGTCGCTCGGTGAACCAGAACCCGATCAAGACGGCCAGCACCACGACTGGCGCCAAGGGCAGATACATCCGGTGTTCGACGGCCATGTCTCGAATCGGAATGATGCTGGACGTTGGGGCCAACACGAGGAAGAATGACAAGCCCAGGAAACCCAGCCAGGGTCGGTAACGAAAGGCGACCAGGCTGGCGGCAAGCAACGCAAGGACCGCGGCGCCCGGCGGGTAGATCTCCGCGGGTGATGTGGCGGGCTGCCAAGCATAATCCAGACATAAAGGATACGGCCAGACGGCGAGCCGCAGGTAGTACAGAATCACTCCCGGTTGGGTTTGGAGGTAGGCCAGCGGAGTCACGTCCTTGTAGCCGAAACCGGCAGATCCTTCGGTCTCGAGAATGGTGGACCGCATCGCCGCGGCCAACATCAGGGCGGCGCCGAACAGCAACACGTACAGGAGGCCGCGGCGCCGCGCCGCGTCGCGCCAGGACGGCGACAGGAACGCGCGATCGTACAGCAGGATCACCGCCGGGGCGGTGGCCATCACCTCCTTGCACCCCAGGCCGAGCAGGCACGCGACCAGCGCGGCCGAGTACCAGGGCCAGCCGCGAGTCGCTTGGGCGCCGCGAATGACGCAGTACAGGCACAGCAGAAAGAACATCCCCATCAGCGATTCGCAACGTTGAATCACATACGTGACGCTCTGCGTCTGCAAAGGATGAACGAGCCACACCAGAGCGATGGTAAAAGCCAGACTGACAGCCGGCAAATCCCGGCCGGAACGACCGTTGCGCAAGTCGATGGTGCGGCGAATGATGCCGAACAGCGCGAGCCCGGCAACCGCGTGGACGGCAAAGTTGAAGAGATGATAGCCGCGGACGTCCAGATGGCCCAGCGCGTAATTGATCGCTAGCGAAAGGAACACCACGGGCCGCTGGCCAAGGTCCAGCCGCCGCCAGTCGCTGGAGATGTCTCGAACTTGGGGATCGTTGACGATCCATTTTAGATCGTCGAAAAGAAACGGAGCCGTGAAACTATTCAGGTAGGGCACGAGCGTCGCGCCGACAAGCAGGACCGCAATCCCATAGACCGTGCCCCGCGGCGCTGCGGGCGAACGGATCGGAAACTCGGGATTGGCGTTACTGCAAATCGGACTCATGGCTTGGCGCAACACGAGGAAGCTGCTCGCTCTCGCGAAAATGGAACATCGTTATCACGGTGTCAGGCAAATCTCATGCCGCGATCGAGAGGGCGTCCAGGTAGCATCACCGCCGATGACGGTGCGTCCGATCGTAGACATCTCTCCAGCACGCGCTGCGAAACGTTGGCGCGCATTGCTAGGGGTACCCGCGGGGCTGACAAGCAACTCGACCGTTGTATAATCCGGCCGTGAAACTAGGATGGATCTTGTGTGGCAGCGGCGAAATCACCGCGTTTGTGACGAACTGCTTGGGAGGACGGACGTGACGACGGAAGGAAACAGGGTGCCATGACGGGCCTCACCAAGCGAATTCTCTTCGTTCTGGATTACTTCCATCCGCATGTGGGAGGCGGCGAAACGTTGTTTCTCGAGTTGGCGAGGGCGCTGGTGACCCGGGGATGGCAGGTCACCGTATTGACGCTTCGCGAGCCTGGCAACCAACGCGAGGATCTGCTCGACGGGATACGAATCAAGCGGGTGACGACTCCCCCCATCGCCCGCCGATACTGGTTCATCCTGTTGGCCGTCTTCCCTGCCTTGCGTTTGGCCGCCGACGCCGACATCGTTCACGCCGGAGGGTACGCCTCGGCATGGGCGGCTCGGCTCGCCGGTTGGTGGCGTCGCCGGCCCACTGTCCTGACGGTCTATGAGGTGTTCGGCGACTCTTGGTACGCTCTGAAGAGCACGCTGGGCATATTCGGGGGCCTGTTCCGGATCTATGAACTCGCGACGCTGCACCTGGCGTTCGACCGCTATCTGTGCATCTCCCGCTTCACACGCGATCGCCTGGCGCGCTTTACACGAATTCCTTTAGCGCGGACCACGGTTGTGTATCCGGCCGTCGACTACAACTTCTGGCGGCCCGGCTCGCATCGCGCCAGGGGCTTGAAAGCCGAGTTGGGGCTTCATGAGCAGACTTTCGTGTATACCTATTTCGGCCGCCCTGGAGCCTCGAAAGGAGTCGACTTTCTCATCGAGGCGGCCGCCCTGCTGAGCGTTCGCTTGCCGGATAGCCACCTGCTGTTGCTGCTATCTCCCGTCCCGTCGCGCGGGTATCAAACGATCTTGAGCATGATCACCACATCGAATCTCTCGAAGACGGTGACGGTTCTGGCACCCGTACCGCGTTGTGACTTGCCAACGTACTTGCTGGCGTCTGACTGTGTCGTAGTCCCCTCGTTCTCCGAGGGGTTTGGCTACTCGGCTGTGGAAGCCGCCACGTTAGGTTGCCGAGTCGTGGCAACGAGCGGCCATGCGGTGCCGGAAGTGCTGGGCAACCACGGAACCTTCGTCCCGTTTGGCGATCCGCTCGCGCTGGCCGAGGCGTTGCTTGCGACAGCAAGAAATCGGCCTGACATTCAGCCCATGCCCCCCATGTACACGGTCTTCAAGCACGTGGAAGAGACTCTAGCCGTTTATGACCACTTCCTCGGTGAGACCGGCCACACGCGCTCCTGACTCGTCGAATGCGGGCCGTTGTGCGAACAGAATGCCCAACGCGGGGCGTCGAAAGACGGCCCCTTCCACCCAACACCAGGGCATGGCAAATGCAGCAGTCGCCAGTCCCAGGAATCGGGACGCCAAGCATAACCAACGGCCGCTCGCATACGTGCCGTGGGTCGTGCCCGCGGGAATCAGCGACAATGCGAGAGTTGCCGCCGACAGCCGCGCCGAATCGGGGACCACGCGGGCGTGAGAAAACCCTGCGCGGCGTGCGGCGATCAAAAGTCCTTCTTGGCTGGGTACCGAAACATGTCGCGGCGCTTCGGTGACTTGGCACCAGCGAGCACGAAACACGCGAGACTGGACGCTGTCGATCAGCGGCACCGCTGCCGCGAGCCACCCCCCCGGCTTCAGGAGCGAATAGCAGACACGCAACGTAGTTGGGACATCCAAGACGTGCTCCAGCAGGTAGTAGGCGGTAACGACGTCAAAGAACTCGGCATCCAACATTGCCGGGAGGCCATCGATTGTCGCGCAGACGGCCGGAATTCCCAGTTGCTCTCGGACGTAATCGACGACTTCGGGCTGAAAGTCCGTCCCGTAAACCTCATATCCCAAACGCTGAAAAGCCAGCAACCGCAGGCCGCGACCGCAACCCACGTCCACCAATTTCCGGCCCGTGGCGCTGCCCCCTCCCGTGTGACGCAGGACGCATTGGGCATCCCCACGGTACAGGGGACGGTACACGGCCTCGCGCTCGAACTGCGACCACCACTTCTTGAGCCGCGAGTTGCGATTCAGGTTGGGCGCGAAACTGTACACCGGCGGATAGAAATCGGCGAGGCGATCCGACGGTGGAAACGGTGAGAGGACCGCAGACCCGCACGCGTCGCAGGAAAGAAACCCCCATCGGCCGGGAACGCAACCGAGCCGATCGCGTATTCCCGAACACCATGTCGTCAGTTCCGCAGAACCGCAATAGAGACAGCCACCCGGTGGGCCGCTCGGATCCTGGGGCGCGAGAGCTGGGCGTTGTATCAGGGTGTCGGTCGGGCTCATCGGAAATTCCAAGACAAGGGACAGGCGATTGGACTCGTCGGCTCGATTGTCCAACGGGACCTCATGATTCTGTTTTCATCCCGAGCCGTGGTCTGACCCGAGAACGCGGCTCCCGGGGCACCTCCGCCGTCCTTTCTCGCGGATAGCCGACCAGGTTGACCTGAACACCGTCCCGAAAGAATGCGTCCGCCAACGACTCAAATCCCTGCAGCAAATACCGCCCCGTAAAGGGCGTCGTGTCCTGGGCCATGAAAGCCAGAAAGTGATACCCCTCCGGAAACAGCGATTGCAGCTGTCCCATCGAGGCGATCGTTCCGCCCGGTGGACGCGTGACTTCGACGATCACGACTGGCCGGTGGGATTCGAGGGTCCGCTGCAGGCCGAGCAGTGCGAATTCCTCGAACCCCTCGATGTCGATCTTGACCAACTCTAGATCAGACACTTGGGAGGCATCCAGCCAGTCGTCCCCGCGGACGATCCGCAACCCGGACTTGGCAAAGGTCTGATGGCCGCCACGATCGCGAAAGCTACCCGTCCCGATATTGCTCGTGGACGGTTCAAAGAACGGCAATTCCTCCTCCTTCGCCCCCAAACCCACGGGATGCACGATGATGTTGGTAAAGCGGTTGCGAGCGATCATCTTGCGGAATCTTTCGACCGCGGGTAGATACGGATCGAACGCATGGATCTGCTTGACGTGCCGGGACAGAAACAGCGAATGATGCCCCGCATTGCAGCCAACGTCGATGAACACCGCGTTCTCGTTCCCGCGACGCTCCAGGTAGTCACGCATGAAGAAAGCAACGTCTTTTTCCCAGAGTCCGTAACACAAGATATTGTCGTCGATCAAGTCCCCGCTCTGGCCCTCATACTCAAACTCGTAATTGCGAATCACGAATTCAAAGTTCTGGTCGCGAAGCCGGGACGGCAGCTCCGGGTCAAGCTGACATTGGTGGGCTGCCATCGCTTGCATGCATCGATGCAATCGCTGATTTCCCAATAGCCATCCGGTCGTGGCAACGGCGGTACTCAACGCACCGACCCAACACAAGATGCGATAGACGCGAATGGAATTGGCCATGGGATGAAACGGCTCCTTCGAGGAAGAATGGCTGGCCATCGTGTCAGCGTTTTGGCGGAACACCCGGCACGGATCCTCGACGAGCCCGCCTGACAAGCAACGCCACCTGGCCCCTGCCCGCTGATAGCGGAGGCACCGAGTTGATCCAACTAGGGACTGGGAGCCGCGACAGGTGGTTCCGGCGTTTGACTCAGGCGGGGTGACATCACGCCCTGCTGCAGGGCTTCGATATCGACCGCCAACACGCCACCCGAGCGATTCTCCCGCAGGGCGAAATCTCGCAATTCCAGCACCGCCGGTCCCAACAACAGAATGTAAACCGGCGGGGCCAAACACAGAGCGACCGGGAACAGCATGGCCACCGAACGCCGATTTCCCCGCTCCTCTGCGCGTTGTCGCTGGTTGGTCCGCATCCCGTCGGCATACTCCTGCATCGCGGCGCCCACGTTGCTGCCCAGACGCACGGACTGCGAGGTGATGGCGGCCAAGGATCGGACATCCGGCGTGTCGATTCGCTCGGCGAACAAATCCAACGCGCGTTCCATCGTATGGGCTTCGGAGTGCCGCCGGATGATGTCGAATTCCGTGGCCAGATCGCGGTGCGACGAACGGATCTCGACACCCACCCGCTCAAAAGCCATTTGCAGCGACAATCCGCCCGTCATGCACATGTTGAGCATATCCAAGCCATCGGGCAGCGCCGCTTGAATGTTCGTCACGCGATGTCGAGCCCGGGATTGCAGTACCAACCGAGGCGTGGCGAAGATCAGGATGCCAAACACGATGCCGATGACCAGGATCAGCAGCGTCAGTTCCTGCTGGGGGTCGTAGACCGCAAAGGCAGTGAAAGCCACCAGCACGACCCAGGCAAACAAGGCCACGTTGCGGGTGGCGAAATAGTCGGCTCGGGCGTGCGGAGCATAGAATCCCGCCTGTCGCAGCTCACGATCGATGATCCGCTTGGCCGCATCGGACGTCGGCAGCAGGGCCGCCAGCACGTTGTTCAAGATTCCAAAGGCGGGACGACTGCGGCCCTCTTCGACCTCGCCGCTGGCGGCGCGCGCCAAGAGCATCCGGCCAAACAGCCAGATCAGGGCCGACAGGACCATAAAGACCGACAGCGGTAGAGCGATGTCTTGCTGCATGTGTTTGTCGCCGTCAATACTCCGCGCGAATCAACCGCGAAATCCAAACCAGTCCGACAATCTCCAGGACGACTGCGAATACCAGCATCAGGTTGCCCAACGGCAAATCCAGAAGCTTGCCGACATAGTCCCGTTCAAACGTAAACAAGTAGAGAAACAGCAGAGGGCCCACCGTGGCAATCAACATGGCGGAAAACCGCCCCGCGGCCGTCACCGACCGGATCTGCTGGCGATAGATCATGCGGTCGCGGACCACCCGTGCCATCCGCTCCAGCGTCAACGCCAGATTTCCACCTGCCTGCCGATGGACGGATAATGTCGTGGCCAGGATCCGGACGTCCATGATCGGCAAGCGATGCACCAACGCACGCATCGCCGCCGTGACGGACAGCCCCATCTGTAAGTGTCGGGCACAACGGCGAAACTCCAGTCCCAAGGGCTCGGGAGCCCGTTGCCCCACCAGCGCAATCGCTTGGTCCAGACTCTCGCCAGCCCGCGTGGCGCGGGACATCAAATCCATCGCGTCTGCCAACTGAGCCTGTACGTCGCGAATTCGGCTGGCTCGCCGCAACGCCAAATACGGCAGAGGAGCGGCCATGCCCACCAGGAAACCGATGACGCTTGAGAGCATGTCATCTGTCCACAGCAAGACACCGCCGCCGAATACCAGCCCGCACAACACCAAGCACAGTGTGACCGTCAGACTGCTGGCGGGAACGCCGCTTTCCAACACCAACGCGTCCAGGGCCTGGTCGATGCGAGTGGTCAGACGCGTCGCGGGGACGGCGTCGCGGGCCAGCGATAACCGCCCTAAGGGCGCCACGGCTTCGTCGATCGCAACGCCCACGGTTGTGGAGCGGCGAAAGAACAAATCGCGCAGCGCCAATCCGACGACCGCGACGACCGAGGCCAGGCAGGCAAAGCACACAATAGCAAGGACTGCTAAATTCACCGCCAAACTCTCAAGTTAATGTTCGATATCGTCAATCGCTCGATCAGAACTTCTTCGCTTCAAACAAGTCGTCCGGCAGTTCGACGCCGCTGGCCATCAGCCGTTCCAAGCATTTCGGTCGATACCCGGTGGCGTAGAAACGCCCGAACGCCACCCCCTCCTCGTCGACGCCCTGCTGCTCGAATCCGAAGATCTCTTGCAACTGGTATTCACCCTCCCGAATCCCGACGATCTCCGAAACGCGCGTCACGCGGCGAATGCCGCCTTTGAGACGCGCCAAATGAACGACCAGCTTGATCCCCGCAGCGATGTACTCACGAACCACTTGGACCGGGATCTCCAGCCCTGTCATTGCGACCATCATCTCCAGTCGGGACAGGGCGTCCCGAGTATCGTTGGCGTGGATCGTCGTCAGGGAGCCCTCGTGCCCCGTATTCATCGCCTGCAGCATGTCCAGCGCCTCGCCTCCACGCACCTCGCCCACCAGGATCCGATCCGGTCGCATCCGCAGCGCGTTACGGACCAAATCCCGCTGGGTGATCTCACCAGCGCCCTCGGTATTGACCATCCGGGTCTCGAGAGAAACCACGTGCATGTGTTGCAGTTTCAATTCCGCCGAATCTTCAATCGTGATAATCCGCTCGCCTGGCGGCACGCACACCGACAGGGCGTTCAAGAGCGTCGTCTTGCCCGAACCGGTACCACCGGAGATCAGGAAGCTCAAACGGGCGTCCACCGCCGCCGACAGGAATTGCACCATATCCGGCAAGATCGAGCGGTTGCTCATCAAGTCGTTCAAGTCCAACGGCTTGTCGCCAAACCGACGAATGGATAGGGTCGGCCCCTTGAGCGACAGCGGCGGGACGACGGCATTGATTCGGGAACCATCCGGAAGCCTCGCGTCCACCATCGGGCAGACCTCGTCGATCCGCCGTCCGATGCGGGCCACGATGCGCTGGATCACACGCAACACATGCTGGTCGTCCGCAAAGATCACGTCCGTCAGTTCCAGCCGCCCATGACGCTCGACATACACTTCGAACGCATGGTTGACCAGGATATCGGTGACGGTTGGGTCGGCCATCAGCGGTTCGAGGGGCCCCAAGCCGAATACCTCATCCAGCAATTCGTCCAAGAGTCGCTGGCGGTCGCCGCTGTCCAGCGAACTGGCCCGCTGGCGACACAAAGTTTCGGCGACACTCCGCACCTCGAGGCCCAACCGCTGGCGGTCCACGACGCCGATCAAGGACAGGTCCAGCGATTCCACGAGCTCCTCGTGAATGCTGGTTTTCAGACGCTGAAACGCATGCTCGTCCGGATCGGGACGGTTGCGTTTGTTGCGTGGGGCGGCAGGTGTCGTTGCGAGAATCATTGCCAGTCCTGTGTGGTTTTCCAAGCGTCTCCGTTACTTCTCTTGCCGACGCCCTTTCTCAGTTAGGAAACATGCTGCTGGCCGGCTTGTCCCAGAACTCGCGACCAATATCGGACAGCAGTTTTCGCGGGCGAGCGTCGCTCGCAGGTGCCGAACCGCCGCTGGCGGCCTCGGCGTTCGACGGCAAGACCGCCGGCTCGACAACCGGGCTCGATTCGGCGGAATTCCCAACCGCCGAACCTAGATTGGCTTCTCGCAACAGAACGCTGACCGGGATCTGCACCGTCAGGGTTGCTGGATCGTCGGCGTCTGCCGCCTGAGAATCGGCGGCCGCGCTGTCCGGCGTCGGGCTCCTGATGGGCTGTGATGGCAGCGTCTCGGGCGGTATCGCCGCGGCCGGCCCCAGCCCGGATGGCTTGCTGGCCGGCGTCGATGTGGGAACGTCCCTCTCGATCGACGTGGCCTGCTGGGCAGCTCGCATCTGCAGGACGCCCGCAATGGGCAGTGCCACCGTGGATTGCGGCCTGATGACTGCACCGGGGAAAGAAACCGCTTGTGCCGTACCGCCACCTCGGTAGATAGCGGTGATATGCTCGTCCCGGACGGGCACATTGAGCAGGCGGTCCAGCGTCTGTGGGATCGATGCCGCCGCGATTTCGACGTCCTCCGGGTTGCGGAGCGAAAGCGAGAATGTCCCGCGTCCCTCCGCAATCTTCAAGGCGTTCGCCTGGGCCGCCGTCACCGCTAGTGTGACGCGGTTCTGCAGGCTGGTCCCCGGCGGAACCCGCGCGCTCTCTTGTTCCATCGCGAGGACTTGCACCCCTTCCAGCAGGGTAACCGTCGTCTCGGGGATCCCGGCGTTCTCATCGGCACGCGAGCGGAAGACAATGTCGACATAGGACCCCGGACCGTCATAACCGCCCAAGGCTCCCGTGCCCTCGACGGGAATCGTTACGGCACGCAATCCCGGCGACAGTTTTTCGGCGACGGTGGGACCCGTGCCTTCGGGATAGAAGTGATCTGTCTGAAAGGCTTCTCCCTGCTTGAGGGGCTTTTTCAGGATGCGTCCGATGATCTGCTGCGGATTGTTCATGTATTGAGTCGGCAACTTCTTGTCGGCTCGCATCTTCCGGACTTCTTCCGGTAGCAATTGCAGCAGGGCGACTTCACCCAAGACCACTTGCCGGCCCGCCGCGATATCCATGCTCGCTAACGGAACGATCTCCCGCCGCGGCGCCGAGGCTGCAGAAGCCGGTGTGCGGTCGCCCTGCAAGTACTTGCGGACGCCGTAAGCACCGATGAGTCCGAATAGCACGGCGAAAATGCCTACGATGACTGTTCCGGGCGTGATGCGCGACACAATCACTTCCTCCCCAAGACCATTGTTAGTTCATCAATCTGAGATCGTATTGCGTTGGTTCAGCCACCCGTGAGTGGCGAGCATTCTTTTCCAACTATAGTTGCCGGGTCTGCGGCGTCTACCAGAGAAATCCAAAGATGCGTCTCCATACACAACATAGCTCCGTGTTGACGGATGCCAAAAAAACGCCCGGCCGGCCGAACTACTTAGATCGGCAGGCCGGGCCCAGGCATCAGAATCGTAACGTGCCAGCGACAACTTGGGGCTATCGCGTTCCGCGTAGGACTGATTCGCGTCTCGAACGCTGATTCGCGGCAAAGCTAGATGCCATTTTCGCCATTCGAGGGGATGGTCACCGAGATGCATGCCGGGGGCGCACCTGCGACGTCGGGCGTCTCATCGCAGTAATCCGTCCTGTCCACAAAGCTGGCTCCCGCCGTGAGCGAGGTATGGCCGGTGATGCCGCTGAACGAATAGCTCTGGTTGATCCGTCCGAAAGCCAAGGCGATGTCGCCCAGTTCTTGCACGACCTGATCGCGAACCGAAGCCAAGCCGACGATCATCCCCAACACCAAAATCGTCGCGATCAGCACCAATTCGGCTGATACGACAAAACCTGCATCGTCATTCCACAACTTCATCATTGCACAGTCTCCCATGTAAAGGAAAGTCAAAAACCACTGGGCGCAACAGTTGCGTCCTACTCGACAGTTCGACACACCCCTAATTGCCGGCAAGGGCGAATGAGGCGGTGTATCTGCATCATCTGTGCCGGATCTGAGGAATTTGGCGAACAGGAGGAAGAATTCGGCGGCAATAACGAAAACACCCGCGTTTTCGCGATGTTTTTCACAATCCTCACGACAGCTAGAAATCGCACTTCCGCAGCAGGCCGCAGATCCGGTACACCTCGAAGTGTATGACCTTGTTAACAGAGAACGTTCCGTGTTAACGCGCGGAAGCAGGAGAATTGTCCGTAGGACGGGACTTCCGATCCGCTCTACGGGAGAGGGCTCGCGCCCGTGGCCAGAGACATGATGGCTTGTTCGCTCAGTTCGGCCCGGGCCAGCTGTCCGCTCAGGCAACCTTCGTGCATGACCAGCACGCGGTCGGACATGCCCATGATCTCTTCCAATTCGCTGGACACGAACAAGATGGCCACGCCGCTTTCCGCCAAGGCTTCCATCAGTTCGTAGATTTCTTCCTTGGCCCCCACGTCAATCCCGCGCGTCGGCTCGTCGAGCAGCAACACCCGGGGACGCATTGACAGCCATTTGCCGAGGACCACTTTCTGCTGGTTGCCGCCCGACAAGTGCCGTACGGTTTGCAAGGCACTGGGCGTGCGGATATTCAGTTGCCGGATCATCTCGTTCGCGGTTTCGCGCTCGTGTCGCGGGCTCAGGATGCCCGGCCCGATACAGTGGCGGCTCAGCCCCGCCAAACTGATGTTCTGCTGGATGGTCATCTCTAGAATCAGCGCTTGCTGTTTCCGATCCTCGGGCACCAGAGCCACGCCCGCGCGAATCGCGTCCGCAGGACTGCGAAACGTGACCGCATGGCCCGCCACGTGCAACTGGCCCGCCACTGCCGGATCGACGCCGAACAGGACTCGCAATAACTCGGTGCGTCCGGCGCCGACCAGACCTGCCAGGCCGACGATCTCGCCGCGGTGAACACGAAAGCTCAGGCGATGCGCGGGGTGCGCGGGAGTCACCAGCTCGGCAGCCTCCAAGACCGGCTCGCGCGCGGCATGGCACTGGCAGGACAAGACGGGCGGCGAGGCGAGTTCACGAAGATCTTTCGCAGGTGTCACGAGGCGTCTTGCCTGTCCCGTTTCTTCCCTCGCCGCCGCAGGGTGAGGTCGGCGGCGGTAGAATTGCGAGATCTCCCGACCGACCATCAGCCGCACCATCCGATCATGCTCGATCTCGCCGCGCTGTAGTTCCCCCGCGTTCTCGCCGTCGCGAAGGACAACCACGCGGTCCGCCAATTCTCGAATTTCGCCCAGCCGGTGCGAGATGTAGATCACGCTCACGCCTCGAGCCCGCAGGTCCCGCACGACCTGGAACAGCGTCTGCGTCTCCTTGGCGGACAAACTGGACGTCGGCTCGTCCATGATCAACAGCCGTGCTTGGACCGACAGCGCTTTGGCAATCTCGACCAATTGCTGCTTGCCGATCGGCAAGTGGCGAACCAGGGTTGCCGGCGAAACATCGAGTCCCACGACCTGCAACACGGCGGCCGACTCGCGGCGAATGGTCCGGCGGTCCAGGACCCCCAGGCGATGCGGCTCCCTGCCCAAGAAGATATTCGCTCCAACGTCCAAGTTGTCGAGCAGGTTTAGTTCCTGGTGGATCAAGGCGATTCCGCAGGCCACGGCGCTTCGCACCGAATCCAAGTGCAACGGCCGGCCGTCCACAAACACCCGGCCTGAGTCGGGCCTTAAAATGCCGGCCAGGATCTTCATCAACGTGCTCTTGCCCGCGCCGTTCTCGCCTAACAGCGCCACGACCTCTCCGCGGCTCACTCCCAAATCCACGTTGTGCAACGCCCGGACGCCGGGAAATCGCTTGCAAACGTTGCGGGCTTCGATCAGCAGTGGGGGGGGGAGTAAGGGCATGGTGGTCAGGGGTCAGGGGTCAGGGGTCAGGATTCTGAACACCTGAATAAGGGGTGATTGACAGGTATTCATCATGACAAAACCACAAGAACAGAACAAAGGGGGAAAACAATGAGCACGCTTGCGACCAAAGACGGTACGCAGATTTATTACAAGGACTGGGGAGCGGGAAAGCCTGTTGTGTTCAGCCACGGCTGGCCCCTCAATGCGGATAGCTGGGAGGCTCAGATGATGTTCCTGGCCACCAATGGTTATCGATGTATCGCCCATGACCGTCGCGGACATGGGCGGTCGAGCCAGCCCTGGAGCGGCAACGATATGGATACTTATGCGGATGACCTATCGGAGCTCATCGAAACCCTCAATCTGAAGAGCGCCACCCTGATCGGATTTTCCGCGGGCGGTGGTGAAGTTGCCCGCTACATCGGCCGCTACGGAACAAAACGGGTGGACAAGGCCGCGCTGATCGCTGCCGTCCCGCCGCTGATGCTGAAAACAGAGGCCAATTCCGGCGGTTTGCCGATTGAGGTGTTTGACGAAATCCGCAATGGCTCCATTGCCGACCGATCGCAGTTTTACAAGGATCTTGCCGGCGGTCCGTTCTTCGGAGCCAACAGGCCCGGCGCCAAGGTCTCGCAGGGCATGATCGACGCGTTCTGGCTCCAGGGGATGCAGGCCGGTCACAAGAACACCTTCGACTGTATAAAGGCATTCTCCGAGACGGATTTCACCGAAGATCTCAAGAAGTTCGACGTGCCGACGCTGATCCTTCACGGCGATGACGACCAGGTCGTGCCGATCGGCGCCGCGGCTCTCAGCGCTTCGAAGCTGGTCAGAAACGCGACCTTAAAAATCTACCCGGGCGCACCCCACGGACTTGCGTACACGCACAAGAACCAGCTCAACGAGGACCTGCTGGCATTTCTTAAAAGCTGATCAGTAGTCAGGAGTCAGGAGGTGAGCCAATCCAGTTGATTGAAGAAGTCGATAAACTACTGGAATCTTACATGCGGGCCATTCTGAATTCTGACTCCTGAATTCTGACTTCTGAGCTATTGAAGCAACAAAAAGCCATTAGGCTTTTCCACCAACACACAACATAGGAGACAAAATGATGAGCAAAGACAAGATTGAAAGTGCATCACCGCATGTTTTACCGTCCCTTCCCTACGCGGATAACGCGCTGGAGCCCGTAATCTCCGGAAAAACGATTGGTTTTCACTATGGAAAGCATCACAAGGGATATGTCGATAATCTGACCAAGCTGGTGGCAGGAACAGCGTTTGCGGACCTGTCGTTGGAGAAAATCATCACCCAGACCGCCGGCAAGGCTGACAAGACCGCTATTTTCAATAATGCCGCGCAAACCTGGAATCACACGTTTTACTGGCATAGTTTGAAGCCGAATGGCGGTGGTGAACCACCCGCAGCGTTGAAACAAAAAATCGAGGCGTCCTTTGGCGCCATGGATGCATGCAAGAAGGAGTTGGCGGCTGCGGCAATGGCCCAGTTCGGCAGTGGATGGGTGTGGCTTGCGATGGATGGAGACAAGCTGAAGGTGGTCAAAACAGGCAATGCAGAGGTGCCGTTAACCACTGGCATGAAACCGCTATTGACCATCGACGTGTGGGAACACGCCTACTACCTGGATTACCAGAACCGACGTGCGGATTATGTCAGCGCAGTGCTGGATAAACTGATTAATTGGGATTTTGCGGCAGAGAACCTTGGCTGATGGCAGATTGAGATGCCGCATGTCACCTCACCCTGAAGGAGAAAACAAAATGACAGCCAAGACACATTTCACGACTGAGAAAGCCCGTGAAATCGGTGACAAATTGGGCATTGATTGGAGCCGCTTCAACGTGGAGCAGTTCCGCATGGGATTGGATATTGAGTTGGAACATGGCCTGAGTGACCCGTCAACGAACGTGACCGGCGACGACCCCATTCTTACCGGTAAAATCGCCCTCGCTCATCTCAATGAGTTTGCCGATTACTACACCCGTTTAGACAAGATGGAGCAGGAAGCCAAAAAGGATCACCGTCAGAACCAATCGAAACATGGTTAGGGCCTCGGCAAGGAAGCGGACGTCGGAGGCCAGAGGTTGGAGGTCAGAGGTCAGAGGTCGGGGGTCGGGGGTCGGGGGTTGGTGGCCAGAGGTCGGAGGCCGGAGGCCAGACTTCTGTCTTCTGGCTACTGACTTCTGACTTCTGGCTACTGTCTTCTACTCCCTGATGCCTTCCCCAAATCCTTATTTTTAAAGCCATATAATGAGGCAGATATGAACCAAAAAGACACAAGTAATTCCTTGACCGTGCTTGATCGTCGAAGTTTTCTCATTGCATCCGCCGGCGCCGTTGCCTGGCTCGCGACGGGCGGTCTTTACAGGACGGCACATGCAGCGTCGGCGCCCCATATTTTACCGGCTCTTCCTTATACCGAAAACGCATTGGAACCGGTCATAACAGCCGGCACGATCGGTTTTCATTACGGCAAGCATCACAAAGGATATGTGGACAATCTGAACAAGCTTGTCGCAGGGACAGAATATGCTGACCTGTCATTGGAGAAAATCATCACCCAGACAGCAGGCAAAGCCGACAAGACCGCTATTTTCAATAATGCTGCGCAAACCTGGAACCACACGTTCTATTGGAAAAGCATGAAATCAAAGGGTGGCGGCGAACCGCCTGCTGCACTGAAGCAGAAAATGGAGGCATCCTTCGGCAGTGTGGACGACTGCAGGAAGGCGCTTGCCAGCGCGGCCGTTTCGCAGTTCGGCAGTGGTTGGGCCTGGCTTGTTCTGGATGGCGATACGCTTAAGGTCGTAAAGACCGCCAATGCGGATGTCCCTCTGACAGCAGGCATGAAGCCATTGCTTACCATTGACGTGTGGGAACATGCGTATTACCTGGATTATCAGAATCGCCGTGCCGACTATGTCAACGCCGTGATCGACACGCGGATCAATTGGGAATTTGCCTTGCAGAACATCGGCTAATTGGTGTAAATCAACGTCATTGCAGGGGTTGATTTACACCCCCCCTGTGTCTGGATGAACCGTTTTGCATGGAGACCAAAATGAAAATCAAGAGATACTGGCTCTGGGTGCTTTTCTGTGTGGTGTTTTCACTGACCGGCTGCGGCTACAACGCCATGCAGCAATCAGAAGAGCATGTGTTCAAAGCATGGGGGGATGTGGAGGCCACGCTGCAGCGCCGTGCGGATTTGATCCCCAACCTGGTGGAAACCGTCAAGGGCTACGCCACCCACGAGCGCGAGACGTTGGAGGCGGTCATCAATGCGCGCGCCAAGGCGACCTCTGTGAAATTGTCGGCGGATGATCTCAGCGACCCGGCAGCCATAGAGCGCATGAATCAGGCGCAGGGGCAGCTAACGTCATCGTTGTCCCGGCTGCTGGTCGTGGCCGAACAGTATCCCGACCTCAAGGCCAACGAAAACTTCCGGGATCTGCAAACCCAGTTGGAAGGGACCGAAAACCGTATCAACGTGGCGCGCCAGCGTTACAACACAGCCTCGCAAGAGTTCAATTCCATGATACGGTCGTTTCCAAACAGCGTCACCAACAGTATGCTGCTTCATCTCAAGCGCAAAGAGTACATCAAGGCAGACGAGGCCGCCAGAACCGTGCCAAAGGTGAAGTTCTAAGGTGGGGAGTTCGCCGCTATGAAGCAACTACTGCGCATGGGCAGGATCCGGATTCTTGGGGTGCTGCTATGCATCACGGTGCTGCTGCCATGGATGAGCGCAGCGCTCGAAGTGCCTGCCTTGAAGAGCCGGGTGAATGACACCGGCGGCATGTTGCCGCCTGAGGCCGAAAGCCGGATCGAGACCCTCCTGAAAGACCTGGAAGAGAAGGATTCGACACAGATCGTGGTGCTTACCGTTCCCTCGCTGGACGGGGATTCGGTGGAAGACTTTTCCATGCGCGTGGCCGAACTCTGGAAGATCGGCCACAAGGGCCTCGACAATGGCGCCATTTTGGTGATCGCGCGTGACGAGCGCAAAATCCGGATCGAGGTGGGGTACGGGCTGGAGGGCCGGCTGACTGACCTTACGGCCGGACGGATCATCCGGGACCGGATCGTGCCGGAATTCCGGGCGGGTCGGTTCGACCAGGGGGTGCTGAACGGCGTGGTTGCGCTGATCGAAGTCGTGCGGGGCGAATTTCAGGCCCCTGCCCAGCCATCGATTGGGCCAGCCGCATCCGGCGCAGAAGGTATCTTTCCGTTTCTGCTCGTTTTCGTCTTTTTGGTGTCCATGTTGGGCCGCGTGAGCCGGCCTTTGGGCACGGCCGCCGGTGGGCTCTTAATGCCTTTTCTGGGTCACATGGCCTTT
>Ga0366817_10112_pt1 | contig 35168 bp, 29 predicted proteins | sample TotcelFGM3001N13_FD_207092 | JGI IMG/M metagenome (GOLD analysis project Ga0366817, IMG submission 207092) | Enriched cells from coal bed in the Powder River Basin, Montana, United States - Total cells FGM rep3 HSBNCT.FGM.300.1.N13 ...
CTCGGTAAGATCGCGGAGCAAGAAGCGACCCGTGCGATCCGCCCATAACCGTTCCGCGTCGTCGAACACCAGCAGTTTGTTCCGATGTTGATAGGCTAGACCCTACGTTCCGCAAGTCCTCGCCTCCATTTCTGCTGGATTTCCTAAGTTCAAGTAAGACCAGCGATACACCAGGCCAGGCTTGAGAGAGCCCTACGCAAACACGGCAAGAGCCTCACTTTGTGAGATTGCTAGTGAGGACGAATCGCGGTCTCATACCCTACCTCTTTCCGCCGTTCGTAGCGGAGGCAGCCGTTATCGTGCGAGTTCGCCTGCGCGCTTTCACTTCGCACGCTCACGTGTTCTGCTCCGTAAGAGCAACGCAGGTCGGACTCGCCTGCCGCAAGATTGTTCGGTCTGCGGGGAGAATGACAAGGGGGCCAACGGGGTGCGCAATCGCGCGAAAAAAACTTAGGAAAAATCGCATTGACGTAAATCGTGTGGCACTCGACTTACGTCAAAGGCATTCGACGTAAGTCGTTTTCACAAGTTTTTCCTCCTTGCCAAAACCGCGAGAGACTGTAATCCTGACTATCACATGGAACGTGTTTTTGGAATTCTGTCGCTTTAGGAGATTGGCAATGTCTCAACGTAAAAAGTCGAACGTAGCTCGCAAACAGGCCTCCTCTACTCGATCCCGTCGAGGCCGATCTGAGCAGGCTCAGAAACCGCGTGAACCGGGACACCGAGCGCAAGTTTCCGGGCTGATGCTGCAATCCTATGAGATTGGCGCGATGCCTCTTATCAACCGAATCTTGGAGCGGATACGATTGCCACAGTTCTTTGAGACGTACCTGCCGCCGGATGACGTGCGTTGTGAGTTTCCTACCAGTAAGGCGCTGCTGGTGCTGGTGCAGAATGTGTTGATCTCCCGAGAACCGGTCTATGCGGTCGCAGAATGGGCCGCCCGCTTTGCTCCTGACCTCTTCGACCTCCGGCCGCAACAGGTGTCGCTGCTTCATGACGACCGGCTGGGGCGTTGTCTGACAAAGCTGTTTGCCGGCACCGGTCCCGAGTTGATCCTGGCCGTCGTGCGTCATGTGATCGCCGAGTTTCAGATCAGTCTGGACGAACTGCACAACGACTCGACCACGGTGACTTTCTTCGGAGCATACCAGGAGGCAAGTGAGGAAGGACACCGTCTGGGCCGAGCGACGCACGCCATCACCTGGGGACACAATAAGGACCATCGGCCGGATCTGAAGCAACTCTTGTACACCCTGACGGTCAGCCACGATGGAGGCGTGCCGGTGTATTTCACCAGCCACAGCGGCAACGTGGTCGACGACAAAACGCATTGCGCCACATGGGACCTGTTGTGTCAGCTGGTGGGTGGCCCGGATTTCCTCTACGTGGCCGACTGCAAGCTGGCCAGCCGGGAGAACCTCCGCTACATCGCTCGCACAGGACGCTTCGTGACTGTGATGCCTCGCACTCATGGCGAAGACAAGACGTTTCGCAAGCGACTGCGGCAGTCTCCTCAGGCGATTCGTTGGGAGCCCTTGTACGAGGTGACCGACGAGCAGGGGCAGGTGACCGATCGCCTGTTCGTCTGCGCCGACGAGTCGCTCAGTTCCGATGGCTATCGGTTGCTGTGGTACCGCAGCACGAGGAAAGCCGAACTGGATCAAACCACGCGGGCTCGCCGCGTGCAACGAGCGTTGGCGGCTTTGACGGAACTGCGCGAGCGGCTGTTGAGCCCGCGGACTCGTTTCCGTGAACGCGGTAAGGTGCAGCAGACCGTGGACGATCTACTGACCCACTACGAGGTCGAATCCTTGGTCCGGGTCAGTATTGAGGAACGGGAAGACGTCAAGTATCGGCAGGCTCAGCCGGGCCGGCCGAGCGAGCATACCAAGTACAAGAAGGAGACCCGTCCTCGCTACCATCTGACGTGGGAACTGGATGTCGCCGCCTTCGCAGACGCCGAGCGGGAGGATGGTATCTTTCCCTTGCTGACCAACGACCGGCAACTGACGGCCGAGGAGGTGCTGCGAGCGTACAAACGGCAGCCGATCATCGAGAAGCGGTTTTCCCAATTGAAGACGGACTTCCACGTCGCCCCCGTCTACCTGAAAGATGTGGGACGGATTCAGGGGCTGCTGGCGATCTACTTCTTCGTCTTGCTGGTACAGACCTTACTGGAACGCGAACTGCGTCACGCCATGGCACGCAAAGGCATGGCCTCTCTGCCGCTATATCCGGAGGGTCGTCCCTGCTCACGGCCCACGACGGCGCGGGTCATCGAAGTCTTCGAGCCGATTCAGCGACACTCTCTCATCGTCGGCGATAACGAACCGCAATTCCTGGTCACGGAACTCACGGCCCTGCAGCGTGAAATCATCACGCTTCTGGGCCTCTCACCTGCTGACTACGGCCGGTGACCCGCCCCACGCCCCCGGCGAAAACCCCGGAGATATTGGATCGACGACCTGCGGAACGTAGGCTTGAAGTGTTTGCCCTGATGCAGTTCGGCAGCAATTTGGGCGAGGGTTTGGACCGTCTTTAGGATCTTGGGCGAGACTTCGTTCATGGTGGTAGCTCCGGTGTCGCCATCACGCCGGTTGTTCACTCGTCGGCAGGTTCTTCGCCGCCAAGCCCAGCATAACCAGGGACCAGCCGTTGAGGAGCATGTCGATCCCGACGAACAGCCCGATCACCCACAGGCCCGACAGCGGCCACTGTCGCCAGACAGCAATGCCCAGGAGCAAATTCACGACCCCGTGCAGCAGCAGCCAACCCCAGTTCTGGAAACGAACTACAAGAGCCACCACGATGCGGAAGATGCCACTGAAGGTCAGGAACATGGCGATCAGCAGCGTCAAAGCGACGGCCGTCGTTCCCGCAGCTTTCACCCTGCGGGTCAGAGCAGCGTCTCCGGGCGGCAGCAACACCCAGCCCTCCGGTGCCGTCAGCACTTTGCCATCGGCGGATCGGACAGTGTTCGGGGTGGGGCCAGAGGTGAAGGAGTTGGAGTTCATTTTCTGTCGTTTCGTACCGAATCTAATGAGGGCCGCCTTTGTCAGCCACTATCCGGTCAGTTGGTAAATCCTGGCTAGAGATACACCCATCATAGAAGCAATTTCCCGCACAGGAGTCCCCTGCCTGCGAAGACGCTTGATTTCCTCGACGCTTTCGAGTGGCAGCTTCAGCTTCCGTTCGCCCTTGATGTAGTTGAGTTTCACCTGACTGCCCTTGCGAACTACTCGCAGATTCGACACGCAGTTATGCTTCTTATTGCCGTCGTGGTGGTCAATCTCATATCTCGTCCAGTCAATCTCGGTGCCATCCCACTCAGGGATCTTGTCTGGAAAGACCGTTGCCACAATCTTATGAACAACGATCGGCTTCGCCTCGACGCCAAGGCGTGCTCGTGCGTACTCATGCTTTCCCTCCGTACTCATTACGAACGGTTCTTTTCGGCACCAGCTCACGATGTGCCCATTCGTCGTGACAGCGTAGCGTCTCTCTTTCCCCGGTATCCATCTAATATCTGGCAAACCGGGTTCTGGACACATAGAACATCTCCCGATTCCAAATCCTTGAGACTTCTCGTTGGAAGGCAGGTCGCCCATCATGCGTCTCCTTGTCCTTGACTTATCGGTTGAGCCTGTTCACTACCAGGGCAACACAATGGCGGACCGCTCCACCGCCCCCAACATCTTTTTCAGCGACTCTGGGTCCGCCAGCCGGTGATCGTTGCCCACCACGATCAGGGATTCGGGTGGCAGCCCGCTGTTCCTGACCAGTTCCTCGGAATCGGCAAACGGCACGGTTTCATCGGCCCGGCTGTGCGAGATGATCGTCCCCGGCCTCACCGTCGTAGCCGTGCCCCAACGCTTCCAGGCCGGGCAGAGCAGTACCAGCGGCGTGGTCCCAGCGTCGATGGTCATCACCACAGCACCACCACGGCTGGAGCCCACCACAACGTCCGGCTTGCCCTGGTCGAACTCGGCCTGGGCGATGCTGACGGCGGCATCGAAGTCGTCGTCCGGCAGTTTGGGGTTGAGGACGGTGTGGCCGTGGTCCTTTAAGTAGGTCGGCTTCAAGCCGCTAGGTGTCGATTGCCAGCCGTGGAGGAAGAGGATCAGCATAAGACTACTTAAGAAGGGCCTCAAACAGCGAATCAATCGAGGACAAATCGTCCTCGGCGTAATGTTCCCTCAAGGCATCGGCATCATCGCCATTTATTTGCCCACACTCCGCCAACGCCTCGCTGAGCCGTCTAACTTCGTCCGAAAAACGTCGCCCCAGGGTCTTGGCTATCTCCTCAACGCTCGCCAAGTCGTTTCCCACCCGTTGCGGGTCGTCCAAATCACTATGACGGCGAACCTCATGGCTCTCCGCACTCGAAAGACAATCCTCAAGTTGCTGAACCTGTTGAACGTCAAATCGGTGGCGGTTACCCACCAGCCATTTTGCAACCGCCGACAGCCCATCCAGCGGCTCCTCAAAGTTGCTCCCTAGAGCAAGCAACGCAGAGAAGACTTCATGGTGCCACCGGTCGATGGTTCGTCGATGCAGCCACTTGCAGTCGTCGATGACATCGAACAGCCTCATAACCTCCCAGAGTCTTCCTGAATCAACGCGAATGTTCGCAACGCTGGTGTCGATGTGCCCTTGGATCGCCTTCCTTAGCAGGTCGTCAGCGACTTCACTTCCAATTCGGCAGCACGTCCCTAGTCGTTGCCAAGTGCTCGACGGTTTTGGCAACCATTCATCGTCGAGCGAATCGTCCTTGCTGAGGCCGACGGGTCGAGCCGCAAGAGTTCGGGTGATCGCTTCCCTGACGACCGCTGCTTCCCTGACCTTCCGTCTTTCTCTGCTGAGCTTTGTGCCGATGTGGAAGACCTTGAACAGACGCTCAACCTGCTCGAAGAAAGCGACGTATCGCATGATGTCATTGACATCCTCTGGATGCTGGGACAGCCATTCGTTTAGGAAGTCAAGAATCGAGGGATTGTGGCAGGAGACCACAAGTTTCCTTGAACTACGCTCAATCTGGATAAAATTGCCTTCCAGTTCGTCCAATGCCTTACTGAAGCTCGACGGCGAGGCTTGGAACCCGTATTGTCTTGACCGTCCAGTGTAAAACGCTTCAAATGCATCCTGCAAGCCAGCCAACACGATTCCATTTCCGCAACTCCCAAGGACGAGCAACAGGTGGCGTGACGCCTCGCAAATCTGGTTTTCGAAGGCGTGCGTCCAAAGTGCAGACGGATTGTCGAGCCGTTGTAGGAACACGGATGGATATCTCGCTGGTCGGCAGACCGATACTTCCCGCACACGAGTCATCCACTCGATAATACGTGGGTTGTAATTGGGATGAGAAATGATTCGCCGGTGAGCGCCTCTCTTGACCGGTGCGGCTATGTGTCCCTGCGGTACTTCAGCAAAGTAAAGGTGGTTCGCAAGAATTCGGGTTTTTTTTTCATCGCTGTAGTCTTCGCAGGAAACGACGAATCGATGAAGATCAATATCTGACCGTGCCAGGTGCTCATGCTCGGCTTTGGCCTGCGCCAAAATGTACTCCCTGGTTGTCAAAACAAAACGCTTGTTCACCGTGCGTGAGACAGCTTCGATAAGTTGCAACAGCGCCCGGTCTTCGTTTTTGCCCAGCTTTTCTCCTGTGCTGATCTGTCCTAAGAAGTCATCGTAGTAGAAGGCTTGCTTGGATGTCTTATCATAACGGAACGCTCTTTGCCCTTCTGCGATGTTCTGGTGAATAGCGACGATCTGCCAGCCATCCATCAGGTGTTCGATAAGCAGCATTTCAGCAAGCGTTGTCTTTCCAACGCCCGGAACGCCGGAGAGAATGCAGACTCGTTTGCTGCCAAGTTTCTTACGTGCTTCTTCAAAGCTGTCGGTGTAGACGTACAGGCTCAATCTCTGCCGGATTCGCTCCTCCGTGAGGATCGACTGGACAAATACATCGTTGTGAAGCACCCGTGACAGCACTGCTTCGCTGGTGAGCCAGAGCTTGAAGTGTGCTTGCTCAACAGTTGGATTGGCCCGCAGCAAAGCATTTAATTCGTCTTGCCCGATAATGTCGTGTCTTGAAATGCAATATGGTGAGAGGAGGGCGAAGAGGTCGTCCACGTTGCACGGAGTCAAGCCAAGTGAGGTCGCAAGGATGTATCGCTTCGGTCGGAGCTTTTTGATCTTCGGAAGCTCCTTCTTGGATAAATGAGACCGCAGCTTGGCATACCCAGACCTTGCAAAGTGCTTGCACTGGACGATCCAGTCCTGCCCGTCCATTGGAGCGTGGCGAAGGTCGATGCCCTTGTCTCGCCCCGTCACAAAGGCTTGGATTGGTACACCAAGCGAGCGTTCTAGCAGGTCACGGCACATCGCCTCGAAGTCGGAAGGCGAGAGTCCGGTGAAGTCGTAGGCGGACATGCTTTGTTCTCTGTCGCTCGGTCAAATCAGCTTGCTCTGTCCCGTAACCTTATCCGGCCTCCCGTAGATCGTCCACCCCATGTCCCGCAAACAGTCAGGTCGATGGCCTGTAACCGCACGGTCAAGGTGCCGATCGTGACCTGGGCTGCCGCACTACGTCCCCGGAAACAACTCTAAGCCCAGCCATTGTCGCAGAAGAACCACGACCGGAACAACCGGTATGGCGGCAATCAACGGCAAAATCACGGCCAACGGGTAATGCCACCATCGTGGCGGCGTAGCTGGCCAATCCACCGGCACCGTGCAGGCGGGTAAGTACACCATCAATCCGTACACAAAAACCCAAAAACCGCCGATTAGGCTGGTTGGGTTGATGCTGGTCTCGGCCATTGACCCGGTGATCCCGAATAACAACAGCACCTTCAGCGGCGAAAAGTCCCACCGGCTCAGCACCCAGGCCGAGGCCACGAACATCGGCACGAACACGACGACGCTGTGGAAGCAGACGACCTTGAAGTAGTTCGTGGACGCCGTGATGTGGGCTTCTTCGGGCGTCGTGCCGAGCAGCGGTGCCAAGTTGGTCATGGTCGTGGTGATGACTTCCTCCGGCAGGGCCATGGCGATGCAAAGCAGCCACGAACCGAACCCGCCAGTCCAGCGGGATTGCGCTGAGCCGAGGGACCAAGCGTCTGCGGAGCACGGGCGTCAATGCCCTGTCGATCACGATTCGGAACAGGATCAGGCCGTCGGCCATCACGATGAGCGCCCGGTCGTTAACCTTGCCGGAGGCAGGATGACTACATTCAGCCGCGTGACCAGCACGCCGCTGTAGATGGCAATGGCGATCAGCAGCCACCGGGTGTTCCGGTCGGATCTGCCTCCTGACTTCGCCGACTGTGGGGCTGATTCAACGCTCACGCGGTCTTCGGTCATGGTTTCGTGCCGACAAACGGAAAACGGTATCGGGCGGCCTGAAGGCGGCGCTGATACTCAGCCAACTGCCCGGCATCCCGCTCCACGTTCCACTGCTTGCCCCACTGGAACCAGCAGAGCGCTTTGATCTGGGGCGTCGCCTCGATCACATCGAACAGTTCCTTAACCCACCCCGCGTCGCCCGCGTACTGCCGGTTCCAGCGCGTCTGCTCCGGTCCCGTGCCACCTTCGGGGATCATAATCGGCTTGCCGGTCCGTCCGTAAAGCTCCAGGAACTGCTGGACGATCGGCCGCGGGTTGCGGGAGCTGTACAGGTCGATCGCCAGCCAGTCGACGTATTCGTCCCCCGGGTAGTAGTCCGGCCAGTCCTTCCCGCCACTCCGGTCGCCGTTGACGCACCAGACCCAAGCCACGTTCGTGACGCCCGCCGTGCGGAAGCGGTCAACCACATACCGCCAGTACGCAATGTAATCGCCTGCCGTGTTGCGTTTCGGGTCCTTCTTGTAGCCTTCCGAGTAGGGATACCAGTCGCCGTCCATTTCATGACTCAGGCGAATGAAGACGGGATCGTGGAACTCCTGGAGTCCCTTGATCCAGTCGTCCAAGTACCAATCGTACTGGCCCGCAACCAAGTCCTCCAACCGCGGCGAGCGCCCCTGATCGGGATACTCCATCCACGTCCAGGCGATGAGCGGTACCAAGCCGTGCTTTCGGCTCGCTTCCGCGTACGACTGGGCTGGACCAGCGCACCGACCGCCGTCCGGCGTCTGATTCATCCAGTGCCAAGTCCGCCACTTGCCGAGTTCCTGGCAGTGGGCAAACCACGAGTGGAGCACCAGCGGCGGATGATCCCCCACCGCGGCACGATATTGCGCCAGGTTGGCAGCGAACTCTTCGGCCCTCCAGTAACCTGGCAGGCACACGCCGTGGTACGTTGTGCCATCTGGCGGCTCGTATTTGGCTGGCTTGGTCGGCAAACTTGCACCCGGCGCGGGTGTGCTCTCGGACGCTGAACCGAACGCGGCGACCGAAACGACAACTACGGCCGGTAAGATGCAAAACAGTCTTGCGTGTTTCTTGTGGGCGGTGGACATGGGACTGATCGTAGCAGAATCCGGCGGCTTGTTAAGACCCAGGCGAGCAGGAACCGCCGTGCAGTCTGTGAGACGATCAAGCCCAGCTGTCAAGTTTCCCTCAATCGCCGGATAATCTCGGTAGGCAGTTCGTCCCTGGTTGCTGACCAGACATCGAAGTCCCCCGCTGCGGTCCCTGCGACGGATCTGGTAGACTGGAAATCCGCACCCGATGATCGAGCGACCGCTTCGCGCAGGCGGGCGAAAACCATGCGATCGGTCGCGCATACGCACAGCAACGGAGGAATGTCATGTTTGGGATCGGTCTGTGGGAACTCGTAATCATCCTTGGCCTTCTCGCATTGTTGGTGGGCGGTGTGGTGGTCGTCATCGTGGTCGTCCTAACCACGTCGAGGCGGCCGGGCGGTTCCGCAAACCCGAATCTGTTCCCTTGCCCCGACTGCGGACGCCACGTCTCGCGAGTAGCAGCGTCCTGCCCGAATTGCGGCAGGCCGTTGACGTCCAAAGGGCAGAACTGAGTGCCGCGGGTGATCACGAGCGTAGGAGAGCCGAAGACATGACTGGGTGTTTGAGACCATGCCGCGTGTGGACATCGCTTCTGACGATCCTGGCGTCGCTCGCTGCGACACCCGTACTGACGCTCACAGCCCTGGCGGCCGAAGGACCCCTTCCGCCAGCCATCGCGGCCCTGCCAGTATTCCGACACCAGGGCGGGGTGCTGGACTACAAGGACCTGAGATACAACCCCTGCAACGACGTCATCATTCCCAGCGTGATCGTGACCGAGCAACTCCAGAAACCGCTGGGAGGGTACTACCTGTACTACGCACCCCATAATGCCCCGGGCGGGATTTGCCTGGCTTACGCCGACTCACCGGCGGGGCCGTGGAAGGAATACGAGGCCAACCCGCTGATCGCCCGTGACTGGGCTCCGCACTACAATGTGTCGCACGTCTCCGGGCCGCATGCCATCTGGATGGAGGAAGAGAAAAAGCTCTTCCTGTACTATCACGGCGAGAACGACGTGACGCGGATCGCCTCCACGGCCGATGGCATCCATTTCCAGTACGAGGGCGTGGCGGTAACGACCAAGATGTTCGACGCGATCAGCGAGGCATCCTATGCCCGCGTCTTCCGCTACACGCTGCCCGGCAAAAACAACCGCTACATCATGCTGCTGATGGGCAACAACCGCGGGACGCGGCGGATTTACCTCGCCTGGTCCAAGGACGGCCGCACGTGGGAAAGTCGACGCACGCCGCTGGTGGACCCGCCGCCGGGCACAGGACAGATCGCACAGGCATGGTACTTCCCGTGGCGAGGCCGGCATTACCTGATTTACCACGGGCACCTGACGGACAGCTTCCAGATCGCCAACCTGTACGCGAGCGAGATCGACCCGGCGTTTGAGCGGCCAACGTTCCTGGGATTGTTCTACGACCACACCACCGCAGGACCCAACAACGTCGCCCAGATGAGCCCCTGCTTCCTGGAAGCCCAAGGCAAAATCTACATATACACGAACATCGGCCCACGGCTGAACCAGAAGATCGCATTAGCGGTGGCCGAGGCAGATGATCCGCGTTGATGTGCGAATTGGAAAGACTGGCCGCGGAACGTAACTGCGGCTACGTCATCTTCGTCACCGAGGTCGAGCGGACGGATGCCCCGCGGTTCTACGAATCGCACGGCTACAAACCGGATGCGTACAGGGGATTCAAGAAACGCCTGCAGAAGTCGGGGCAGTAAGGCCGCCAACCCATGACCAGTGCAGTCCGAAAACATTTCGACGTCCGATCCGCTCGGAACGCAGCGTTTTTCCGGTCGGATCGCCCGTGGGCGGCGATCTCGATCACCTCCGGCCACGGGCACCCGGTGTTGAGCGAGGCGAATCGCGTGGGCCTGCTGCGGCTCGTGTTCGACGACATCACGCAACCGGACATTTGGCGGCGGCCTCCGGGTCTTCGCAGAGGGCGGTTGGGCGAAGGAAAGGCCAAGGCACGATAATGCGACCGGGGCTACGCACTAGGGCATCGCGATGCTGTCTGCGGGGTGGCATTGTACGCCCCATTTCGCTGACCGCCACGGCTGGCTACCACTGCCCGCCACGTTCTGTACAATGCAGGGCGCGATCCGTTGGAGTATTTCCGGAAATCCTTGCTGTTCGGAGACGTGCCGTGCAACTAGCCATGTATCGCATTCTGGTCGTGGGGACCGTCGCTCTCGGATGGGCAGTCCAGTGCCTGGCAGCTCAAGACGATCTCGAAGCGGCCAAACGGAAGGTGGCTGAGTTGGAAGCCAAGCTCTCAAAGCTTCAGGCCGAAGCCGCCGCCGTGGACCAGGAACTCACAGATGCTCGCAGTCACCTGACTGCCTTCGTGGAAGCGACTCGCCGTGAGACCAAGACGTATGCGTCGGCTGTCGAGATGCTTCGGAATTTACCTCGCGAATTGCAGCCGAACCCGGTGACGGGCTGGACCGCCGCTGACGCAGAAAAGGCAAAAGAGTGGCTGACTGCCAATGTCACACGGCAACGGTTCCAAGCCTACATTCCTGTCTACGCGGTAACTGTGGCTGAAAACCGGGGAGGTATTGTCATGGGGACTCCACCAGGGACGGAGCCCGGCCCTGGCAAGTGGCGTGTCAAACTCAGCCTGTGGTTACGCACATTGCCCTACCTCAAGGCACAGGTCGCTGAGCACCTGTACACGCCGTTTGGCTCGCGTACATTTTACATGTTCGGCGATGACGATCTCGCCGCAGGAGCGAAGCGAATCGGAACGATGCAGACAGTGCGGATCAGCGGAACGATCGAGCGGGTGGACCTGCATTGGGACGGGAAGCAGCCGAACCGGATCAACATTTGGCTGAAGGATTGGGCACTGAAGGCCGCCACGATTTCCGAATATAACAGCTCGTCACCAAGAGACCAATGAATCAACTGTGCGACGATTTTGGGCACACTGGGCTGATTGCAGGTCACGGCACCACTGGCTTGGCGGAAATCGGCCGCAGATTTCCGCTCGGCAAAGCAGCGACACCGGCCATGTGTCCGAATTCAGTCCGTGGCATCAGGCCATAAGAACCGCTGATGAGCCTGCAAATCCAGCCAGATCGAGGTGACAGATGTGACGACATAATGCAACAACCGCTCTGGTGCTGCTGACGGTCGGCCTCGTGGCTGTCGACGTCAGCAAGTATTCGGCGGCGGCCGAAGACCGAGCACCGCGGGAAATCTTCCTGAGCGAAATGCGTCTGGATACGTTGAAACGGCGTGTCGAGAAACGTATCGAGCCGACTTACGCGGCATGGCTCGATCTTCAATCCCGCGCCGAGGGGCTGCTCGATCGTCGGCCCCACGCGCCCGAACACTGGTATGTCCCAGGCTACTACCGGGATGCGGTCGGCCATTCGCAGGCCAAGCAGGGCTTGCAGGACGATGCCAACGCGGTGTACGAACTGGCCCTGTGCTGGCGAATGACCGGCGATGAACGCTACGCCCAGGCTGCCGTCCGCTTGATTGACGGCTGGGTGAACACCGTCCAGTCGACCAGCCGAGAAGAAGACTCGACGCTCTCGTTCAGCTACCACTTCCCGGCGATGGTGTTCGGCGCTGACCTGCTGGCATCGTGGCCGGGATTCTCAGCCGATCGCCAGGATGCGTTCCGGCGTTTCTGCCGCCAGACGGCGTTGCCGCTGAACACGATGGACCGCAGCAACAACTGGGGCAACTGGGGCCTGGTCCTGGTGCTGGCCCGCCACAGTGCCCCAGTGCTGACGTTCACGCACGGGAACCTGCTGGCGGATCGTCCTGGTTTCCGGACACCGTAGCCGGAATTTCTGTCAGGTGGTTCACGCGCCCACCTGTGTAATCCGCAAGGTCTGCCAAGAGCCGGACTCAAATGTCTGTGGGGCGTTGTTCCGGTTGGCAACTACTGGTAAGGTTCTTGATTATTCCCTGCGCCCCTTGCGGAGGACGAGGCGATGTTGCGGCAAGAAGGGTTCCTGCGTGTCAAAGAAGCGGCCAAGGTGCTGGGCGTCTCGCCCAACACGATTCGCGCCTGGGGTGCGGACGGCAAGATCCCGGAATATCGGCATCCGGTAAACCGCTACCGGCTGTACAAGCAGACGGAGTTGGAACAAATCCTGGACAAGTTGGAGCAGTCCGTGTCGACGCGGACCAAGGCGGGTGTCAAACGCAGCTCGAAGTGAGGCGACGCCCTGGATGCAACCGGGAGCGGCGCCCTGCCGACATGCAGTGGGTGCGTGAACAACGATGGCCAAGGCAACGAACTGGACAACCGTGGCGGAATCCAAGTTTCCCTGGGAGCGGGATGCCTTGGATTTCCTGCGCGAGCGGTTCCCGTCGCACGATCCTTATCGGGCCTGGTCGAACTTCGAGTTCATCGCCGACGACGGCAGCATCAACGAGGTGGATTCGCTTCTGTTCACGCCGCAAGGGTTCTTTCTGGTCGAGATCAAGAGCCGCCCTGGCAGGCTGTTCGGCGACGCCGGCACCTGGACCTGGGAAGCGGACGGCAAGCTGTCCACTGACGATAACCCCCTGATCGCCGCCAACCTGAAGGCCAAGAAACTTCGGACCCTGCTGCAGAGGCAAAAGGCATTCAAGGGCAAAGGCCAACCTCCGTTCGTCGAAGCCCTGATCTTTTGCTCGGCTCCGGAACTGCGGTGCGAACTACAGGGCAACGCCCGGTTCCGGGTCTGCCTGCGGGACCGCGACGCTTCCGGCGACCAACCGGCCCGGTCGGGCATCATGGCCGCGATCATGCGTCGCGAATGCGCCGGGCTCGACCCACGGGCCAAGGGGACTCACGATCGGCCGATGGCCAAGCTGGTTAGCCAGGCGATGGATCAGGCCGGCATCCGTCCGTCGCAGCGGATGCGCAAAGTCAGCGACTACGTCCTGGAACAACTGATCGGCGAGGGCCCGGGCTATCAGGACTGGCAGGCCAGGCACACCCAGGTTGCCGAATCCAAACGCCGGGTCCGGCTGTACCTGGTACGCACCGAGGCCACCAAGGAAGACCGGGACACGATCCAGCGGGCCGCACTCCGTGAGTTCCAGATTCTGGAAACCCTGGAGCATTCGGGCATTCTCCGGGCGTACAACTTCACCGAACACGAACTGGGGCCGGCACTGCTGTTTGAGCACGACCCGTTCACGATGCGGCTGGACCACTACCTGGCCCAACAGAAAGACAAGCTGAGCGTCGAGACGCAGCTTGACCTGATGCGCCAAGTCGCCGAGGTGATCCGCTACGCCCATGACAAAAAAGTGGTCCATCGCGGCCTTTGCCCCCAGAGCATCCTGGTCACCAACCTCAGCAGCGATCGGCCGCGGATCAAGGTCCTCAACTGGCAGGTCGGGTATCGGCAGGGGACCACATCCAGCGGCGTATCGCGACCGGTGTCTGTCACGTCGCATGTCGATCGGCTGGTGGAAGACGCGGCGACCGCCTACATGGCTCCCGAAGCCCTCACGGAGTCTGGCACCGGCGAGCATCTGGACGTATTCTCGCTGGGAGCCATCGCCTACCACATCTTCTCCGGCGCCAGCCCGGCCGCTAACGCGGTCGAACTCAGCGAAAGGCTGCGGGAAACCAAGGGCCTACAAATCAGCTCGGTGCTGAACGGGGCGAGCGAGTGGCTGCAAGAGCTGGTCCGGTATGCCACCAATCCAGTGGTGCCGGATCGGATGGGGGCCGTCGCGGACTTCCTGGGCATGCTCGACGAAGTCGAGAACGAGCTGACCTCGCCAGAGCCCGACACGATCGACGACCCGTCACGGGCACAGCTGGGCGATCGGCTGCCCGATGGATACACCGTCGTGCGTCGCATCGGCCAAGGGGCCTGTTCCGTGGCGTTGTCGGTGGAGCGAGATGGCCAGGATTACATCCTGAAAGCTGCCAACGATCCTGAACACAACGCGCGGCTGAAGGACGAAGCCGATTTGCTGAGCAAGGACCAGTTGCGGCACTCGTGCATCGTCGATCTGATCGGGACGATGGAGATCGGCCAGTACTTCGGCTTCCTGATGCGTCCTGTGTTCGCCGACCGCGATAAACGTCTGATCGAAACGCTTGGCCATCGCCTGCGCAAAGAAGGGCGGCTGCACATCGACCTGTTGCAACGCTTCGGCGAAGACCTGCTGGGCGTGGTCAACCATCTCGAAGAGCAGGGCATCCCCCATCGCGACATCAAGCCGGACAACATCGCCGTGGGCATGGTCGGCGGCGGAAAGAAGCTCCACCTGGTCTTGTTCGATTTTTCCCTCTCCCGGACGCCGGCCGACAACATCCGCGCCGGAACGACCGGTTATCTCGATCCCCTGCTGCCGCTGCGCAAGCCCCCGCGGTGGGATCTGCACGCCGAACGATACGCTGCCGCGGTCACGTTGTACGAACTGGCCACCGGTACGTTGCCCAAGTGGGGTGACGGCACGACCGACCCGTCGCACCTGAGCCCCGACACCGAGATCACGATCGACGCCGAGCTGTTCGATCCACCGGCCCTGCGCGAGCCGTTCACCGAATTCTTCACCCAGGCCCTGCGCCGCAACATCGCCGAGCGGTTCGACAACGCCGAAGAGATGCTGCGGGCCTGGCGGGACGTCTTTGCCGGGATCGAGCCACCCGGAGCAAGCTCGGATCACGACGGCGGCGGACTGGATGATGCCTGGGACCAAGCCACGTTCGACACCCCGATCGTCGAACTGCGTCTCGGCACGCGGGCGGCCAACGCCCTGGACCGCGCCAATGTCGCTTCCGTCGCCGATCTGCTGCGTGCTTCACCAGCCGGATTGTGGCGTCTGCGGGGCGTAGGCAAAAAGACCTGTCGCGAACTGCTGCATTGCCAGCGTGTCTTGCGGGAGCGGCTCGGAACGCCCACTGGCACGCTCGAACCCGCTGAGTCCACGATTCTGCCCGAAACACCTGCGGATGCCGACGTCGCCACGTGGGGCATCGACTTGCTGATGCGCCGCGTGTTTCCGCACGGGCCGCGTCCGACGCGGGAGCAGGAGACGCTTGCTTCGCTGTTGTCGCTCGATCTCGACTGGAACAAGTTCTGGCCGAGCCAGACGGATGTTGCGCGCCACCAAGACCTGAACCCCGCCGCAATTCACGGGGTGCTGAAGAGTGCGATCGCCCGTTGGCAACGGGAGCCGGCACTGACCGCCTTTCGCCACGATCTGGTGGACTTGGTTAGCGGCGAAGGGGGCGTCTGCGCGGTCGACGAGCTGCCCCCTGCGGCCCTGGCCGCTCGTGGTTCGGGGCAGGAAGAGCCGCTGCGCTCGCGGCAAGCTTTGGCCGTGGTCCGGGCCGCGGTCGAGGTGGAACGGGCTGCCGCTGAGCCTCGGCTTTGCGTCCGCCGCGTTCACGACAAGGTCTTTGTCGCTACGAACCAAGCGGCCATCGACCTGGCTGTGAAGCTGGGCCGCCTGGCTGACACGCTGGCTCAGCAAGATCCCCTCTTGCCGCCTCCGCGCGTCACGGAACAGCTCCAGGTCCTGGCCGCGACATCGCCGGAACTCGCGTTGAAGGAGCGGAGGCTGCTGCGTTTGGCCGCTGCCGCTTCGTCGGGCGCGGCGCTGTCCGGAAAACATGAACTCTACCTCCGCGGCATGGACGCTCAGCGTGCCTTGAAGCTCTCCCTGAGTGGGCTGTACGGCGTGCGGGAGTTGACCGTCGAACAGATTCAGGAACGGGTGGGCAGCCGCTATCCGGCAGCGGAACCGGTGCCCGAACGGCCGGCGCTGGACGAACTGCTGCGCGCGGTCGGCTTTGACTTCCCCTGGAGTCCCGAAGCGGCGGGAGGCCGCGGCGCCTACACCTGCACGCCGGACAATTCGGTCGCTGTCACCACGGGCAGCCAATCGATCAGCCGGCACAGCACCGCCATCGCGACTCGTGTCGGCGAGATCACGTCTGAAGAGGCCGACGCTCGACAGTTTGAGGAACGGCTGCAGCGGTCCATCAAGGAGGGTTCTTTCCTGGCCTTGCTGGTCAACCCGAAGTACTACGACCGTGCCCGCAATGAACTATGCCGTCGTTTTCCGCTACAGCTCGTTGACTTCGAGGGCCTGTTCCTCGGCGCGCTGCAGGAAACGGCGGACAAGGCCAAGGTCAACTGGAACCTGGTGCTGCAAACCGACATCAAGCCGCATGAAGGCGACTGGGACAAGCTGATGATGTTGGTCGGCCGCGCGATGCCGGCTGTCGAGAAACAGTTGCTCGCTGCCGACAAGACGATGCTGCTCGTCTACGCCGGCTTGCTGGCCCGCTACGGCCAGATGGGCCTGCTCAGCCAGCTTTCCCAGAAAGTTGGGCGATCAGACGGTATCCCCGGTCTGTGGCTGCTGTTGCCCGGCGACAACCAGGCGTTGATCGACGGCCAGCCAGTACCGCTGATCGGGGCCGGGCAGAAGGCGAGAATCCCCGAAAGTTGGCTCAGCAATCTTCATCGTGGGGATGGGGAGGGGCTCACGCAAAGGCGCAAAGACGCAAAGGAGAAGACAGGTGGATGAAAACGAAATCGCCAAGATCGTGGTGGATGTTGCGTTTCATATTCACACCCGGTTGGGGCCCGGCCTGTTGGAGTCGGTATATGAAGCGGTGATGGTTCACGAGTTACGCAAGCGGGGGCTGCGCGTCGAATCGCAGGTTCCGGTTCCAGTCGAGTGGGATGGACTCCGGCTGGAGATTGGATTCCGGGCGGATATCGTGATCGAGGGAAAGGTGGTACTCGAACTGAAATCCGTGGAGGCCGTCGCCCGCGCTCACAAGAAACAACTTTTGACCTACCTCCGACTGACAAACTGCCGCCTTGGCTTGCTGATGAACTTCGGAGAGGAACTGATCAAAGACGGCATCAGTCGTGTCGTCAATCGACTTCCCGACCCTTCCTCCTTTGCGTCTTAGCGCCTTTGCGTGAGGTCTTCCTTGATAAACCGACAGGCCCTTCTTACCGACCTGCAGAAGTTGTTGACCCGCCTCGAAGCCGACATGCTCGAACGCAGCGAGTCGGCTGAGGTCCCGGACGTGGGGCAGACGCTGCGGGCGGAATATGTTCGGGCGAAGGATGCAGAACGGACGGCACAGAACTACGAGGACTGGCGCAGCGATGCGATTACGCAGGCCGCGGCGGCGTGGGTGTTGTCTTGCGTGTTCGTGCGGTTTCTGGAAGACAACCAGCTGATCGAGCCGCCGAAGATCGCGGGACCGACGTCAGTTGTCAGTCGTCAGTTGTCTCTTGTTGGTGGTTCAGTGCAGAATCGCTTGCAGCTGGCGCGGGATGAGCACGAACTGTACTTCCGCGAACATCCCAGAGAGACTGACCGCGATTACCTGCTGGCCGTGTTTGACGAATTGGCCGGACTGCCCGGCGCGAAGGACATGTTCGGAGAGCATAACCCGATCCGCGAGCTGCCAAACTGGTTGTCGGGTGATGCCGCGGGGGAACTGCTGCGGTTCTTTCAGAAGATCGTTGCGGACACGGGCGATCTGGTCCATGACTTCACTGATGCCGACTGGGACACGCGGTTCCTGGGGGATCTGTACCAGGACCTGTCGGAGGCCGCGCGAAAGAAGTACGCTCTGCTGCAGACCCCAGAGTTCGTGGAAGAGTTCATCCTTGATCGGACGCTGGACCCAGCCATCGAGGAGTTCGGGCTCGATGGCTTCAAGATGATCGACCCGGCCTGCGGGTCCGGGCACTTCCTGCTGGGCGCCTTTCGCCGCATCGAGGCCCGCTGGGAGAAGCACGCACCCAAGGCCAAGTGCCGCGAAGTCGTTCAGTCGGCGCTGGACAGCATCTTCGGCGTCGACGTGAATCCGTTTGCCGTCGCGATCGCCCGGTTCCGGCTGTTGCTGGCGGCGTTGCGCACTTGCGGGGTGCTGAAACTGGCCAAGTCGCCAGCGTTCCACGTGAATCTGGCCTGTGGCGACTCGCTGTACCACGGCCGGCAGCGGCAGCAGTTGCTGGGGGATGATTGGACCGACGAAGCCCACTACTTTGCCGCAGAGGACGCTCCGGCCCTGCGTCAGATGCTGCGAGAGGGGACATACCACTGCGTGGTCGCCAATCCACCATACATCACTCCCAAGGACCGTGCAGCCAACGAAGCCTATCGAAAGCTGTATCCGAAGACTTGTCACATGCAGTACTCGCTGTCCGTGCCGTTCATGGAGCGGATTTATCGATTGGCTGTGGACGGAGGCTTTACGGGACAGATTACGGCCAACAGTTTTATGAAACGCGAGTTCGGCAGGAAAGCGATTGAGGCATTCCTACCGCAAGTTGACCTGACCCACGTCGTAGACACGAGCGGGGCGCACATACCCGGGCACGGCACGCCGACCGTGATTCTATTTGGGCGGCATCGAAAGCCGACTGCAGACACCATCCGCACCGTTATGGGTATCCGCGGCGAGCCAAGTACCCCCGACGATCCGGCTCGCGGCCTGGTTTGGTCCGCGATCATGGCCCAGATCGACCAACCAGGCTCGCAGGGCGAGTTCGTGAGCGTAGCCGATTCGCTGCGGGAGCTATTTCAGAAACATCCTTGGTCGATTGGCGGTGGTGGGGCAGCTGAGCTGAAGGAGCGGCTAGAAAACCAAGCCGTCCCGCTGCGGAACATGGTTGCCGATATTGGCCGGACGGTTGGTCCCGGTGACGACGATGCATGGTGGCTTGGGTCGACAGCAACCGCAAGGCGGCTCAGCCTTACGCCCTCCTTCCAAGTGCTCGTTACGGGCCAGGACGTCCGCGATTTCACCATTGGTACAGCCGCGGCTGAACGAATCGTCTATCCATACGACGGAGACAGCCGTTCACCGCTGGGCTCCTTGTCATCCCCGTTGCTCAGATTCTTGTGGCCAAATCGCACTCTTCTCCGTCAGCGAGTCATTTTTGGACGGCCGATGGAGGCAGCGGGGAAGTCCTGGTGGGAATACCTAGAGCACTACGTTGATCGGCTTCGCACACCGCTGTCAATTATCTACGGCGAAGTTGCTACGCATAATCACTTCGTTCTGGATCGCGGTGGCAAGCTTTTCAACAGAACCGCCCCTGTCATCAAGTTGCCTCCCGACGCCACCGACGATGACCACCTCGTTCTGCTCGGGCCGCTGAACAGCTCCATCGCGTGTTTCTGGCTGAAACAGGTGTGTCAGACGAAGGGGAGTAGTGGTATTGGGCGCGGCGTGTATGACGAGGGCTGGGAGAAGCATTTTGCGTACAATGCGACGAATCTACAGCAGTTTCCACTCCCTTCCGCTCGTACCACCGACTTGGCGCGACAGCTGGACTCCTTGTCGCGAGCCTGGACCAACCATTCCCCGCCAACGGTCCTGACTCTCTGGTCGCGAGCGGTTTTGGAGGAGCGACAAGCCGAGGCAGCGACTGGCGAATCTCTGCCGAAGCGATCGGTGATGACCGACGACACTGACCTAACGCTCTCCCTCCGAGATCGCTTGGAGCTCGCTCGTAAGGCATGGGAAGCACTCCGCGGGCGGATCATCGCCTTGCAGGAAGAGGTCGACTGGGAGTGCTATTGGCTGTATGGGTTGGTCAGTGATCAGTCGGCAGTGGTAAATGGCCAGTGGCAGGAAACAACGGACGACGGACAACCGGCAACGGACCCGCCACCCTTGGCGCTCGGCCAACGTGCCTTCGAGATCGTCATGGCGCGCAGGACGGCGGCGGGCGGATTAAAATCCGCGTGGTTCGAGCGACACGGCAGTTCGCCGATCACCGACTTGCCTGCAGACTGGCACGATGACTACAAGCGTTTGGTCGAGCGGAGGATCGAGTTGATCGAAACCGACCGAAACATCGGGCTGATTGAGCAACCCGATTACAAGCGTCGCTGGAACTCCGAACCGTGGGTGTCGCAGCTGGAGCGGGCGTTACGCGAATCGCTCCTTGGCCGCCTGGAAAGTTACTTCGACTTCGACGGCCGGATGAACGACGACGGCAAGTCCACTGCGAAGCTCGACATCGCGTTGACTACGGTTTCACGCCTGACGGACGTCGCCCGGCAGGACGTGGAGTTCATGCGGGTCGCTGAGGTATATCGAGGCGACCCCGCGTTCAACGTCGAGGGACTGGTGGCGGATCTGGTCGAAGCGGAGAGCATCCCAGTCTTGCCGGTGCTACGCTACAAGCCATCCGGCATCCGCAAGCGACAGGAATGGGAGAAGACTTGGGAGCTACAGCGTCGGGAAGATGCGGTCGACGGTCGCACCAAGCTGCCGCAGGACGATCCACAGTACCTGACCGAAGACCAGGCCCGCGACGCCAAGCTCCGCGAGGTCGGCGATATCCCCGTCCCGCCAAAGTACGCGAGCGCCGACTTTGTCTCCACGGGTGGGGCAAGGTACTGGGCTTTGCGCGGCAAGCTGGACGTGCCCAAGGAACGCTGGATCAGTTTCCCGCATTGCGAGGGCCCAGACGGGACGCTGGTCATCGCCTGGGCCGGGTATGACCACCTGCAACTGGCCCGTTCGATCAGTGCTTACTACGTCGACATCCAGGAACGCCTCGGCGGACGAGACGATCCGCGTCTGGTCCCCCTGTTGGCCTGCGTCGTTGAACTGCTGCCGTGGCTCAGGCAGTGGCATCACGATATTGACCCCGACTACAACCAGCGGATGGACGAAGTCTTTGAGGGTTTCATCGCCGAAGAAGCCAAGGCCCTCGGCATGACCGTGGACCAGGTCAAAGCCTGGCAGCCGCCGCAACGAGCCGGTGGCCGCGGGAAACGGAGGGCCGAAACATGACCCATGGCCAAGAAGTTGTGACCGAGGCGAATCCCAGCGTAATCGTCTTGGCCGGGCCGAATGGAGCCGGTAAGTCGACCGCTGCGCCCCGTTTGTTGAAGGACCTGCTGGAAGTGACCGAGTTTGTGAATGCGGACGTGATCGCACAGGGATTGGCAGCGTTCGATCCCGATAGTGTTGCCTTCGAGGCAGGGACAATCATGCACGCCCGCCTGCGAAGCCTGGCCGCCCAGCATCGCAATTTTGCTTTCGAGACGACGCTGGCAAGTCGCTCGTTGGCTCCCTGGCTCCGCGAATTGCTTGCGGCGCATTACTCTTTTCACCTGATCTTCCTGTGGTTGCCTTCGGCTGACTTCGCCGTCGCACGCGTCGCTGACCGCGTGCGATTGGGTGGCCACAATGTGCCGGAAAACACCATCCGCCGCCGCTATCAGCGCGGGCTGCGGAACTTCTTTCAGTTGTACCAGCCTCTCGCCACAACTTGGCGCATATACGATAACTCTCACGAACCCGGAATTCAGTTGATCGCGGCTGGTGAAGGAACGAAGGCGAATCGCATTGGCAATGTAGAAACGTGGAACCACGTGAACCGGGAGTACGGTCATGAGCACTAATCCGAAGCAGAACATTGGCGATTTCTTTCGGGAAGGGACGCTGATCGATCGAGCGATGGAAGCGGCAGAACGCGATGCGATTGTGCGGCACAAGCAGTCCGGCCAGCCGATCCCCGTGTGGCGCGACGGAAAGACGACGCTGGTCTCGGCCGGTGAGTGGCTGCGCGGGCGGTCCGGCAAAGAGGTACTCCTGAGTCAGGCCGGGGCGTTCGAGGACGACGGTGAGGATCTGGAGGAACTGCGAGCGTCGATTCATCGCGACCGTGGGCGGCCGGAAGTCGAGGAGGGTGAATAGCGATGCACCTGTTCGATTCCGACAGCCGACTACCTCGTCGACCACGAGGGGCACCTGCTCGAAGTCACGCATGGCGCGTTGCCAACCAACGCCGATTGGAGCTGATCCGGAAACGAAGCGACGGCGGCCTGGCAGAGGCCGAAGAAGAAGAACTGCGCGGCCTCCAAGAACTGGCGGATCGGCAAGTCGAAGAACTCGACTCGCGAATGCTAGAGCACTTGGCCAAGATGGAAGCCACCGTACGGCAGGTAATTGACCACGAACCACGGTCGAATGACCAATGACCAATGACAAGTGACCAATGACCCTCATTAAAGAGTTAATCGACATCCCGGAACGGGTTCAGAAGGGCGACTTCGTCCTCCGGCTCGTCGAGGACATCAAGCGTCCTGAGGTGGTGCTGGACAACTATGTCGTGACGGAGGAGTTGGCCAAGCACTTCGACGAAGCCCTGATCCTGATTCGATCGGCTTTGCAGAACCGCAGCAGCCAGGCGACGTACCTGCACGGGAGCTTCGGCAGCGGCAAAAGCCATTTCATGGCGGTGCTGCACCTGATCCTGCAAGGACACCCGGCCGCCCGCGCCATTCCGGAACTGGCTTGGGTCATCCAGAAACACAACAGTTGGCTCAGCGGCAAGAAGTTTCTGCTGGTTCCGTACCACATGATCGGTGCCCACGACATGGAGTCGGGCATCCTGGGCGGCTACGTGGACTTCATTCGGCGGGCGCATCCCGATGCCCCGACGCCCCCGGTGTACGTTTCGGCCGCGATCATCAATCAGGCCGAGGCCGAACGCGCCAACTACGGGGATGAACTGTTTTTCAAGCGGCTGAACGCCGGGCAGGGCAGCGGCGCTGGTTGGGGCGAACTGGACTCGACCTGGGACACGGCGTCTTTCGAGGAAGCGGCTGCCGCACCCCCGGATTCGGAACCGCATCTACGGCTGGTGAGCACGCTGCTGAAGACCGTGGCCTCGTCGCACGCAGAAGTCGTCAGTCATCGCGGCGGCAACTTCGTCCGCTTTGACAAGGGCCTGTCGCTGATCAGCCAGCACGCCAAGAGCCTGGGATACCACTCCCTGATCCTGTTCCTGGACGAATTGATCCTGTGGCTCGCGACGAAGTCCGCCGACCTGGGCTTTGTCAAAACCGAAGCGGCCAAGCTCACCAACCTGAAGGAAGCCCAGTCGGCCGAACGGCCGATCCCGATCGTCGCCTTTGTGGCCCGGCAGCGCGACCTGCGGGAGCTGATCGGCGACCACGTACCCGGCGCCGAAAAACTCAGCTTCAGCGACTCGCTGGACTGGCAGCAGGGCCGGTTCGACACGATCACGCTGGAAGACCGGAATTTGCCGGCCATCGCAGAGAAACGGGTGCTGAAATGCCGCAGTGCGGCGGCCAAGGACGAGATGGACGCGGCGTTCGAGCGGACGGCCCGCATGAAGGACAACGTGTTGAGCATCCTGCTGACCCAGGACGGGGACCGCAAGATGTTCCGCAAGGTCTATCCGTTCAGCCCGGCGCTGGTCCAGACCCTGATCGCCGTTTCCAGCGTTCTGCAGCGCGAACGGACGGCGTTGAAGGTGATGCTGCAGTTGCTGGTCGACCACCGAGATACGCTGGAATTGGGCGAGATCATCCCGGTGGGTGATCTGTTCGACGTGGTGGCCCACGGCGACGAGGCGTTCAGCCCGGAGATGGCCATCCACTTCGACAACGCCAAGCGGCTGTACCATCAAAAACTGCTGCCCGTGTTGGAGAAGCAGCACAGCGTCCGCCGCGAGGATGTCGAGCGGCTGCCCTACGACGATCCCAAACGCACCGCGTTCCGCAACGACGATCGGCTGGTGAAGACGCTGTTGCTGTCGGCGCTGGTCCCGGAGGTGGAATCCCTGCGGGGCCTGAACGCCGAGAAGCTGGCGGCGCTGAACCACGGCACCATCCGATCACCGATACCGGGCAAGGAAGCCGCCGAAGTGCTGCGCCGCTGCCGTCTGTGGGTTTCCAACGGAGCGGGCGAGATCCGCATCGGCGAAGAGATGAACCCGACGATTTCGGTGCAGTTGTCCGGCGTCGACACCCAGAGCATCATCGAGCAGGCTCGCCGTGAGGATAATCAGGGCAACCGGATACGCCGAGTACGGCAAATGTTGTTCGAGCTGATCGGCATCCAGGGCGAAGGGGAGTTCGAGCAGTACCACGAGTTCTGGTGGCGGAACACGAAGCGTGCCTGCAAGGTGCTGTTCAAGAACGTCCGCGAGCTGCCGGATTCGTCGCTGGAGAATGACGAAGCCGATTGGAAGCTGATCATCGACTTCCCGTTCGACGAAGCGGGACATGGCCCACGCGACGATCTGAGCGTGACGAAGCGGTTCATGACGACTCATCCGGAAGGCACCAAGACCCTGTGCTGGGTGCCGTCGTTCTTCAGTCCCGAGGCCCAGAAGGATCTGGGCATGCTGGTCATCCTGGAGCACGTCCTGACGGGCGAGCGGTTTGGACAGTTCTCCAATCACCTGTCGCCTCAGGATCGCCAAGCCGCGAAGTCGGTGCTGGATAGCCAACGAAATCAACTGCGTCAGCGAGTGCAGAGCCATCTGGATGCTGCCTACGGGCTGGATGCCCTGACGCAGGGTTCGCTCGACACGACGCACGACCTGGACCTGAACGAGCATTACGTCTCGCTGTGCCCGGGATTTGTGCCTCAGCCCCCCGTCGCCGCCAACCTGGACGGCGCGATGCTGCATCTGCTGAGCCAGGCACTGGAACACGAGTTCCCCGCCGCACCGCACTTCGAGGCCGAGATCAAGTCCGGCTCGCTGAAGAAGGTCTACGAGCTGGTCTTCCCAGCGACCCAGGTGGCTGACTGTCGGCTGTCGATTGAGAAGACGATGCGGCCGATCGTCCGGCAGATCGCGGGGCCGCTGCTGCTGGGTGAAATGGGAATCGACGCCACGCATTTTGTGCTGGGACAGCACTGGAAGATGCACTTCGGCCGGAAGGCGTCGGAGACCGGCAGCGCGATGTCGGTGGGGCAACTGCGTCGATGGATGGACGATCCCAAGCCGATGGGCTTGCCGAAGGATGCCCAGAACCTGGTGATCCTCATGTTCGCCGCCCAGACCAGCCAGACACTCAACCTGCACAACGCTCCCTATGAAGCGACGTTGGCCAACGTGCCGGATGCGTGCGAGCTGCGGAAGGACAAGCTGCCGGACGCGGCGGATTGGGAGCTGGCGCTGACGCGTGCCGGCAGCATTTTTGGCGTGGCTGGCCTGCGTCTGCTGAGCGCCGGCAACGTCAACACGCTGTCCGCTGACTGCAAGAAGAAGGCCGGCGAGGCCCGGAAGGCGTGCCTGTCGTATTGCCGAGGCCTGAAACAGCGCATGTCCGAACTGGGCATGACGCCGGACACGACCGATCGTATGAAAACCGCTGCCGCCACGCAGGGGGTCGTCGATCAGTTGAGTGCCGCGGAACAGGCGGCCGTCGTCAGGCTGCTGGCCAAAGCGACGGTGGCGACCGGCGAAACGGCGATGGGGGAGTGTGTCAGCAAAGCGGCCGAACTCGAAGGCAACCTCGACACAGCCGGCTGGCAGACCTTTGAGCTGATCAAGAAGCTGCCGAACGAGCACCAGGCGACCGCTCAGGCGATCCTGAAGGACCTGAAAGAAGCGTTGGCCAAGGACGAACACGTCATCGAACTGGCTCCCGCCCTGAAGTCCGCCCAGGCGCAGGCCATGCGGTTGCTGGAGAAGTTGGTTGAGAAGAAGCCCGAGATCATCCCGCCGAAAGTCACGCCCCCGGAGATCGAACCGCCCGTTACGAAGGAGAAAAACGTCGTCGAGCGGGATTCCAAGCAGGATCTCAGCGTGTCGGCTGCGAAGGAAATACTCGCCCGACTGGATGGCAAGCGCAAGTCCGGTCAGTCCGTGCGGGTCAACATGAGCTGGGTAATCGAGGAGTAGTCATTTGTCACTGGTCATTTGTCATTTGTTGTCAGGGGCGAGTGATGGCATCGAAGGGGTTTGAAGATCTGCGGGTGTATCAGCTGGCAGAGGAGTTGTCGGATGCGGTCTGGGATTTGGCAATTGGCTGGGAGCCGTTTGCGAAGGACACCGTTGGGAAACAGGCGGTGGAGGCGGCGGATAGTGTGGGAGCAAACATTGCGGAGGGTTCGGGACGTGGGACTTACCAAGACAATCGACGGTTTGTTCGGATCGCTCGCGGCTCGCTTTACGAGACACGGCACTGGCTGCGCCGCGCCTTCAAACGCAGGCTTCTCACGGCTGAGCAGGTCGGCAAAATCAAGCCCTTGTTGGACGAACTGGGCCCCAAGCTGAACGCCTACCTGAAATCCATCGGCCCGAAGGACCAGTGACAAGTGACCAATGACAAGTGACCAATGACAAGTGACCAATGACAAGTGACCAATGACAAGTGACCAATGACCATCCCCACATTCAGTCAGATCAAGGCTCAGGTCGCCGCGATCCGCCAGAAATTGCCGCAGGCGAAGGTGATCGGCATCCACTCGCCGGGCCGCTGGACGGGCGAGCCGCGCAAGCAGGACGGCGAGCAGGATTACGTGATCCACCAGTGTGATTCGCCGCTGTCTTTTCGCCTGGTGCTTCGGCAACCGGCTGCGGACAACGTCACGAAGGTCTTGGTTACGAATCTGAACGAACAGGACCTGAGCGACGACATCCTGCTGCGGCTGGCCAAGCGGCGGTTGTTCCAGATCGACCCTTGGCAGATTGTCCGGTCGCTGTTCGATGCCCACGCGGTTGATCCACGCCTGACGCGACACGCCTGGATGGCCGAGGCGCTGCTGGAACTGATCCCCAGCGAGGGATACCCTTCCGCACGCGGCGGCTTCCTGGACACGGAAACCGTCTGGCCGTTGCTGCTCCGGCAGTCGATCGACTTGCAGGCCGAGACACCGGACCTGACCACGCTGCTGAAGTGGTCCCTGGACGCGGAGGCCATGGCCCGGTTTCGTCAGTCGCAGGACGACTTCCGCAGGGAAGCCGTGCAGTGGCTGGCGGAGAAGGCCGGACCTGTCGCCGAGACCATCATGCACTGTGTCGCGAGTCTGGATCGACCGGACGCCGTGCCGATCGGTCTGGCTACCAGCGTGATCTACCATCCTTCGGCGATCGGCCGGCTGGAGAAGGCCACCGGCAAGCTGGAGGAACGCTATCTGGGAGGCCACGGACCAGAACCCGAACACATGCAGCGGTGGAGCGCGGCGGCGACGGAGGTCATGCGGGCGTTGCGACACACCGAATCGAAGACCTACCGGCAGATCATCCAACGGGCCGACGAGATCCTGGGCGAAGTTCAGGCCGAAGGGTTCGCATACTTGAGCGATACGTCGCCGCTGGGCTTCGACCAGAGGTTGGCCCGCGTCGGAAAGCGGTTGCTGGAGGTCGTGGAACGGGGCTCCTGGGATGTCGTGAGCGAACTGGTGGATGCCCACCAGGCGGTTCGCCGTCACGACCAATCCGCCCGCGAGGTGCGACGCCTGGAACGGGTCGATATGGCGCTGCGGCTTGTACGCTGGCTGAAGGTGTCATTGGTCACTGGTCATTCGTCACTGGTTACTGGAGGAGGAACAAGTGACAAGGGACAAATGACAAATGACCAGGGACCAATGACCAATCCGCAGTCGTTCGCGGAGGCGGCCAATGATTACCTTCGCGTAGGCGGGTTCATCGACTGGGCTCGGCTCAGCCTGCGCAGCGGTGATCCCGTTCGCGAACTGTCCGAAGCCTACGCGCGGCTGTTCGACCGGGCGACCGAATTTCGACAGCAGCAGTCCCGGACATTCGCCAAATTGCTGGCCGACTGGACGGCGGCCGGTTCCCACGGCGACGAGGTGATCTCCGTCGAACGGGTTCTGGAAGAGGTGGTCGCGCCGCTGGCTGAAAAGGGCCTGGTGCTGGTCATCGTCATCGACGGGATGAGTGTCGCTGTCTGCCGTGAACTGCTGTCGGATATCACGCGGCACGAATGGGTTGCCATCTCGGAGCCGGGCAGGAACTTCAACCGGCCGGGACTGGCAACGATTCCCTCCAAGACCGAGTTCTCCCGGACAAGCCTGCTTTGCGGTACGCTTCGACAAGGCGGGCAAGAGCAGGAAAAGGCAGGGTTTGCCGAGCATCCGACGCTGGTGGCTCGGTCCCGCAGCGGCTCGCCTCCGGTGCTGTTCCACAAGACCAGCCTGTCCGAAACCGAGGATACGGTCCTGGCGGCGGAAGTGCGGAAGGAAATCGCCTCGACCCACCGCCGAGTTGTGGGAGTCGTCGTCAACGCCGTGGACGATCATCTGCTCAAAGGCGAACAGATCGACATCCGCTGGACCCGGGACGAAATCAAGGTCCTTCCCGCACTACTGCACGAGGCCCGGATCGCGCGCCGCCTGGTGGTCCTGGTCAGCGACCACGGACACGTCCTGGACTGTCAGGCCGAGGGCCGGCCGCAACCGGTGGAACAGTCCGGCGAACGGTGGCGTACGGCAGGCGGCGATCCCGCAGAAGATGAGTTGCAGATCGAAGGATCGCGCGTTCTGACACAAGGGCATCGGCTGATCGCTCCCTGGAGCGAGCGCCTCCGCTACGGCATTAAGAAGAACGGCTATCACGGGGGGCTGACTCCGCAGGAGATGGTCATCCCAATCACAGTACTGTCCAGCACGGACGATTTTCCGAAGGGCTGGAGCGAGCAACCGATCGATACGCCGGCCTGGTGGGACGAGCCATCGCCAGAGCCTGTTGCCGGGGCACAGCCGGCTCCGAAGCTGAAGCCGTTCAAGCCACAACCGAGCGGCACGCTGTTTGATATGGAAACAGAGGACAAGACGCCTGTTGTGCCCGACGTGGCGGCGCCGACGTGGGTATCCCACCTGCTTTCCTGCCCCGTGTTCGAGGATCAGAAGCGGCTGGGCGGGCGGGGTGTGCCTTCCGACGAGGTGTTCACGAAACTGCTCAGCGCCCTGGACCAGCGGGGCGGAAAGATGACCAGCGTGGCCCTGGCAAGGGCTTTGGAATTCCCGGCCGTCCGTTTTCCCGGCCTGCTCGCCAAGGCGGAACGCATCCTGAACGTCGACGGTTACGACGTTCTGCGCCGGGACGACGCTTCAGACACGATCGAATTGAACCGTGATCTGCTGCTGAAGCAGTTTGACTTGGCGGAGTGATCCATGACCATCAGTCCCCAACGCAGACAGGAAATCATCGACGCCCTGCGCCGTGGCACGGTGCCGCGCAACAGTCTCGATACTTTCGCGGTTGGCCTCGATCGGTTCGATGCGGCCTTGGACGAGGAGCTGCGGAAGGTGGCTTCCGGAGGCAGCGTCTTCAAGGCGGTGCGGGGGGAATATGGCTGCGGCAAGACGTTCTTCGCCCGCTGGCTTGCTGATCGTGCCCGAAAGCTGGGGTTTGCGTCCGCCGAGGTGCAGGTTTCCGAAACGGAGACGCCGCTGCATCGTCTGGAAACGGTATATCGTCGCCTGATGGAGCGACTGGCGACCGCGGATACATCGCAGGGTGCCTGGCGGAATATCGTGGACGGGTGGTTCTACGCCTTGGAGGAGGATGTTCTGGCTGAGGGAAGCGTCAGCGCGAGCGACCCGCAGGCTCTGGTCGAGCGAACGAACCAGCTGCTCGAACAACGATTGGCCAAGGTCACCGACACTGCCCCCACGTTCAGCGCGGCCTTGCGTGGCTACCGTCAGGCGCAAGCTGCCGGGGATCGCCCGACCGGCGAAGGAATCCTGGCATGGCTGGCGGGCCAGCCGAACGTAGGAGCCGCCGCCAAGCGATACTGCGGCGTCAAAGGGGACATCGACCACTTCGGTGCGTTGAGCTTTCTTCAGGGCGTGCTGATCGTGTTGCGCGATTCCGGCCACCCTGGTCTGCTCCTGGTGCTGGACGAAGTCGAAACCATTCAGCGTGTCCGTAGCGACGCCCGGGACAAAAGCCTTAATGCCCTGCGCCAACTGATCGACGAAGTCGATGCGGGCAGGTTTCCGGGCTTGTACCTGCTGATCACGGGAACGCCGGCCTTCTATGAAGGGCCACAGGGCATCAAACGCCTGGAACCGCTGGCTCAGCGGCTGCATGTGGATTTCCAGACGGAGGCCCGGTTCGACAATCCCCGTGCCCCGCAAATCCGCCTGCCGGCGTTCGACCTGGAACGTCTCTGGCTCGTTGGCTGCAAGATCCGCGACATCTACCAGCAACACGCCCAAGCCGCGGATCGTGTCGTGGCGTTGTGCGACGATGGTTACGTCCGGGAGTTGGCCCAGGCAGTCGCCGGCAAGCTCGGCGGAAAGGTCGGCGTTGCCCCCCGGATCTTCCTGAAGAAACTGGTCGCCGACATCCTTGACCGTGTCGATCAGTTCCCTGATTTCAACCCGCGTGAGCACTACCAACTGACCATGAACGACACCGAGCTGACCAACGTCGAGCGCCAGGCGATGGGGGCGACGCAAGTGGATGAGATTGAGCTGGAACTGTGAGCAACTTTGACCGCCTACACCCTGCACTACAGCACCACATCGTGAACAGCCTGGGCTGGCGCGAGCTGCGTCCGTTCCAGGAGGCGGTCATCCCTCGGATTCTCGACGGCAAGCACTTGATCGTGCTGGCGCCAACCGCGGGCGGCAAGACCGAGGCGGCGTTCTTCCCGGTCATGTCGCGGGTGCTGTCCGAGGGCTGGACGGGGCTCAGCGTGCTGTACATTTGCCCGATCAAGGCGCTGCTGAACAATCTCGATCTTCGGCTGCAACGGTACTGCACCTTGCTCGGACGGCGGTCGGCGCTCTGGCACGGTGACATCAAGTCGTCCGCCCGGAAGCAGATTCTCCGCGAGGCCCCAGACTGCCTTCTGACGACCCCCGAGTCGCTGGAAGTGATGCTCGTCTCGCCCAACGTCGACGCTCGCAGCCTGTTCGCCAACCTGCGTGTGGTGATCGTCGACGAGATCCACGCCTTCGCTGGGGATGATCGGGGATGGCATCTTCTGTCCGTGCTGGAGCGTATCTCCCGGCTGGCCGGGCGCGAGTTGCAGCGGATTGGACTCTCCGCCACGGTTGGCAACCCCGAAACCCTCGTGGACTGGCTTGCGGGATCATGTGCCGGTCCCCGGGACGTGTTGCTTCCGCAAGAAGCCGGCAGTGGCAAAGCGGACGTCCAGCTTGATTTCGTGGGCTCCCTGGAGAACGCCGCCACCGTGATCTCCAGGTTGCATCGAGGCGAGAAACGTTTGGTGTTCGTCGACAGCCGTGCCAGAGCCGAGGAACTTGGTGCCGAGCTGCGGCAGCTTCAGGTCACGACGTTCGTTACCCACAGTTCGCTGAGCCAGGAACAGCGTCACCAGGCAGAGGAAGCGTTTGCCTCGCGGGACGACTGCGTGATCGTCGCGACCAGCGTGTTGGAACTCGGCATCGACGTCGGCGATCTCGATCGCGTGATCCAGATCGATTCGCCGCCAACCGTATCCAGCTTTCTCCAGCGGATGGGACGAACCGGGCGACGGGCGGGGGCGCTGCGCAACTGCCTGTTTCTGGCTACGAAGGACGAGACGTTGGTGCAGGCGGCGGGCCTGATCGACCTCTGGGCTGAGAACTACGTCGAACCGATCCAGCCCCCGCCGCTCCCCTTACATGTGCTCTCCCAGCAGTTGATGGCCCTGACGTTGCAGGAAAGCGGGATTGGCCGCACGGACTGGCTGGAATGGGTCCACGGCGTCCCTGGCTTTGCCAACATCCCGCCAGATCAAGTGCCGCGGCTCGTCGCCTGGATGCTGGAGCGGGAAATACTGTGGGACGAGGCCGGGATACTGGCGATGGGCCGCGAGGGCGAGGAAACCTACGGCCGGAGGAACTTCCTGGAGTTGTTCTCCGTATTCATGTCGCCGCCGCTCTTCTCGATCCTGCATGGCCGGCAGGAACTGGGGTACGTCGACGAGATGACCTTCCTCGGCAAGCACGAAGGCCCGCGGGCATTGCTGCTGGGCGGGCGATCCTGGAAGGTGAATCACATTGATTGGCAGCGCCGCATCGCCTACGTCGAGGCGACGGATGTCACGGGCCGGTCCCGCTGGAAAGGTGAAGGCCGAGGGCTGGGCTTCCGGCTATCACAGGCCATCAAGCGGATCTTGGCCACGAATGAACCTTCCGGGCATTGGTCCCGGCGAGCCACGGAGCGGATGGGGCAGATTCGCCAAGAGTTCCCCTGGCTGGAGCCGGGCTCGACCGTGGCGTTGTTGTCCGGCGATGGCAAAGTCGAGTGGTGGACGTTCGGCGGGAACCGAGCGAACGCCACGCTGGCGCGGCAGTTGGCCCAGCAGACCGGCAGCCAGGTGACCCACGACAGCTTCACACTGACGTTCGAGTCCGAGGTGAAACTACAAGATGTCGAGCGGGCGATCGGGGCGATCCGCCAACACGATGTTGCCAACATGCGTCCCGCCGTCGACGAGGCCGCCATCGACGGCCTGAAGTTCTCAGAGTGCCTGCCCATCGAACTGGCCACCGAAATGCTGGAACGGCGACTCCAAGACCCTGACGCCACCCGCCGAATCCTGGAGGAACACGTGAGGTTCCTTGTACAACCAGGCGCGCATTGAGAAGCCAGTGAAGGTGGTAGGTAAGGCACAATGATCCAAATTGATAAACACAAGTTTCGGCAGGCCCACCGGGCATTTCTGCGGCAGATGGAGTCGAAGGGTGGGGTGCCATTCACGAGTTTCGGGCATATATTCCTCGTCAAGAACGAGATTTCGTACAAGCACGAGGCTTTGCGGCGAGCCAGCGAGGTCATTTGCTTCGCCAAGTGGAAAGCGTGGCAGAAGCAGCCGGGCAGGATCGTGGCGGCCCTCAAGGAAGCCTGCAAGCCCTCGGTGTCGAACAATTTGCTGGAGCACCGGTATGGCGAGCAAAAGGGCAGCTACAAGGCCCTGTATCGGCTGGAGGACGACGCCGAAGTACGCGGTTTCGAGCAGGAGGTCGTAGCCCTGTACGAGGCGATTCGTGCTCCCGACCATGTGCTTGGCCCGCAGTTCGATGCTTTCGCCGAACACTTGCGGAAGTGCCACCTGGGCTGCAACTGGGACTTTGTGGCATACCTGTTGTTCCTGATGCGGCCCGAGCGGTTTTTCCCGATCAGATCGTCCCGTTTCGGCCGGGTGCTTACGTTCTACGGGGTCACCGGTGAATTTGAGGGCAAGGTGACGTGGGACCGCTACAAGCTGCTGCTGGACGTGGCCGAGGCACTCAAGGAGGAGTTGGCCGTTTACGGGACGCCCGATGCGATCCAGCTTCAGTCCTACATGTGGGTCGTCAGTTACCTTATCCCGAAATTGGGACCCGAGGAGGATTCCGAGGAAATCGACTTCGTCGTCGAGTTGCGTGAACGCCAGCAGCGTCAGGCCGAACACGTCCGCATCGGGATGCTGGGCGAGCAGTACGTCTACCAGGCCGAGCGAACTGCGTTGCAGGTGGCCGGGAAGGACGAACTGGCGCAGCAAGTCCGCCTCGTCTCGGCCGAGAACGACGGGGCAGGTTACGACGTACTTTCGTTCGCCCTGGATGGGTGGGAAAGACACATCGAGGTCAAGGCTACATCGCAGTCGCCAAGCGATTTCGACCAGTTCTGGCTCACCGAGAACGAGGTCCAACAGGCGCTGACAGATCCCAACTGGACGCTATGTCGTGTGTGGCGGGTGGACTCCGATCCTTTCCATGACGACTTGGGCAATATCGTCACGTCGCCGAAGGCCGGCTGGGAACGACAACCTGCGTCGTGGGTGGTCCGAAAGAAGCTGGGGACGTCACCGGACTCCTGGGGCGGATCGCCCACGACCAAGACATTCTCTGGTAAGAAGATCGCGGAGTTGCGGCGAAGGGCAATCGATGCTGCCCAGTTCCCCGAAGACAGCCCCGCGGGTTGGTCGATCAGCACGGCTGATCCGATGGCGGTGTTGGCCGCCTTCGAGCCCCTCCGCATCAAGCCCGGCTTCATTCTGCGGGCCTACCAGTTCCGGGAAGGCGGAAACGGCAATGCGTTCGTCTGGGCGCTGCCCGCCGACGCCGAGTTTCCGGAGCCCGCCGACTGTCCGAGGTTGGAAGACGAGTTCCTGTCGCCGCCCAAGCCGCCTGCTGCGTTGGACGACCTGATGGACGTCATCGAGGGCGACGGTACTCCGTGGTCATTCCTGTGCGCATCCCTGTTCTGCCGCGAGATTCACGAATTCGGGGCGGCTTGGCACGGCTGCGACTGGAGCACCCACACGATTCTCGACTGCAACCCGCTCAGCACCCGCCGAGCTCGCCGCGAAACCGGACTCGGCATACCGTCAGGAGAACCAGAGCAGTGGACATGGGCCGAACCTGAGCCGGCTGACTGGAAACCCCACGTCGTTGAAGATGCGGACGGGGTCAGCGTCGTCTTCTTCACGTTCAGCGGCCTCGGAACGGAAACGATCTTCCGCCAGACCGATAGGTTCGCGCGGGGGACTTGCCGATTCACGACCGATCGGAAGGAGATCGCCACCGGGCCAGGAGGATTCGTGTTCTGAGCAATGCTGACCCGCGGAGACACCGACTGAGATGACACGATTCACAAAGAAACAGGGGCGATACCTCGCCTACATTCATCTCTACCGTAAGCTACACCGACAGGGGCCTGCGGAGAGCGACATCGCCCGCGATTTCCGGGTTTCTCCGCCGACCGTCCACCAGATGATCGTCAAACTGGAGGAACTGGGCCTGATCACGCGAGAACCCGGTGTACCGAGATCGGTGCGAGTTACCCTCCCCGCCAGCGAAATCCCCGACTTGGAAGACGAGGAGGACTGATCCGCCATGACCGACCGCCAGCAGATCTCCGCCGACTGGGGTGCCCGCGGCTTCACCTGTGACCTGTGGATCGATCCACCGGGCCAGCGCTGGGAAGACTTCACGCATGCCACCGACGAACTGGTGA
>Ga0366817_10122_pt1 | contig 33580 bp, 20 predicted proteins | sample TotcelFGM3001N13_FD_207092 | JGI IMG/M metagenome (GOLD analysis project Ga0366817, IMG submission 207092) | Enriched cells from coal bed in the Powder River Basin, Montana, United States - Total cells FGM rep3 HSBNCT.FGM.300.1.N13 ...
AGGCTGATTTGATATTCCAGGTTTTCCCGGACGTCCGGCGCAGCGGCAATCGTGGCCGGGGCGGCGGCGAGCGCACCCGGCGCCTGGCCCAGGAGGAACAATATAATGATGAGCCAAACCCTTCCGACACGCATCAATTATCCTCGCAATCTTGATTTTTCGGAGGCGGCGGCCCCTATATTTTATTATAGGGACGATTCATGAAGCTTGTGGGAGAAGAAGTCAGAAAAACGCGGATCAGGCGTAAAATTGAGCAGTCAGAGGAAAGATAGGACAGGGTAAAAATAAAAAGCAAAGCAGGCAACCTCGTTTTCATGGCCCGCTGCAATCCGCCGGTAGAATTAGTCGGCAATATTTCTCTATGCGCCAGTAAGAATGGCGATTATCCAGGAGCAAATGGCTCCAAATTGTTGGCGGGCTATCTCCAGAGTCAAGCGGGTATAGGTATAATTGGCTATCGCCCTGAAATTTTTTGGCTGATAAGATCGTGCGCCACCTGTCCGGTCTTAAACAGGAAGATGGGGCCGCCAACGACCAAAAACCAGTAGAAGGTATAAGTTCGCCACACCAACAGGGTAAAGGCGAGAGTCTCCCGGTCCAGGTAGGGGCTGAGAAATGCCGCATAACCGGCATCCACCGTGCCGCCGCCCCCTGGCATGAGCAAGATTTGGCTCCCCAAATTCAGCGCTCCCTGGACGAGAAACAGGTAAGACGAAGGCACCGCTTGGCCTACCAGGAGGATGATTAAAATCAATAACAGGTAGCGCGGCAGCCAATAGCCCAGAGTGACCAGAAAGAGGGCCACATACTGGGGCCATGACATTTTCTGTAAGAGACGCAAGCACCGAACAAACTGGACCGTAGCCCGGGCCAGGCGGTAACGGTACCGGGCCAACCGGGGCACCTTGCCCATCTGGCGGCCAATGCCGATGCAGATCCGGCGATAGTAGCGCCCAAGGGTCCAGAGGACCGCCGCGACTCCCACCAGCACGAGCATGACCACCGCCACCAGGTGCAGAACATCAGGTTTGGCCCCGACCTCGAACAACAGGATGAGAGCGGCCAGGGGCATCACCGTGACATAAAATACCAGATCGGTCACCACGATGAGGCCCTCCAGACCGACGGCCTCGGGAACCCCTACCCCCAGACGGTGGAACAGGAATATGTACGTAGCGGGCATGCCCACTCCCCCGGGAGTGGCAACCCCGGCAAATTCGGCGGAGGCCGTGGTCAAAACCCCCTCACGCCAACTCATCCGGCGTCCGCCGACCCACATAAGCATGCGGATACGCCAGGAATTGAACCACCAGCTAATCAGCATCAGCAGCGTGAATAAGAGGGCCGCCCACCAGGAGAGGCGGTCCAGGAGTTTGAACTGTCCCAACCCTCCCAGCGCCAGGGGCAGGGCCAGGCTCAAACCGATACTGGTTGCCAGCAGCCAGAGCCAGGATTTCTTCACGCGCATGGGTTTAATCTCAGTTGCGGCGGCTTCCGGATGCCGTGGAGGAGTTGCGGCAGGTATTTCTCTTCATTGCACGTTGGTACCACCGCGGACTGCATCAGAAACCACACACCTTATCTTCAGTTGCGCTCATTAGAGATAAAAATAGGCGATATGGTGGGGAGTGGCGAAATGTCTGCGCCCAGGAGGGCGGGTAGATCATGCCCCTCTGGGTAAATTACCCCAGGTTATGCGGCCGCCTTGGCCCCATAGTCAAAAAATGGTTTTGGGGAGCCCTCTCACCGAGTTCAACTCCAGAAAGTTTTCTTTTTTTGAAACCAAATTGTTTTGTGAAAGGCATGATAGCACAAATTTCGTGGGGAAAGGTATCTTTCTAAAAGTTGCCCATACCAACCCCTTCCATGCTTAGCGTACAGCTTGCACTGTAAGCCTTTCCTCTAATCTTTCCATATGGTTTGTATATAAGAACCCTTACAAATAGAGCTTGGATTAAGGATTCTCCCGAAAAATCGGAAATTTTCCGGAGAGATCATGATGACCCGGGAGGAGGAAGTCCCTTCCTATGTGTCTGGTTTCCGACTCAGACCAAGGCCATAGGTGCGGGGCCAGGTGGCGCTGATACCCTGTGCTCTTCCCTCTTCCTAAGTAGGCGCTAAAAAAGAGTGGCACGCTTTCTGCAGCGTGATCACGCTTTGACCCGGACTATATGCCTTCCTCTGGGTTATGAGGCCCGTGAGAACTTCTAAGTGGTTCTGAAAAGCCATTGTATTAAGGGTAACATTCTTGATTTTGTCTGACCCCCATATATAGACCAGGGGGGTAGGAGTTCCAGTCCCCCGGTTTCGGGTTTTATGGTCTTGGGTGCTGGGTGCCCTCGGCGCTGGGCAGCGAGCGGGACCATGGTCGAGGGGCGGTCCCCTTCCGGCTGGGGGTGTGTGCGTTGGCGAGGAAGGTGGCGAGTGCGAGCGACTGGTCAACCGAGGTCCGAGTGCGGCGGCGGGCGGCGGCCATAAAATAAGCAAGAAGAAGGTCAATGTCCTTCGCCGTACTCGGGTACGGTTGCCCCTGTCCTGAACCTACTCTATACCCTTGGGGGTGCGTCTGGGCCTGCTCCCGGGCACGGCTTCTGCTCCCCTGCTCCTGGACCTGGCTGGTAGGACCATGGTCACGGGGCGGCTTCCCCCGCGTCTGGATGACGGTGGCAGTGGCGCCGAGGCGAGGACGGTGTCATGGTCCGGGGTGATGGCAGGGCACCATGTGGTAGGCTGTCCAGAGGACCAGGAAAAAAGGCGTCGGTCGTTTTGCGACTGGTGTTCGGAGGTGAGTCCAATAGGTCCACCTTCACTAACCGCCGAGACTACCCCACCATCGGGGCCGGTATGATCAGGGATCGGGGCCAGGACCGGGCTGGCAAGAAGAGGTCTGGGGAGATAAGCGGCTGGGGCTGGCCAGGGAAGTTTAGCCGGTTTCGCAACTTTCGGAGGGGGTAATCTTCAAAACTGATTTTTTGGCCTTAAAAAGGAATCCATGCACACTATGTGCACACCCTAATAATATCTGGTTGACCTATTTCAGATAACTCCTTGAATTTACTGGCGCGCCTGGGAGGATTCGAACCTCCGACCGACGGATTAGAAGTCCGTTGCTCTGTCCCCTGAGCTACAGGCGCGGTATTTATAGTATAGCTTTTCTTGGCTTGAAGGGCACTGCGTAAGCACTTTTCTCGGTTGCGGCCGGGGACGGATTTCCCGGTTCCCCTCCCCCTTCCTGGCACGACTGCGTGAGCCTGGTGCCAGGGCTCACCCCTTCCGGCCGCGGCCCAGGCTCATGGGCGGTCCCCCGATGTCCCCAGCCCCTTATTTCACAGGAGATATGCCATCTTCTGCGGCGCCTGTCAATGCAATTGTCGGGGATTCCAGCCGCAAGGCAGTTGTTGCCGGTTCCGTCCTTTTCCTCCGCCTCACGACCACCATCCGGCCGGGGTGCGAGCCAGCCTGGGGGTTTTATAGGGAATGCCAAAAGTATTTTCCGATAGCGGAACCATTTTAATCCCCCTACCCCCCCTTGAAAAAATAGGGGAACTATAAGGAATTGCAGTTAAAGTCCCCTTTTGAAAAAGGGTGACTTAGGGCGATTTTAGAACCTCCAAGCGGAAAGAATTTATAGCAAACGCTCATCCGCACTTTTGGTCCTATCTCCCCTCTTATCCCGGGGCCGGAGTCACCATTCCCCCTCTGCCTGAAAACCTTTTTCTGGGATCGCACCAAAAATTACTTGACATAAGGCTGGAGCATGATGATGGTTAATTTATTCTATTCTGGAAAGAAAGCTCGCCCTGGACCACTTGCCGCGCCGTTCTTTGCACACCCGTCCTATGACGGCGACGGCAGCCAGGAAAGCCAACCCTGGGCCAAGGAGGCCAATCCTTTATTTATTTTCCCATCAGCCCTAAAAGGCAAGATATGGCGAGTCCTTCAAGCGTCAGCCCGGCTGCGTTCAAACACAGGTTTGTGGTGAGCCTGCCAGCCTCACGCAATTAGGCCACCACCCCAGGCCCGGCGATGCCGGGGTATGCAAGGGGACTGAACTCTAATCTGTCAAACGGTTCATTGCACGCCAGCCTTGCCACCTGCGAGGAGTGATTTATGGGACAGGACAGGAAAGCTTCCGGGGGAACTCACAAACTCCGGGAAAAAGCCGAAGCCCGTCTGCAAGCCGGGACAACGGGCCTTCATGAGTTTTCCCTGGAGGAAAAGAATGTCTTGATTCATGAATTGCAGGTGCATCAAATTGAATTGGAAATGCAAAACGAGGCATTACGCCAGAGCCAAACATCGTTAGAAGAGGCCAATAGAAAATACAGCGACTTTTATGACTTCGCCCCGGTGGGCTTCCTGACCCTGGATGAATCCGGCCTGATCCGGGAAGTCAACCTGACCGCAGCGAGTCAATTGGGAGTAACCAGACGCCACTTAGTCGATAAGCCCTTCCGGTTTTTCATCGAAGTAGAGGATAGGAACCGCTTCCACCTCTACCTCAGGCGAGTTTTTCAGGAACCGGGGCCCCATGCCTGTGAGATTAAACTGCAACGGCCGGACGGAGGGAGTTTTTTTGCCCGTCTGAACAGCGTCGCGGTTACCGACGTCAGCGGCGCCAGGGTATGCCGCACCTCCATCACCGACATCAGCGACCTGAAAGAGGCGGAACAGAAGCTGCACGCGAGTGAACGGCTGTTTGCGTCCTTCGTGGGAAACGTGCCGAGCGTGGCCGTCATCCGTGATCTCGAAGGGCGCTACCTTTTTGCCAACGCCGCCTGGGAGCAGGCCTTTCAGAAAAGCCGGGCGGAATGGCTGGGAAAAACCACTGAAGAACTCTGGTCACCCGAAGTTGCGGCCAAATTTCGGGGGCAGGACCGGTTAGTCATTGAGTCCGGGGAAGCGTTACAAACCCTGGGCTCCCTGCGCCACCCCGACGGCTTGCATCAATGGATTTCCCACCGGTTTCCCATCGTCGATCAGGACGGGCATACGGTGATGATCGGCGTTAATGCCATCGATGTCACCGAGCCCATGGCAATCAAGGCGCGGCTGGAGCATTTGCTGGCTTCCGGCCCAGCAGCTATTTATTACTTTGAAGCCGGGGGGGATTTTTGCCCCTACTTATATAAGCGATAACGTCAAAGAACTGGTGGGTTGGGAACCCCGGCAGTTTTTAGAAAATCCCCGGTTCTGGATCAAGCACGTACACCCCGAAGACCGACGCCGGGTTCTCACGCGCCTAAAACTCCCATGGCCTCATGACCACCAGACCTATGAATACCGCTTCCTGGCCCAGGACGGCGCCTACCGCTGGATGCACGATGAGGTCAAGTTGGTACAGGACCAATACGGCAACCCGGTGGAAATCGCCGGGGCCTGGATGGAAATCACGGCGCGCCGCCAGATGGAAGAGATGCTGCGGATATCTCTGCGCTTCCTGGAAATTGTGCATAATGTTACGGATATCAACTCTCTGTTAACCGCCTATGTGTCCGAGATCAAGGACTACACCGGTTGCGAGGCGGTAGGCATCCGGGTGCTCGAGGCCGATGGTAGGATTCCTTATCAAGCCTACCAAGGCTTCCGTGAGCAATTCTATGAATCGGAAAGCCCCTTATCCATCCGAACCGATCACTGCATGTGTACTAACGTCATCAAAGGTGACTGTAACCACGAGTTGCCCTTTTATACTGCCGGCGGCTCTTTTTGGATGAACCACACCACCCGGTTTTTGGCCACGGTTTCGGAAGAGGATAAGGGACGCACCCGAAACATTTGCAACCAGGAAGGTTATGAGTCCGTGGCCCTGATTCCCATTCGCTGGGGAGACCAAATCCTGGGCCTGATTCATATCGCTGATCGGCGGAAGAACATGGTGCCCCTGGAGTTGGTGGAGACGCTGGAGAAGGCGGCGCTGCAATTAGGGACGGCCTTCGAGCGGGTGAAAGCCGAGGAAGCGCTGCGGGAAAGTGAGGCGAAATACCGGCTGCTGGTCAAACAAATCCCGGCCGTGGTCTTTAAAGGATATCGCGATTGGAGCGTCGATTTCTTCGACCGGAAAATTGAACATCTCACCGGGTATTCCAAGGCAGAGTTTGACTCCCGGCAAATCACCTGGCGCGACCTGATCTTCCCGGAAGACCGGGATATGGCCGGCGGGTTATTTAAACAAGCTCTCAAGACCGACAAATCCTACGTCCGGGAATATCGCATCCGGAAAAAAAACGGCGGGATCGCCTGGATTCAAGTCCGGTGGCAAATATTCTTGGATGCCGCCGGTCAGGTTGATTATGTCAGCGGGGTATTGTTTGATATCACAGCGCGCAAGGAAGCCGAGGAAACGCTGTATGAAACGCGCAACTATTTGGAAAACTTGTTAGAATACGCCAACGCGCCTATCATCGTTTGGGATGCAGAGTCCAGGATCACGCGGTTCAATCGTGCCTTCGAAAACCTTACGGGTTTTACCGCCCACGAGGTTATCGGCCAGAAATTGAACCTGCTCTTTCCGGAAGCCAGCCGAGAAGAATCACTGAGCAAGATTGCCTCCACTTCAAGCGGCGAGCGCTGGGAGTCAGTGGAAATCCCCATTCTCCGCAAAGATGGCGATATCCGCATCGCTCTCTGGAACTCGGCGAACATCCATGCCGAGGATGGCGCCACTCTGGTTGCCACCATTGCCCAGGGACAGGACATCACCGAGCGCAAGGCCGCGGAAACCATAATCCTCCAAGAACGCCAGCGATTCTTTTCCCTGTTGGATATGCTGCCGGCCTCGGTTTGTCTCGTGGCGCCGGACTGCACCATACCGTTCGCCAACCGTTTATTCCGGGAGAGCTTCGGAGAGACCCAGGGGCGCACTTGTTATGAACTTGCTTATGGCAGACAAACTCCTTGTGATGAGTGCAACATCGGGAAAATCCTGGAGACCCAGAAGCCGCTGGAGTGGGAGAAAACCAGCCCCCAGGGCCGAACCTATCATATTTACACTTACCCCTTTGCCGATGTTGACGGCTCCCCCATGGTCTTGAAACTGGGGATCGACATCACCGAGCGCAAGACCTTGGAGGCCCAGCTCCTGCAGGCCCAGAAGATGGAGGCGGTGGGCCGGCTGGCCGGCGGCGTGGCCCACGACTTCAACAACCTGTTGATGGCCATCATGGGCTACAGCGAACTCATCCGGACCAGCCTGATTAAAGACGACCCACTCTATAAATACAGCGAAGACATTCTCAAAGCCACTGAACGGGCCGCCTCCTTGACCCAACAGCTGCTGGCCTTCAGCCGCCAGCAGGTGATGCAGCCCCAGGTACTCAATCTCAACCGAGTAGTGGGCGAACTGGAAAAGATGCTGCGGCGTCTCATCGGGGAACACATTGAGATGGAAATCTTGACAGACCCCGATCTGGGAATGGTGAAAGCCGACCCCGGCCAGATCGGCCAGATCATCATGAACCTGGCGGTCAACGCCCGGGATGCCATGCCCACAGGCGGCCGGCTTATCCTGGCGACAGACAACATCGAGTTTACCGCTACCCATCAGTGCCGGTTTGAGAATATCCCGCCGGGACACTACGTCCGGCTGACGGTGACCGACACCGGCAGCGGCATGGATGCGGAGACCCTGGCTCACATCTTTGAGCCGTTCTTCACCACGAAAGAGGTGGGCAAAGGCACCGGCCTGGGGCTGCCCATGGTGTACGGGATTGTCAAACAAAACGGCGGTTGCGTTGACGTAGAGAGCCATCCCGGGCAAGGCGCCTTGTTCAAAATCTTTCTGCCCCGCCTCGAGGCGGCGGTGGAGGCCCCCGGGGGCAGGGTTTCTCTGGCGGCCAAACTGGAAGGGTCCGAAACCATTCTGGTGGTGGAAGATGAAGACTCACTCCGGACTTTGCTGGTCCGTTTTTTTCGCCTCTATGGGTATAACGTCCTGGAGGCCCGGCACGGGGGCGAGGCCTTGTTGATCTGTGAGCGGCACCCGAAGACCATCCACCTCATGATCACCGATGTGGTGATGCCCCAGATGAGCGGCAAGGAGCTGGCCGAGCGCCTGGCCCTCTTACATCCGGAAATGGCGGTGTTCTTCATGTCGGGCTACACCGGCAGCGACCTCATCGGGTACGGGGCGCCGGAATCAAATAACCACTTCATTTCCAAGCCGTTCCGGCCCATGGACCTGGTGAAAATGGTGCGGGATTTCCTGGACGCCTCTCGGGGGGTCACGGCTGATACCAAGCTGGGCTCAAAAAGGTAGTTTCCCGTCGTAGGGTGCGTCTTACGCGGGGAACCACGAATAGGAAACTGGTTTTGATTCTAAACGGATACCGCACCACCTTGCCCCATTGGAAATCTTGACTTTGCGCACATAGGAGCATTACATTCTCGGATGTGAAGCAATAATCCTTTTATTAATAAAATAAAGTCCTAACCAAATAAACCAGAATATACAACTTATCACAATCCCTATTTTAAAGTTTTCGTTGTAGTATTTCAGCTCAATTGTCCTAACGCCTGATGGAACTCGAGCCCCAATAAAAAGATTCATATCTCTATAAACCTTTAAAGGGTTGCCATCGCCAATAATGGTCCAGTGCTTATTATAAGGAATTGTCGTTGTTATGACTTTTTCCCCTAACTCTAAGGTAGTTAGTTTTATTACTGACTCTTTTCCATCCAACTCAAAATATTTATTTATTAAAAATGTTGCATCTTTATAAGCGTTATTACGACTAGTAAAAGTGAGTTTTATGCTTGGATAAGTATCATTGTTTTCATAGATATAAAGCCCTTTACTAGTTTTACTGATAAAGCTCATATTTTCCGCCTTCATCGGGGCATTAGCAATTATCATCCTAATACCAAGACGACTAGCGGCTTTTGTATCAAAATAATCATATAAATATGAATACTTATATATATCCTCGGCAGTTTTTTCAATATCGGTAAAATTCTTGCTCTGCTTATTTAAATTAAAATAATATTGTCGATAACCAGGGTATAGAAAATGCATATAAACGGAATATTGAGATATCCCACCATGTATATAAGGGAGAAAATAGAGATATGACCTAATATACATGTATTGACTTGACTCATAGGCCTGAGAATAAAGCTCCATATCTTTCGTGGACATCGAATCGATCATTTGCAGTCGTTCGGCTGTTTTTTTAATTTCTTCTATGGGACTTTTCAGGTATCTTTCCATAGTCTCATCAAGTTTCTTGACACCTAAATCGACATAAAAAGCTACTCGATCACCTTGATAGATTGCTTTATTTTCATCATTATGGTTAGGTAATAAATAATAGTAAGCTAACACATCTTTATTGATCAATGCATATGAATAATTATAGAGCAAATTGACATTTAATATAATTAGCAATATATATATCCAAGTCCAGGACTTATTAAAAATCCTCGGCAATTTATTTATATTAAATATCATAAGCAACATAGATAATATTGATAAGTAGTATAAAAATAATAACCACCATATTTCCTTAAAATGATGGAATATTAATGAAAACTTAAAAGGGTTCATAATTATTGTTACAAGCAATTGGCGTATTTGCCTTAAATCCAAAAAGTTATTAAATTTACTTATCAGGAGAAAATTTCTAGATGCTGAAAATTCTGTTAAATATAGAATTAATGTAAGGATAAGGAAGCCAAATATTAATCCAATATAGGTACCAATCATAATATTAAGTAATGATTGCTTTTTATTATTCGCTTTCAATATATGTTGAAAATAAAATCCAATCAAGACACAGCCAGCTAAGCTATAGAACATGTAAAGCTTTTGCAGCGTGTAGCTTTTGAGTATATTTATTGTGATAATATCTAGATTAAGAATAAAAGGGGGGGTCAAAACTACATAAAATATAAATAATAATAAATAAGCGAAGCGTCGATAAGGCAATCTATATCTTAAAACATAAATGAGAGCAGGTAATAATGCTATATTTATATAAAGCCAAGTATTATCAAAAAATGTTGTCAATTCGGTTCGCCCTACCAAATTAATGTTTTGCAAAGTACAGTCTAATCTAATTGGAATTATTAGACTCAAGGAGTTTTGTAATAAATAAATAATATACTGCGAAAGTGAATAATACATATCTCTTGTAACTGTAGCTCGCTCCATAAACCAAGCTTCCACTATGAAAGGGATTAAAATATAAGACGACATTCCAATACTCAGTAAAGCTCCTATAAAATATACAAAGAAAAACTTTCTTGCGACGTATATAATATTTTGCGACGAAACAAAGATAAACATGATATAAAGTAGCGAGCCAAAACTTAGGTACATTACACCAATCGATCCAGCTGATAGGTATGTCAAGGTAAAAATAAGACCTATCCATAAAGCTCCCATAAGAATATTGTATCTCTTGTCATTGATTTTATGCAAAGTTAGCAAAAGAATTGGGGCAAAAAGATAAATAAACCCCCAAAAATTTTGATAAATAAATTCATCATTTAATGGTGTCAACATATAAATTATTGAACATAAAAAGCCAACATCTTCCTGTAGCCCTACATATCTAAAGTACATGAAAGAACAAAGACCCATTAAAATATATTGCATAACTAATAATAAAATCCATCCTTGCATCGGATCAGAAAATATATAAGCTACTAAATTTGGGAGTCTATAGGCATTAAAAGCGGGGTCAATAGAAGCAGTATCAATACCCATCCCATATAAATTATTAAAGGGAGGAAGGCCTGTCGTATGAACCTTGTTATAGTTATAAAGAAAAAGCGAATAAGTAAGCTGGGGGTCATACGACGTTAGAGGAACTGAACCTTTTGTAAAGTAAGAACTAAATGGCAAAACTGCTATCAAGACGTAAAGCGTTATATATTTATATCTTATGGAAAAACCCACAATTTAATCTCCGTCAGATATTCAATCAGGTTACTTTCTCTCCAATAAAGGTGCAGTAAGTTTTCGATTACATCCGGTTGTAGGCAATTATTATATCACTTATCAATAAAATAGCTAACAACCTCGAGTATATTGCTCTCCCTCCATCGTGCATATGGACATCATCTTTAAAATAAATGTATTTCTTTTCAATATCAGTAAATAATGCTCTTAGAATATAAAGAACACCGTATTCTATGGAGATTCTTTTTACGTGATTATCAATCCTCTCAACTTTTATTCCTTGCCGATATTTTCCAAAATCCGCAAATTCAAGCTCGGGAATTGGCGCTACTATCACCTTGATTTTTTTATTTCCTCTACTAAGTTTTAAAAATCCTATTAGTCCTTTATAACCGATAGTTTCTCCATCTGTATCTGAAGAAAGATAGCATTTTCTGAGCCAATCATTGTTATCCGTTTTTTGTTTAATTCTCGGTCTTACGGGAGGCTGCAGTAAGCCGGGAGGATAATCGTAACCATAGGGAAGAGGAAGAATTCGTACAGCAAAAACCGCTTACAATCCGAGATGATGCCGCAGTCTTGCCCACGGCGGTCGAAAATTGGTTGTGGGAACCTCTCTCACCGAGTTTAACCCTTCAAACGGTCCTCTTCTCGAAGCCAATTTTTTCGTCGAGGGCATGATAGCGCAAATTTGGGTGGAAAGTCAATTATTCCCAGATTTCGGGCATACTACACCCCAGAACCAAGATACCTCTTGGCTGTGGAGCTTACTGACCCCAGGCCAGCACCGCCCGGTAATGATGAGCCAGAGGAAAAGCCGAGGCCACATGGACATACCATCTCCGGGCATGATAAGAAATTATGGCCCCCGCTTTGATTAATCGCTTGATCACCACTTCATGGACCGTTTCACTTCTTCACATTCACCCCAAACATAGAACTGCCGGATCATATGCAGAAGGTTGTAGGCCAGAACCCCCATCTGCAGCCTGGCCCCCGGCGCGGCCGGCTCCAACTCTTGGCCTGATAGTGAAAGTCAACGATCTTGACCTGAATGCCGCTCTGGGGCGGTTGGCCCACCGGACGACCGAGATGAGGCGCCACCAGCCGATGTAGGTTTTTATTTGACGGCAACCGGATGAAATAAGTCATACGGTGTTCTTCGCAATACTCGCAGGTCCCCGGGTTGGCAAAGGCAGCATCGCTACGCAGCCAAAAGAGCCGGAACCAGGGCCGGTAACGCTCCACAGGGGAGCTTTTTGCTTTACCAGCGAGGGCGATTGTCTGAGGGCAAAGCTGAGACCGGGAAACGTCCATTCCGCCGACGGTACGGATGGAAACAGTTCTTGGCAAAATGGCCATTGTAGGCAACCCCTTCTTGCTTGCCGCGGGCCGGGTCCTCGGTGGAATCCAGGTCGATAATAAGCCGCTTTTTGTTTTTCCTCCTTAACAGAGTATCCGTGGACCGGGTCAGGGCAGCCTCCAAGGCCTGCAGCCCAGCCTCGTTGCCCAGGATGTCATTCTCCAGCCGGGACAGCATAGACTGGCCAGCCCCAGCCTGATGATCCTTACCAAGAGCCAGCCTGGGGGCCGGGGGCGTGTACCCTTCCAGCTGGGTAAAATGATGCATTCGGATAAGTTTAGCGTTTGGTGAAAGGTTATGTTATAATTATTGAACAGTTATCGTTAAGCTTGTTCTAAGAGATTCAGTTAATGAAATCAAGTTTGCCTCAGCAGATTGGTGGCCCCTGGTTCCTTGATGCGGCGGTTTTTTCATGACTATTTAGCAAAAACGCGGGGATGTATATGCGAAGCTTTGCCTTGCCATTCAGGATAATAAAGGGTCAATGACAACATTTTAAATTAACACAGAAATACTTTTACTGATCGCGGTGATGGTCTTGAGTGAAACCATACTTTTTCTGAAGCCCGCAGCAGATGCCAAGGGCCGAAACATCGTCAGAGACTTTGTTTACGGTTGCTGGTGTAATGGCCGCCGGGTGGGAGGTATGCAAATGCCTCCCCTCAATGAACTCTATTGCGCCACACATGTGCGCAATGCCGGACTAAACGTACTTTTTATCGACGCCCAGTATGAACCGGGACGTTTTGATATTCTTATGCGCAACCGCTTTGCCGGCATCCGGGCAGTGGTTATGCTGTCTTCTACCCAGTCATTCCGGTCCGATACCGAACTGCTGGCGCGGCTTAAGGAATTGAACGGCGGGATCAGAACGGTTCTTTTTGGTTCCCATCCCACCTTCATGCCAGACTACTGTCTCAGGAATGATGCCGTCGATTACATCGTTCTCAGGGAGCCTGAAGAAACTTTGCGCGGTTTGCTCCTCGCGGTGGTCAATGACTATCCCGTTAGAGATATCGAAGGGATTGGATTCCGTAACCACAACGGAGAGCCGGTTATAAACCCGCCTCGGCGCTTCATAGCGATGGATGACCTTCCCATCCCCGACCGCAGACTGCTTCCCAAGGGGGTCGACTACTTCAACCCGGTAGTCAAGCGGATGCCCTATACAACCATGCAAACTTCCCGGGGCTGTCCCGGCCGTTGTATCTTCTGCACCGCTCCCCCGTTCTATGGCAACAAACACCGTATCCGGTCCTCAGACAGGGTGCTCGAAGAGTTGGAAGTGGCAAAATCTCTCGGTTACCGCGAGGTATTTTTCCGCGATGAGACCTTCACCGCTTACCGCAAGCGCAACGCGGAGATTTGCGAGGGGATGATCAAGAACAATCTCAACCTGAAGTGGATCGCCAACGGTCGTGTCGATATGATAGACAAAGATGGTATGATGCTTATGAAGAGGGCCGGCTGCCATATGATCAAGTTCGGGGTCGAAAGCGGTTCCGATGAAATCCTGAGAAATTACCAGAAGGGAATTCGAACCGAACAAACCATAAACGCGTTTGCCATGGCCCGCGAGGTTGGACTTGACACCCACGCCCACATTGTCCTGGGCGGACCCGGTGAGACGCTCGAAACAATTCGTCAGACCGTCGATTTTACCCAAAAAATCCAGGCTTCCACGGCCAGCTTTGGCATTCTGACCCCCTATCCTGGCACCGAACTCTTCGATAGGGTTGCTGAACAGTACCCTGAGATCATGGATGGCTCAGATTCCACCATGGAGAACCTCCACACCCAAGGGTTTTTTTCCGAAAGTATCTGTGGCATCAGTGGCGAAGAGCTCTCCCGCGATATCGTCAAGGCTTACCGCAGTTTCTATCTGCGGCCCGGCTACCTGTGGGAACGCTTCCGTCGTATCGAAAGCCTTGAAGAACTTCTGATCCTGCTCACGGGCGGTATGAGCATCTTCCAATTCTCCATGACGGGGAATAAATGATGGGATTCGAGAAAGCCAGTGTCATAATTCCTATTTTCAATGAGGCCGAAAGCCTCGAAGAGTTATACCTACGCACCGAAGCGGTTTTTTCCGGGCTCGGTCTGACGTTCGAATTCATCGCGGTGAACGACGGCAGTAGCGACTTAACCTACAAGCGGCTCTTGGAGCTTCGCGCCCGTTTTCCCAATATCGGAATCATCAACCACCGCGCCAATCACGGCAAGTCCATGGCTCTCATGCAGGGGTTTGCCCTTGCCGAGGGAGATGTAGCCATCACGATGGATGCCGACTTACAGGACGAACCCGAGAATATCCCGAACTTGCTGGACAAGCTTGATGAAGGATACGACATGGTCATTGGCTGGCGAGCCTCCCGCAAAGATCCCCTTAGCAAGCGTTTTGTATCCGGGGTGTTCAACGTGATCACCCGCCGTTTACTTAATGTGCATGTCCACGATATCAACTGCGGCCTCAAGGTCATGCGGAAGGATCTCTATAAACGCCTAAACCTGCGGGGTGACCTGCACCGCTTGATCCCTGCCATGAGCCAGGCGGCAGGTTTTACCGTTAGCGAAGTGGCCATAACCCATGCTCCAAGAAAGTACGGCTCATCAAAATACCAGCTCCTCCGGCACCGCGGTTTGCTCGACATCATTTCGCTTACCTCGACCCTTGCTTACCGGGTGCGCCCTTTTCATATTTTTACTGAGATTGCCTTTATCGCATGGTGTGTTTTCAGCATCTCCCTTGTTGGGTTGATCTTCACGCTGCTGATATATCACGACAGCCCTTCCGCGCTGTACGTCGCTTCCCCGGTTCTGTTCTTTACATCGCTCACGTTCCTGATTATCGGCACAACTTTCCCCGTAATTGGATTAATACTGGATAATCTATTGGTACACTTCAATGATGAACGATGGCGGTCAACCCTGGTTAAAGAGGTGCTGCCGCCTGAAAGCTGCTGAGGACGGCACGGCAAACTCCAGACGATACAAGTTTATGGCCCTGTGCGGAGGATAAGGCAACGCGGGAGAGCGGCCTCAGCGCGGGGGCAGAGCCCCCAAAAAAACCATCCCATGGGTTACCCCCAGTAAATCGCCGAGTGGCAAGAAATTTATCAAACCATCCGAATATGATCTAATTATGATAGATGGACGTATGTGGTGATGGTCGCCAGGAAGGGCTGAGAATATAATGTGTGGTATCATTGGCATGGTTCAGTATGATGGGGGAACCATTCCCCCTGACGTGATTGGCGCAATGTCACGCGCCATGATCCATCGAGGGCCGGATCATTGCGGACTGTACACCGCTCCGGGCATTTTTATGGGTATAAACCGCCTTGCTATCGTGGACCTTGTCAGGGGCAATCAGCCAATCTTCAACGAAGACCGGAGCCTGGTCATCGTCTATAACGGTGAGATATACAACCACCGGGAGATCCGTGAGCAGCTTATCGCCAAAGGCCACATTTTCCAGACCGGCTCCGACACCGAAACCGTACTACATGCCTTTGAGGAATTTGGGGAGGGCTGCCTCACCCGTTTCAACGGTATGTTTGCCTTTGCAGTTTGGGATATGGTCAATAAAAACCTCTTTCTGGCCCGCGACCGGCTTGGGATCAAACCGCTCTACATTACAAAGACCGGAGATGGGTTCGCCTTCGCTTCCGAGGCCAAGGGGCTTCTGGGGGTATTTGCTCCGGCAGCACCGGACTGGACTGCGATCTACCGTTATTTTTCTTTCGGATACATCCCCTCGCCCCATTCCCCCTTTGCAGGCATTGACAAGTTGCCGCCCGGGCACTTTTGCCGGCTGCAAGGTCGTGAGTGGAGCCAAGATCGTTACTGGTCGCCAGAGTATGGCAAGGGGCCTCAGGTTCCTCTCTCCAAGGCTTGTGCCGAGGTTGAAGAACTCATGGCGCATGCCGTGGAGTTGGAGCTGATGAGCGATGTACCCCTGGGGGTTTTTCTCAGCGGAGGACTTGACTCTTCGGCAGTGGCATTGTGCGCCAAACGGCGTTCCTGCCAGGAGGTCCACTCCTTTGCGCTTCGGTTTGAGGATAAGACCCATGATGAATCGGCTGATGCTCGCTTGGTAGCAGAGCATTTAGGTCTGGTGCATACCGAGGTTCTTTTCACCAAAGATCTTCTGAGGCAAGCGCTTTTCGACGTGACCCGCATACTCGACGAACCATTTGGAGACTCTACCGTCCTGCCGCTCCTGGCGCTCTCACGTGCGGCCCGCGAGCAGGTCAAAGTGGTGCTGACTGGCTGGGGTGGGGATGAAATCTTTGCCGGCTATCCAACCTATCGCGCCCACCAGATGGCTGCACACTACCGTAAACTGCCCCGGATAATCTTGTCAGAGCTCATTCCTGCTATTGTAAACCGGTTGCCTGTTTCCGATAAGTACATGAGCTTTGAATTCAAAGCCAAACGGTTTATCCGGGGAGCAGGTCTGCCCCAGGAACTCCAGCATTTTATCTGGATGGGATACTTTGACGATGAGGCTAAACAAAGGCTTTTCCGTCCCGAGATTGCCGGAAAAGTCAAAGAAGCGACCTTCGCCGAGGTGGAACACCTGGCAGAAACCCTTACGGAGCAGGATGTGGTCAGTAGGATTATGCACCTCGACGCCTGTTTCTTTCTCGAAGGGAACGGGCTCTTCCAGGCCGACCGTATAACTATGGCCGCCTCACTTGAAGCCCGGGTTCCACTCCTCAATATCGACCTGATGGCCTATGTTAATGCTCTCCCCGTTTCGATTAAGATGTGCGGGGGCACTCCGAAAGGATTGATGAAAAAGGTACTCGAACCTTACCTGCCAGAGAGCATCATCAATAAACCCAAGAAGGGGTTCGGCCCTCCCTCCGCCGCGTGGGTGAGAGGCGTGTTCAGTGATGTGTTTGATGAACTTTTCAAACGGGAGCGGGTGGAAGCACAGGGCATCTTCAATCATGCCGAGATTGAGCGCCTGCTGGCAGAACATCGCGGAAGGCGCGCCGACCACGGCAGAAACCTGTGGGCCTTGCTGACCTTTCAGCTCTGGTACAACACCTTCATCGCAGAGGAATTATAATGTGTGCTGACTGGAGCAAGAAAATACATAAACAAGATCGCCTAGTGCTGGTAATGCCATCGTATAACCAATGTATTAAATCGCTGTTTGTCTTTCATGAAGGCCAGGCAATCGGCTCTAAGCCGCCACTGGGCCTTATGTCCATCGCCACCTACCTGAAACAGGAAGGGTATTCGTCTGTCGAAATATTCGACGCTACCTTGGGGCATCTTACCCCTGAACAGACTGCTGCTGCACTCATAGAGAAAAAACCAGCCGTGATCGGATTCTCGGTGATGACGGACGTCTGGTACAATGTCTGGAAAACGATTTCGCTTCTAAAAGAAGCGCTGCCTGATACGGTTATCTGTATCGGGGGCGCCCATGCGTCCATTTATTCTGAAGAGTCGCTCCAGGCATCTGGGGCGGATATGCTCATAGCCGGAGATGGCGAGGTTGCGTTTAAACAGGCCCTGGATGCCATGACGGCGGGTCGCCCTCCTGGCGATCTCAACGGGGTTTTTTGGAAAAATCCCGCTGGTATTATTCAAATTCCCCCCGTAAGGTTGGCTATTGTCGAGAACATCGACATCCTTCCTGCGCCAGATCGCCGGCTCATTCCGCATGAGGCCTACGACACCCTCCTGTCGCACCTGAAATCGACCACCATGATTACCAGCCGAGGATGTCCCTGTAACTGCGTCTTTTGCAAGCTCAATGTCCAGAAGGTCGTATCCCGCTCGCCCCGCCTGGTGGCCGATGAATTCGAGGCTATCGCCCGGGACGGGTTTAAGAATGTCGAGGTTTACGATGACACATTTACTTGGCACCGCAAGAGAGTGCTTGAGATATGCGAAGAAATCATAAAACGAGGAATTTCGATTGAATGGTCTGTGCGCAGTCGAGTAAACAAAGTCGACCATGAGATGCTGTCTGCCATGAAAAAGGCGGGATGCAAAAGAATACATTTCGGTATTGAGTCAGGTAACGAAAGAATCCTCCGGGCGTCGCGCAAGGGGATCACTAAGAATCAGGCCCGTGAGGCCATAAAATTGGCAAAACAGCTCGATTTTGAGGTACTGACCTATTACATGGTTGGTTTCCTCGATGAAACTTTACAGGACGCCAATGAGACCTTCGAGTTTGCCTTGGAGCTTGATTCCCATTATGTTGCCTTTGCCATACTGATTCCGTATCCCGGTACAGCCATCTATTTAGATTCACTTTCACGTGGTATTGTCCCTATGGACCACTGGAGGGATTTTACCCAAAATCCGACCCCGGACTACCATATCCCGTACCTGATTGAAAATCTCATGACGCGCCAGGTAATGGCAGAATTCGTGAATAAGGCGCATTTTCGCTATTATTGGCGGCCGCGCCGGCTGTTACAGGAGATATTGTCGATAAGAACCATCGGTGATCTCAGCAAACGGCTCAGTATGGGCCTGAAACTACTAAAACATCATGTGGCCAGAGTCTCGAATAAAAAAGATTTGGAGATTGGCAAAATTTTATGAAGGGGCGAGCCATTAAAAATAGAGTATCGTCCGAATAAAAGAACGGAGTGTATGAATATGGCATCAAAGAATGAACAGACTCAAATAGATATACAGGAATCAATAAATAAAATTAAAGTACTTCTTATTTATCCACCTAAAATTGGGGGTGTCAAAACCCCTTTTTACCGAATCGGAGCAGATACTGATGATGATGGCGCTGGTCATAAGGCACCGATCGGGCTATTATATGTCGCAACCGCAGTAAAGAAATATTCAAAACATGAAATCCGTGTCATTGATTGCTCGGCTGAAAATAAAAGTATTGAAGAAACGGTGAAAGAAGCGGAGAGTTTTCAGCCGGATTTGGTAGGTATTTCTGCCTGGACAAATTATTGGTATTCTGCTTATACCATAGGCAAAAGCCTCAAAGCTAAGATGCCCCATATTCATTTAACTTATGGCGGCCCTCATATCGGGATCTACATAAAAGAAACACTATCTATTCCATTTGTGGATAGTGTCATAGCAGGTGATGGAGAATTTCCTTTCACACACCTTTGTAATATGGTTGCTAACAACGACTTTATGAATAATATTCATGGACTACATTTAAAGCAGTATGGCCCGAAAGAAGGGAGCGAGGCATTTTCCATTCTAAACAACCTTGACTTAGTTCCAATTCCGGATAGGAGTTTTATAAAAGAAGAGCTTTATACGTCTGTGGTCGCGCATGACAATAATGTAGCTACCATGATTAGCAGTCGGGGGTGTCCCTTCGCTTGTATATTCTGTAAGTTACATTTTCAAAAAACAGTATGCCGCTCGGCAGAGAACGTAGTTGAGGAATTAAAACAGCTAAATAATCTTGGCTTTAAGGAAATCGATATTTACGATGATACATTTACATGGTCTAAAGAAAGGGTAATAAATATCTGTGAAGGTATCATTAAAGAAGGCATTGATATTGAATGGGCAATCAGAGATAGAGTAACCAACGCCGACAAAGATTTGCTTTTACTCATGCGTAAGGCTGGCCTTAAGAGAGTTCACTACGGAGTTGAGTCAGGTGTTGACGCTATTTTGAAAAGAATCAATAAAAAAATTACAACTGATGAAACACGAAGGGCAGTTAAGATAGCCAAGGAAGCAGGTCTACAGGTGATGACTTTTTTCATGATCGGGCTGATTGACGAAAGCTACGAAGATATGAAAAAAACTATTGAATTTGCATTGGAGCTAAAATCAGATTACTCTACATTTAATATTACAGTACCATGGCCGGGGACGCAGCTTTATAAGCAAGCGCTCGCCAGCGGAATTATCCCTTATGACTACTGGCTACAGTATGCAATTGAACCAACAAATGATTTTGTGATTTATAGATTCATTGAAAACAAGGTTGACCTAAGAACTATGATTAAGTTGCAAACAAGCGCCATACGAAGGTTTTATTTCAAACCTAGCTATTTATTGAAAGAAGTGTCTAAAGTGCAAAGTTCTGCTGAATTTATCAGGAAAGCAAAAGTAGGATTAAGCCTGCTTAGGGGACACATCTTAAATCGGTAAGTACTTTTCGGGCGGAAATGCACTTCCACATTGCAGGTAACTAAGGGCTTCCATGCCCTTCAGCCATCGAATAGTCGGGGGTGTCATAAACCCCACCCTATAGAACCATTCAACGCACCGGAACCGAACCAATTTGGGGATAATTCACGCCCTGTTGGTTAGCTTTTCGGTATCTTTCCAGGGCGGCCCGACCCCTTTCGGCAGCCTTGATTTTCGCCTCAGGGGAGAGGACTCTTTTAACCCTGGCCTCTGCCATTTCCGCCACCTGGTGCAACAGTTCTGGTGGGAAGTAGATCACCGCCTCGCCGTCCATGTGGAAATCCGGCTTTATTCCAGGGAAATCTTCTAGGTGATTGAAGATGAAGCGGGCATTCTTCACCCATGCATTACTCGTTCCATCGCTTCTTCGGCGGTTTTCCAAAAAGGAGATCCGGAGGCCGGAGATAAATCCGCTCTACCAGGAGATTCAGGGTTTCAGAGGCCTGTCCCAGTCTTTCCACCAAGGCGTTGATTTGGACCAGAGCCTGACGGGATTTCCCTACGGTCTCCGGCAGCATCATCCCCTCGAGGTCTTTTTTCGCATTGGTCACCAGGATGCGGGTTCCCTCAAAGGTCTCTCTGGCCTCTAGGAGAACCTTGCCGATTTCCCCTTGGGAAATGTCCTTGTTAATCCGGGTGGAGATCTTTTTCAAGTTAGCTGAACTGACCTCAAGGTCAGCTATGAGGTGCTTCGTTTTCTCTCCACCAAAAAAATTTTGCATCTCCTTGAAAGTGACTTGCGCCTCCTTGGAAATCCCTTTCGTATCCAACTCCTTCAAATTAGCGATGACTTCGTCTATGCCGCTGAGAATCCTGGTGATCTCTGAAGGCTGGGAAGGAATGACCGGATAGGGTGAAACAAAAACGATCTCAGGGGGGACGTAGGGCTTTTCCGGACTACGAGGGACCAGGTTGACAAACATGACTCCGGTAATCCCGGTTAACTGCAGTTGAGCTACATATTCTTTGGTCAGGTCAAACTTGAGATTGACGACCATGACCACCCCGACCTGACGGTTGTCCGGGGCAATAACGATGTCGTCCACCCGGCCCACCTTCACCCCTCTAAATTTGACTTCCGAATCCTTTTGCAGGCCCTGGACCGATTCATCGAAATAGCTGATATATTTTCGGCCTCTCTCGAAGTATTGGGTGGCCCCAATCCAGATTAATATTGAGGCGAGAATGAGGAGTCCTCGGTGACAAAGAGCCCCAAGACAAAACTGGAAAACTTCTTTGCGGCCATGTTATATTTTCCCCTCCTTTAACCGGGAAGGCAGGCGATTGAAGAAGTTACGTACCCGGGGATCCTTCGAGCCCGCTTGTAATTCCCGGGGATCTCCTTCGGCAATCAGTCCCCGGGCATCTTTGTCCAGCATGAGAACCCGGTGGGCAATCGTGCCCGATGGAGACAGGCCGGACCCGGTTTTGCGGCCTGTGCCGGGTAAAGGGCAGGCTGTGGTAAGTACAGATTGGGCCAAGGCTTGTGAAGGGGCCAGTACCAGGGGGTAATGCAGAATATCAGGAATGGTCCCAAGTCTTACTCTTCCCGGGGCAGGGTTGGTTCATAAAAACGGCTAAGCTGGTGTCCACCGAGGCTGGCGAGCGAATACCAGTTAACCCTTCGGTCTGAATGACAATTTGGAGGGAAATGAGCTGTTACTGGTCTAATTAGGAAAATGACTCAAGATTTCTTGGTTAGCTCCTGAAGTTGCTCTTCTTCTTCATTAATTTCTTCGTCAGCAGTTTCTTCTTCATCTGGTGTTATATCCGCTGATTTTTCTTCCGCGGCTGCTACCTCGGCGGCTGCCACCTCCGCTGCGGTTTTTCGTGGTTCCGCCGCTACGACCGCCGGTTTTACTAGTTCTATTTCGATTGCTTCTTCTTTAGCTGCGTCGATCTCTGCGGCTGTTTTATCAGCTCCTGTCACTGCTTCTATTGCGGCGGCGGCTGTTTTTATGGCCTCTTCTTCAAGTTGTTTTTTAGTCAATTCCTGAAACACAGCGGCAATAGTAGGATAAAGAATTATGCCCTCCCGCTCGGCCAGATGAGTGCTCAGAAGCACTTTGCGGAAATGACCTTTGGCCTGGCAAATACCCAGGACAATATTCCGTTTTTTAAGAAACTGGTGCAGTTCATCAAACATTTCGGCGGCGTTGATATCCATATCCACGATGGCTTCGGCATTAATCAGGAAGAAGGTGACCGGGCCCTTGTTGGTGGCCTCCTCGATCACTTCCTTAACCCGGTGGGCAAAATAGGCGGCATTAAAAAAGAAAAGTGGCCCGGCAAACCGGTAGATCAAGAAACTCGGCATACTGGGGGGGCGGGTGAGGATCTCATGGGGCCGGGCCAGCCGGTGCATAACCAGGATAATGGCGAAGGCCACCGATACCAGGATCCCGGTCATCAAGCCGGTGATGAGAACCGAGATGGTGGTGGCGAGGCTGACAAAGCCTGAAGCCGGTCTGGTGCGCAATATTCTTACGACCTCTTTTACATCCAAGAGCGAGAAGGCCGCCACGATGATGATCGCCGACAGGGCTGCGAGCGGCACGTCTTTGAGGAGGTAAGTGAATTGAAGCAGAAACAGGGCGAGCAGGCCGGCGGCCATGAGGCCGGCAAATTGGCTTTTGCCGCCATACATATCGTTCACTACAGTACGCGATTGGCTTGAGCCTAACGCAAACCCTTGGAACAATCCTGCCCCTATATTGGCTATTCCCAAGGCGATCATGTCTTGATTGGGGTCGATCCGGTAACCTCCCTTCATGGCAAAGGCCCTGGCAGTGGTTATGGTATCGAAATAAGAAACCAGGGCCATGCCCGCGGCATAGGGGATCAGGGCCAGGATGTCATTGAACCCCACCTGGGGAATTACCAGGTGCGGCAGCCCGGCGGGAATTGAGCCTACCAGACTTACTCCCCGGGACCCCAAATCTCCCGAGATGACAGCCACTGTGGCCAGAACCACCACCAGGACAGCCTCAGGAAGTATAGGGACGAAGTGAAACAGGAAAAGACCCACCAGACACGCTCCCCCAATAATCAAGGTGGGTTGATGGAACAGATGGATTCTGTTGTAAAATTCCCAAACCCGGGGAAAAAAATCCTCCTGGGTAAGGTTGATGCCGGAAATTTTTCCTAACTGGCTCACGATGATGATCAGGGCCATGCCGTTAAGAAACCCGGTGATGACAGACTTTGGGATGAAGTCGGCAATGAATCCGACTCGGGCCACCCCTCCGGTCAATTGAATTGCTCCTATGATAATGGCTTCCATGGTAGCCAGGGCCAGGAAGCGAGCCGGGTCCCCACCCGCAGCCACTGCGGCCAGGGAGGAGGCGACCAGAATGGCCATGGTGGCTTCAGCATCAATGATAAGATGGCGGGAAGTGCCTAAGAGGGCGTAGATCGCCATGGCCAGCAGGGAGGCGTAAAGGCCGTTAATGGGCTGGAGACCGGCCATTTGGCTGTAGGCCATGGCTGCGGGGATGGTGACCAAAAAAATAACCGCCCCGGCTAGCAGGTCGCCCGGCAGCCAAGTCAGTTTGTAAGTTCGCAGAAGATCAAGCCGCAGGATTGCGGTGGTGTCTTCGGTCCTCTCCGGCATATCACGCCCCTTCGAAAAGTTCCTCTTCCTGGCTTCTTTTTCTTGTCACCATTCCCTTTTCAAAGTCCATCCGCCTTTAATAAAACTTATAAACACGATGGCATGGGAAATCCATCAAACTTAACCCTTGGAACCGATATTTTTTATTTCCGCCCCCAGCCCTCGCAAGCATGGATGATGCCCCCGAAGACCTTGGAATGGCCGCGGCGCTTAGGCCAGAGGTAATAAATTGCCATATCCTAGCCATTTACATAGTGAAATATGATGATTAGTTTTTGAATACGTTATGTATACCCGTCGAGGTTAGACGACGTTTGAGGCCACAGGGCCCCTGGGATGGCCTTGCGGGCTAAGGAGTAATGTTATTTCAAGGTTTGCTGTATCAATCGTCACCTTCCTGGTAATTGGCTATTTAATTATGTGATCCAGGAAGATCATGGCCGAATGCCCTGAGCAAAAAAACCAGAACAGGGAGACAGCCTAAAAATCAAATAAGGTCAGGCCCTCCGGGTGACAAAGATATTCCTGGGAGAGCCGGCGGGAGGCGCTTAATAACCCTTAGGAACTGCACCTATGGCGTTAGCGTCTGGAGGTCAATTCTATGGGTTCAGGTTTTAGCTTAGACAAGGCATTGGGTCAACTTTTCGATAAGCTGACCGGATGGGTTACCATACTCATCAAGATGCTGCCCAACCTGGTGGTGGCCATTATCGTCCTGGCCGTTATTAGCAGGTTGAGTTTGCCGATTTCCAGATTAGTGGGCCGGGCGGTAGTGCGAATCACCGGACATCGGCACATAGCCAGGCTCTTGGCCGCGCTGACCCGCCTGGCGGTTGTTGCCTGCGGCATTATCCTGGCCCTTGACGTCCTCAACCTGGATAGGGCGGTAGCTTCGTTGTTGGCCGGTGTCGGTATCATCGGCATCGCCTTTGGCTTCGCCTCCCAGGATATCGCCGCCAATTTCATGTCGGGTATCCTCTTACACTTCATGCATCCCTTTCGCCTCGATGATTTTATCCGCACCGGCGAATTTTTGGGCTACGTTGAGGCCATAGACATGCGCTCCACTAAGATTCGTAATCAGCAAGGCCAGCGAATCACCATTCCGAATAAGAACCTCTTGGGAAATCCGGTTATTAATTACACTATCAGCGGAGTCCGGCGGGTAGATTTACCCTGGAGCCTCACCCAGGTGGAGGATTTGCAGAAGGCCGAAGAACTGGCGGTTAAGGCCGTGGAGTCTTTGGAATTGCGGATCCCTGAACACCCGGTGGAATTATTTTACGAAAAGGTGGGCGACTACACCATTGACTTTACCATCCGCTTTTGGACCGCTCCGGATCAGAAGATCTATTTAAGAGCCAGAAGCGATGCCATCAAGGCCATAAAGCAAACCTTTGAGGAGCATGGGATTCCCATGCCCTCCCCGGTTCGCGTGCTGGATTTCGGGATAGTGGGAGGGAAAAGCTTGAGGGAGCAACTGGAGGGCGTAAAACTATCCCTCTCAGCGCTGCGGGAGGATGAAGCCGGAAAATCGACAGGAAGTAGGGAAGAATAAATTCCCCCAATTTCACAAGCTGGTCCACTACGGCTGCGTTATCTTTGTCATTAGGTACGGTGGCGGCTAATGTTAAAAAAGGGATCAAATTGCCGATATCATGGCACGGGAGGGCCTATTTATGCCCGCACGGGTTGGCAAACCAGCTCCGGAATTCTACACCAAGGCCTACAAATCAAAGACGTCTCGCTTTTGGATTACCGGGACAAGTGGGTCATGCTCTATTTCTACCCCGGAGACTTCACTTTTGTCTGACCCACAGAATTGACGGCAGTTGCCGCCAGGTATGGGGAGATGACCTCATTGGGCGCCGAGGTGCTGGCCATCAGCGTGGACAGCCCTTACTCCCATAAAGTGTGGCAAGAGGGGGAGCTGTCTAAGATGATCCCCGGCGGGTTGCCTTATCCCATGCTGTCTGACCCCGGGGGGCGCATTGGCGAGCTCTATGGGGTTTATGATGAGGACAATGGCGTGGACCTGCGGGGCCGTTTTCTCATCGACCCCGACGGCATTCTCCAGGCCATGGAGGTGCTGGCCCCGGCGGTGGGGCGGAACGTGGCGGAGATGATCCGTCAGATCCGGGCCTGCAAATATGTCCGAGAGACGGATGAAGCCACTCCCGCTGGCTGGGAGCCCGGCAAGAAGGCCCTGAAGCCGGGTGAGGAACTGGTGGGCAAGGTCTGCGAGATTTGGGCCCCGGAAATGGCTTTCTGAGGCCCCGGATTAAACTGAGGCAACCTGGTTAAATCGGTTAAGGGTAAGGCGGGGTCGGCGGTAAGGTTCGGGGCCAGCACTTGCTAGGCAGTAGGGTTGATTCCGGCGGAAAAATCTAAGTGAAAACTATCGCCCTCATAGTGCTCAATGTGTCTTTATTGGGCCTATGCATTTTTCTGTTCAGCCGGCGGCGGTTGCTCACTTATCACTATAACCGGCAACTTTGGCTCACCTGGCTGTCGGTCGCCATCATAACCTTGATGGATGAATTCACCTCGCCGTTTTTCGCTATCGCCGAAGCTTACCGGTTTATCGGCAGCGGCACCCTGGTCTTTGTCGCCTTGACCAGCTTGCTGATACGCTTCATATCCACCCGCTACACCGAAATCGCGGAAATCCTGGAGAAACACAACATCATCGGTGGCGGGGTCTATTCCTTTTCCTATTTTGTCTTGGGGCCGGTGGTCTCCTTCATTGCCGTGGCCTCCATCATGGTAGGTTACATCATTACCGCCTGCATTTCAGCGGTAAGCGCCATCGGCAACGCCCTCCCGTTTATGGATCTCAATCAATCGCAGGATCTCCGGCTGTTCCTGGCCTTGGGGATTATCTGGTTTATCGCCGGGCTAAACATTGTCGGCATCAAGGCCAATGCCCGGTTTACTTTCGGGATCTTCATCCTGGCCGCCTTTGTTATGCTAAACTTGGTGGTCTCCGGGGTGGTGGACTTTGACCGGATAGGATCGTGGCCACGTCTCAAGCTGGCGTTTTCCAGTGCAGTCAATGATCTGGGAACAGGCTCCTGGTTAACCATTTATGGTAATTTCGTCACCCACATCTCATTCTGTATCTTAGCTTACTCCGGCATCGAATCGGTCATTCAGACCGCCGGCTTGGTCAGGAGTTGGCAGGACATCCGGAAAGCCTATTGGTTTCTGGCCCTCACGGTGGGATTGATAACACCCCTTGTCTGCGCTCTGGTCTTGACCGCTCCCCTCGACGCCAGCCAGCATGAACTGGATCTCATTACCCACTATGCCACCCTGTTGAATGGCGCTCCTTTCGGTATCCTGGTGGCGATAATGGCCGCCTTCACCCTGGGCATGGCGGTAAATACCGCTTTCGTGGCTTCCAGTGAACTCATCGAACGGGTCGCACAGCGTTACGGACTGGCGTGGATCATTGCCACCAACCGGAGTGACTCGCTTTACCGGGTCCATATCATGAATGCCGCCTTCTTTTCGGCCATCATACTCATCGCCAGGGGCCAGCAGGCAATTCTGGCGGAGATGTTCGCCGTCGGCCTGGTGGCCAGCTTTTGCATCAACCTCGGTGCGTTGCTCATTTATCGTTATCGTAAGGGTACGGAGGAGATCGAATATCATACCAGCCGTTTCGGTACCCTGGTCTTATGGATCATCCTAGTAAGCTGTTTCGGATTTCTGGTCGTGGCCAAGATGCGCGGCACCATACTGTGGGCCGGCGTCAGTCTCTTGGTACTCACCATCGGCCTGCTGGTTTCCCGGCGGCATGCTCCGGAAATCAAAGAGGGCTTTAAAGGAGATATCACCGCAGATATGATCGCCTATCTGATTGAATCCAGAGCCCGGACGATACACCTGTTTTTTCGCCACGGTAGAGAACCGAAATACGGGATGGATGAAAGGGCCCCCGGCTTGAAAAGGCTGGAGCCCGGAATTAGTGAATGGAATAGCGTTTATATAACCTTTTGGGCGTATCCGCTTGACTCAAGTTAACACAACATATAGAATTCGAGGGTATGGAAGATTACCCCATGAATTTAATGGATTTTGAGAGACAATTTTCATCCGAGGAGGCATGCTTACAGTATATCTCAACACTCCGATGGCCCGATGGTTTTAGGTGTCCGCGTTGTAAAAATGATAAGGCTTGGCTAACCAAGCGTAAATTGTTCCATTGTACTGATTGCGGCTATGAGACCTCTCTGATCGCTGGCACTATCTTTCAAGATACCAGAAAACCGCTGCAGCTCTGGTTTCGGGCTATCTGGTATATAGTTGGCCAAAAAAATGGAGTCAGCGCTAAGGGACTCCAGAGAGTGCTGGGTTTTAAAAGGTACGAAACTATTTGGATTTGGCTTCATAAACTGCGGGTGGCCATGGTGCGACCCGGTCGAGAACGTCTTTCCGGCACCGTAGAAGTAGATGAGACCTATATTGGCGGCGAGCGACCGGGAAAAAGAGGACGAGGCGCCGCGGGGAAATCCCTGGTGCTGATTGCCGTTGAAGATAAAGGCAAGCAGATCGGGCGCATACGCCTTAAAAGAATTCCCGATGCCTCGGCGGATAGTTTGATGATGGCCGTCAAAGAGAGTGTGGAACCCGGCAGTCTGGTGCGGACTGATGGGTGGGGAGGCTATGGGCGTCTGCCTGTGGAAGGGTATGAGCATACTATTATCCGTAAGTCTGCTGATGTCGGAGAGAACCTCTTGCCATTGGTAAACCGCGGGGCATCCCTGTTGAAGAGATGGTTGCTCGGCACACATCAAGGAGCGGTCCGCCCTTCCCATTTGGATTATTACTTGGACGAATTTACTTTCCGATTTAATCGAAGAAAATCTTACTCTCGCGGAAAGCTGTTTTTCCGCCTGGTCCAACATGGAGTCTCTATTGCTCCTGTATCTGGAGATGAAATTCGCGGGGGTAACCCCCTTTAGTTGAGATACCATATATTGTATATACTTGAGTCAAGCGGATACGCCCATAACCTTTTTTTCTCCCCGGACCGGCGCTCCCCCGAAGGCCAGCCGCAATCATTTCCGTTTTTCACTTTCCAAACACACCTTCTTTCAAGAGATGGTTTATTTATTGCGATTGATAGAAACCGAATTTCCTGACCGCCATGTGGTAGTGCATTTAGGTTGGTCCACCTCCTCCTGGTTGGACCGCCTCGCCATGGGGGTGATGTTCTTGAACCTGGAACGCCTGCCTCGGATGTTCCCGGGTTTTGGATTTATCATCCGTTATTTGACCCAAGTCCCAATGCCCTCGGCGCGGTTTAACCTCACTAAAACCGCGGGGAAAAAAAAGGGAACGAAGCCGGGAACCACTGAGCCATCTTCCACCTCGCCTGATCCATGATTGCGGTTAAGCTTTATAAAGATAGTGCCTCGTCGTGGCGCAGCCGAACCTTCCCTTATTTCCACAAATGCAGGTATCGCCAATGCCGGACTGGTAATCCCGGCTAGGCCGCGCTGATATGACCGGTGGCTAAAAAATATAATGGCCGGGAGGGGGACCCGGCCATTTTGGAGAAAGGAGAAATTGGTTTAGGGTATTTTCGGGGGTAACCTGCTTTATATCCATTGCATTAATAATGCCAACCAACTTCAATACCTTCGGAGTCAATTGTAATCAGCTTTTGCGGATATCGACACCTGAGGCGGCCAGGAAATCGGTTCAAATTATTGTACGAATCTTACCGGCAGAGCCCGGGGATGGGGCCGGGCTTTTGGCGGCAACCTCAATGGCAGCCTGCAAAAACTACCTGACCAAAAATTTTAACCGGCCCAGCCCGAGATAACCCAAACCGCGTTCGGCGTCCAAATCCTTAACCTATCCGCCTCCAACCTCACTTGGCGTCGCCAGCACCTGCGCCGCCGCGGCCAGGACCGTCTCTGGGGAAAGCGCCTTTAGACCGCAAGTCTCGGGACAAAAAATCGTGCCGTCCTCCATCTCAGGGGCCTGGTGACACGGCGCCTTCAAGGTCCGGACGTGCGGCCCCAGGGGCGCCCACACCCGGGGATCGGTGGGTCCGAACAGGGCCAGGACCTCGGGCCCGGCCACCGCCGCGGCCAGGTGTGTCAGGCCGCTGTCGTTGCCGATGTAAAACCGGCTGCGCGACAAGACCCGGGCCACCCGGGCCAGAGGGCGGTTCACCAGGAGAAGCTGTCCCTGAGCCTCGGCCAATGGACCCAGGTAAGGCAGCATTTCTCCTTCCGCGGGGCCGGCCAGCCAGACCACGCCCAGGCCATATTCCCAACCCAAGGCCCGGCTGACTTCGTAAAAGTGGGCCAGAGGCCAATTTTTCCTAAGCGAGCCGCTTCCCGGGGCCACCGCCATCCAGGGGCCGGGGCCGGGAAGTTCCGGCAATTCCGCCTCCGGATCCAGTCCCAATTCCAGTTGGAAGGGGCCGGGGACATAGTTTAGCCCCAGGCCGGCGAGATGACGGGCCTGGAGGGTCGCCACCGCCTCCCCGTCCGTCTCCGGAAAAGAGGGGAGCCAGTGGATCGCCGGGATGCCCGCCCGGCGCAGGCGGTCGTGCAGGGTGGCTTGGCGGCGAGAGCCGAAGATCAGGGCCAACTGAAACCGGGCCAGGCGCTCCCGAAGCGGCGGAGGCAACTCCCCGTCACTGAACAGGTGGCTCCAACGGGCTTCGCCGCTGTCCCAGACTTCGTCCAGGGGCAGGCTCAGAGTCAACAAGCCCCAGCGCTCCGGATGTCCCAGAGCGGTAATCCGGGCCCCGGCATAATGGCGGCTCAGGGCCGCCAGGGCCGGACCGGCCAGGAGCAGGTCCCCCAGGGCTCCCTGGTGCCAGATGAGAATTCTCTGGACCGCAGGCGGGGGTGGGCAAGTCTCAAGTGCAGGCAGAGTTAACATACTTCCAGGGCTATTCAAGGGATAATGATTGGGTATTTTTATATATCACATTTTGATCGCACTGAATGGAGAACTCGGACCTGAAACCCACCCACTAAGGGTTTCCTGACGAGGTCTCAACGGCCGGACGCGGCTTAAAGTACAGCCGCCTTTGCCTGTGGGACTGGAAAGGCAGGCCGTCTGGTGGGCTTGCTCGCCCGAGACATTTAGCGCGGTCTCAGACTGGGAAATCGCCTCGAATGGTCAGGCGGTACAGACCGGACATTGGGGGTTGGATCGGATAATTTTTTCCGTGAAGTTGAACTGATCGCCCTTGAAGATCAGGACCCGGCCCAGAAGCGCTGGTCCCAGTCCTCCCAGGAGGCGCAAGACCTCCAAGGCCTGCAGGGCTCCCATGATACCCGGCAGGGGGCTCAGCAGGGCAGGGTGATGGCCGGATGGGGTTTCGAGATTAGCGCACGCCAGGCAGGGGCCGCGGCCCGGCCAGAAGGTGGTTAAAAGGCCGGTCATGGCCCACACCCGGGCCTGCACCAGGGGAATGTGCTGTTTGGCCGCCGCCAGGTTCAGGAGGGAACCCGCATCGGCGCTATTGCTGGCGTCGATCAGCACGTGGCAGTTTGCCGCCAGACGGAAGATGTTGTGTTGGGAAAGAACTTTGCCATAGCTTTCCACCGTCACAAAGGGGTTGATTTCTTTAAGACGGCGTTCGGCAATGGTAGCTTTGGGCTTGCCCAAATCACGTTCCCGGAAGAGCACCTGGTGGTTCAGGTCGGCGAGGCACACCCGGGAGCCATCCACCAGGCGTATGGCGCCCAGCCCACCGGCCATGAGATAAAGCGCGGTGGCGGATGCCAGGCCGCCAGCCCCGGCAATGAGGACCTGGGAGGATTTGAGACGTTCCTGGGCCTCCCGGCCCCACCCGTCCAGGGTTATCTGGCGTGCATAACGGGTTACTTCGGCAGGGCTTAAGTAAGAAATGGCGGTTCCTTTCCCCGAGATAGATAGGGCCAACCGGGCAATACGGGACTTTGGCGATAGGCCGCGACGGCGGCATGGATAGCCCCGTGCGGCCTCTCCCGATCAACCTATGTTCCTGGCGTACCTTCTTTAATTCTATCGGTAAGTCGGATGACAAACTTTAAATCGAAGGGGGGGCCGGGTATAATGCATAAACCGGCATCGCAGGGGAGGGTCCAGGTGATCGAGTTAGTGGAGGTGTGCAAGGTCTATCACCGGGGACCGGAAGCGATCCAGGCCCTTGACCACCTCAACGTGGAGATCGGCTCAGGGGAATTCGTCGCCATCACCGGTAAGAGCGGTTGTGGCAAGAGTACCCTGTTGCATATCATCGGCGGCCTGGAATCGGTAAGCTGCGGCCAGGTATTTCTGGACGGCTGCGACCTGGCCCACCTCAGAGAGCCCGAACGGACCCGGTTCCGCCGGGATCGGGTGGGGGTGGTATTCCAGTCCTTCAACCTGCTGCCCCTGTTGACCCTGGAAGAAAACGTCGCCCTGCCCCGGGTCCTCCAGGGAGCTTCCTACGGCCAGGCGCGGCAAGAGGCGGCGCACTGGTTGGGGGAGGTGGGTTTGAGCGCCCGCCAGGGCCACAAACCGCACCAGGTCTCGGGGGGAGAGATGCAGCGGGCCGCGATTGCCCGGGCCCTGATTAACCAGCCGGCCGTCATATTGGCCGACGAGCCCACCGGGAACCTGGATTCCGTCACCGCGGCCCAGATCTTGGCGCTCTTTTCTCACCTGCACCGCCAATGGGGCAAAACCATCATCCTGGCGAGCCATGCCCCCGAGGCCGGGAGCGCCGCGGACCGGGTGTTGCGGCTCGCCGATGGCCGACTGCTGGCATGAGAGCCTGGCTTTTCCGGATTTCCTTCAGCCACCTGGCCCAATATCCCGGCCGCACCCTTCTGGGGATTTTGGGCATCGCCCTGGGGACCGCGGTCTATCTGAGCATTTCCCTGGCCGCGGCCAGCGCCCTGCAAAGCTTTCAGGTCGGGGTCACCGCCGTGGCTGGCCAGGCCCAGTGGCGCATTCAGACCCCTGGCGCCCCCCTGGACGAATCCCTGTTCGTCAAGGTGCGGCAGCAGGCCTCGGTTGCGGCCGCGGCCCCGGCGGTGGAATCCGTCCTGGAACTCGCCGGGGTCCACCGCGGCCCCGTCCTGCTCCTGGGGATCGATCCCTTCTCCGAGCGCCCTTTCCGGGATTACGAATTCTCGCAGGCTGCCGGCTTAAGCGACACGGCCTGGACTGACGTGCTCACCCGGCCCGACTCGGTCATAATCAGCGGGCCGCTGGCGTCGCGTCTGGGCGTTAAGGTTGGGGACGCCCTGGCCGTGATGGTGGGAGCGCGGCGGCAGGTCCTACAGGTAGCCGGCATCTTTACTTCCCGCAGCGGCCTTTATCCTCTGGACGGCGCGGTACTGCTCATGGATATCGGCCCGGCCCAGGAACTCCTGGACCGGGTGGGGGGCCTCGACTATATCGACGTGATCGGGTCCGGGACCCCGGCCGAGGTCCAGAGAAGCCTTCAAAACGCCCTGCCGCCCGGGGTGGAGGTGGTGCGGCCGGGCGCGGAGGTGCGCCGCACTGAGGGCCTGGTGGCCTCCTA
>Ga0366817_10125_pt1 | contig 33163 bp, 28 predicted proteins | sample TotcelFGM3001N13_FD_207092 | JGI IMG/M metagenome (GOLD analysis project Ga0366817, IMG submission 207092) | Enriched cells from coal bed in the Powder River Basin, Montana, United States - Total cells FGM rep3 HSBNCT.FGM.300.1.N13 ...
GAATTTCGATGTTCATCACACCCGTGCCGACCTGGCTTAAGGGGGTCGGACGTTCAAAATTCAATTTTGGCCGACCACGGCTCGACTCGACGGTTGGACTCACTATCGGCCAAAATTGAATTTTGAACGCCCGACCCCAAATCCGCCCCATACTCGCGAAACGCTGGAAAGAAATAGTTGCTCCGCTACTAGCTTAGCTGACACAGAATCGACAGTCCACTAACCGGCCCCCAGGCCGCATCCGCAGCTTCGATCGTTACGTTCGTACGGGTTAGCTGACTTGTCATCGGAAAACCGTTAAGATATTCGCTCGAACTCGGACGGCAGTGAAATTATAGGCCCGGAACACGCAACCGACATCGGCCTCTGAAACTTCGGTCGCTTGGGGGGCCGCGGAATCGAGCACACCACTTGGCGAGGAGATCACGATGGACAAGAAACTGGGCGTGGCCATTCATGGCGTCGGCGACGTGGCGTTTGCGCATGCGGCCAGCTGGCTGCGCAATCCGCACGTGCAGATCGTTTCGGTCAGCAGCCGCAAACGGGAGAGCGCCCAACGGCTGATCGACCAGTTCGGCCTGGATTGCCCCGCGCGGGACAATTTTGACGAAGTGCTGGCCGATCCCCGGGTGGACATCGTCAATCTCAGCGGACCCAACCAGGTCCACACTCCTCAGGGAATCGCGGCCGCTGACGCTGGCAAGCACGTACTGGTCGAAAAGCCGATGGCGATCACGATGGACGAGAATCGGGCCCTGCGGGATGCCGTCGCCCGGGCGGGCGTCAAGAGCATCGTCAGCTTTGTGCTCCGCTGGAATCCGTTGCTGGAGACGCTCAAGTCGCTGGTGGCGGGAGATGCGATCGGCGAATTGCTGTACATCGAGGTCGATTACTGGCACGGCATCGGGCCAGGGTACCGCGGCTGGGAATGGGCGCACACGTTCCGGACCGGCGGCAGCGCCGCGCTGCTGGCCGGCTGCCACGCCTTGGACGCCTTGCGGTTCTTGGCGGGGCATGAAGTCGTCGAGGTGTCGGCGATGTCGAACAATAAGAAGGGCCTGTACGAGTACGATGCCAACGTCGTGGCGACGATGAAGCTGGACGACGGCACGATCGCCAAGTCGTCGGTGCTGCTGGACGCCGACATCCCGTACGCCTTCAACATCGATCTGGTCGGCACTCAAGGCTCGCTACGGGACAACCGGATCTGGTCCAAACGACTGTTCCCGGGCCAGAAGAGTTGGGCGACGATGCCCACGATCCTGCCCGATTCGGGCGACGTTCACCACCACCCGTTCGACGCCCAGATCAACCACTTCGTCGACTGCATTCGCGAAGACCGCCAATCGCATTGCAGCGTGGCCGACGCGTATCGGACGCACGAGTTGTGCTTGGCCATCGACCGCTCGATCGCCGAAGGCGGCCGCGTGGTCAAGCTGCCGCTGGATTGAAGCCGCGGGATTTCACAGCTCCCAACCCAAGCGGTATTCGCGGCCGACTTCCTGCGGTGTCCCGTCATCCGGATTCTGCGGCGTGCTGTCCCCCGCTTCCTTGCGCGTCGGCTCGCGTCTCGAGTGGATCCAACCCGCTCAGTCGTCGCGTTGGACCCCGACGTGGCCGAAGTGTTCACTACGCCCGCTGCCGTGAACAAGATCCTGCGGGCTTTGATTCAAACGATGCCGACAAAGAAGAACGTCATGGATTCACGAGGGCGGACACGCGTGCTAAAATGGTGTGAAGACGAGACGGGCACCGGAAGCAACAAAGGGGTAATCGGTGAACGAAGCACGCATTGTCGACCGGGGTGATGGTCCGAGGATCGAGGGAACTCGGATCACGGTCTACACGGTCTTGGAGTATCTGCGAGTGGGACGCACAAGAGATTGGATTGCGGCCTTGCTGCACCTGCCTTCAACTCAGGTGCAGGCCGCAATCGACTACATCCGCGACCAAGAAGCCGAGGTGAACGCGGGCTACGAGATCATCCTGGCACGGATCAAGAAGGGCAATCCTCCACACGTCGAATCGCAATTGAACGCCAATCGTGAAAAAGCCAAGGCGCGACTCGGACGCTAACTGGCTATTACCGGGCAATATGATTGCTCAAGCAAGCCTTCAGAGGCGAGAGCGGCTCGTGACCGTCACCGCGGCGAGCCTGACGATGCGAAGCGAGGACACATCATGACAGAACTCACGATTTACCTGGACGAGCGGATCGTGGACCGAGCCCAGCGGGTTGCAAACCGGCGCAATGCGAATCTAAACGCGCTCGTTCGGCGATATGTCGAGCAGCTTGCAGCGGAAGACGAGGCGTCACCCTCGGCGGCGGTCGCGGAACTTGATCAAACCTTCCGCGAACTGCGCCGCCCCATGGGCGGCGTGGACTGGACCAGCCGCGAGGAGTTGCATGAGCGATAAGCAGTTCTTCGACAACGACGGGCAGGATTACGACGGGATTCACGCACACAATCCATTCCGTGCGGCTTCGATCCCGTAAACCCGGCGGGCAGCGTCCCTAGGGTTTCGCGACGTTCGCTGCGCACCCAGGGCTGACTCAGCGCCGTCCCTTCGGAACTGAATACCTTGCCGATCCCGTTTCGGAAGAAGCGAGCCGGCATTTTGCGGGCGCTCCGCGAATACTGGTAGGGCAAATGCAGCACGTCCCAGTCCGGTTCGCCCCACAGCAGTTCCCGCCGTCGCAGCGCGTCGTCGCGCGAGATCCGGTCGTCCGCGTCCAACCACATCACGAACTGCTTGGTGCAGTAAGACAGCGAGCGAGCCATTGCGAGCTGCCACCCTCGCCCGTCGTGGTTCAGACCAGTCAGGCCGAGAGAAGGCCCCCCTATATTGACACAACTCTCGCGCGACGGTAGTCTGGCCACGTCGTCATCTGCCTTGTGTTGCTTCTGCAAACTTCTGTGGATTCCTCGATATGGCCTACGACGCCACGACGCTCGCACCGTCCGCTTCCGACGCGCCGAGTTCCACATCATCCGGCCTTTTGGCTAAGGCACGGACACGTGATCCGCAAGCGTGGCGGCAATTGGTGGATTTGTATACGCCGCTGCTGTACGACTGGTGCCGCCAGTCCAAGCTTGGATCCGAAGACGCCGCCGACGTCGTTCAAGAAGTGTTGGGCACCGTAACGCAGAGCCTCGACAGATTCCGTGGGGCCCAGCCGCGCGGGAGTTTTCGGGCTTGGCTGCGCCAGATCCTACGGAGTCGCATCGCGGACCATTTCCGGAACCAACGGCGCCAATCGCTCGATGCGCAACCGCTGGAACCGGAACAAGTTGCCGCTTGGGCCGACCTCTGCGCGACGTTCGCGTCCGACGAGCCAGCCGACGCTCCGGATGTCGCGGACATCTACAGCCTCGGCTGCACATTGTACAAGCTCTTGACCGGCCACGCGCCGTTCAGCGGTCCCGAATACCGGGGCGGCATCGAGAAGATGATGGCCCACGTGCAAAAAACGATTCGTCCCGTGGAAGAATTGCGTCCCGAGGTGCCCGCCGAACTGGCCGCCGTCATACACTGCATGTTGGCCAAGCCGGTTGACGAGCGGTTCGCGACGCCCGCCGAATTGATTCGACCGTTGGCGCCATTCTGCGCAGGAGCGGATCTGGCGAGCTTGCTGTTCAGCGTGATGGGCGAAACGTACACGCCGGTACAGCCCACGCAGTCGCAAGCCTGAACGGATGAGTATCGCTCGTCCGCTTTCGTTCTGACGGAGACCAAGTCTCCATCGCCTGCTCGCCCGACGCCCTCACGCGCGAGTCGGATCCCGAAGACGCTGGCCGCGATCGGGCTATGCCTGGTGCCGCTGATCCTGCTGGGGATCGTGTTCTATTTGCGCGATGGTCGCCAAACAGTCAAGGTGGAAATCGATCCCGCGCTGGTGAAGGACGCCAGCGTCACGGTCTGGCTGGACGGCAAAGAGATGGAAGTCGCCGGTCTGGGCGAGACGATCCGCCTGAAGCCCGGCCCCCACGGCTACGAAATCCGCCGCGGCGATCAAATCATCCAGACGCGCGCGTTTACGGTCGCCAAGGGCGAAAACCCGGTGCTGAAGGTAAGTGTCGGAGAAGCCACAGTGTTAGCCAAGCCGACTGCTGCACCGATTGTATCGCAGAATACTGCTAACCACGAACTAGCCTTCGACAGCGCCACGAGTTCTTTCGGTGGCATGGAGCCCCGACGGCAAACAACTGGCTGCAGGAAATGCAGACGGCGTCATCCGAAAATGGGCAGCGGACGGTACAGAGAGGTTGACTCTTACGGGACATACGCAATCGGTACGCGCACTGGCATGGAGCCCCGATGGGACGGCGATGCTGTCGGCAAGCAACGATGGGGTGCTCCAGACCGGGCAGGCTGACGGCACGAACAAGCCGATTTGTACGGAGTACTCTCGATTAAACTGTGCTGCGTGGAGCCCCGATGGCCACCAGATCGCATCGGCAGGCTATGACGGTTGCGTTCGTCTGTGGCGGAGAGGCGGTACGCCCGGTCCCATGTCGCCGGGGACGAGGAACGCGGTCTGGGCGATTACGTGCAACCCTCGCGCCGGTCAGGTCGGTTTCTCGACTGACGACGATATCGTTCGAATTTGGCGATCAGACGGAACACCGGACCGCAGTCTCTCTGGCATTAGTGATGGCGACCGTATCAGATCGATGGCCTGGAGTCCCAACGGCGAGCAACTCGCGACTGGCCGGAGCGGGATCATCCGATTGTGGAAGAGTAATGCAACTGCGGGGCCAGTACTTAAAGGGCACCAGCATTCCGTGCATGGTTTGGCCTGGAGCCCCGACGGAAAGCAACTGGCGTCGGCGAGTTGGGACAAGTCGGTTCGCCTGTGGTCGGCCGACGGCAAATCAGGGCCGGTACTCGAAGGACACAAACAGCCAGTCTTTTCCGTGGCGTGGCATCCACGCGGAAGGCAACTGGCTTCCGTAGCCCTGGACGGCACGTTGCGGTTCTGGAGCAGCGATGGAACGGCCGGAAATGCCTTCGGCAACTCGAAAGAAGGGTACTGGTTATCATCGGTATCCTGGAGTCCAAATGGCGAATGGCTTGCGACAGGTGGCGACGACGTGAAATTGTGGCACGCGGATGGAAGGCCCGGTCCGGTGCTTAAGTACCGCTGGGGCCAATCCGAAGATACTGATGAAGTGTCCTGGAGTCCGGACGGGCGCCTGCTCGCTTCTGCAGGACACGACGCAACTGTTGGTGTGTGGCAGTCCGACGGAACACGGCGGTTGGTTCTCTGCGGGCACAGGGGCGCAGTGCGCGCGTTAACTTGGGCTGATGGTGGAAACCGGCTGCTCTCTGGCGATGATGGTGGCATGGTCCGGATGTGGAACGTCGAAGACGGCACGACGGTATGGACGGCGATCTGTCTGAAGGAGAACCGGCACGTGACGTTCAGCCCGATCGGCGAAATTCTGCACGGGCACCCGAAAGTGATCGAAGACGAGTTGGTCTACCTCGTCGAACAGCCCAACCGGGCGCTGGAGATCCTGAAACCCTCCGAATTCAAGCAGCGGGCGGGGCGTTAACCGAATCGGGTTTCCATGAACCGCGATGGGGCGACCGGCGATACAAGCCGGCCTACGGCTCTTGGGCGAATCAAGGTGTCCGGAACCGAAAAGCGTGAATGTCCCCGGCTTGCCCGGGGGATTGTTACGCTTGTTGCTACACACGAGCGTTCTCCACACCCTCTTCCCCGTTCCCCAGCGGCGGCTCCGCCGCCGCTGGGGAACGGGGAAGAAGAGGATTCGAGGTATCCGCCTGCGTAGCGGCTAACGTGAAGCTCCCCCGGGCAAGCCGTGGGCATCACCGTCACGGGGAGTTTCACAGCTCCCAGCCCGATGAATCAAAGGTGTCAGGATGAATCAAAGGTGTCAGGAACCGAAAGCATAATCCGTTCCTAACACTTTTGTTCCCAATCGACCTTGCGGGAGTGATCGCCAGAAAAATATTTCCCGGCGTCTTGGCAATAAGCCCTGGCCGAACCAGAATCACGGGTTCGGGGGGATTGAAATCTCCTCTTCTTCCGTCGAAACCGAGCGCCGCGTCAAAATGGAGTGCAAAGGAGCTGCTCATGGAATCCTTGCGTTTCAAATTCAAATGGTTGGACAATCAGGGAAACGAAGCAGGTTTTCTCTCGAAAAAAGGCAGTTTCGACGGCCAGACGCTCGTCCTGGACGACGTCGCATTGCCTGCCGCCTGCTTGACCACCGCCGAGAATCGAGGCAAGCGATTTGTGATTGCCGCGGTTGATGGCGAGGGGCAGGCCCACCAATCGCTGTTCAGTATCACCAGCGGCAGTCCCGAGAAACTCAAGGCCGCGCTGGGCGTTTGCCGCAGCCGGGTCTGGGCCGAAACGCATCGGGATGAGTTGGTCAAGGAAGGGAAAGCCCACGAATTCCGCAGCATCGTGTGTCCCCACTGCCAAGCCACGATCGACCTAACGGGCATGCCGCAGTCGCCGCAGGTCTACTGCCCGTTCTGCCACACGATCGGAACGCTCGAATCGTCCCAAGGCCCGATCAAGGCGGAGGCTCAGTATCGGCTGTGCGACCACTGCGGCATGTACAGCAAGCCGCGGCGGTTCACCATTTTCTACTTCTATTTCCTATTCGTGGTGTACGGGTATTCCCAGCAGGAAACCTGGCGGTGCCCGGCCTGCATGAGAGGCGAAGCCTGGAAAATGCTGTTCGGCAACTTGTTGTTCGTAATCGGCGTGCCGGTCGCCCTGACCCAACTGTTCCGCTCGTACGGCGGCACCGACATCGGCAGCTTGTTCTCCGGACTCGATGCCGCCAACCTCAGGGCTCGCAAGGGCAATCTGGCCGGAGCCATCGAGGCGTATCGTCGCATCCTGACCGAGCATCCCGTCGCGGCGGGCATCAAGTTCAACATCGGCCAAGCCGCCCTCTCGAAAAACGATCTGGCCGGAGCTGCCGGAATCCTGGAACATGCCCTGCACGATTGCGCCAACTATCAGCCCGCCGCTGCCGCCTTGGCCGACTGCTATGAACGGCTGGGCGAGACCAATAAGCTGCATGAACTGCGGAAACAGTGGGGGATTGAGGAAGAACCGGAATCCGCTGAGGCGGTGGCTTGAGGCACGCATGGGGTCCTGCGAGGATTGGCAGTCTCCGCGGGTGCGAAATCGCGTGGCCGCTGTCATGGGTGCTCTCGGTGCCATGCCTCGGTGCGCAAAGCAAGCGGCATTGGGCGCTGGCCGCCGGTTCTTGGGCGTCCACAATAGTCGTTTGAGGTGTCGTTTGAGGACTTGCCGCTCGGCGCGGGCTGTGCCATGCTGTTCGTCATTATCTCCCGGCAACCGGCGGAGCGAACCGCTTGGCGCGGTGGGCGTGCGGGAGTGCGTGACCGGGCGGGAGATTGGCGGAGAGATGGACATGACCGAGCGGGGACGACGGGCGGGCTTGACGGAGACTGACCGGATGGTGAGAAAAACGAGAACCGAGCAGACACGCCGCGGTTTTTTGCAGACCTCCGCCCTGGCGACGGCGGTGGCCACTGTGGGCCGCATGGGGTTCGCGGCGGAACCGGAGCCGCTGAAGATCGGGATCCGGGCGGCCAGCATGAGGATGGCCGGCACGCCGGACGTGTTCCAAGTGGCCGCCCGCATCCCGGGCCTTCGCGGCGTCGAATTGCAGGCGACGGCGGGCCAACCCAATCTGCGCGACGCGCAGACCGTCCGGCTCTACAAGCGGGAAGCCGACCGCTGGGGCCTGAAGATTCCGTCCCTGGCCGGCATCCTGGATCGCGGCGTCAAGATCCACAGCCCGAATGCCGCCGACAGCGTGATCGCTTCGATTCGCGCCGCGGAAACGCTCGGTGCCGGCGTGCTGCTCGCCGCCTTCTTCCGCAATGACGCGCCTGACATGGCCGACGAGTCGTCGTATGGGCGGCTGGTCGCGATGCTGCAGAAAGTGGCCCCGACGGCGGCCAATGCCGGCGTCAGGATCGGCCTGGAAAACTCGCTCAGCCCCGCCGACAACGGGCGACTGGTCGATCTGGTCGGCCACGGAGCGGTCGCCGTCTACTACGACCCCCACAACATGGACTTCTACGGGCATGGCGCACAGGCGATTTCGGGCATCCTGCTGTTGGGCAAAGACCGCATCTGCATGGTTCACGTCAAGAATGGCAACAAACTGATCGAGGAACCGGGTCCGATCGATTGGCCCGCCGCATTTGCCGCTTTGCGGCAGATCGGATACGACGGCTGGTACGTGTACGAGACGGGGCACGAGAGCGTCGAGGCCTGTATTGCCGATACGACGCAAAACAACGAATTCTTGGCCAGACACCTGAAGCCATGAAGACGGTTCGTGTGATCTGGCACTCGCCGAGTCAGCCCGTCGAAAAAGCGTGATGCTCTGTCAGCGGTTCGAACGCCGGATGAGACAGTGTGGAGCTTTCGAGCTTCGGATATCTACCAGGGTGGCGAGAACGAACCACCGCAGCTGACCGAGACGTGCCGGCAGCCAACGAGTCCCTCGACAACGAGCCCCAAAAAAATACCATGGTGGTAGATGCGCTCAACGTACGCGCATTTTTTAGAACGCAAATTCAGCCATGACAGTGCCGGTTTGTTCCCCACTTGGAGTGCGGTGGCTTGACGCCGCTTTGGCTGTGCCTTTCCTTCTCTCAGCTCCTTCTTTCAGCTCCTGCGAACAGCTATCGTGCAAAACGCAAGGCTGCCGCAAAACGAAAGCGGCGTCAAGCCACCGCACTCAAAACGGCTCAAACCCTGCTAGGAGGTTCTACACAGAACAAAAACAGGATCACGGAGATTAGCCTTGACCGGCATAAACGGAACAGGCCAGGATGCACCTCTTCTCGAGAGCTAAGGACCGGCGGCGGTGGCGCCTTGTCTGTTTCTGTCGTCCGTTTTCTTGTCAGACGCAGGCCGCGCCCAACGCGGGCTCGTTTCCTATCGTCCTTCGTCGGCGAGCGCCACGCTGGTTACCGCTTCAAAGGTACTGAACAACCTCAATCCGCCGGAGATGACGTAGAAGTCTGATGAGCCCGGCGAGCCGTTGGCGACGGGGTCGAAGCGATGTTTTCGGAATGCTCGATGACGATCCGGTCGCCATTCTCCAGGCTGAGCCCAAACGGCCGGAATGGCACCGCTCGAAGCAACCGCCGAATTTCGACCTGCAGGCCCTCGGTTCGCATCGGCTCGCCTCCTTCAAGAATGTCTACCAGGAATTACGACCGCGCTCGCAGTTATACCTGCCCGTGTCCAATGCGAAAACGGCAGGCACGCGAAAGGCCGCCCGAGGCCACCCGCTCCCGTTCTCGTCCGAACGTTCCGCATCAACGCGGGCAGGGCGTGAGTGTTGATTTGAACTGGCACGCGTTCCGCCTCGCGTGCATCCGTTATTTGAGATCGGTCGAAATGTAGGACGATCGGCTCACGGCTGGGCGCCCATCGGTCCCGGTGAGCGGGCAACGACCGTGTTTCTACCAGATCCCAGAAGACAGGCAAGCAAAAAATTGGATTCCACGGGGCCGGGTCTGATGCCGTCGCGGCGACGGGTGACGCCGGCAGTCATTGTTCGGCCGGACGATCCGACCGAGGATGGGCAGAAAAATGGATGGCAAAAAAATGGATTGAAGCGTCGGCCGGAGGCGGCGATTCAGGCGCTGCGATCGGCCGCCGTCTTTCTGCCAATTCGATGGGCGATCGGATCGAATCAAGCGAAACCGAAGCGACGTTTACCGGATAATCAGTGCCCAGACAAATCTGCCGATTCGGAATGTCGATGCCTCGCAGACCCAATCGAAGAGACGGGCATCGGCGACACTGGCCACTTGTACCAGGGCCGCTCTAAGTCCTTCCCATGCAGGCGAACGGCCATCTGCTGACCGTCATGTGGTACGAAGAACGGAACCCTTTGCGTGCCAAGTTGGTTGGAATGTGCAGAAGCTTGGCGTTGGGGTTCCGCCTGGGCGCGGATCCAAAGAGACGAAGTAGCGCATCGCTGGTTGGCCACTCCGAACGATCCTCCGCTTCCTCATTCACCGTGGATGCCCGTTCGACGACGAGACCTGGGCCAAGAGCTGCACTACCCGACTGAGTCTCCAAATCACCTGGCGGCCCCGAGGCAGACCTAACAAAGCGGCCTGACCCGTTTTCCAGTCCTCTCGCACGCTGAATGCACTTCAACCTCGGCAAGATTGCCACCACACTCCCAGACATGCAATGATCGATCATCGTCGCGTGCTGGACCGGGGAATTTCCGCATCCCACGCCTGGTGACGCTCTCCTCACGCTAATGACCAACCATCCCCAGACCCCAAACCGGAACAGAGATCAGAAGAGGCCACCGGTACACCGACTTCCCGTTACATCGCCACCGTCCCTATCAAATATCTCGACCGAACGCCCATCGCTTATCTTTGTCGCGCTCATTTCGACCCATTCAATGAAATCGCTCCCGCTTTTCAGCTCCAGTTGGTACGAAAGTACTTTGCTAAACTCCGAAGCGATACCTGGAGCAAAATCGCTTGTCGTTGTCACAATGCCTTTCGACGCATCTTGGTCAAGCACTAGAACACCATACAGTGCTCGTACATCATTTGCCAAGACCACACGATTCTTTCTGTATGCCTTTGCCTGAACCAGCACTCGACTCGTTATAAGACCGGCAGTCACGGCGATGACATCACGCCCTTTGTCATTGCTTTGTGGCGTGAGCGTTACTGCACTCCAACCATTCACATGATACATACCTGCAAGAAACTCTTCGAACGCCCTTGGTTCGGCAGGAAACGCAAAGCGGAATTCCGGGCTTTTTCTCAGGTGTTTGCTGATTTCGAACCATGTGGCTCGCGGTCGCTTGACGATTCGTCCTTCTTCAGAAGATCCCTCGAACTCAAGTAGGACAGACTTAAGGAGGACGGAGGGATCAGCAGAATCCACCGTTGCAAGCCCTTCACCATCATGGATTAGCTGATACGTGGACAGATCAAGTCGCCACCCCCTATTGCCGACCAGGATTGTGTCCGGGTCATCTTCACTGGCGTTAGAGGTAGCCCGGCGTCCCAAATACACGCTTTTGGCACCATAAAGCCTATTGTCCGTGTCCGCCGTCTCGTGATTCATCGTGCGACCTCCGATTCAGCCAAGTTCTGCCAATTCCTGTGCTTTCAAGTGCGCATGCTCGATGCGATTACTGGTAGGAAAAACTGACAGGAAATCACTGAACTGATTGATAGGGAATCCTATGGCAGGCCTCAACATAGCCGGGAGAGCCTGGTGAAACAAGGGGGCGAGGTAGACGTGGGCGGTCACGGTCGCCACTTTCCCCCTCGCCCCCCTGTTGGTGGCCACTAGGATTCGAGCCACATTGGCCACCAGACTTGCACCACCTGACTGGCGGACTGGAACGGCGGCACACAATGCGCCGCCCTGCGCCGCTCTGCGCCGCACGCAGGCAGTCAGCCACGGCAAAACGACACGGGCGCACGGGCGTCCCGTGACTTACTCGCGTCTCCTCTGAACCTGCAAACTGGATCAGGTACTTGACCCCTCCTTGGAGACGCCGCGCACAGCGGGCCTGGCCGACCATGCGGCCAAAGCGGCCGAAATCCGCTGGCCACCGACACCCCCCCAGCCGCCCGCGAACCGAATGGGGTCTTCGCCAGGGAGATTTTCGGTCGAAAAATGGGGGCACACCAGCCCCGCCCCCATTTTCCCCGTGCCCCATTTCCCGTACAGCGATGCGTTACGCCTACGCTGTATCCGCTGCGGGTTTCGAGACTGTCCTCGCGAGGCGGAACCCGCCATAAGGATATCGGCTCCCCGCCGTGTCCAGGCCACGGTATGCCGACCGGCAGTCCCTCGCGACACTGACCCAACTGCCACCCCGCTTCACGCGGAGCGTGCCCGCCCTAGGTCCAGTTGGATCGATTGCCAGCTTGCCCGCGCACTGCTTGTAGTACTCCACGCCCCACCAGTCAGAGCACCACTCTTTGACGTTTCCATGCATGTCGTGCAGGCCCCAAGCGTTTGGCTTCTTCTGACGCACGGGGTGCGTAATGTCGTTGGAGTTTTCGTTGTACCACGCGTATTCGCCCAGATACTTGATATCATCGCCAAAGCTGAAACGTGACCTGCTTCCGGCCCGACAGGCGTATTCCCATTCGGCTTCGGTTGGAAGCCGATATATGCACCCTTCTTTCCCACGAAGCCATTGGCAGTATGCGTGCGCGTCATCCCAACTCGTCAGCACGACGGGATCATCATCAGTTTGAACGAAGCCAGGGCTGCGCCAATCGATCTCCGGGTCCAGCTTCCACTCGGTCCCGGTCCATCGATCACCGCCTCCTCGCGTCTCTGCGTCGGTCTTGTAACCGACATCGTCGACGAATGCGCGAAACTCTCGGACGGTTACCGGGCTCTGGCCGATCGCGAACGGTTGCGTGATCTTGACACGGTGTTGCGGTTGTTCCAATGTGTACCATGCCGCTTCTGTGCCGGGAAAAAGACGTGCCAGTTCTTCCGGGGACTCGGCGCTGCCCATCAAAAAATCCCCCGCGGGGATTAACACCATCTTCACGCCGATGCTGTTGGTGATTACGTTCGGGGCACCGCTCTGCCGTATGTCAGCGATCGTCTTCTGCCGGATAACATCCTGCAGCCCTCGCGATACGAGGGAATTCGAGTGCAGCAAGATACTGCGCCCTTCGTATGCCGGAAGGCTAAGAGAAGAATCTGCCTTTCGCGTCATCCAACCGCCTCTTCTTCGCCAAGCGATTCCAACGTCTGCGCCGCGTCCCGAATCCGATGCTTCAGTTGCTTCGCCATCTCCGCCAACAGATCCCGTCCCGCCTCGGCCGCATCGTCCACCTGGGCCTTCAACTGGTATAGATCGCTCTGGTGAAGTGCCTCAATCTCGTCCCGGATTGTGGCCAACCGTCGCTCGACCATCGCAATCGTGCGAATCACCCGCACCAACTCGGCCGCCGTGTCCTCTCCCTGCACCTGGTCCGGAGATACTCGCCAATCATCCAGAATCCGGCGAATCCGTGCCTCGTCGCAATCCTCGTAGGCTTGATTCAGCTCAGACATGACCCGCTTGCGGCGAGCTTTCTCGGCTTCGTCCATCGTCAGATCGGGATGCAGTTTCCGAGCCGCCGCGCGATACGCCTTACCCAGGGTCTCCGATGGCTCGAATTTCCCACCAGACTGGCTCGGTTGCAGCTCGTCGACTGCCTGCGCCGACTGTTCCGCCTGGGCCTCAGCTTCCTCCACTGCTCGTTGCGCGGCCTCGTCGCGCGGCCTCCGACGATACCGCAAACGTGCAATCCGGGCGGTCAGTTCATCCAGTCGCGCGTACAGCGGGCCTACTCGTTCCAGGTAATGACGCTGAAACGCGACCAGTTCGCCGCGAACCGTCGCAAGTTCCAGTTCCTGGTCTGCCAGTTTCGATTTTAAGTCCTGAAGCGCCGTTATCTTCCGCTGCAACTCGATTCCTTCCGGGCTTAGCTGCTCGGACGCAGCCAACCCAGGATCAACACTCGATTTGTACGTTCCAACGGTCATCTCGCATCCCCCGCGGGTACAGCCGAACGTGGTACTCGAATTCAGACTATAACCACAAAATCACACCCGATCAATCGGCGGCTCTGCCGCGTCATGCGAGCAAAAAGGACCTTGTTCCACCCAAGGCGGACAGGTTTACCACGTCATCAACCGCCCTCGCGCTGACTGACGGTGGCCCATACCCGACGGCACCACGCGCGCGATCATAACTTCGGGAAGGGGCCATCTGTACCCAGTCCGGTTCAAAGCCTCTGCTGTTGAAACCGACGAGCAGCGGTACACGGCCCTGGAAGTACTCGCGACGAAATGCGGTGTGTGCCGCTTACTGGTCCATGCAGAGGACTGGCGCTAGTCGAGTCGAAGGCGATTGCACCGGGACGGCATCTACACGATCCCTCCTGGAATCGGGAGGACTGGCACTAGTCGAGCCGAAGGCGATTGTACCACCGTGACGACGCCTCTCGCATAGCTGTGCAACCAGCTCCCCCCGTCTGCGCGATTGGCGAACACAGCGGATCGCCCGGAGCCGCTGGTCCAATTGCAGGCTTTGCGGCATGCATCGCAGCGCGGTCAAACCTTGGGAAGCGAGACGTGGTGCAGAACCATGACCGTCCAACTCGGTCACGATGCGAGGATTCCGTCGCGTGGCTGGCCAACGAAATGCCCTCCATCGTGACCACATTGATGGAAACGCCTCCCGTCGCCTTTTTTCACACGCAACACCAAGACTCGTAAGTGTCCATTTTCGCGCAAAAATCGGCAAAAACGGTTAAGTCAAGATCACTTCCTTTGCCGCCAATTGCCTACGTTCCCAAGAAACTGGCCTTCACTTTGCATTTTTGGGTGAGTCTCAGTTGGATAATGAAACACGCACCATGACTCCTGGCGTGCAGGAACTTCAGCTGTGCCTACTAACAGTAAGGTACTTGCGATTGCTCTATTCGGATTAGTTCACAATCGTAGGCGTTGGCATTCAAGAATTTTCTAAGATCGCTTCGGTCTTCTCTTGCGAGGTTCTTCGGTCCAAGGCGTATCTCAGCAATGGCGTCTGCAGAAAATGGCAGCTTGAAGTAGGGTATAGACTGCTCCCCGCTTTGGCGATGATACCGAGGCGAGACCCCAATCGCCTTGCGACAGGCTTCTATCTGTGAGTCGGGGTCCGAGATTTCCGCGAGGATGAAACGTACTTCTTTCTCTTCTCGAAAGCTAGGGTGCTTGCAAGCCGCCGAAAGCACCCAAAACTGCGTTACCGTCCTCATGCTGACCGCCTGCCTTCCAATTCCATTTTGGCCGGGTACTTGGGCCAAGTACCAGCGAATGCAAGTCGTTGCCAGTTCCCGTTGCCGGTCGTCATCATATTCAACTTCCAAGAGTTCGAGGGGGTGCTTGGGAAGATATTCGTAGCGTTGACGTTTCAGCCAAGCTACTGAGAACCCAACCGCGAAGCCCGTACCATCGTCGGCATACGCACGCCACTGGCTCAGAAGGTCACCGTCCTTGCTGAAGCAACACGCATAGGCTGTAAGCTCCATCCAATTGAGATTCTGAACCACAAGGCGAGCATACGACGACTCTGGCTCCGGCCCCCGTCGAGATTCCTCAAGGACTGTCTTCGCTATCTCGATGAAATGCGTTTGCTCCGTGGAATCGTTCATGTGCCGAACACTGGTCAGCCATAGCTGTTTGTTGGTCAACATGGCATGAAAAGCGTCCACGCTGCAGTAGCGGTAGATGATCGGCGGAGTGTCGAGACTCTCCGTCATGACAGGCAATGCCTGTACGCATGTATGGGATTGTGAAACGGCCTTCACAGCCGCGCAGTCGATTTCCTGTTCCTCGCACATACCTGTACCCTCCGCAAACTGAAGACTTGGTTTTATCCGTCTCGGATACGCCTCAGCCACCTGTCGGGCGTTCTTCCTGGCAGGTAATAGGAAAATGATTTCTGCCCACAGCAGTGAGCCTAATCGGGAAAAGTCGGTCAAACAAGGTGTCGCGGGGAAGTGGGCGGTCATGGCTGCCCACTTCCCCCGCGACACCACCCCTTCAGAAACCAACGCATAAGCATGGCCCTCGGCCGATTGGATGGGACGCAAGGTAAAACCGGGGGGATGCACGCTTTCTCTTGCGGTTCGGGCCATAAACGCGCCGGTCCCCCGTTCTCGACCCAAATAACAAGAAGGGCCTCTACGGATACGATGCCAACGTCGTGGCGACGATGAAGCTGGACGACGGCACGATCGCCAAATCGTCGGTGCTGCTGGACGCCGACATCCCGTATGCCTTCAACATCGACCTGGTCGGCACCGGCGGCTCGCTACGAGACAACTAGATCTGGTCCAAACGATCGTTCCCGGGCCAGAAGAGTTGGGCGACGATGCCTACGATCCTGCCCGATTCGGGTGACGTTCACCACCATCCGTTCGACGCCCAGATCAACCACTTCGTCGACTGCATTCGCGAAGACCGCCAATCGCATTGCAGCGTGGCCGACGCTTATCGGAGGCACGAGTCATGCTCGGCCATCGACCGCTCGATCGCCGAAGGCGGCCGCGTGGTCAAGCTGCCGCTGGATTGAAGCCGCGGGGATTCACAGCTCCCAGCCCGAGCGGTATTCGCGGCCGACCAACGCGTTGGCCTCGGGCACGTTGGTGACACGCATCTGGACCGCGTCCCATTCGATCCGGGTGTCGACGCGTTTGGCGATATTGCCCAGGCAGCAGATTTCGGCCAGCGGACCGGAGTAGGCGAAATCGGCGCCCGCCGAATTGCCGCTCTTACAGGCCCGCACCCAGTCCTGTTCGTGGTTGTCCGGGACGCGCGGCAGCGTCTTGTCGGGCAACTGGGCCTCGCGCATCTTGGCTTCCGGGATGATCCGCGGGCTGTTGCCATAAACGCCCGCCATGATCGTGCCGCGGGTGCCTTTGTACAACGCGCCGCCTTCGGCCGGCATTTTGCGGCCGTCCTCCAAGTCCGCCGGCCGCGGCGGACGCGTGCCTTCATACCAGGTCAGTTTCAACGGCGGGAACTCGCCGCGGGCCGGGAACTGGTACGTCACGATCGCCGACAGCGGATGCACTTCGTCCGTGTTGCCGCACGAGGTCGCGTCGATGCTGGTCGGCGGACACAGCTTGAGCGCCGCGCACACCGGGTCCAGCGTGTGGGCGCCTCGATCGCCCATCATGCCGCTGCCGAAGTCCCACCAGCAGCGCCAAGTCGCCGGATGATAGGCGCGGTGGTACGGCCGCATCGGAGCGGGACCGATCCACAAGTCCCAATTCAATTTGTCCGGCAACGGAGGCGTCTCCTCGGGACGCGCGGACCATTGGGAACTCCAGCCGGCATGGCCCCACGGGTAATAAGACAAGTCGCACCACGCGTCCACCTCGTGGACCTCGCCGATCACCCCGGCCCAGATCCATTCGCAGACCAGCCGCAGCCCTTCCATCGAGTGCCCCTGGATACCCAACTGGGTGGCGACCTTGGTTTCCCGCGCCGCCGCCGTCAATCGGCGAGCTTCGTTCACGTTGTGCGTCAAAGGTTTTTGGCAGTACACGTGCTTGCCCGCCCGGATCGCGGCCATCGAGATCACGGCGTGGGTGTGGTCGGGCGTGGCGATCACCACGGCATCGATGTCTTTCTGCTTGTCCAGCATGTCCCGGTAATCGACGTAGAACTTGGCGTCCGGATAGCGGTTGACCGTGCGCGAAGCGTGGTTCGGGTCCACGTCGCACAAGGCCACGATGTTCTCCGACTCGACGTTGCGCAAGTTGCCGGCCCCCATGCCGCCGATGCCGATCCCCGCAATGTTCAGCTTGTCGCTGGGAGCCAGTTGGCGCGCGCCGCCCAGCACGTGAGGCTGGACGATTAGAAACGTAGCTGCCGCGCCGGTGGCGGCGGCCGACTGGCGGACGAATTGGCGTCGGTTCAAGCGATCGGTCATAGTGAGTTCTCCCCAAAAAATATTCCCGTTTCAAACCGCCCCGGTCTTGCGGTCCAGACGGACGTCAAACAATCCAATCATTCGCTCCGGTCGGGCTCAGCAGTTCCGTCGAGATTCCTTCTGTATCGTCCAGGTCCGAGACGTCCAGCAGAAACAGATGGCAGGTCTGCGATGCCGAATCGCCTGCCGAGAACAGAATCCATTTTCGGTCCGGTGTCAATTGCGGGTGGAAGTGGGCCTTCTGTCCGCCTCCGTACGTCGGCCAGGTGCCGGTGAGTTTCCGCCACTGGTGACGCCGTGTCTGGTGGTCCAATCGCTGCAGGGCCCACAGATCGTGGACGTCGAATTTGTCCCACGACGTCGAGTTCTCGCAAAACCACAACCGGCCTTCCGGATCGCGGCCTGTGTGGACGTATTGCAGTTCCTCTGGAAACGGAAACTCGAAGCGGCCGCGCGTCAGCGGGTCGTACAGCCCGAAGCACCGCGCATCGGGCACTTCGTAAGCCACTCCCCGCCGCGTGACGTGGCAATGGATCAAGTGGCCGCGCGCCCCCGGATCGCCGTCCCGCAACGGGACGATCGTGCCGCTGGTCAGGTCGGTCAGCAGCATGCCCGGATGGTCGGCGGGGTGCGTCACGATGAACCGCTGGTTGTCGTACGCCGTCACATGAAAAACGGCGCTGTCGATCCGGCACAATTCCCGCTGCTCGCCGGTGTCGAAGTCATAGGCGACCACCGCCGCACCGTGACACGGCTGGCCCCACACACTGCCCCGCGGCACGTGGATATAGACGAACCAGCGCCCGTCCGGCGTGCAATCGTTCTGGCCGTATGCTTCGCGATCGTCGGCCAGCACGAACAGCGGCCGGTCCTGTAACGACTCGACATCCACCGCGCGAACCTGGTTCCCGTCAAAATAGACGACGCAATTTCGGGCCACGTTCAACACGCTGCGATGATCGAGCACGCCGCGTCCGGAATCGACGCACCACGGCCGCCATTGCGTGTCGGGGCACGTGGCATGCGTCACGTGCCGCGACTCGCCCGTGGCCAAATTCAAGCGGAATAACTGCACTTCACGGTGGACCGCATGGTGATAAATCAGGTACCGGCCGTCGCGCGTGACGCTGGGAATGAAAAAGTACAGCGGATAGGCAAACCCGTCGCCGCGCGTCAACTGGACGGCCAAGCGCCCGGTCTCCGGGGCGGAACAACGAGGAAAACTCGGAGACAAAGGCATTTCGACGGGCGAAAGGTCGGGCGGAAGCATCGGATGGAATCCTGGCGGCAAGCGGGCTTCATCGGCAGCGGACTGTTATTGTATCCTGTGCTCATCGTCGACAGCAACCAAAGTTCGCCGTCAAAGTCCAACAGACTGAGGCTGTAAAAAATGGGATTGACTCCGATTAGGGGGTCGGGCGTTCAAAATTCAATTTTGGCCGACCACGGCTCGGCTCGATGGTTGGGGTCTCTATCGGCCAAAAATTAAATTTTAACGCCCGACCCCTCACTGGGACCTGAGAACACCCTATGCCGAACGAACGCCCGTCAGCGCTGTTATTGCTTGGCCCGACCGGTTCGGGGAAAACGCCGCTGGGTCAGTTTCTGGAGCTGCGCGGCTTGGCTGGACGCCGATGCGTGCATTTTGATTTTGGCGAGAATCTGCGGCAGGTCGTCGCGCGGAACGAGCCCGACGCGCTCGTCTCGGCCGAGGACATCGTATTCTTGCGCCGTATCCTGCAGACCGGAGCTTTGTTGGAAGATGACCAATTTCCGCTGGCCGCGAAGATCTTGCGAAGCTTCCTGGGCCGTCACGCCCACGGAGACGAGCCGTGGATCGTGTTAAACGGTCTGCCGCGTCATGCTGGCCAAGCCCTCGCGGTAGCAGAGATCTTGGACGTGCAGCGGGTGGTTTTCTTGCGTTGTTCAGCCGACACGGTGTCGGCTCGCATCCGGGCCGACGCGGGAGGTGATCGGCGGGGCCGGATTGACGACGACCTTGAAATCGTTGGCTGGAAGCTAAGGATTTTTATGGAGCGGACCCAGCCGTTGCTGGATTTCTATCGGCGGGGCGGAGTCCGCGTGACGACGGTGGATGTGGCGGCCGCCACGACGGCCGACGCGATGTGGGAGATGCTGCAGAGCGAAATGCGGGCGCCGCGGGCGTTTTGACTGTTTGCAGGGCAGACGCGGAAGATGCCGGCAAAAAATTATTGGCAGAAAAATGATTTAATCCCAGGCTGAGGAGGCGACGTTCCAATGAAGTCATGGATTTTGTACGGAGCCAGCGGTTTTACGGGGCGTTTGATTGCTCGCGCCGCCGTCGCGCGGGGAATGCGACCCGTGCTGGCCGGGCGTGATGGGACGAAGATCGAGCCGTTGGCGGCGGAACTAGGCTGCGATTCCCGCGTCTTCCCGCTCCAAGCCGCAGAGACCGCGGGACAGCTGGACGGTATGGCCGCCGTCTTGCACTGTGCCGGGCCGTTCCGCGCGACGGCGGCGCCGATGATGGAAGCTTGCCTGGCGGCCGGCGTCCACTACTTGGACATCACCGGCGAGATCGACGTGATCGAATCGGCAGCGCAGCGGCACGAGCGAGCCCGGGATGCAGGGATCGCGTTGCTGCCGGCCGTCGGAATGGACGTCGTTCCCAGCGATTGTTTGGCTGCGCGGCTCTCCGCCGCCGTCCCGCGTGCGGTCACGCTGGAGTTGGCGTTTGCCGGCATGCTGTCGGTCAGTCATGGGACGGCCGCGACGATCTGGGAAAACGCGGGGCAGGGCGGCCGAATTCGGCGGGACGGCCGGATCGTCCGAGTTGAGGTGGCGTGGAGAGTGCAGGAGATTCCCTTTTATCGCGGCCCGCAACTGGCGATGACGATCCCTTGGGGCGACGTCGCGTCGGCATATCACACCACGGGGATCCCGAACATCGAAGTCTACGCGGCCATGCCGCCCGGGCCGCTGAAGGTGCTGCGTGCGTTTCGCTGGTTGGCGCCGCTGGCGGGCTGGACGCCCGTTCAAGCGGCCGGCCGTTGGTGGATCGATCGGCGCGTTCGCGGGCCGAAGGAAGATGAATTGCAGCAGGGAAGAACCGAGTTCTGGGGCCGCGCCACCGACGCCGCAGGGCACGCTGTCGAAGCGACGCTGGAGACGCCCAACGGTTATGCGCTGACGGTCGAAACCTCGTTGGCCGTCCTGCAACAGGTTTTAGATGACCGCATCGCCGCCGGCTTTTCCACGCCGGCGTCCGCCTTGGGCGGAGAATTCATCGAGACGATTCCGGATGTCGTGTTCCGCTGGCGTCGGGACTCGTCACCTTAGACTGCTTGTAGGACCCAAACCAGTCAAGGCCGAGGTCCGTTGCTCGCGAGGCCATCGCATTCGGCAACGGGATTATCCGGTCAGACGCGACCAGTACCGCTCGGGCGGCGTCCGCGAATACTGGGTTATCAGCATCACTAGCCTGTCGCCGCCGAAAACACCAATCCCGAAAACAACACGAACAGTCCTGCGATCAAAACCACAAACAGCAGCCACCAAGTGACAACGCTCGTGTACCAGGTCGCGCCCAGATTGTCAAAGATGTTCAGCTTGGCCCAGTTGATCGTGACGTCGTCGCCGACTTGATCGGGCCGTGGCGGTGCGGTCGCCAGACTGACGAACGTGCAAACCAGGCAGCACAGCAGCCAATTCAACGCGGCTTGATTCGCATAGGGTTCCAGCCAAGCCGGATGATCGACCACCGCTTCCAGATACAGCTTGACGGCGATCCCAAAGACGAACCCGAAGATCACCGCCGTCACGGCTCCACAGCTGTTCACACGCCGCCAGAGGATACCCAGCAGAAACACGGCCGCGAACGGCGGGGCGAAAAAGGCGTACAGCGTCTGGATGTAAATGAACAGTCCTCCGCCGAGGCGGCCGATGAACCCGGCCAGCACGATCGCAACGGCCAGGATCGCCGCCGACGAAACCACGCCGACGTTGACCAGGTGCTTGTCGCTCGCGCCCGGTCGCAGCAAACGCTGGTAGATGTCCAGCGTGAACACCGTGGCCGTCGAGTTCAGCACGGCGTTGACCGTCGACTGGATGGCCCCGAACAAGCCGGCCAGAAACAATCCTCGCAAACCGATCGGCATCAGCGTCTGCAGCAAATGAATGTAGCCGCGATCCGCCGCCGGACGCACGTCCTCCCAAGGCTGCAACAGCAGTTCCGGATGCAATGCAAACAGAATCAGCCCCGGCAAAACGACGATCGCCGGCAGAAATACTTTCATGAAGCCGGCAAACACGATGCCCATCCGCGCATGGTAGCCGTCGCGGGCGCCCAGCACCCGCTGGATCATGAACTGATTCAGCACGTTGTACCAGACGCTGATCGAAAAGATGCTCAACAGCAAACTTGTCCAAGGCACAATCGGGTGGCTCGCCGGCTGGAAGACCGACAGGCGGTTGTACGAGTCGGTGCCGGCCAATTGGCGGACATGCAGCGCCACGGCGTCGGACCACGCGCCGCTGGTGGCTCGATTCCGCTCGAGCATCACGCGGAATCCGTCAACCAGTGAGCCGTCGCCTGCCAGGGCGTTCAGTCCCAACAGCGTGACGGCCAGTCCGCCGCAGACCATTACGACCACCATGAACAGATCGCCCCACGCCACGGACGACAGCCCGCCGTAGATCGCCCAACCGCCGGCCACGACTCCCAGCACGATGATCGACAGCCACAGGTCGAATCCGAACAGCTTCTCGATCGCCACGCCTCCGCCGTACAGCACGGCCGCCAGGAACGCAACCACGTTGCTGATCACGGTCACCGCCGCAAACATCTGCCGGAGCGACAAGCTGAACCGCCGTTCCAGGAATTCGGGAATCGTGAACACCCGCGACGCCAGCAGGAACGGGATGAAGAACCAGATCAGCAGCGAGAACGTCGCTACATTCATCCATTCCATCATCGCCACGCAGATCCCGTACACCGTCGCGGCCCCAATCATCCCGATGAAGTGCTCGGTGCTGATGTTCGAGCCGACGAACGAACCTCCGACGACGTACCACGGCAAGCGTTTGCCGGCCAGAAAATAGTCCGTCGTACTGCCCCGTTCGTTGCGGCCAAACCAGTAACTGACGGCGGACAAGCCCAGGAAATACGCGACAAAGGCGGTATAATCCCACAGCCCCAACGAAAACGCTTGAGAATCGGCCATGAACGAACTCTCCTGCATCCAGCCCCGCGTGACCTGCGAGCCGACTCGGTGGTGACCTGGCAGCTGTCGAAGATCGCAACGGCGACAGGATGGTCATCTATCGTCCCTATCGGAACGGAACCGTCCTTGTCAAACACTCCCCGAAAGATTACCAAATGCTGTAGGATGTACCATCCCACAAGATTTGCGAGGAACAGCCGCAAACGTGAATGATGCATCGTAGAACGGAATTCATTCCGTTTGCAACTGCCACGTAATGGCACAGATTCCGTTCCACACATCGGGCCAACCCTCATGAACGCTTCCTGCACGTCTCCGGACCGCTACGGTATCTACTATTGGAAATGCGACCGAGCGGCAGCGTTTTATGGCACCGAAGCGCTCCGCTCGGACGATGGGTTGCTGGGGGCACAATTGCGACGGGCACTGGAACAACGGTTTCCCGGCACGCCGCTTCGTCTCCGCCCCGCCGGCGGCCAGGGCAACCACCGCACGTTCCGCCTCTCGCTCGGCGCGAAAGAAGCTTTCGTGCGGATCGAGGACGGCCCGGAACGCGACAACTACTTCGATGTCGAATCGCTGGTCATCGCCGCTGTGCGTGACCGCCAGGTCCCCGCACCCCGCGTGCTGGCCTGCGACACCAGCCGCACCGAAACGGCGTTCGCTTGGCAGGTGCTGGAATACGTTCCCCATCCGAACCTGAACGAGTCGTACAAACAGGGCGCGTTGCCGCTGGGAGAAGTCGCCGAGTCAATCGGCGAGGCTGTGGCACGGTGGCAAGCTATTCGCACGCCCGGCTTCGGCCCTTTCAGTGCGCTGCAGGCGCGCCAGCAAGGTTTCCTCGCGGGCCTGCACGAATGCTATGCACGGTATTACAGACTCAATCTGGAACGGCATGTCGCTTTTCTCGTCGCCGGCGAATTCTTCACCGACACGCAAGCCGCCGCGGTGCTCGCGGCCATCGACGTTCACCGGCACCTGCTGGAACTCTCGCAGGGATGTCTGGTGCACAAGGACCTTGCGCTCTGGAACATCCTCGGCACGCCGCCCGGCATCGCCGCCTACATCGACTGGGACGATGCGATTTCAGGCGACCCCTTGGACGACCTGTCGCTGTTGGGCTGCTTTTACGACGCCTCGGTGATCGACCGGGCGCTGGCCGGATATACTCGCATTCTGCCGCTGCCGGAGCAGTACGTGCCGCGATTCTGGCTGCACCTGTTGCGCAACATGCTCGTGAAAGCGGTGATCCGCGTCGGCGCGGGGTACTTCCGCCGCAATGACAGTTTCTTTCTGATCGGCTCGGGCAGCACCGGCGCGGACCTGGAACGCTTCACCCGCCAACGGATTGAAATCGCCCTGCGCGGCCTGAACGAAGACCTCGATCTATCGACATTGCGTTGAAAGACCGAATGGCAAGGAGAGGGATGGCAAAGGATCTCTCCCTCGACAATGCCTACAGCGTCCAGCCCTCGCGGTATTCCCGCCGCAGCAGATCGTCGGCCTGTGGGGCGTTGGTAACCTCCAGGCCGGCGGCGTCCCATTGGAGCGTGACACCGCTGCGGTAGGCCACGTTGCCCAGCAACATGGTTTCCGTGATGGGGCCGGAGCGGCCAAAGTGGCAACTGGTCGCGCTGCCGGTCTTGCAGGCCGCGAGCCACTCCGCATGATGGCCGATCGACGACGGGAGGCTTGGTTCCGGCGGCTGATAGTCGGCGAACTCGTTCTCCGGCCAGAGCATCCGTTGTGTGTAGCTCGCCAGCAGCATTCCCCGGCTGCCGACGAAGACGCTCCAAGCCCAGGCAGGAAAGGCGTGCTGGGCGAAGATCGGCGAGGGCTCGCTGCCATGAGTCCACGTCAAGGTGACTGGCGACAGAGCGCCCCGCGCTGGAAATTGGTAGCGCACGTGCAGGCGTGACGGCGTGCTTTCCGGGTGCGGCGGCGGTCCTTCGGCCGCGATCGACAGCGGAGCCCCCAACTCCAATGCCCAGTAGGGCAGGTCCAGGTAGTGGCAGCCCATGTTGCCCAATTCTCCCCCGCCGAAATCCCACCATAAGTGCCCGTTGGCATATACGGGGTGATAGGGTCGATGGGGCGCGGGACCGAGCCACAGGTCCCAATCCAGCCAGGCGGGGACGGGGGGCGAGTCGGCGGGCCGATCGCCCAAAGCTCCGCGACCCGAGCGCAGCCAGATGTGGCACTCCCGCACGTCGCCGATGGCACCTCCGCGAATCAATTCGACAATCCGGCGGTAATTGTCCGTCGCGTGCATCTGGGTTCCCAACTGTGTCGCCACCTTCTGCTCGGCGGCGATTCGGGCGACGTTCCGAGCTTCCCATATCGAGTGAGCCCCGGGCTTCTCGCAATAGACGTGCTTGCCTCGCCGCATAGCCATCACGGTCGCCGGGGCGTGGCTGTGATTGGTGGTGCTGACCACGACGGCGTCGATCTGACGGTCCAACTCGTCAAACAGCTTGCGGTAATCGCGGAATTTTTTTGCCTCAGGATACTTGGCAAACGCGTCCGCCGCCTTCTGCTCGTTCACGTCGCACAGCGCGACGATGTTCTCGCCGGCGACGGCGTCAAGGTTCGACCGGCCCCGTCCGCCCGCACCGATGATGGCCACGTCGAGCTTTTCGTTGGCCTGGTAGCTCCTGGCGGAACGGCTGTTGCTGAGGATCACGATGCCCGCCCCGCTGGCCGCGGCAGCTTTCAGCCAATCACGTCGTGTCAGTCTGTTTCGGCTCATGGCAAAATCTCCTTCGAATGACGACCGCAAAGTGTTCTACGATGCGGCCATGATACGGCGGCTCTTTCGTTCCGCCAACCATGGCTGGGGCGCGCTGTACGCGCATCGAGGGCACATTCAGGACCGCGACGAACAACGGACTATTTGCACCCGCCTCGTCGAACGTCATAATTGGACCGCAGCCGAGTTTCACGTTTCTGCACATTCCAGCGGAACGCCGTGCTTGGCTCTTGAAATCCTTCCTCGCCTGATACCAAGGAGATTTGTTGCCATGCCCGCGAATCACGATTTGTCGCGTCGCACTTTACTGCAAGCCGCCGGGGCGGCCGGATTGGGCTCACTGCTGAACGGACAGGCGCGGGCCCAAGCCGGCGAGCCGGCCCAGGCATTGCCGGCGGCCGCGTCCGCTTTGGGCACGATTACCGAGCCGGCCCGCCAAGTTCCGATCGCGGCCGATTGCGACGTGTGCGTGGTCGGAGGCAGCGCCACGGGCGTGTTCGCTGCCGTGGCTGCGGCCCGCCTGGGCGCCCGGGTGGCCCTCCTCGAGCTGAACGGTTTCTTTGGCGGAGTCGCCACGGCCAGCCTGGTCAGTCTCTGGCACTCGACCGAGGACATGAACAACGAACAGCAGATCATCGCCGGCCTGACCACCGAGGTCTTCGAGCGTCTCGACCGCCGCAACGCGCTGACGGTGGTCAAAGGCAAACGCACGTATTATGCGATGAATACCGAAGAGCTAAAGATCGAATTGGACGAGTTGGTTACGGAGGCCGGAGTGCGGCCGTTTTTGCATACGATGTTTGTCGCGCCCGTCGTCGAGGACGGCCGCATGGTGGCTGCCGTCATCGAGGACAAGACGGGCCGGCGCGCGATCCGGGCGAAACAGTTCATTGATGCAACGGGCGATGCCGACGTGGTGGCCCGCATGGGCTTGCCCGTCTATCAGCGCGAGTCCGTCCAGCCGCCAACGATGTGCGTCATCCTCCGCGGTCTGGACGCGATCGCCAAGAAGCACCCGGGCTTCAACGTGCATCGCGCCATCTTCGACACGCAATACGCCCAGGCGCTCCCGCCGGGATTCGCGTGGGGCCGTGCCGTGCCCGGCGGCAACGACGAATACATGCTGGCCGGCACGCGGGTGTTCAACGCGAATTGCGCCGACGCGGATGAACTGACGGCCGCGACGATCGAGGGCCGCCGTCAAGTTCGCATGGTGTGCGACCTGCTGCGCGAGAATTTTATGGACGGCAAAGGCTCGCCGCTGGTCACGCTGCCGGCCAAGCTCGGCATCCGCGAAACCCGTCACGCCCGCTGCCTGCACACGCTGACCCAAGAAGAACTGCTCAGCGGCCAGCGTTTCCCGGACGCCATCGGCAACGGCACCTATCCGGTCGACATCCACAACGCCCGCGGCGGCGGAATCACGTTCCGGTACTTGGAGAAAGCTCCGTTCTACCAGATCCCCTATGCATCCCTGGTGCCGCAGGGATCGCACAACGTCCTGATCGCCGGGCGGAGCATTGATGCCGACGAGGGAGCCTTCGGCGCCGTGCGGGTCATGATCAACTGCAATCAAACGGGCCAAGCCGCCGGCGTGGCAGCTTGGCTCGCCCTGGATTCCGAAAAGCCCATCGCCCAGATCGACACGGCGCGGCTCCGCGAGATCCTCAAGCGGCAAGGCGCGGCGATTGTGTGAGCGCGGACATTGTCCGCGCGGCGCAAATCGTAGCAGGCACACTCCGTGTGCCGTCCGCAGTTTACGGCACACGGAGTGTGCCTACTACGTTGGAATTGAACAACTTGTTCCTGCGCGGGCGTTTAGCCGCGCACCGGCTCCCGTGCCTGGCTGTCCAGGATTCCTTTGAGGTACCCGATCGCGAACAGGTGGCCGAGCGTTTCGTAACCGCTGCCGATCCCCTCGCCTTCCATGCTGGGTGCGTGGTCGGTGCGGATCGGGCCGGAAAAACCGATCTCACGGTACGCCCGAATCGCCGCCGTCATGTCGTGGTCGCCGTTATCGTGAAAGGTCTCGACAAACGACGCCGCCGTACCACGGATATCGCGGAAATGGGCAAACACGATCCGCTCGGCCCACTGGTGAATCAACGCGGGGACGTCCTCTCCCATGGCGTAAAACGTGGCCTGACAGAACGTGATTCCGTGGGCCGGGCTGGAGGACAGTTTCATGGCGCGGCGAAATCCCTCGGCCGTACAGAATATGCGACCGTAGCCGCCCAGCACCGGAACCGGCGGATCGTCGGGATGCAGGCCCATCCGCACGCCCGCCGCCGCTGCTGCCGGCAAGACGCGCTGCAGGAAGTAGCCGTAGTTGTCCCAAATCCGCTCGGCGGAAAAATCCGCTGCGCCGACCGCCGAATCGTCGGCCAAATCGGCCTGTTCAAACGCGCACGTCACGGCACCGCCCCGTTCGACTACGTCGTGCCGAGTGCGGAACCAACCGATGCCGGCCATAAAATTGTAGCACAGCAGCGGAATTCCCAATTCTCCCATATTGTGCAGCATCTGCTCATAGCGCTGCAGGTCCTCGTCGCGGCCGTCCAAGCCGAGCTTGATACGGCTCATGTCCATCTGGTCGCCTTCCAAGCCTTCCAGCACCAAGCCGGCCGCGCGAAATCGCCGCTGCGCTTCAGCCAACACGTCGATGTCCCAAGGCGGATTCCGCCCCGTCAGCTCGGGTGCCAGTTTGACCACCGCGTGCGTGACGCCGCATTGGCGCGCCAAGTTCCATTTCCGGTCCGGCTCGAAGGGCAAGAACATGCAGAGTTTCATGGTTTGCGAGGGTCCTCTTTCTTTAATCCTCGACAGCGGCTTCCGCCAGGATCGCGGGCAGATCCCACAACTTCAATGGATTGACGACGTCGTCGTCGCCACCAGCCGAAGCCAGGAAACACGCGTCCGGCGAGATCGCAGCCGCATAGACGGGCACGTCATGGGCTCGCCACGAGTTCCGCAGGCCGCCCGTCTGGGCGTCCCACAGCCGAATTCGCTTGTCATCGCCGACCGAGACGACAGCACGTCCGTCCGGCAGGAAAACCGGACCGTAGACCGGACCGCCGTGATTCGGCAAGACGACCACCTCGCCATCCTGCCGGAGTTTCCACAACCGGACGGATTTGTCTTGGCTGGCCGATGCCAACTGCAATCCGTCCGGCGAAAACGCCAGCCGATAGACGTCGCTGGTATGCCCTGTCAGTACGCGCTGCAACCGGCCTGTCGCCGGGTCCCACAATCGAATCGACTTGTCCCTGCTGCCGGAGGCCAACAGCCGGCCATCGGGCGAAAACGCCAAGCCATAAACGTCGCCGCCGTGTCCCGTCAGCGCGGCGATCGGCGCCCCGTCAGCCGCCTTCCACAACCGCACGATCCGATCCGCGCCGGCCGAAGCGACCAACTCACCGCTGGGCGAAACGGCAATGCTGTAGACGGCGCCTTCATGACCGCGGAGGACGTGTCGCGTTTGCGCGGTACCGGCATTCCACAGACGCACCGTGCCGTCGCCGCTGGCGGAGGCGAGCCAATCGCCCTCCGGCGAAAAGGCCACGCCATAGACGGGGCCCTCGTGGCCGGCCAGCGTCTGCCGCTCGTGTCCCGTCGCAACGCTCCACAGCTTCACCGTCTCGTCGCCACTGGCCGACGCCAGGAGGTCGCTACGAGGCGAAAACGCCAGCGAATAGATATTGTACTCGTGGCCGAGCAGCGTCCGCGGTTCGGCTGCCGCGTCGGTTGTGGCGACAGAGACGAACACGCACAACAGTCCTGCCGCGAGCTGGCGGCGAACGAACCGAACGGAGCGACGCTTCGAGACGCACGAGCGATGAAGTTGCCACATGGATGAAAACATTCTGCCTCACGGACGTACTTGTTGCGAGTTTCATCAGCGGCTGGCGATGGGGCGGATTCGGACGTACACCTGGGTACCCGGCCGAGGCGCGACACTCCAGTTGAAGCGGACCGTCGGCTTGGGATTGTAGATGGGATAGCGGTTGTCCGCGATAATCCCGCCGGGGCAATCGCAGGGGCAGGCCACACAGCCGGTGCCGGCGCGATGGATCGCGCCGCTGCCGTGAAAGACGAAATGCGGCGTCCACGGCTTCGTCACCGGCTGGCCGTCCACCATGGCCTGCTCGTCGACGAACGATTGATACGGACGCTCGATCCAGCGTTCGCCCTCCTTCCAAAAAATCGACAACACCACCGGATCGCCTTGCAGGTAGTCTTCCGGTTGAGTCGTTGACTTCAGTCCCGAGCGTTTCTGTCCCTCTTGGATGCTGTAGTGAACCTTGGTTTTGGCCCCCAACTGAATCAGTCCCTCGTAGATATCTTCCGTCGGCACATCGACCAGGAACACAAAGTACCCCGCCATCTTGGCGTCTCCGCCCGCCGCGCGGCTGCAGCCCACAAAAGCCTGGACTCGCTGGCCCCAGTCGTCGATACAAGGCTTGTCTTCCGGATGTTGCACGACGGCACAGACGATCAACTCGCCTCTCTCTTGATTCACGAAAACGCTGCCCGGCTCAGGCAGCGGCTCAGGCGGCTGTGGCCCTTCCAGAGCGCGTAACGCGGGCAGTAGGGCGAGCATCGGGGCCAAAATCAAGGTTGCGGCCAAGGTGATCTTCATCGCGGGGTCCTTTTCAACGGCAGCTATGCCAGATTCGCGTGATGCCATTTTCCCCTTTATAACTCTCGCATCCCCATTTATAACCCCCCATTTATAACCCACCTCTTCTTGCATTTGCAGAAAGCAAAAAACAAAGGGCGGGTTGTAAATGGGCAGAATTGCCCACGTCTTCTGATGAATTACAGCCATTTTCCGCCTCCCTTTTTCCATCCCCCTTCCATTGGCAGACGAAAATCGTTCGCTACCGGCCTGGACTGGCCGAGTGAATAGGGTATACTCCTCTAACGTTTGATCCCGTCGGTTGTTGCCCATTGGATCACCTGCCAGGTCCAATGGTTCTTTGAGCACGCGATACGCGATTCTCGCCTACGGTCCTGGAAACACTCTACAGGACCTCGCATGACTTTCGAAAAACTCGGTCTCGCTTCGCCCCTCTTGCGGGCGGTTTCTTCCCAAGGCTACACCTCTCCCACCCCCATTCAGATTCAGGCGATTCCCCATGTCCTCGCCGGCTCCGACGTGCTCGGTTGCGCTCAAACAGGTACTGGCAAGACGGCTGCGTTTGCGCTGCCGATCCTGCACCGCTTGACGCAATCCGCATCGCCGCCGCGCGAACGGGGCCGCCCCATCCGCGTGCTCGTGCTGTCCCCGACTCGCGAACTGGCCGGCCAGATCGCCGACAGTTTTCGGACCTATGGGCGTCACACGGGACTGCGGCACACCGTCGTGTTCGGCGGCGTCAGCCAGCACCCTCAGGTCCGCGATCTGCAGCGCGGCGTCGACATCCTGGTCGCCACGCCGGGTCGGCTGGTGGACTTGATGAACCAGCGGCTGATCGACCTGAGCAAAGTCGAGATCTTTGTTTTGGACGAAGCCGATCGGATGCTGGACATGGGCTTCTTGCCCGATCTGCGCCGGGTCCAGGCCAAATTGCCCGCCCAGCGGCAAACGCTGTTCTTTTCCGCGACCATGCCGGAGGCCATCCGGAAGTTGGCCGACTCGTTGCTTCGCGAGCCCGTACAGATTCGCATCGCTCCGATCGAGTCGACGACGGCCCTGATCGCCGAGTCGGTGTGTTTCGTGCCCGGCAAGGCCAAGCCTCAGCTGCTGGCCGATCTGCTGGCGGCTCAAGGCGTGGCCCGCGCCCTGGTCTTTACGCGGACCAAACACGGGGCGGATCGCGTCGCTCGGCAACTGAACAAGGTGGGAATCCGGGCCGAAGCGATGCATGGCAACAAGAGCCAATCGGCTCGGCAACGCACGTTGGCCGGTTTCAAATCGGACCGGCCTCCGGTCCTGGTCGCCACCGACGTCGCCGCGCGCGGCATCGACGTGGACGGCGTGTCGCACGTGTTTAATTACGACTTGCCGCACGAGCCCGAGATGTACGTGCATCGGATCGGCCGGACCGGGCGCGCCGGCGCCTCGGGCATCGCCGTGTCGTTTTGCGAGCACGCCGAGCGCAAGTTACTGCAAGCCATCGAACGGCTGATCCGGCGAAAACTACTGGTGGAACATACCGTAGGCGCACCGGAAGCGGCCGCCGACGTGTCCCCGCCGTCGCCGGCGTCCGAGGATCGCCCTCGGCAGGCTCCTGCCCGCCGCTGGACGAGCGCCAAACCCAAAGGCTCCCGCCCCAGTGGCCGCTACCCGGCCGGAAAAAGCCGCCGCTGGTAGGACGGATGCCCTAGACCTGTTAAGATATTCCAACGGCATCACGGTAGCGAACCGGTGCCGGACAGGTCACGTTTCTTTTGGGAGCAAGACAACCATGAGCGAGCCGAAAAACCGCGCGCCTGCCGACCCCTCGCGGCGACGTTTTCTGAAGACCACTTCTTTGGGCCTTGCCGGAGCCACGGCTCTGGGCAAGATTCCTTTCGTCCACGCGGCCGAATCGCCCGCCGAGATGGAGATCAGGATCGGCCTGATCGGCTGCGGCGGCCGGGGTACGGGCGCGGTGCTGGACGCCGTGGGCGCGGCGACCAAAGTCATCTATCCCGCTCGCGGATACCACACCGAAGATGTGGCGGAGGGCGCCCAGGCCGAGAAGAAGAACATCCAAGTCGTGGCGTTGGCGGACATTTTTGAGGATCGCTTGGTTCGCTGCCAAACCAATCTGGCCAAATTGGGAATCGAGGTGCCGAAGGAGCGGTGTTTCCTGGGTTTCGATGCATATCAGCAAGTGCTGGCGGACCCGAAAGTCAATTACGTGATCCAGGCGACCGCGCCGCATTTCCGCCCCCTGCATTTGAAAGCCGCCATCGAGGCCGGCAAGCACGTGTTCATCGAGAAACCGGCGGCCGTGGATGTGCCCGGCGTGAAACTGGTGATGGAAGCGGGAGAACTGGCCAAGCAGAAGAACTTGGGGATCGCCGCCGGAACGCAGCGGCGGCACATGAAGAGCTATCGCGAGACGATCCAGCGGATCCGTGACGGAGCCATCGGCGAGATCGTGTACGCCAAATGCTATTGGAACGGTGGCCAAATCTGGGTTATCGAACGGCAGCCGGGCTGGAGCGACCTGGAATGGCAGTTGCGGAACTGGAACTATTTCACATGGCTGTCCGGCGACCATATCCTCGAGCAGCACGTCCATAATCTGGACATCATGAATTGGGTTCTCGGCGCGCACCCGATCAGGGCCGTCTCCGGCTTGGGCGGTCGCCAGGTCCGCGTCGGCGACGAGCACGGCCACATCTTCGATCACTTTGCCGTCGAGTTCGAGTACCCCAACGGCGTGACCATGTTCAGCCAGAGCCGCCAGATTAACGGCTGTCTGAACATCGTGGGCGAAGCGGTCATCGGCAGCGAAGGCACGAGCAACTGCAGCAATGCGATCCAGCCGAAACAAGGCGAGCCGTGGCGATTCCGCGAACGGGAACCCAGTCCCTATCGGCAGGAGCACGAGAACCTGATCGCCAGCATCCGCGAAGGCAATCCGATCAACGAAGCGCAGTCGATCGCCGAGAGCACGATGACCGGGATCTTAGGCCGCGAGGCGGTGTACAGCGGCCAAGCGGTCGAATGGGACGCG
>Ga0366817_10144_pt1 | contig 29725 bp, 20 predicted proteins | sample TotcelFGM3001N13_FD_207092 | JGI IMG/M metagenome (GOLD analysis project Ga0366817, IMG submission 207092) | Enriched cells from coal bed in the Powder River Basin, Montana, United States - Total cells FGM rep3 HSBNCT.FGM.300.1.N13 ...
GTACTTCTGGATCTGCCGGAGGTTGACGCCGGCTTCGAGTAGATGCGTGGCGTAGCAGTGGCGGTTATGCCGAGCTCGGCATAATCGTCATTTGTTCGCGACGCACCTGTTGGCCGGGAGCACGGACATCCGGACGATCCAGGAGCTGTTGGGGCACAAGGACGTCAGGACGACGAGGAGTTCTGAACTCGGTGGCCTCCGGCTGAACGGCAGACAACCGCTCATCGGGGCAGAACGCCATGTCAGGAGTTCTGGCCGGCAGGGTCGGGACGGTGGCCTCAGTTGGCTTCCAGGCAATACAGGTACTTGTCCGAGCGGATCAGCAGACGGTTGCCGGCGACGGCGGGGCTGGCATTGAAGACGCTGCGGTCGGACAGATCGTTCACGGCCAGTTGCTGGAACTGCGGCTTGGCTGCGAGCACGAACATCTTGCCGCCGCGGGTGAGGTAATACAAACGGCCGTCGGCCAACAGGGCCGAGGCGTAGAACTGGCCGGAGCGAGGCAACCGCTCTTCGTACACGACCTCGCCCGTTTTCGCCACCACGCAGTAGGCGATCTCGCGCGATTCGTGGGCCCAGTACAAATGCCCGTCCAAGTAGACGGGCGACGAGACGTTGGAGCCATTCTGACTGGTCCACAGCCGATGCGTTGCCGTCACGTCGCCGCTGCCGCCGGCCCGGATGGCCAGCGCGGCGGTGCCGGAACGCCCGCCCAAGCAATAGATCACGCCGTCGGCCGCGACAGCGCTGGGAACCATGTACCAGCCGATGTCGGTCTTGCAGGACCACAGCGGCTGGCCCGACTGGGGATCAAACGCGTACACGGTGCCTGCCGTCGGGACGACCAATTCCTCGCGGCCCGAATCGGCGGTCACCACCAGCGGCGTGTTCCAAGCTTCGCGGATGGCATCGGGCCGACGGTGGCCTCCGACCCGCCATCGCTCCTCGCCCGTCGTTCGATCCAGGGCCACCAACGACTCGCTCTCAACGCTGGCGTTGATCAAGACCAGATCCTTGTACAGGACGGGCGAGGCGGCCGAACCCCATCCGTTGGTCTGCGATCCAACGTCCGCGTGCCAAAGCTGGTTGCCGTCGTGATCAAAGGCGAAGACGCCGGTCTTGCCGAAGAACACGTAGATGCGATCCTGGTCCACCGCGACCGAACTGGCTGCGAAGCCGTGGTCTCGGATGGATTCCTCCTCCGGCAGCTTGGCCGGGATTGCCTTGTCCCACAAGATCCGGCCATCTTCCAAACGCAAGGCGAGCAGGTGTCGCTTGAGCTGCTCCAGACTGCCGCCCGATTCGCCGGGTACGAAATAGCCGGTATACGCGGTCAGATAGATGCGATCGCCGAAAACGATCGGCGTCGAAGCCCCGGCGCCGGGCAACGCGGTCTTCCAGGCGACGTTCCGGTCGGCGTCCCACTCCAGCGGCAGTTCCGTCGCGTTCGATACACCCATCCCGCCGGGTCCGCGGAAGGCGGGCCAATCGCCGTCGGTCGCAACCGCCTCCGCCGATTTCGTCAGACCGCGGAGATAAACCTGATCGGCTTCGGAAAAGGCGGAGATTGCCACGGTGAACTCCCGCCCGTCGCTCCGCTGGAGCGTCACCTGGTCGCCGCGCACCTCCAGCGCGCGGGCTTGGATGACACGGCCGCGGCTGTCGGTGAACTTGCGGTACTCGCCCTGCCCGTCGCGGCTTTGGGCCGTACACGAAGCCTGAAGGAAGATGCTGCACGTCAGCGCCGCAATGACCAAACACCCAATGCTCTTTACCATGATAAACCCTTTCTTTGCTGTCTGTTTGGGTTGGGATGTAGCTGCGAGTGCGGCACGATGGACCTGGGCGTGGACGGACTGCTCCACAGCAATTGCATCCGAGCCTCGTCTTTGGTTTCGTGATACTCCAGTTTCACGTCGACCATCTGGCCGGCCGCCAGTTCATCGGCCAACCGCATGAATGTCTCGTGATCGGGTAAAGTGGATGTTTCGCTCTCGTTCATCGAACCCCGTACCGCTCGAAGCATGTCTGCCGACAGCCGTTTGCCGTCCGCACATCGGCTTGCTGAGTAGTATAGCGGTACGGAGGAAAAGTTTGCGGACGCCATCCTCGAAATCGTTGGATTTGCCGGAACGGCGTTAGCCCGCCGGTTCCTTTACGCCCGGACATGGTGAGCCGCAAGCGGGTTCTTCGCGGGAAAGCATGCACGGACGTCACCGGCGGCCAGCGCCAAACGGGATATTGGGGGTTCGGCGGGCCCTGTATGAAATCACGATTCGGCGCAAGGGCTCAGACGTACAGAATTCAAAATTGGCGGAGTTGTAGCTTCGCCCAAGTTAAGGCCCCTCGCCCACCAATTTTGAATTCTGTACGTCTGAGCCCGGTTCGCGCAAGAGCGTGACGACATAAACGCCACCACCGGAGGCCCGTTTACCGTTTGGTGCCAGCGTCTTGCCGCTACCAAGACGGAAAGCCATTGAGGCGGGTTTTCGGAGCCGCTTTACCACGGCGATCCGCGAAAGCCGAAATCGCCTGGAGGGCCGAATTCGTAGATTTGCCGGTAGTGGAACCCGCCATAGAACTGCGGATAGATGTCCCGCCAGTACGCATACGGACTGGGCTGCCGCAGGGTTGGGTTGTTTTCCTGCTGGTACAATGGCCGAGCCGTCGTCGTCGGCTGAAGCAGCCGGGCGCGCGGAGTTCGCCTCCCGCGCGGCTCCGCTTCCGCGACGCTGCACAACGCGATTCCCAACAAAACGGCAACGATACACGGGATGCGACGAATCATGGCATACCTCTCGATCTCGTTGGCCTGGGAAATCCAGCACGACAAGCGCCGGGCGGACACGCCTCGGCCGGTTCTTAACTGGTAGCATGCGGATAGCGTAAGTCAAGCCACGGGGGGCGACGAGTTGTCGCCCGAGGCGGATGGCCATATCATGGGACAGGCGTAGGAACAATAACATGGCGGGGAAACGAGAAGCAGGCAGGAACATGGGCGGCAGAAATATGGGATGCACGCCGCAGCTTCTTGCTCCCTCGACATTTTTCTGCCGCCCATCTTTCTGCCCGCTTCCTGACCTTTCTGCGAAAACCAGGTGAATCCCCCACTATGCCTCAAGAACAGTTCCTCGAGGTCATCGATCGCGACGAGGCGGAACATCGGTTTCGCCGCGTGGTCCGTCTGACGCCGCTGGCTGCGGAATTCGTCCCCTTGGCCGATGCGTTCGGCCGCGTGCTGTCCAGCGACGTGGCGGCCGCGGTCGATGTCCCCTCCTTTGACCGCTCCAATTTCGACGGCTTCGCGGTCCGTGCGGCAGACACGTTTGGAGCCACCGAAGAGGCCCCGCGCCAGCTGTGGCTGCTGCCGGAAACGATTGCCACGAGCGTCGTCCCGCAAATCGAGGTCGTCGCGGGTGTGGCGTCGGCGATCGCCACGGGAGGCATGGTGCCGCGAGGCGCGGACGCGGTGGTGATGGTCGAGCATACGGACGAGGAAGGCGGAGTATTGCTCGTGCGGCGCGCGGTCACGCCGGGGGCCGGCATTTCGTTCGCGGGTACAGATATTGGGATGGGCGAAACGGTTCTGCGGCGCGGCGACGTGCTGACCAGCCGCGAGACGGGCGTGTTGGCCGCCATCGGCATCAGCCGCGTCGGCGTTTGGCGTCGGCCGCGCGTGGCGATCCTCTCGACCGGAGACGAAATCGTCGCACCGGGCGAGCCGATGCAGCCCGGCAAGGTCTACGATTCCAATGCGCGGATTCTCGCTGATGCGGTGCGCGAGTTGGGAGGCGAGCCCGTCGAGTTGGGCATCGTGCCGGACGATCTGGACCGCTTGCGTCATGGCTTGCAGGACGCCTTGACGATGTGTGACGTCGTGCTGCTTTCGGGCGGAACCAGCAAAGGCCAAGGGGATTTGTCGTATCGCGTGGTTCGCGAACTGACGGATCCAGGCATCGTCGCGCATGGCGTGGCGTTGAAACCCGGCAAGCCGATCTGTCTGGCGGCCAGCGGCACGAAGCCGGTCGTGGTCTTGCCCGGATTCCCGACGTCGGCGGTCTTCACGTTTCACGAGTTTGTGGCTCCGGTCATTCGAGCGTTGGCAGGCCGGCCGCCCGAATCGCGGACGGTCGTGCCGTCTCGGTTGGCGGTCAAGATCAACTCCGAGATCGGCCGCACCGAGTACCTGCTGGTCGGCTTGGTCGAGCGGCCTCGGATCCCGGCGGGCGAAGCGGCGTTGGCGGCGTACCCGATGGGCAAGGGCTCGGGGTCGGTGACGACCTTCAGTCATGCCGACGGGTTCGTGACCATCGAGCGTCACGTCGAAATGGTGGAAGCGGGCAGGGTGGTGGATGTCCAGTTATTAGGCCGCGACCTGCGTCTAGCGGACCTGGTTGTGATCGGCAGTCATTGCGTCGGGCTGGATTATCTGCTGGGGTGTCTGCAGGATCTGGGTTATCGCACCAAGTTCCTGGCGGTCGGATCATTGGCCGGCTTGGATGCCGCGCGTCGCGGCGAATGCGACTTGGCGGGCATCCATCTGTTGGACCCGGAGACCGGCCAATACAATCGCCCCTTTCTCAGCGACGACCTGGACTTGATCGCCGGCTACGGGCGGCTGCAAGGCATTGTCTTTCGCCGCGGAGATGCGCGATTCGAAGGCTGCGAAGCACAGGCCGCGATTGCGGCAATCAAACACGACTCGGCCTGCGCGATGGTCAACCGCAATCCAGGCAGCGGCACGCGGATCCTGATCGATCGCTTGTTGGGCGGTGATCGTCCAGCCGGCTATGCGGTCCAGCCCCGAAGCCACAACGCGGTGGCCGCCGCCGTGGCTCAAGCCCGCGCGGATTGGGGCGTGGCCATCCGCCGCGTCGCCGATCAGGCGGGGTTGGGATTTCTGCCGCTGGCACACGAGCAGTACGATTTTGTCGTCCCCAAATCGCGAGCCGACCGGCCGGCCGTCGAGGCCTTTCGCAGGCTGTTGGCCGATGTCGAGGTTCAGCAGCGGCTCGCCGAACTGGGGTTGGCGATACCTGCGGAGTGACACGCCTGCCGCTTCCAAAGACTTGTAAAAACATCCCGCCATTTTTCTGTCATTCCATTTCTTTGTCATGTTCGACGCACGCCGATGCTCTTGGGCGGGGCCCGTTCTCGCTTTCCGGGTTGGCGATTCGAACCGGGGGGGAGCTGGCTCCACAACACGCTGTATCTGCCCGCACGCCAAACCGCTATTCGTTGTGTCGTTTGTCCCCTTCAGCAGGCTCGAACGTGCTAGACTAACGGTATGGCACAACAGGTCAGGCTCGATCCACGAACTGGCCAACGAAATGGCCCTGGAATCCCGAAAGGTCTCGTGATGCGAAGAATTCCGCCGGCTGGCACCGCTTGGCCCTCGACTGTTGCATTCGGGTTGCTCCCATCCGCGGCCCTTTGGCTGGCGCTGGTTGCGGCCGCGTGCCGTGCGGACACGTTCCACTATCGCGACGCGGAGGGCAATCCGGTCGAGTTGGAAGCGATGCTGGTCGGCTCCGAGCAAGGCATCTACATTTTGGAGAGTTCGGATGGGCGTTACCATCTGGTGCCGCGCAGTGCGGCGGAGAAGCGCGTCGCGTCTCCTGGTCCGCTGCCCTTGGACGGCGCGGGAATGGCGGCCCAACTGGAGCAGGAGTTCACGGCCGAACGGTTCCGGAGTTACCTCCAAGCCCCGTTTGTCATCGGACTGGTCTTGGGCTCGCCGTTACCCAAAGCGTCCGAAGGCTCGGCCAAAGCGCTGTTGCGCGACGTCGCCGTGTTCATGAAAAACGTCGAGGGCGCCTTTGCACGGTTTGCCCGCGACGCGCGAGTCGAGACGCCGGCGGCGACGCATCCCGTGGTCGTGCTGATCTTTGAGAGTCAGGACGACTTTGGGAAATACGCCTCGGCCGCCACCTCGCAAGACGAACATGTCACAAGCCGGATTGCGGGCTTCTATTCCAAACTGACCAATATCCTGGCCATTCGCCTGGAAGAATGCCGCTCGTTCGATACGCCCTTGCACGAGGCGATTCACCAGCAGGTCTACGTGCGGAAAATCCTGCCGCGGCTGGCGCCGATCCCGACGTGGTTCGACGAGGGATTGGCGACGGGCTTCGAAGCGAACGCGGGGAAGATCAACGTCGGCCCCGGCAAGATCAGCGTCCGCTATGCGAACCAAGCGCTGGAATCGCAGCAGGTGGAATTCGCCGATTTGGTGGCGAACGACGAGGCGTTCCGGGACGTGGCCACGATGGACAGCGCCTACGGACAAGCCTGGGGACTGCATTGGCTGCTGGTCACGCGGTACAAGGCCGAGTACGCCACCTACATGCGGCTGTTGGGAAAAAAGAAGCCCCTGCAAGAGGACAAACGTCAACTGCGTCGGGCCGATTTTCAGCAAGCGTTCGGCGACAAGCTGGCCGAGATGCAGGCCCAGTTTCCGACGCTGTTGGAGGACGCGTGCCGAAAGCAGAAGGTGGTGCTGAAGCCGCCCGCGCGAAAGGGCCTTTCGCTGACGGAGGAAAACCTGGGACAAGTCCAGTTGACGGCCGTCCACCACCGCACCGTCGGTGCGGCGGGCCTGGCCGGCGACCGCTTGGAAGTCCAAGGCGCGCTGATGAATCTATCGCCCCTGCGGACGATGGCTTTTCACATCACCGTCGAGACGGATGCGGCGACCTACGCCGACTGGTTCATCCCCAAACTGGACCTGCTCAAGAGCACGCCGCTGGCGGCGCAGAACGTCGTCAAGCCGATGCAGATCGCCACCGCGCCGGCCCTTGGCCAAGGCCCCCGCACGTTCCGCGTCCGCATCCGTTCGGCGCCGGCGGACAGTGACGAAGCGCGGCGCTGGAGTTCCGGGCAACTGCCGGTCCCGGTGTTCGGAGCGGCTCGCGAGTGACGAACAATCGTACGGTGAATGATCCCGCGGCGATTGACAAGGCCCTGTCGCGGACATAGGCTGAGCCGTGACTTGGCGGTTGTACCGGCGGTAGAAACGTGCTCCGGTCACCGGCCTGATACCAGCACCTTTACGGGAGAACGTTCCATGACGGCGACGAACAAATCGGGAGTCACGCGGCGCGGGTTTTTCAGCGCGGTGGGGGCGGCAGCGGCAGCCCCGTACATCATCCCGGCAACCGCCATCGGCGGCGAAGGCCGCCCGGCGCCCAGCGAACGCATCACGATGGGCTTCGTCGGGGTGGGCGGACAAGGCATGGGCGACATGGGCGGCTTCATGGGATTCCCCGAGGTCCAGGTGGTGGCCGTCTGTGACGTGGATACCCGGCACCGGGAACGCGCCCAGGAGCGAGTCGAGAACCATTATGCCCAGGCGAAAGCGAGCGGCTCGTACCAGGGCTGCGGCGCTTACAACGATTACCGCGAAGTGTGCGCGCGGCCGGATATCGACGCCGTGTTCTGCGGGACACCCGATCATTGGCACTCGCTGATCACCTGCGAAGCGATGCGGAACGGCAAGGACGTGTACTGCGAAAAGCCCGAGACGCTGACCGTTCGCGAAGGTCGGATCATGGTCGACACGGCGCGGCGGTACGGCCGTATTTTCTCGGGCGGCAGCCAGCGCGTGTGGGAGGATTACAATTGGTATCACCGTATGATGTGGTCCGGCACGTGCGGCGACTTGCAGGAGGTTTGGGTCAACATCGGCGGGCCGTCGCACGAGATGCCGTTGCCTGCCGAACCGGTGCCGGAGTGGCTCGATTGGGACCGGTGGCTGGGTCCGGCCCCCTGGCGGCCCTATAACAAGGGCTACCACCCGTTCACGTGGCGCAGCTGCCGCGACTTTTCCGGCGGCGGCATGACGGACTGGGGCGCCCATCACATCGGCGGAGCGCTGTTCGCCGCCCAGTTGCACGACCAGCCCCTGCCGGTCGAGGTCATCCCGCCGGACGGCAAGGAGTACCCGCAGCTGACCTTCAAGTACGCCAACGGCGTGCGACTGTACTTGGGCGGCGCTTGGGGAGGCGGCCCGCTGGCGTTCAAGGGCACGCACGGCGAAGTGCCTGACCGCGACAAGCCGCGGACGGCGCCGCCTGATATCTACATTCCCAATTACAAAGGCCGCGGCATCTTCGGCGATTTCTTGGAGTGCGTGAAAACGCGGCAACAGCCGTTCCGGGATATCGAGATCGCGCACCGCACCGTGGCCACCTGCCACCTGGCCAACATCGCCTTTTGGACTCGCCGCGCCTTCAAATTCGACCCGGTGAAAGAACAAATCGTCGGCGACGACGAGGCCAACCGCTGGATCGATCGGCCGAAACGGGAGCCGTGGGTGCTGTAACGCTGGGGGATGCGGGAGGGACTCAGACGTCCAGAATTCAATTTTGCCGGGCGGACCGTTCCGGGAAGGTGAGATCTTGACCCGGCAAAATTGAATTCTGGACGTCTGAGCCTGTTCAGGTGACGGCCTGCCTCAGGCCAGCTGATTCTTCAGCGTCTGGTACATCTCCAAGGCTTGGGCCGGTTTCTCGCCTTCATGCACGACGGCCCGCACCGCTTGGATCATGGCTACCGGACACTCGGCGCCAAAGATGTTGCGGCCCATATCGACCCCGGCAGCCCCTTGATCGATCGCCTTGTAGGCCAATTCCAAGGCTTCCGGTTCCGAAATCTTCTTTCCGCCGGCGATCACCACGGGCACCGGGCACGCGGCGGTGATCTGCTCGAAATCGGGTTCGCAGTAATACGTCTTGACGAACTGAGCCCCGAGTTCCGCGCACACGCGGCAGGACATCCCCAGGTAGCGGGCGTCGCGAACCATGTCTTTGCCCACGGCCGTGACGGCCAGCGTCGGCAGTCCGTATTTCATCCCCGCGTCGATCGTGGCGGTCAGCACGCCCAGCGTTTCGTGCTCGTAGGGCGCGCCGATATAAGCCATCACCGCCTGGGCGGAAGCGTTCAGTCGCAGGGCGTCTTCCACGTTCACACCGATCAATTCCTTGCTCAATTCCGTCAGCACCGTGGCTCCCGCACTGGTCCGCAGCGCAACCGGCTTGACGCACTGCGGCGGGACGACCGTCCGCAGAATGCCGCGGGTACACATCAGCACATCGGCATAGGGGATCAGCGGCACGATGCTCAGGTCAACCCGTTCCAGTCCGGAGGTCGGGCCCATGATGTAACCGTGGTCAAAAGCCAGCATGACCACGCGTCCAGTCCGAGGGTGAAAAATCTGCGACAAGCGATGTTTCATGCCCCAGTCGTATGATGCCGAACCTTTGACATGAAAGCCCGGCGTCTCTTGCGGGATTCCGATGCCATAGTCCTTGGCGTTCTTGTTGCCTTCGATTTCTGCCATAATGAAAAGTCCTTTCTGTCAGTTACGTTTCCAACGACGCGGCCCCGTCGGCGAGGCCGCGAAACAATAGCGTGATCGACGCGGCGCCCGGATCTTGATGCCCCAGGCTGCGATCGCCCAGGTTCCGAGCTTTGCCGAATCGCGCGCGGTAATTCTTGGTGTTTTCGGCACCCGTCTGCGCGGCGGTCGCGGCGGCGGCAAGGGCTGCGGCAAGCGAATCGCCGACGGCCGCCGCGGCTTGCAACGCCTCGACGGCCGGAACCAGCGCATCCAGCATGGTCTTGTCGCCGACTTCGGCTTTACTGACGGCACGCAACTTGGCCAAACCGCCCGCAAACATCGAGGCCAAACGCTCGCTATCGATCTCGGTGGCTTCGCCGACGGGGTCTACCATCCCCATAAACAACGAACCCATCAACGGCCCGGTGGCCCCGGCATCGATACTCATCACGGACCATGCCACGCCTTGCAACAGCGTCTTCAGGCTGCGGGTCCGGCAATCCTCTAACCCTTTTTCGATCGCCGCCATCGCCCGCGTCATGGCCACGCCATGATCGCCGTCGCCGGTCGCCGCATCCAGCCGTCCCAACTCGTCGGCGCCCACTCGGACTTGGTCCGCCGCCCCACGGAGCACGTGGACCAGTCCGTCATAATCGACGCTTCCCGACATCGTCACCCACCTCCGAAAAGCGCCTCACTTCACCGTCCAGGCCGGGGTATCGCAAGACGCATCGAACAGCTCGATCAGTTCGTCATCGAGCTTGGCGATACACATCTGGAAACCGCCCATCTCCTGGACCGTCAAGAACTCGCCGACCAACGAGCGGGCCATCACCAAGCCCTTGGCATCGAGCAGCTGGCTGACGGCGCGGAGCAGGATGTACTGTTCCATCAGCGTCGTGGCGCCGGAACCGTTGATCATCACCAGCAGCTTGTCGCCCGGCTGCACGCTCATGGTATCCAGGATTTTGTCGAGCATGATTTGGGCGGTTTGGTCTGCCGAAGCCAGTTTCATCACGCCGCCGCCGCCCTCGCCATGCTGGCCCATGCCGACTTCCATTTCATCGTCGGCGATTTCGCCGATCGCTCCGCCGCTGGCGGGATGGGTGGCGGCCGTGACCGCCACGGCCAGCGTGCGCAGGTTCTCGTTGAATCGCGCGGCGATCGCGGCTACTTCGTCCAAGCTCCGGCCGGCCTCGGCTGCCGCTCCGGCGATCTTGTACAAGGGAATGCAGCCGACCAGGCCGCGACGATGTTCCAGCGGCGCGTCCCGGCCCGCCGAGATGTCCTCGTGGGTTAGGATCTTCTGCACGTTCACCCCCTGCTGGGTAGCCATGTCGAAAGCCATGTCGCCCGCCATCACGTCGCCGGCGTGGTTCAGGATCACCAGCAGCGTTCCGGCCTGGCGGGCTGTGGCCTGAAGGGCCGCCAGGACGGCCGGGGCTCCCGGCGCGGCAAAGATATCGCCCACGACGCTAGCATCCAGCATGCCGGGGCCGACGAAACCGCTCAGCGCCGGTTCGTGCCCGGCTCCGCCAAGCGTCACCAGGGCCACCTTGTCCGCGCTCTTCGGGACGGCCCGCAGCACGGTCTTGCCCTGCAAAGTGATTTTCTGGCGGTGCGCTAGGGCAAAGCCTTCTAAAAGTTCCGCGGTCAGGTTCTCCGGAGCGTTGATGAACTTCTTCATGGGCATGGACGGTCTCCTCGTCGTCGTGGACACAAACGCAAAGTCCCATTGTCTACCCGACGAACCCGTGCCGATCAATCCCCAGTCCCCTTCGGCGAGCGGTTTTTCATCAGCCCGGCAGCAATCGGCCGGAGCGCCGGGCCCGTTGTTTCCCAGCGATACGTCTTGGGAAAGGACACACCGCGTTGGATTGCGGAACGCTTTCAGGCACTTCTTCCACCGCGAGAGCGACGGCACGGTCGTTTACGGACAAGACGCCTCCGGGTACGGCCCGACTTGATTGCCGTCAAGGTCCGCGAAAGCATGGACTCCAACTCGACCGGTCGCTATTCCAGCGCCGGGCCCGCGATCCGTTCGCCCCGCTGCTGGCGTTTCTGGTCTTCCGGATCGAACGTGCCGTAGAACAACGCGTTGGCATCCATCCAAGTCGCCAGGCACCGCAGTTCCTCGTCAGACAGCGTCACTTTCTCGTGCCCTTTCAACAGCAGCGCCATCAGCGGGCTGGCCCGAGCGCCGAACTGGTCCGGATGGGTCAGCGGTTCAAAGTTGGCTTGCGGCGTGCCTTTCCATTCGGAATACGACACGCGAGGCGCCAACGCCTTGTACGATACGGTGAACTCGCCGGCCGGGGCGCCGGTCAAGTCGATTCCGCCTTGGGCGTCGGCCGGACTGTGGCATTGCACGCAGTGCTTGTCCAGAATCGGCTGGACCAGGATCGCATAGCTGAACGGCTTCGAGCCGTCGGGGCCCGGTTCGATCGCCGACGGCGGCCGCTGGCCCGCCAATGTCACCCCGCGGGTGATCGGGGCGGTGGTGCGATGCTCGTGACAGCCAACGCAGCTGGCATGTTCGCCGGGCTGCAGGTACGTCAGGCTGCGCATCGTCTGCACCGCCATGCCGCGATCGTCCAATGCCTGAAATGCCAGTCCGATTTCGGCGGGAGCGCGGAAATAGGCCGAACCATCCGGCTCGACAGGAACCGTCCCCAGCACCTGCTTGCCGGGCGAAGCGTTGGCCAAGCCCACCCGCGGCGTATTGGCGTGCGGCGTCGTTTTTGGCAGCACTTGCACGATCCGCAAGGCGTGGATGGGCTCCGTGCTGGCGGACAATTGCGGCCAGCTGTCATAGACGTTCTGCATAAAGAACGTGCCTTCGCCGGGCTCCGTCTCCGCCAGCATCGAGGGCAGGGCGGGCGGACGGGGGCGAGCCCGCAACGGCATCGGCCACAGGCTGCCGATGTTCAGATCCCGGTACAGCAGCTCTTTGTTGCCGAAACGATCGACCAGGTAGATGCCGAACATGTTCGCGCGATTCGCATGCGGTTCGCCGATCAGCGGCTCGAAGCTGTACGCGGCCAAAAAGACATCTTCCGACAGCGGATACGGGGTGCGGTAGCAATGACCCGGCCAACGTTTTTCCTCGGGCGACACGGGGGGCCGCTGCGACACGCCCGCCGGGGCATACCAGTGGCCGACCGGCGATTCGCTTTCGGGGAACAAGACATCGGGAGTCAGCCGCGTGATCGGCTCCAGACCGTCGATGCCGCGGGCGACGTCCAGCAGGATAATCGAGCCGGCGGTCATGGCGTGATGGGCCGCGGCGGTGGCCATGACGCGATTCGAGCGGGGCACAGGCCGCGCTTCCCAAACGCCCACGGGGTTCAGCGTGTTGTTGCCGTAGAACGCCCGCACGTCGCTGCCGTCCGGCCGCACGCTCCACAGCTGCTGGTAAAACACCGCATGGCGATCCACGTAATCCCAGCGCGTATAGATCACCCGGCCGTCGTTCAGCACGGCCGGGTCCCATTCGTGGGTTTCGTGAAAGGAAATCAGCCGCACGTCCGAGCCGTCCGCGTTGGCGGTCGCCATCGCATGGACGGGACAAGGCCCGCGGCCACAGCGGTGAAAGCCGCCGCGGCGCGTCGAAAGAAACAGGATCTTTCCGTTGGGCAAGTAGCGCGGCGAGAAATCGTCGTAGGCCTGGTCCGTCAGTTGCCGCAGATCAGAACCGTCGGCGGCCATTTCGTACAGTCGATAGAATTGGCTCTCATTCGTCCGCCAATCAATTGCTCCCGGTTCCGTTTCACAAAACGAGAACAGCACGCGCCGGCCATCCCAGGAGATGTCGGGGGCCATGTAGTTGCCCAGCGGCAAGGCGCCCAATTGCCGGCACCGCATGGACTCGCCCGGCGCATCGAGGACGAAAATGCCGCCGCCAGGCCGCGCGTTTCGGCCCGAATACTGGGTCAGCTGATGACTGAAGCTGCTCGGCACATGCTTGACGAACAATAACGGTCCGACTTGGGCCAGCGGGTTGCGAAAGGCCATCTGCCGCCGCGCCGTGTGGACCCCGCGCCACAGCGATTCCCAATCGGCATCCGGCGTTTCGCTGGCAGCGGACAAGCTTTGGTGCCGCAGACGCAGCTGTTCCCAATCCCCCGACAAATCGCCCAGCGACACGCCGGTGGCCGCCAGATGGCCCATCAGCTGGTCGCCGCGGTCGAGCGTCGTCGCGACGGCCTCCGCCCACGATCGCCCTTCGCGCGATGTGCCGATGCCATCTTGCATCCGCCAATCCCACTCGATCAGTTCCTGTTCCAGAGCCGGCCGCCAAGCGGGTAGTTCGGGCGGCGGAAAGACCTCGGGCGTTTCGGACATCGCCAGCGGCATGTCGAACGTTTGCTCGCCCCAGAGGCAGCGCAGACGACTCCAGCGGACGCCCGTCTCGGCGTCCACGCCGCGCGTCAAAGCTTCGATTTGCGTGTCGCCGTCCGCCCAGGCCTCCGTGGCCAACACCATGGTTTCGCCGTGAGCAATCTGACGGACGACTCTCTTGTCGCCCAGCGAAAGCTCGACTTCGGCCCGCGTTCCGCGAACGACGCTGACCGTGGCCGAAACCCGCATCGGCTCGTTGACGTTCCTGACCGGGATGGCCAACCGAACCTGTTCGCCGCGGTCGGCGCTGACGGTCCACATTCGAGCCGGTTCCAGCCAGGCGACTTGCGGTCCCGTCGAGCGAGCGATCAGCGACATGCCGCCGGCGGCGGTGCGCGACCGCGGCGTCTCGACGCCGTCCAGAGCGACTGCGGCGGTTCCGAAAAAGGGAACTCGCGAATCACGCACCAGACACGCCTCCGCCCAGTTGGCCATATCGCATCCGATGCCGTCGCCGCTGTCACCGGCGATCAGCCTCAGTTCCCGCGCGCCGACGACTGGCACTTCGACTTGTTTCGGCGGGTCGCTGTCGGACAGCGGGCCGGCCTCGAACACCGTCTTCCCGTCGACGGCGATGCGAAACGTCACGCTGCCCCGGTTACCGCCCTGCCATTGGACGCCGATCCAGGTGCGAAACGCCGTGTACTGGCCGCGGAGTTCGATCGCGATTTCGCCGTTGGCATGATGCCCCAGGCCCTTGGCATAGAGCTTCTCGCCGATCTGCATCGGCGAGCCGGTCGCGCCGCTGCGCGCGGCCGCCGTGTTGAGGCCGAAATCGCCCCAGTCCTGCCGGTGGGTCAGCGACACCTCGACCGCTCGATCGCTGATATAATCCACATCTTGAGCGGAAACGGAACTGCCGGTCACGTGCCACGCGAGGCAAAGCGAGGCGATCAGCGTACAGCACGCCAGCAACAACGACTTGCCGGCCCCAAGTGGAAACAACCGCCGCAAGCCTCGGCGCCGTCGGAACACGTTTCGCATGCCAGTCATGACCATTGCACCTTGTCACAGGAAAGAGACCAGTCGTTTCGCGGCAATCCCAGTGTACAACAAATCGCGGAGGAAACCACTCCCTGCGAGACCCCATGCGAACCCGCGCGGAGGTCTTTGATCAGGATCATTTGGCCTTGGAAATACGGCAGACAAGCTCGTCCCGTTCCCTGGTAATGCCAACCAAATACTCCCATTCAACATCCGGTCGTTCCAGCCACCACAGCACCCATCCGTCATCCGAATTGCCTCGCCTTCTGCAAAAAAAGGCTTCATGCCCCTCCGAGTCCTTATGGCCGCTGAGCACTGGACGCATGGTATTCGAGCGTTTGCCGTCCAGAATCATCGCCTGCTTGCTCAGTTCAATAGCATCCTGCTCCGTTAGTCCCTTGTTAGCCGGAAACGCAAAACGGTACTCCGCGGGTCTCTGAAAATGGAGCACCGCCAGTACGATGAAAACCAGAGCTGCAGCGACCAAGAGACCGCAGCCAATCCAGCTCGTGCGACTCGTCATCAGTGGGGTTCCATGAGCAGCAGGGACGAAATGATCTTGAAATCCCGTTCCAGATGAATTATGGCGAAGTGGGCCCAGGCGAGGTCTTGCTCCCAACAGGTCAAGTCTCGGACGGAAGCTCGTTCTTCCGCCCGAGGGGCGTTTCTTCTTGCTGCCCTGCAGCGTCCCCATGAACGCTGCTTCTTTCCATCGACCTTAATCCTTCCCCCGCAACACGCCACCCCACCTGTCCGATCCCGCTCCGCGCGGCCCACCGTTTCCGACCATCAATCCCCGGTCACTTCCTGCAACCACCCTGTCCCAACCGGCCGAATTCTGCAGGCCGCTGACACGCTTCCGCGTGTCCTCGTTGGAGTTCGCGCTTCCGCGTGTCTTTTCCCGCCGACAGAGAGCGGCCAAGCACGCTGAAGCGTGAACTCCAACCCATTGCGGCATGGATTCGCGACACCTGCGAACGAACGAGGAAGTTATTTCTCGCGAGCTGCCTGTCCCAATTTCTTCACGGCCTCCCCGCGCCCGGCCAGGCCGCGGCGCCGAACGAGGCGGCCTGCGGGCTCCGCGGGCGAAGGCGGCCTTCGTCCAGTGTCATCAATTGCGGGTCGACGCCGTACACGCCGCCTGTTTCCGCCGCCGGCAATGCGGGACGACTCGACTGTGGACGGTCCTCGCAGTACCACAGGTTGTCGACGAACACGAAGGTCTCCGCCGCCGTGTGCGGCCCGATGTTGACAGGGATCGCTACGTCGGCCCGGCGAAAGACGACCAGGTTCCGCTCGAAACACCCGTGGCGGCAGGGCGCAAATCCCGGTTCGGTCGTCTCCTGCAAGATTCGCAGCACCCACTTGTCAGGCCGATAGATCGTGTTGTAACGCACCACCGCGCCGTCGACGCCGACGAATGCCAGCGGCGCTTGGCTGCCCACAAAGATGCAGCCCTCGACCGTGATGTCCCGGGCCTCGTACAACGCGCCGCGCGGCCGGAAATAGGTCAGGCCGGTCGAGCCGCCGATGTTCACGGCGCGACTGCCGCCGTCCAGGAACAGGCACCGCCGAATGGCGATCTGCGACGAACCGCCTTTGGTCTGCGGACCGGCGTCTTGCGAGAACCCGGCCTTGCCTCGAAACGTGCAACCGTCGATCACGCCCCGATGACAGCCCACCATGTCGACCGCCTGGCCTCCCCAGCCCTCGATCGTACAGTCGCGGAGCGTGAAATCCACCACCCCGGACAGCTTGATACCATCAAAATTCCCCGCCGGGCCCACGTCGGCAACGTGAATCTTCTCCAGCAGCAGATGGTGCGACGGTGTTTCGAAACTGCCCCCGTCGTCGATGTTGATCCCGTTGGCCCGCTGGCCCCGCGTGGCCAGGTTCCGCAAGACCAGGTGCGCACAATCGCTCAGCTGCCAAGCCGTGGTGCCGCCCTCGAATAACGGCGGCCGTTCCGGATCCGCTCCCTCGATGACGATCGGCCGCTGTGCCGTGCCCTGCAAGTTGGCGACAAACACGCCGGACTGATAACGGCCGGGCGCCAGCCGGATCACCGCTCCCGGCCCGGCCTCGCGCAACGCCGCACGCAGCCCCGCATCGTCCCGCACCTCGATCGCCTCGGCCGCCGACAACACGGCAGACAACCCCAGGAACATTACCACGAACATGATCCATCCAATCCGACTTGCACGCATGCGAGTTCCTCCCTCATTGTCATCCCACCGTCCACCGCTTTACAATCATCCTATGAATCCGCCGACGATCGAACAACTACTGGAATGCAGTCGCAGCATCGGCCGACAACTGCTGGCTGCCCGGCTGACCATCGCCACGGCGGAATCATGCACCGGCGGCTTGCTCGCCAGCACGCTGACCGATATCGCCGGCAGTTCCGAGTATCTGCTGGGCGGCGTGATTTCGTACCACGATTCGGTCAAGCAAGACCTGCTGGGCGTAGGCTGCGACACGCTGGAACGACACGGCGCGGTCAGCCCGGAAACAGCGGCTGCGATGGCTGAAGGAGTGCGGCGGTTGTTGGCCAGTGATCTGGCCGTCGCGGTGACCGGCATTGCCGGGCCGGGGGGCGGTTCCCCGGCCAAGCCGGTCGGCCTGGTCTATCTGCACCTCTCGGCTCTCGGCGTAGAATGGAGCCGGCGATATGTCTGGCCGTACGACCGCACGGGCAACAAACGGGCCACGGTCCAAGCAGCCTTGGCGTTGCTCCAAGACTACTTCCAAACACACGCCGAACGGTCCTTCACGCCCTCGGTCGGTTAGCCGTTGAGCGGGCGTCTCGCCCGCCGGTCACCGGTAACGGCGGCTGGGGACGCGGGGCGTCGTCGCATTTCAGATCGCCGCTGGCGTATTGTGTCCCGTCCAGCAGGAACCGCAACAGCGTGGGGCTGGTGTAGCTTTCGGGAAAGTGACTGGGCGAGCAGTAGAACACCCGCCCCTGGCCGTGCGGCTTGATCCAGGCCACGTAACGGACCATTTCTCCCGCTTCGCCCTGCGGGTCGCGGAGTCCCTCGGTGTCCATGGTCAGCAGCAGACGGAAGTTCTGCTGCTCGTAGGGGCCGCTGAAACAATACGGCTCGTCGCGATGAATGAACGGTTCCCGACCCTGGAAGGCCGCGACCAACGGATGGTCGGCGTCCACCGTGCGGATCGTCACTTCCTGGTTCGGCGGATGGTATCCGGACAGATTCGGACCCTTGTGAGAATTGCAGCGCAAGCAACGGAGTGCCAGATTGTCCGGGCCGGTTTCTCCATGGTGCTGTTGGGCAATGATGTGGTCGATCCAGATGAATGAAAAGGGCCGGGGGCAATACGGTTCGGCACACATGTTGCTGTCGGCAGGCATCCTCGACGCTTGCCGTCGAGTCATTGAGCAAAACTGGCCACGGGAGCAACTCACAGAAAGCAACCTTTGATCCTCGACGCTTGCCGTCGAGTGTTTCAGGTTAATTGGCGGCATCACGGTGTCAGCCATCTATCCTGAATCTCCCGACGGCAAGCGTCGGGGATCACCGTCGTCCGAGGTGAACGCTTGTTTGTGGCCACGTAACCTAAACCACTCGCCGGCAAGCGGCGAGGATGCCCACCTTGGCAAGACTGCCGGTTGTCTCACGAGGATTTACGTCACGCCAAAGAACTAGGAACGGCCCTCGTGTTCCTTCACCGTCTCAGGGACCAGCCGCCTCCGTCTTCAGTCGTGGCAGCGACTGCTTGAGACGCTCGAAGCCAGCGCGAGTCACTTGCGTTTTGCCGACGTCCAGTGTTTCCAGGTGCTTCAAGCCGCCCAGGTGTTCCAGGCCGGCATCAGTGATCGCGGTTTGGCCGATCCACAACTCGCGCAGCTTCGTCAGGGCTCGCACGTGCGCCAGGCCCGCATCGGTAATCGGTGTGCCGGTCAGATCGAGAATCTCCAGTTCGCGGCATCCCGCGATCGCCTCCAACGCCGCGTCGGTGATGCGGGTGTGCTCGGCGATCAGATGGTTCAGATTGGCAGCCGACTTGACGCCTGCCAGGCCCGCGTCGCCCACGGCCGTATACGCGACGTCCAGCCACTCCAAGTGCGTCAAGCGGGCCAGATGCTTGAGCCCCGCGTCGGTGACGGAGGTCCGTCCCAGGGACAGATTCTGCGTCTCGGGTGTGAATTCCAGGACGGCGAGATCTTCGTCGGTCACGTCGAGGAATTCTCGATACTGCCGATCCAGTTCCGCCAGCAGCACGCCCGCCAGCGACGCCAAGGTTCGCGCGTTATCGCGGCCCTGGTAGACGGCCTGCAGATAATCGGCCAGCAACGGCCGGTAGCGGCCGCGGACATCGTCCATCAGAAAGGCGGCTAGCCCGGCGGATTGACTGTACAACCGCCGAATGTCCTCGTGTTGCTGCAAGTCGCGGCGGCCCAGCGCGGCCAATTGGTCCAGCGGCAGGTACAAGCCCTGATTCAAAGTTCGGTAGCGGGCGTACTGCAGCCGGTTGGCGTCGATCCCGCCGACGGTACAGTAGCCGTCTCGGCGGCGAAGCGACTCCATGTACATCGCCACGCCTTCGACGATCCAAGCGTTGGCTTGCCCTCCCACGCTGGGTGCCACGCGTCCCGTTTCCGAGAACAGCTGGTGGGTCACCTCGTGAAAATACGTGTCGTCCCGCGGCTGTTGGTCCACATAGAAATAAGCCGTCTTCTGCGGCTCCCAGTACATGCCCACCGATAGCTCGATCTGCGGCTCCAGCCGCTTGAGCCGTTCCACGTAGGCGTCCCGGTCGCGAAACAGCACCACGCGATGACGGCCGCTGCTGCGATCGGCCGGAACCTTGCCCTCGAATCGCCGCGCGAGCACGGCCGTACTGCTCCAATGCGTAAAGAACAGCTGCTGCCATACGTCGTGCAACTCCTCCAGCTTCGCCGCCAACTGCGTGCCGGCGGCCTCGCTGTGATCGGTGGTGATCCGGAAGTGCTCCGATTCAATCACCCAATGCTTGCCGGCATCGAAGCCCAGTTCCGGATTACCGACGGGGGATCGGCGGGTCCGGATTACCGACTCGGGCCTTCGCCAGCGGCCGTTGACGAGCCGATAGCCCAGCATCCCGCGGACCTCGTCGTGATCCGGGAATACGTGCAGCACCTCGTGCAACAATTGGTACGCCGGTGTCGGCCGATCTGCCTGCAATTCGCCGCGGGCCAGTTGGAGCAAGGCGTCCGCCTGCTGGCGGCGGTGCTCGGAAAACTTGGCGTACCATTGCTGCACGACCTTGGGCGCGTCAACCGGCGGTTTCGCCGCATCCGTTTCGGCGGGAAGAAAGATGTATTGGCGGCGAGGATCGCGCGGGATCGCCGCCGCGCGGGTGACGTTGGCCGCCTCGTCCAGGTTCAGTTGCAAACAGCGGTCCGCCAAGCCCTGCAGCCGGGCGGCGTGGGCCACGTCGAACGCATCGCGACGGGACCAGTAATCATCAACGCCGGTGCCGGGATCCGCGGCGGACAGGCCGGCCGCGGCCACCAGGGCCAGCCACACGCCGGCCAGCCAGATGCCGGCCAGCCAGATGCCGGCCAGCGGTCGACAACCAACTCGCGGACGATGCCGGCCGCTTGGGCCGCCGCAACGCGGCCTCAGGCGAGTTGAGCGAACGTGTGAGCAACTTGGCACGACCACCTCGGGGCTGGCGCCGGAAATAGGAAAGTCCTTTATCGCCCGCCGTGGCTACAGCCGCCGAACCCAGATGTTCCGGAACCGGACGGGGCAGCCGTGGGCGCCCAGCGCCAGGGGGCCTTGAGCGGGAACGCCGTCGTAACTGGCCAGACGCAGGTGCGGCGTGTGGCCGAAGATCTCCTGATTCAGGTGGACCAGAACGCCGTTGTGGAACATCGTCAGCCGAGCGGGCGCGCAGACTTTGCCGGCATCGTCAAAGCGGGGCGCCGTGAACGCGATGTCATAGGTCTGCCACTCGCCCGGCTTGCGCGAGGCATTCACCAGAGGCGGCGTCTGCGCATAGATGGAAGCCGCTTGGCCGTCGGGATACAGCTTGACCGACGACGAATCGAAGATCTGTACTTCGATGACCCCCAGCAAGAACACGCCGTTGTTGCCGCGATCCCAGATGCTCTCCGCCGGTTCCTCCGGGACCATCCACTCGACGTGCAGTTGGCAATCCCCGAATTGCTCCTTCGTTCGCATCGGCCCCACGGTGGCGATCAGGCAACCGTCCTCGACCTGCCACTTGTTCTCCTGCCACTGGTCCAGACCGCGGCCGTCGAACAGCACCAGGGCATCCGACGGGGCGGACGGCTGGTCCGCCGGCGTCAGCGGGCCGGGGGTCACGATCGGCGGCGCCGGCCGGTCCGGGTCGTGGACATGAAAACCCGACCAGGGTTGCACTGGCGTGTCCTTGTAACCAAACACGCCGGACCCGTCCTGCGCGTAGACAAGTTCGTGCTTCTGGGCTTGGGTCTGCGACGGCGCGACCAGCAGAGCGGCGATCAGGGCCGCCAGGACGAAGGTAGATCGGCAAGTCATTGTGTGGGTCTCCTTGGTGGCGTTTTGGGATTCTGATTCTTGTAGGATACTCGAAGAGGCCGCAATCGAGAAGCGGCGCCGGAAGAACAATCTCGCCGGAAGAACAATCTCGCCGGGGCCCGGCAAGCCACCCCTTCCCTGGCGGTCCAGGGGGATGTCGCGTCGGAACGCTTGCGGTATACTTGGCGGTCGGGACGCCAGTGTTTTCTCGTCAACCAGTGTTGCCAAGCCATGCCATCCGCAACAAGTGCCACGAAGCTGCTTTCGGTTTTCCTCGTCGCCGGGGCGCTCGGCCTGATCGCCGCGCGAGCGGGCGACACGACAGCCATCGTTGAGGTCGAGTTGTCCGATCCGGTCTCGCCGACGGTTCCACCGCGCGTCTACCGCGTGACGCAGTTCCACGACGAGAAGGGGTTCCCCGCGGGGTATTCACTGTCCTTCACCACGCACGTGTGCCTGGACGAACAGTGCCGGATGGTCAAGCTGACGATGTACTGGGACGCGCTGGGATATTACCAGCGGCTGGAGTACCCTGCGGACATGCCGCTGACCAAGAAGAAGCACGTGCCTTTCTCGGCCGCAGACTACGCCAAGCTGGACCAAATCCTGAAAGACCGGGACTCGATTCTGGGCACTCATCCGTTGGAGATCCTGGTCACCCCCGCGCCGGAGATGCCGGACATGCCGGAGATCGACGGCTGGTCGGGCGCGACTCCTCAGACGGTCAAGGATGCGGTGGTCGACGACGCGGCCTACACCAGTTGGGCGATGTGGCGGTGGGCCAACGGCGAAATCGTCCAGAAACTGCAGGGCCTGACCGAACAACGCTGCGCGCCCCGTTACCTTCGGCAACTGCTGCAATCCAAGGACCGCCGCGAAGTCGATTTTGCACTTCGGCACGTCGTGCGGCATCTCCCGGCCGACGAGCAGTTTGTCGACGACGTGTTTTCCATCCTGGAGACAGGCGATCGGGAGCACGTCTCGCTGGCGCTCAAGTTCCTGCATGGGGCGGCGCAGGACAGGCGGCGGTTGCACCAACGGCTGATCGAATCCTATTGTCGCTTGAGCGGCAACTACCGTCCCATGATTCTGGATTACTTCGCCGCACAGCCGGACTTGCCCGCCGAAACACTCGAGGGGCTGACCGGGGTCCTGGACCGGTTGCCCTTTTTTCAAGTGCATCTGATTCTTCGGCTACTGGACGCGAAAGGGTTCTTTTCCGCGCGGGTCGAGGCGGATGTCGCCGGACTGCTGGACCATCGAGAGTTCTTCATTGCCCGCCGCGCGTCGGAGTACTTGATCAAGCAGCCACTGGCGACCGACACGAAACGCAAGCTCGACGCATTTCGCGAGCAGCATCGTCAGCGTCTGTAATGAGGACGCGGAGTTTGAAAGGAAGAACATGTTCAAGCGAATGATGATGGCCGCCATGTTGGCTGTCTGCGGCGGCGTGGCACAGGCTGCCGATCGGCTGGAAGCAGGCTTTGCCGCGCCACCGGACTCGGCGCGGCCGTGGGTCTATTGGTTCGTGATGGACGGCAACCTCAGCCGCGAGGGCATCACGGCTGACTTCGAGGCCATGCACCGAGCCGGGATTGGCGGCGTGATCTTCATGGAGGTCAATGTCGGCATTCCCCAGGGGCCGGTCAAGTTCATGAGCGGCGAATGGCGCCGCCTGTTCAAGCACGCCGTCGCGGAGGCCGAACGGCTGGGCCTGCAGATCACGCTCAACGCCGGGCCCGGCTGGACCGGTAGCGGCGGGCCGTGGGTCCGGCCGGAACAGTCCATGCAGCATGTGGTGGCCAGTGCGGTCGACGTCAGCGGCCCGGCGACGTTCGACGCGACCCTGCCGCGTCCGGCGCCCCGTCCGGCTTACTTTGGCAACGCCGGCTTGCCCGCGGAGATCCTTCAGGCAAAAGACGAGTTCTACGTGGACGTCGCGGTGCTGGCGGTTCCGCAGACGGACGATGCCGCCCGGATTGCCGACATTGACGAAAAGGCGTTGTACGTCCGCCATCCCTATACGTCGCGTCCCGGCACGAAGCCGTTCCTGCCGGCGCCGGCCCATTTCCCGGCGCTGCCGGCCGGCGCGGCAATCGCCGCCGACCGCGTCGTGGATCTGACCGCGCGACTGACCGCCGACGGCCGTCTGGTGTGGGACGTGCCGGAAGGCCGCTGGACGATTCTGCGTTTTGGCCGCACCAGCACCGGCGCGAACACGCGGCCCGCGCCCGCGCCGGGCCTTGGCCTGGAGTGCGACAAATTCGACCGCGCCGCGTTGGACGCCCACTTCGACGCCTTCATCGGCACGTTGCTGCGCGACATCGGCCCGCGTCTGCAATCCGCTGATGCGGGTTGGAACATGCTGCACATCGACAGCTGGGAGATGGGTGCGCAGAACTGGACCGCCGCGTTTCGCGACGAGTTTCAGCGGCGGCGCGGCTACGATCTGTTGCGCTATCTGCCCGCCGTGACGGGCCGCGTGGTGGAGAGCCTGGAAATCTCGGAACGGTTCCTGTGGGACTTGCGGCAAACCGCGCAGGAACTGGTCATCGAGAACCACGCGATGCACTTGCGGGAACTCGGCCGCCGACATGGCTTTGGATTGTCCATCGAGCCTTACGACATGAATCCCTGTTCCGATATGAGCCTGGGCGCTGTGGCGGACGTGCCGATGTGCGAGTTCTGGCTGTACGGCTTCAACAGCTTGTTCAGCGTGATCGAGGCCGCCTCCGTCGCGCATACCTGCGGTCGGCCCATCGTGGCGGCCGAGGCGTTCACGTCCAGCGCAGCCGAACGCTGGCAGGCGCATCCGGCGTCGATGAAAGCGTTGGGCGATTGGGCCTTTTGCGCGGGCGTGAACCGCATCGTGTTCCATCGCTACCAGCATCAGCCGTGGCTCGACCGGCGGCCCGGCATGACGATGGGACCGTACGGAGTTCATTGGGAATCCACGCAGACGTGGTGGCCCATGGTGGATGCCTATCACCGCTATCTGGCGCGTTGCCAGTTCCTGTTGCGTCAGGGCCTGCCGGTCGCCGACGTCTGCTATCTGGCGGCCGAGGGTGCACCGCTGGTGTTCCGCCCGCCGTCGTCGGCCACGCACGGCGACCCGCCCTCGCCTCGCAGCTACCACTTCGACGGTTGCGCGCCGGAAACGTTCCTGGCCCGGGCGTCGGCCCAGGATGGACAGCTGGTGTTTCCCGACGGCATGAGCTACCGCGTGTTGGTGCTGCCGGAACGCGACACGATGACGCCGGCGCTGCTGGCCAAGGTCAAGGATCTCGTGGCTGCGGGCGTGACGGTGATCGGTCCGCGGCCGGTGGCCTCGCCGAGCCTCTGCGGTTACCCGCAATGCGACGATCAAGTTCGGCAATTGGCCGACGAGTTGTGGGCAGCTTGCGATGGGCAAACGATCACGGAACACGCCTTCGGCAAAGGCCGGGTGGTGTGGCGCCGCGAGTCACCGCCGGAACCGGTCCCGGAATGGGAGAGTCCGCTGGCCGGCGCAAGCTGGGTTTGGCACGCGGCGGACCATCCCGCCATGCAGGCGCCGGTCGGCAGGCGTTCCTTCCGGCGGGGCGTCGACTTGCCGGCGGATGCCCGCCTCGAGTCGGCTCGTGTCTGGATGACCGCCGATAATGACTTTGCACTGGCCATCAACGGCCGCAGCGCAGGCAGTGGCGACAATTTCCACAAGGTCTTTGAATTCGACGTAACGCCTCTGCTCAAGCCGGGCGCGAACGAGTTGACCGTCGTGGCGGAAAACGGAGGCGACGCGCCGAACCCGGCGGGCCTGATCGGCGCGCTGGTCGTCAAGTTCCGCGATGGCCGCCTGCTCGCGGTATGCACCGACCGGCAATGGCAGAGCGCCGCGGACGCACAGAGCGACGCTTGGAGTTCCGTCGAGGACTTGGGGCCGATGGGCATGGCGCCCTGGAAACTGAGCGACAAACCCGTGCCCCCGGAGCCGGAACAATACGGCGATTTTGCGATCGTGGCCGAGGTCCTCGGCGGCTTGGGCGTGCCGCCGGATTTCGAAACCGACGTCCCGCTCCGTTACACGCACCGCCGCGACGGCGACGCCGAAATCTACTTTGTGGCCAATGGCCAAGCGGCCACCGTAACCGCCGAATGCACGTTCCGCGTGTCGGGAAAGACGCCCGAGATTTGGGATCCCGTCACCGGTCGGCGGCAGGCGGCCATCGCCTTTCGCCAGCACCAAGGTCGCACGACGGTGCCTCTGGAATTTGACCCCCACGGCTCGCTGTTCGTGATCTTTCGCCAACCGGCCGAGGTCGTCCAATCGCAGGGCCGAAACTTTCCCGAGTTCCAGACGCTGGGAACGGTCGCCGGACCTTGGACCGTCAAATTCGATCCGCAGAGGAGTGGGCCGGAATCCGCCGAGCTTCGAGATGGATACAAATTCGAGTCGCTGGTCGATTGGACCCAGCGCCCCGAGGACGCGATTCGATACTACTCCGGCACGGCAGTCTATACCACGACGCTGAACGTCCCGGCCGACGCATCTGCGGCCGGCCAGAAGTTGCATCTCGATTTGGGCGATGTGCGCGTGATGGCGCGGGTGAAGCTCAACGGCCGCGATCTGGGCGTCGTCTGGAAGACGCCATTCCGCGTGGAGATCACCGAGGCGGTCCAGCCCGGCGAGAACGCGCTCGAAATCCAGGTGGCGAACCTGTGGCCCAACCGCTTGATCGGCGATCAATCGCTGCCCGCCGAGCAACGCTACACTTGGACGACGTGGAATCCGTTCAGCAAGGACGCACGCTTGCTGGAATCGGGGTTGCTGGGACCGGTGACGCTGCAGGCTTCTGAGGTCGGCCGTTTTACCGCAGGCGGTTGACCATGACATGGCGCGAGGTTTCCTGGGGCGATCTCCGCAAAAACCCGCTTGCGGCTCACGATGTCCGGGCGCCGAGCACGTGGCATTGGCCCGGCGCCCTCCCGAATCACTCGATCAGCCGACGATCGCCCGAATGTCGATCAAGTGCATTTGCCGGCCCTGGCCGCCGTGGGGCGAATCGATGACCACGCTCTGGCCGTCGGGACTGAAACGCGGATGCGTGTCGCACCGCCACTCGCCGGTATATTCGGGCGGCAAGTGGAAGTGGCCCAACACGACGCGCCGTTGCGTGGGGACGTGATACAGGTACACGGTCTGGTTGCGCTGGCGGTCGGGATACGTGTCGCACAGGATCCAGGCGTTCCCGGGCAGATAGCTGCAGTGCCCGTCGCCCGCCATCAGCACCGGCTCGACGGTCACCTGCGGCTTGTCGCCGAACAGGAAAAACGCGCCGGGCATCTGGTACCGCGACCAGGCCAGGATGTGCTGCGGGTCGCGCCAGATGAAGTGCGACGTGACGCCGTTGTCGTCCAGCACGCGGAGCTCGGAGCCGTCGGGGTTGGCGGTGAACATCCGCGTGGTGTGCGCTCGGTCTTCCGGGGCCCGAAAGCGGTGCAGGAACTCGAACCGCGTCCCGTCAGGATTCACCAGCAGGTGGTTGAACCAGTGCTTGGATTTCGACAAATCGCGATCGCGCAGCGGGATCTGCGCCACGTCCGCCAGGCGGACAACCAATTCCTGCCCACCGGTTTCCAGGTCCACCCGCCAGATACCGGAGTCCCGGGGCGCCAGTTCTTCGGCCCAGGGATCGTCGATGCCGTTATAGCCGTAGCCGGGACGCATATCCTTGAGACGGCGAAAGTCGGTGGCCACGGCCCAGCGGCCGTCGGGGCTGACGGCGTAGATCGGGTGCGGAATGGTTCGTCGCCGACGCGTCTGCACGTCCAGGATGTGGCACACGTAGCGGTCGTCTTGGCGATCGTTCCACAGGACCTCCGTCGGCGAGCCGGGCCGCCATTGGAGCATGCACCCTTGCTGCCAGCACCAGGCCGTGGATTGGCCCAGTTCCGTCCAGCGGTCGCCGTCCTGCAAGTCGATCATGCCGATCGTGATTGCATCGTCGGGGCGGGGCGAGCGGTGCTCGAAATCCACCTGCATCCCCAGCGCGTAACGGCCCGTGGGATCGAACTGGAGCTTGTCGTAATAGGCGAACCAGTGAGGCTTCGGCCCGCGCGTGATCTGCCGCACCGGCGGCAGATCGCCGACGGCGTCCGCTGCCCCAATCGGCCGCAGCAGCGTGGCGGTGACAGCGGCAGCCGGCAGAACACGGGTCAGCAAGTGACGGCGATCGAATCGGTCAGGCAACGGGGGCATGCGTCTTTTCTCCTGGTGGGTGATAACCGGGCGGGGGAATCGGCTGCTGAAGCTCAGCGAATCAACTACTGTCGGGAAATTGCCAGCGGCTTCGCCTGACGCCCCTTCATCTTTCACTTCATCTTTCACTTCATCTTCTTCGTCCTTGAGAGATGAAGTGAAAGATGAAGTGAAAGATGAAGTGAAAGATGAAGTGAAAGATGAAGTGAAAGATTAAGTGAAAGATTAAGTGAAAGATTAAGTACGATGGCACTTCATGACTGGGTGTTCACCGAGACCGTCATTTCCTTGCGACTGCTTATCCTCCGCCGATGGCGGAGAACAAGTCCACACGTTCCCCGTCCGCCAGCGGACGATCCAGTTCCGCGGCGCGGCTGTTGACGAAGACGATCTTGGTCCGCTCGGGCGGGATGCCCAATTGGTCCAGCAAGGACGCGATCGTCCCGCCGTCGGCGACGGTCACCTCGACCGCCGCCGAGCCGCCAAGGTACTGGCGCAATTCGGCGTAAGCATAGACGCGGATTGTGCTCATGGCCGGCGGCTATCCGATCCCCGCGAACACCTGGTCCAACTCCTCGTCCGACACCGCGAACGTAATATCGTGCGGCGCGAGTTTCTCCGTGCGGAAGTACTCCGGCAACCGGTCGTGGGCGGCTGTAAAGCCGATGGCCTTGTTAAAAGCTCTTTCCAAGGCCAGCGTCCGAGTGCCCATCGCCAGGAAATCCTCCGCGGTCACAGCCCGCCCAAAGTACCCGCCGAGCATCTCGCAGATACCTTCCAGCGCGGCCGGGTTGTCCAACACGGCAAAGGCGACGAACAAGCACAGCCCGGTGGTATCGATCGCCGTGGTGGCGATCTGCAAGTTGCGGCTCAATTCGACCTGCCCCTCCGACCGCAGCGGATCGACTTTGCCCCCCACGCTCAGCACGTTGGCCGTAACGGCATAGCCGGCGGTGTGGTCGGCCCCCATCGTCGACGTCGCATAGGTCACGCCCATCCCTTGAATGGCGCGGGGATCATAAGCCGGCATGGATTGCCCCTTGACCGTCGGAACGCGTTCGATGCCGTAGGTTCGCCCCAGGACTTCGGCGCCGGCGGCGATCAGCCGCCCCAGCGGTGTGCCCCGGCGGACTTCGTCCAACAGCCGCAACGCACCGTCGACGTCGCCAAAGGGAATGATGCCGGCTTCCATCGCCACGCCGATCGTGGCCCCGGTTTCGATGGTATCCAGGCCCAAATCGTCGTCGATGCGGTCCATGTGGGCAATGGCGTCTAAATCATCGATGCCGCAGTTGGCGCCGTGCGCCCAGATGGTTTCGTATTCCGGACCCTTGGTCAAGTACTCGCCGTGCTCGTCGACGTAGATCCGCGAACAGCGGATCGTGCAACCGCGATGACAGGCATGGGCGATCTGGCCGCCGCGTTCCACGATCACGTCATGCTGCCGCTCGCCGCTGATCGGCTCGACGCCCTCGAACTGGCCCTCGCGGAAGTTCCGCGTCGGATAGCCGCCGGCGGCGTTGATCACGTTGGCCAGCGAGTTCGTGCCGTATTTGGGCAGACCTTCGCCGGTCAGCGGGTGACTCATCAAGGCTTCGTTGAACTTCTGCACGCCTTGGCGAAAGCCCGCCATGTCCGCCGGACGCGGCCGCTGACCTCCCACCGGATCGACCACGATGACTTTCAAGCCCTTGGAGCCCATGACGGCTCCCAAGCCACCCCGGCCACAATGCCGCGTCGGCCGCCGTTCGACATCCGTCACCGCAATGCTGGCGCTGCCGGCACGCATCTCGCCGGCCTGCCCGATACTGATACACGAGACCTTGTCGCCGAACAGCTCGAACTGCCGAGCCACGGTGTCGTAATTCCCCAAGCCGGCCACCGCGTCCGCGGGCTCCAATACCGCTTGATCGTGGCTGACGCGCAAGCGATACCACGAGCCGGCCGCCGCCATGCCTTCGACGACAATGGCCTGGATGCCGCAGATCGCCAGGTCGATGGCCGCCATCCCACCGGAGTTGGACTCCTTGATCGTTCCGGTCAACGGGCTCTTGGCGCCCACGGACAACCGTCCGGAGCACGGCGCGCCGGTGCCCGTCAGGCTGCCGGGCGCAAAAATCAGTTTGTTGGCGGCGGACAAGGGGTGACAGTGCGGAGGCACCTCGGCGGCGACGAAGGCCGACGTCAGGCCGCGTCCTCCGAGACCCCTGTAACGTTCGTCGGCCTCTTCCC
>Ga0366817_10148_pt2 | contig 29193 bp, 27 predicted proteins | sample TotcelFGM3001N13_FD_207092 | JGI IMG/M metagenome (GOLD analysis project Ga0366817, IMG submission 207092) | Enriched cells from coal bed in the Powder River Basin, Montana, United States - Total cells FGM rep3 HSBNCT.FGM.300.1.N13 ...
GTGTATGTGGATACCAATGTGATGGCAGGGCGTTCGGGTAAGTTCAACGAAGAGAAGAACAGCTACAAAGACATCGTTTATCTTCCGTGCAACGCGCAGAACGGCTTTAAGCCCAAACTGCCGGACAAGCCCGTCGACATCATATACCTTTGTTATCCCAACAACCCTACCGGTACAGTTTTAACAAAGGAAGAGCTCAAAACCTGGGTCAATTACGCCAAAAGGGAGAACGCGTTGATTCTTTTTGACGCAGCTTATGAGGCGTTTGTCCGTGAGGAAGGCATTCCGCGCAGTATATACGAAATTTCTGGGGCAAAGCAGGTCGCCATCGAGTTTCGCAGTTTTTCCAAAACAGCGGGTTTTACAGGCACGCGTTGTGCGTTTACAGTGATCCCCAAAGAACTCAGCGGTTATGACAAGGACGGCAATATGTATTCCATCAAAGAGCTTTGGAACCGCCGCCAGACCACCAAGTTCAACGGTGTGCCTTATATCACGCAGAAAGGCGCGCTGGCGTGTTATTCGCAAGAAGGCAGGGTGCAGATCAAAGACACGATCGATTTTTATCTTGGCAATGCACACAGGATCAGAGAAGGCTTAAAAAGCCTCGGTATAGACTGCTGGGGCGGCGTCAATTCGCCTTACATTTGGCTCAAAACGCCGGGCGGTATACCGTCCTGGGATTTTTTCGACAAGCTGCTTGATGCAGGCGTGGCGGGCACACCGGGCGCAGGCTTTGGCAGCGCGGGGGAGGGCTATTTCCGGCTGACCGCGTTCAACACGCGTGAGAACACGGAAAAAGCCATGGAGCGTTTCGCGAAGCTCAAAATATAAATCAAAGGCTCAAACGGGGGCGTGCCTTCAAACGGCGCGCTCTTTTATTTGAAACGGCAAAGGGTGCGTGATAGAATAAGGAAATAAGACTGGGGAGGCGGTTATGAAGCTTCTGCACACATCAGACTGGCATATCGGGCATACACTTTACGCAAAAAAACGATACGAAGAGCATGAGAAGTTCTTAGGCTGGCTTGTAGAGACGATCTGCCGGCGGGACATCGATGCGCTGATCGTTGCCGGAGATGTTTTTGATACCGGCGCGCCCGGCGGAGCTGCGCAGCGTCTCTATTACGGGTTTTTGACTTCGCTGCTAGGGACATGCTGCAAAACCGTCATCATCATTGCAGGAAACCATGATTCTCCGGCGCTGATCGAAGCACCCGCGGGCGTGCTTGAACATCTTGATATCCATACGGTTGGGCTGCCGTCCGCACCGCAAAGGCATGTAATAAAGCTTAAAGATAAAGACGGCAACACAGCGGCTCTCTGCTGTGCCGTGCCGTATCTGCGCAAGAACGAGATGGTGCGCCTGTCTGACGATACACAGACAAGTGATCAAATGATCGCTCTTGAAACCGCGCGGTTCTACCGGGAGACGGCAGACGAGGCGCAAAGGCTCAAAAAAGAATGCGGAGAAGTGCCCATCGTGGCAACGGGGCATCTGTTTGCGGCGGGTGCGCTGCGCACCGAAGGAGACGGCGTGCGGGAGCTTTATGTGGGCAGCCTCGGGCAGGTGGCCGCCGATGTTTTTCCCAAAGCCTTTGATTATATCGCGCTGGGGCACATACACGGCGCTCAGGTTGTGGCGAACCAGCCGCATATCCGCTATTGCGGAAGCCCGCTTCCCATGAGCTTTGCGGAAACCGGCCGTGAAAAATATGTGATCGAAGCGGAACTTGACGGCAGCGGCTTGAACATACAGCAAATCGCGGTGCCTGTTTTCCAAGCGCTTCACAGGATCAGCGGATCGCACGAGCAGATCATGGCACAGCTTGCGGCCATAGCCGGCAAGGATGTTTGGATCGAAGTCACATACACGGATGCGACACCGTGCCCGTTCCTTTCGGCTGATGTTTTCAATGCGGTCAAAGGCGGCTTGGCACAGGTGCTTTCGATTCGCAACGCAGCGGCGGTCAGCGAAATGCTTTCTGATGCCGGCAATGAAACGCTTGAAAGCCTATCAGTGCAGGAAGTGTTCCTGCGTTGCCTTAATACGGCCGCATTCGGCGATGAAGAACGGCAGGCACTTATATCCTGCTTTGACGAAGCCGTACGCATGCTGGAGGATGAAGAATCATGCGCATAGAAAAAGCGGTGATAGAAAATATCAATTCTCTGGCGGGACGGTTTGAGATCGATCTTTGCGACCCCGCATATGCAGGCGGCCTTTTTGCCATCGTGGGGCCGTCTGGCGCGGGCAAGACCACGGTGCTGGATGCCTTATGCCTTGCGCTTTACGGCAAGACGCCGCGGGTCAGTTCAATCAGCGACATGCAGGACGAACTCATGAACAAAAATGCGCAGTACTGCCTTGCCGAAACGGTGTTTACCGCGCGCGGCAAGCGTTACAAAGCCGTGTTCGTGCATGAACGCAGTAAAGGAAGCAAGCCCTATCGCGCAGCCAAACGCGAGCTATATGAGCAGAAAGCTGACGGCTGGCACGTTCTAGCGGCACGTATTCGCGAAATGGATGAAATGATCGTGGAAATAACCGGGCTGGATTTTTCGCGTTTCACGCGTTCCATCATGCTTGCCCAGTTCCGCTTCGCTGAATTTTTGCAGGCGGATTCCACAGCGCGTGCGGAGATACTTGAAAAGATCACAGAAATGGACATATACCGCCGCATTTCGGCAGCGGTTTACAGAAAGACAAAACTTTTCGAACAGGAACTCAAGATACTTGGTACGCGCATGGGGGAAGTCAAGCTGATAAGTTCTGAGCAGGAAAACCTGCTTGAAGATGAACAGCGGCAGCTTGTCCTGCAGGCAGAAAATCATACTGCGCTCGGTGCGTCTTTGCGCAGCTGCGAAAGCAAAGCGGCAGCGCTTGCAGCCCTGAAAGAAAAGCATTTGCAGTACAGTCAGGCGCAGCGCGTTTTGGATGAGGCCGTCAAAAACGCGCAGGAGAAACAAAAAGAGGCTGCACAGTTGTTTGAAAAGCAACAGGAAGTGCAGGACGCGACAGCGACACTTCTCAAACAGGTGCGCGCGCTCGATTTGAAGATACAGGCGCAGGATCGGGAAATAGCGCGTATAGACCTAGAGTGTGACGAAGAGAAAAAACAGATCCGTGAAAATAAGAGCCGCATTCTTGACATTTTTAAAAAACATTTCCCTCAGGCGCCTGCCGATGAATACAAAATGCTGTATGAATCTGCCGGGCTGGGTGAGAAACTCAAGCAAAACGCAAAGATTGAGCTTGAGCAGGCCAAAGCACAGGCGCAGGCCATTCGCCTTGAAACAGACAGCACGCTGATGCAAAAAGAGCAAGCATACTGGCAGCGGCGCACTGCCGCATTGCGCGTGGCCGTCCCCATGTATGAGGCGACACAGGCACTTGAAAATATGCATAGCGAAATCGGCAAGCTTAAGGAGCTTCACAATCAGCTTATGGCGCAGTCCGCCGCGGCAGACAAGGAAGCGGGCATGGCGAAGCAAAGCTATGAGCACGCAATGCTGGACAGCCGGTTGGCCGAGGAAAGAAAAGACTTAAAAGACGGGCAGCCCTGCCCGCTTTGCGGTGCACAGCACCATCCGTATGCGGGCAAAACGCAATCGGACAGCACATTTATCGAAGCCAAGAACACGTACGATGCGGCTTGCGGGCGCCAGCAGCATCTTAGAAGCTGTATCATTGAGGCTCAGACGCGCATCGACGATCTGCAAAAGAGGATCGATGAGAAAACGCAGGCCATAAAGATACAAAACGCAGCGCTTGAAAAACTTGGAGGCACAGGGCAGACGCAGGCTGGCTCTTTTGACAAGGCGCTTGAAGAAGCCGAAAACATATTGAGCAAATACAGCGCATTGCAGGCCAGGCTTCGCAAAGCAGCGGAAAAAGAGGCGGCAGCGCTGGCGCGGTTCTCCAGTGTGGACAAGGACGCAGAAGTCATTGAAATGCACAGAAAGATGGCAGATAACATTGCAGTGCGTTTACAAAGCCGGGAACAAGAACGGTTGGCGGCGGCGAAAAGTTGCGAGGCGCTCAGAGAAGAGCGGCACACGCTTTTCGAGAATAAAGACGCAGATGCTGAGGAAGAAGCTGTTTTTGCCCGTTTAAAGCAGGCACAGGCCAATATGGAAGCGGGACGCGAAGCCGCGGAGCAGGCACGGCGTGAGGCAGATAAAAACCTTGCGTCCATGGCGCGTACAAAAAGTGACGCAGACGAGCAGCAGGCACAGCTCGAAAAAGCTTATGCTGCGGTGTGCAGTGAGACCGCAGCGGTGCGCTTTGACTCAGATGATGAGGATATTAGCAGCAAGCTTGCGTCTTTTATGGATACGGCGCAGCGGCTTGGCACACAGCCGCAGCCAACCGCGCTGAATGCAGCCGCAAAGGCGCTTGCACAACTTGTTTTGGCAGAGGAGGCGCGCCGTGCTGTCATCGGGCAGATACTCAAAACCAACGCGCAAAGCAGGCAAGCGTTAAAGGCGATGAAAAAAGAAGAGGCCGAGCAAAAGCGGAGTCTCAAAAAGTGGGAAAAGCTCAACGCGCTTATCGGTTCGGCGGACGGCGCGAAGTTCAGCCGCATGGCACAGAGCATTACGTTCGATGCGCTTTTGGCTCAGGCCAACATGGTGCTCAGGCGATTAAGCGACAGGTATATACTTGTGCGCGACAAAACAAACCCGCAAAAGCCGCTTGAGCTGGCGGTCGCAGACACTTATCAGGCGGGGGAAATTCGCCCGGTCGTCAACCTATCAGGCGGGGAGAGCTTCATTGTGTCTCTGGCGCTTGCGCTCGGGCTTTCTGAGATGTCCGCAGGCGCTGCGCGGATAGACTCGCTGTTTATCGATGAAGGCTTTGCCTCACTTGATGAAGCATATATGGAGGCTGCGCTGCAGACGCTTTGCGCACTCGGCGCACGCGAGGGAAAACTCATCGGCGTGATCTCCCATGTGGAGGCGCTCAAAGAACGTATTGATGTGCAGATAGAATTAAGGCGTCTGTCAGGCGGCAGGGCAACCCTGCATGGCCCGGGCGTGACCGCTAAGCCGGGATGATATGGCGGAGGGGCGGCGCAACCCGGCCTTTGTGAGCCGGCAAAAGCCAATTGTATTGACAAACGGAATATTCTTGATTATTGTTTTAATAAATAGAAAAGAGCATGGGGAAGCCCTTATTTTTTAAGAATGGCCGGGCTTAGCACGCCCGGGCACTGATGCCACTGGCATCAGCACTGATTGAACAAAAGCCACACCATCGTCACAAGCCGGCAACATCCGGCGCTTTTATCCTTCTTTGACCGGAGGCCAAAACATGGTGCACAAAAGAATCATTTTTTTCTTGATCGCCGCAATGCTGTCGTTTTTACTGGCGGCCGGTGCGTTTGCGCCTGTGCCGGTTGCTGCATCTGAGCTGCTGCCTGAGCCTGTTTCAAAGGCAGCTGCTGTACCCGAACCGATTTTGGCGCCTGTGGCTTTATCCGTTGCGCTGGACGAGCCGGAGCCTGTATATACAGCGCTGACAGATACGCCTGCCGATCCTTACTTTGCGAATGAGGGCATACAGGAAGTTATCGAGGACGCCAAAAACGGTTACTGGCTGTACCGGTCTTCTGAGCTTTTTGTTGAAATAAACCGCGTGCATATCGAAAAAGGGCCAAAGACGTATTTTATTGCCGAAGTGCGGACAAAGCAGGGCGGGGCGGAGCGCGCCGGATTCGGCAATCCAAAAAAACCGGGAAGAGGTGCGCTGCCATTATACAAGATCGCCAGAAACTATAACGCGGTGATCGCGGTGAACGGCGATTACATGAACAGGGCTGATAAAAACAGAAAAGGCATCATCATTCGTGATGGTAAGCTGCATCTTAACAACAAAAAGGGCGACACGCTCGCGTTTTATCCGGATGGCTCGTTGCGCGTTTTCAAGCCGGGGGAAACCACGGCAGCGAGGCTGCTCGAAGACGGTGTTGTCAACACCTTTTCTTTCGGGCCGACGCTGATCAAAGGCGGAGTGATCCAGCCGAACCTGCATAAAGTGCGGCTTAAGGGCAGAAACCCGCGCACCGCTGTGGGCATGGTGGAGCCGAACCATTACATACTCGTGGTGGCGGATGGAAGGCAGAAGAAATACAGCGTGGGCTTAACGATGGCGGAGCTTGCGGATGTTTTTGCGCAGCATGGGTGTGAGGTGGCTTACAATCTTGACGGCGGCAGATCGGCCACGATGAGCTTTATGGGCAAAAACATCAGCCGGTACGGCGGCTCGCTGACCGGCCAGCGCAAAGTGCCCGACGCGCTGATGTTCGGTTTCTGCGATCTTGCGGGATAACAAGAGCATCAAGGCATGTTTAGATCTTACTTAAAATCCATCCATCTGCGTTTTCCCAATCAAAAAACTTGCCAATCGGCGCATAAAAGCATATAATCAACTCCGCTGTGACTTTTTTATCGGACGGAGAATATAATGTACAAAAATATCAGAAACATTGCCATTGTGGCGCACGTTGACCACGGAAAAACGACACTTGTCGATCAGATGCTTAAGCAAACGGGTATATTCCGGAGCAACGAGGCAGTGCGCGAACGCGTGATGGATTCGCAGGACTTAGAGCAGGAACGCGGCATCACCATACTTGCCAAGAACACCGCTATCATATACAAAGAGACAAAGATCAACATCGTGGATACGCCGGGCCACGCGGACTTTGGCGGAGAGGTGGAGCGCGTGCTGACCATGGTCGACGGCGTGCTGCTGCTTGTTGACGCTTTTGAAGGCTGCATGCCGCAGACGCGTTTTGTGCTTAAAAAAGCACTGGCGCTCGGCAAACACGTGATCGCGGTGGTCAATAAGGTGGACAGGCCGGGCGCACGCCCCGAGGCGGTGCTTGACGGCATCATCGATCTTTTTATCGAACTTGGCGCATCGGAAGATCAGCTCGACTTCCCCGTGGTGTATGCTTCCGCGAAGGACGGCACTGCATCTTATAAAGCGGACGATATGGGCGGCGATATCATGCCTCTCTTAGATGCCATCATTACGCACGTACCAGCGCCGGAGGGTGAGCCGAACGGGCCTTTGCAGATGCTTGTGTCGAGCATCGATTACGATGATTATCTGGGGCGCATCGCGATTGGGCGCATTGCGCGCGGTTCTGCGGAAAAAAATATGGCTGCGGCGCTTTGCCGCAACGACGGTACGGCGCAGCCAGTGAAGATCACGCGGCTCTATGAGTTTGCGGGGCTCAAGCGCAACGAAACGCAGCAGGCGCATTGCGGCGATATCGTGGCCATCGCGGGGCTGCCGGATGTCAATATCGGAGAGACGGTGTGCGACGCAGAGCATATCGAGCGGCTGCCGTTTGTCGAGATAGACGAACCCACGGTTTCCATGAATTTTATTGTCAACAACAGCCCGTTTGCAGGCAGAGAGGGCAAATATGTGACGTCGCGCAATCTGCGTGAGCGGCTTTTCAAGGAGCTTGAGACCAATCTGAGCCTTAAAGTGGAGGAAACAGAGACGACCGACGCGTTCAAGGTATCAGGGCGCGGCGAGCTGCACCTTTCCATACTGATAGAGACCATGCGCCGAGAGGGCTATGAGTTTTCGGTGTCGCGGCCGCGCGTGATCACAAAACAGGAAGACGGCCACACGCTTGAGCCTTATGAGCTGCTGATGATCGACGTGCCGGGCGATTATGCAGGGGCGGTCATCGAAAAGCTCGGACAGCGCAGGGCGGAGATCGTGGATATGTCCACGGAGGGCGGCGTCACGCGGATATGCTTTGACATTCCGGCGCGCGGGCTCATTGGATACCGCAGCGAGTTTATGACCGACACAAAGGGCAACGGCATATTGAACCATATATTCAACGGCTTTAAAGAATGGGCCGGGGAGATCGCTGAAAGGCAGCGCGGCTCGCTCGTCGTGCATGAGCAGGGAGAAACAACGGCCTACGGGCTTTTTAACGCACAGGAGCGCGGGCGGCTTTTCATCGGCCCCGGCGTACAGGTGTATGCGGGCATGGTGGCCGGCGAGAACGCGCGACAGGAAGACATCGTCATCAACGTGTGCAGGAAAAAGCAGCTGACCAACACGCGCGCATCGGGCGCGGATGAGGCGCTGCGCTTAACGCCGCCTGTGGCTTTGAGCCTTGAGCAGTCACTCGAGTTTATCGCGGACGACGAACTGGTGGAGATCACCCCGAAGAGCATAAGGCTGCGCAAGGCCGTGCTCGACAAGGGAGACAGGGCGCGCGCGCAGAAAGCGGGCTGAGGGGCTTATATTGGTTCTATGGAGTTATGGCATTAAGCCGGTGTTTGCCGCGTGCGAAATGTGAAAAAAAAGGTTCGGCAAATGTGCGCGCGAAATCGTCGCCTTCGCGTATACCTCGCCGCAGTGTGTGTTCGGTGTGTATGGAAAGACTGTTGGAGATCGCGGCCCTGTGCGTGACTTTATAGGCGGCATAATTTTTGCCTGCGGTCTCAAGCACATAAGCGGTTTTAGGATCCGCGATCAGAAAGCTGTTGTCATAGCGAAAATCCTTGGTATACCCGCAGTTGCCGCCCTGCCCGTAGGTTTCGAGCAACTCCGTGATAAGGCCAAACGCGGATTCGGCGCTGTCAGAGCGCTCAAGCGCGAGGCGCAGCAGATCCATGCCCGTTAAAGCATCACTGCCCTGCTTTATTTTTGTAAATACCGCCTCGTTGCCTATAGCGACGCCGTGTTCATTGACGTCCATCTCCGCGCCCCAGATCCAATCGGGCTTCAACAGCAGCACGGCGTTGGTGCGCTCTGCCTGCGGTATGCTTAAGTAGGTGCACCGCAGCTGTGCGCCTGCTCTAAATTGCCGCGCAGGCACGAACAGGACAACGTGCGGTTCGTTGGGATCGCGGTCGCTGTTTTTGGCAAAAAGCATTTGCGATGTTTTGGAACGGTCAGGCATCACGCAGATGGTATCACACTTGGGCGTTCTCCTTTCGGGGAACCGGAGTGGTGGAAACAGTTTGGATGATCTGATCTGATTTTGATATCATTTATATCATATTACAGGCGGCTTTTCAATAAAGGGCGTTGCCTTAAGGCTTTGCAAAGCAGCGGCTGCAAGGGGTATAGCCCTCCTGCTCTGCCTGAGCGAGAGTGATGGCGATCGGGGGGTCGGATACATAAGAGCAACCGGGCTTATGATATTTTTTACCCGACGGTGTCACAAAAACCAGCCCCTCTTGCTCCGCAAGTGCCGCGTAATTGACAGAACGCGCGGGTGCCGGCTCACCGCGCACCACAATGCCGCCTTGTGATACAGCGTCCGGGGCGCAGGCGGACAGGATCAGGACAAGCAGCAGACTACCGACCGTAAAAAAACGCTTCACCATTAAAACCATAAAAATAAGCATATTTAACAAATATTATAAAACATCGCTGCATCAAAGACAAGTGTGTGAAAAACTTTGCCTATGATCCCCCGGAGGGCTATAATAGAAGCAGAAAACGCACATGGAGGGGGGCAGCAAAATGGAGAGTAATTTCAACATGTTTCCGTTTTATTCGGATATGGCTGAAGCAGACAAAAAGCTTTTACGGGACAGCGTTTTGAGGAAAGATCTTGAAAAGGGACAGATCATGATGGGTGACCACAACCGCTGTATCGGCATACCCATGGTGGTCAAAGGCCAGCTGCGTCTTTTCCGGCTTTCTGAAAAAGGGCGGGAGATGACATTGTACCGTATAAGAGCGGGGGAACTGTGCATACTTGCGAGCGTTTGCACGATGGGCAGCGTCGAATATGATTTTTCAGTCGAGGCAGAGAAAAACAGCGTGCTTGCCATCATTCCGGCCGATACATTTACAGAGCTGCTTTACCGCAGCCAGCCTTTTAAAGCTTATGTGTTTAATGCATTGGCGCAAAAGCTAATACTTTCAATAGAGACCATTGAAATGCTGATATTCAACAGCATTGAGGAGCGTATCATGGCGTATTTGCAGAGCCATGCCAATGCAGCCGGCGAAGTGAAGATCACACATGAGAAAATGGCGGTTGAGCTTGGGTCTTCAAGAGAAGTGATTACCCGCCAACTTAAAAAAATGGCGGAGAAAGAACTCATAGCGCTGAAAAGAGGCTGCATCAAACTTATGATTATTTGTCATTAAGTAACTATGTCACAGATGTTTTTTTGGCTGTCATGTATTCTGATTATAAGAAAAAAAGAATAATACTAGTAGTGAAAACTGCCGGGAAAGGGTGAGAATGATGGCAAAGAACATAACAAAGGAAAACTTCAAGCAGGAAGTGATGGATTCGGACAAACCAGTGCTGATTGATTTTTGGGCTGAATGGTGTGCGCCTTGCCGCATGCTGGGACCTTCCATAGACCAATTGAGCGAACAATACAAGGATAAAGCGGTGATTGCCAAGATCAACATAGACCAGCAGCGTGAGCTTGCACAGCAGTTTGGCGTGATGAGCATTCCAAGTGTATTTGTGCTTAAGAACGGGAAAGTCATTGACAGTGCTGTGGGCGTACGTCCTAAAAAATACTACGAAGATGTGCTTGAAAAGGCGATGGCTCTTTAATAGCTCAAAAGGGCAGATGGGGAGATGTGACAAACGAAAAAGCAGGCCAAGAAGGCCTGCTTTTTCGTTTGTCTTTGAAGCGGCAGGCGCATTTGAACTTGAGACGCTTTTGTATCAAGTGTATAATAAGAATACGCTGCTGCGGCCGGGGAGCCAAATCGAACTTCATCAGCGCTGCTTTAGGAACTCAACAACATTTGCGGAGGCAAAATAATGAAAATCGTGATACTTGACGGACATTCGGTCAACCCGGGAGATCTTTCCTTCGAGCAGTTTGAGCAGTTCGGGGATTTAACGGTTTATAAACGCACCGCCCCGCATGAGGTGATCGAAAGAGTCCGCGGTGCGCAGATCGTGCTGACAAACAAATCGCGGATGTCAAGAGATGCCTTTGAAGCCGCGCCGGGCATCAAATGGGTGGGCGTACTTGCCACGGGTTACGATGTGGTCGACATAGACGCGGCGCGGGAAAAAGGTATTCCGGTCTGCAATGTGGCTGACTATGCGACGGCGGGCGTATCAGAGATGGTGTTTGCGCTGCTGCTTGAATTGTGCCGGCATGTGGGTCAGCACTCGGAAGCGGTCAAAAAAGGCCAATGGGCGGCGTCTCATGATTTTTGTTTCTGGAACCATCAGCAGACAGAGATTTGCGGCAAGACTCTCGGGCTCATAGGGCTTGGGAATATCGGCTGCAGGACGGCGCAGATCGCTCAGGCCTTTGGGATGAAAGTGCTGGCGGTCAGCGGAAGCCGCAGACTGAAGGAAACGGACACCCTTCGCTATGTCAGCCAAGATGAGCTTTTCGCCCGATCGGATGTGATCAGCCTGCACTGCCCTCTGACTGAGCAAACGCGCGGAATGATAGACAAAAAAGCCATAGAGAAGATGAAAGTCGGTGTGCTGTTTATCAATACGGCGCGGGGCGCCCTGGTGGACGAACAGGCGCTTTTTGATGCGCTCGAAAGCGGCAAGATGGGCGGCGCGGCCTGCGATGTGGTTTCCAAAGAGCCAATACGCACGGACAATCCGCTTCTGCGTGCCAAAAACATGATCATCACGCCGCATATCGCGTGGGCATCAAAGGAGTCTCGCCAGCGCCTGATTGATAGGGCGGCTGCAAACCTTGCGGCGTTTCTTGACGGGCGCACAGAGTGCGCGGTAAATATGGATTGACCGACAGCAGGTTTTATGAAGACGGTTCATTCTATAAAAGCGATTTGACCCACTCTTCGTTTTCCTTGAGGGCGCATCCGCCGCGGCTGTCCGAGAGCATGTTGTGATTCTCGCGGATTTTTTGCAGCAGCGGAGAGGCGAGCGCTTGTTTAAGCGGCATTTTGGCAGCACTCGCATCCGAGTACGGCGCAAACGGGCAGGCTTCAAGCGCGCCGCCGGCACTGATGTGAAGAAAACCGCGCGACGAAGCCAGACAGCCGCCGTAGGGCTCTTCATTACCAGGCAGCGAAACCACGAGCATGTTGTGCTTTTCATAAAGCGCTTTTTCATTTTCTCGCAGATGTTGCTTTTGTGCGCCTGTGAGGCACAGCGCCGTATCTTTGGCGCCGCAGGGCACATATTCTATGAGAAACGCCACGCGGCAGCCAATAGCCTGCATGGTGTCAAGAAATCCCGAATCGATGATCTCGTCGTAATTTTCGCTGGTCAGCGTGACGGACACGCCAAAGAGGCGCTTTTTGTTATCAAGGCTGCGCATGGTTTCCGTGACAGTATCGTATAGGCCTGCACCCCGCCTCTCGTCCGTACGCTCTCTGCCGCCTTCCAGACTAAAAACCGGGATCAGGTTTTTGATTTTTCCGGCCGCCCGTGCTGTTTCGCCGCGCAGCAGCAGTCCGTTGGTGAACATCACAAAAGGCAGCCCGGGGTGTTTTTTGGGCAGATGAAGCAACCCCTGTTTTAATAGAGGCTCACCGCCAGCGATCATCACGACCGCGACGCCAAGATCCGCAGCTTCGCTGACAATGCGTGCAAGCTGCTGTGTATCAAGCTCGGCAGATTTATGACGCTGCTGGCTGCATGCGTAGCAGCCGGCGCAGCTTAAGTTGCAGTCGTTGGTGACGCTCAGTATCAGCACCGGCGGCACGACGATCCCTTCTTTTTCAGCAAGCACCGTACGGATTTTTGCCGCCTTGCGGACATGCGCTGCAATACGCGTAAACGCAGGCAGATAAGAAGCGCGCTTTTTCAGGAAGCGTTTATTTTGGGCGAGCGCGTCGTCCAGCGTTTTGTTGAAAAGCAGTGTACCCGTATCCATCAAATGCCCCCTCGGATTTTGCCGCGAAATAGCCCCAACGCCCTATGCGGTTCTTTGACTCTTACTGCCCGCATGTTCATTGAAAGATGCCGTGGCCGACATGGCCGACTGCCATATTATAAATCATATATATGAAATATGCCATGACATTTGCACAACTTTGAAAAAAATTGCCAACGATACAATAAAGCGCTGTAAGCTTTGAAAAAAAACATAGGAAGACGCTCAACAACAGCAGGCCTGTTCTACATTGTTTTTGATGCGGGGCTGCTGTATAATCATAGCCAGGCAAGGAGGTGTTGTGATGATGAACATTGCACTTATTTATGCGACAAAAACGGGCCATTCCAGAAAAATCGCACAGGCGGCTGCGGCGGCGCTTGGCGTAAAGGCTTTGGATTTAAGGACAAATCCAAAACTTGGGGACGTGGATCAGCTTTTCGTGGTCGGGGGCATATACGGCGGCGTGAGTGCGCCGGAGCTTCTCGAATATGTGCGCGGGCTTGAAAAAGGGCAGGTCAAGCGTGCGGCTATCATGACGTCGTCGGTATCGCAGAGCGCAAGACAAACGGACTTAAGAGCCGCACTTTTAGCCAAAGGCATCGATGTGATGGAAGAGGAATTCAAATGCCGCGGCGCTTTTTTGTTTATCGGCATGGGGCGCCCCAATGCCAAGGATCTTAACAGCGCAGCGGCTTTTGCTGCTAAGCATGCCCAAAAGGCAGGCAGCAAGTGAACTGCCCCAAAAAAGAATATTTATAAATTTTATGTGTATTTTATGCGAATATATAGTATAATTATACGCAAAACAATGCGAAGTAAAGGGAGACAGATTTGAAGGGCAACCAGCGTCAGGAGATATTAAACAAGGAACTAATCAATTATAACCCGAAACGATGGCGTTTCAACATGCCGTTCAAAGACTACAGATTTAAGATCGAAGATACTGTCCCTGCGCTGTCAGGGGCGATCGGGAAGGTATCTCTTGTTGCCGCATTTGCGATGGCGTGGGCAGCCGGCCTCAGCATTGCAGATCCAACTTTTGTTGCAGAGAACGTGCGACTCGAGATCGTCATAGCCGGGTTGTTCACTGTTCTTTTCTGCGGTTTCTTTAACCCATACGCGGGGCCGCCGGGAACACTCGCCCCGCTGATTCCCGTGGTATCCGTGATGGCGCTGGCTGGGGTGCACCCTCTTCCGCTGGGGATCCTCATTGGTGCCATTGGTCTGCTTATTTCTCTTTTTAAGTTTTTTTGCAGGCTGATTAGGATCAACGGCGAAGGGACAAAAGGCGGTATCATCCTTCTTTTTGGTATCCTTGGCATCATAAGTTCTTTGGAAGGCTTACAAAACTGGGCTGACGAAGCGCAAGCGGCTTCGTTGTTTGTGCTGCTTCTTGTTGCGGGCCTCGCGCTCTATTTGCTGCTGACAAGGTTGGGTTTAAAATGGCTCGTGATCCCTGCCTGCGCAGTTTTGGCTCTTTTGCTTGCTGCCGCATTTGGATTGTTCCCTTTTTTCAAGACCGAGCCCGGGCTGCCGATATTGAGCCCGGATGTCTGGTGGAATCAAAAGTGGGGCATAGGGTTTGGGCTCAATATGCAAAACTTCATCAAAGCCGTTCCTTATGCGCTGCTCGCGGTGGTGATGTGGCCGATGGACGCACTCGCGATTACGACCATCCAGGAAAAATGTTACCCGCCCGAAGCTAAAAATGCCGTAATATGTTTGGATTCCACCTATACCATCGTATCACTGAGAAACATCGTGGGTACTGTTCTTGGCGGCAGCCAGATCGCTGCGGTTTGGAGAAGTTTTATGATACCGCTTGGCATCGTCAAAAGGCCGGTCGGCGCAAGCGCTTTGGTGCTCGGCTTGCTTGGCATAGCGTTTGGCCTGTTTGGGTTTCCCATTGATGTGGCCATCTTCCCGCCGCTGCTGTGGCTTGTGCTGATCTTCGGCGTCTATGTCCCGCTCATCGAAGTGGGGCTCTCCACGATAAAAACGCCTGCATCCGCGCAGACCGCGGCCATCTGCGTGATCGGCGGCGTCGCCATCAATCCGGTGGTAGGCTGGATCTTTGCAGCCCTTGCCGAAAATTTCGGCATTATCAGGGATCCCGGGGGCAGCAGGCAAATATCCAAAAACGATAAGCTGATCACGGGTGTTTTGGCCGTTGCTGTGATTATGGCTTTTATTTTCTCAAATGCGGCTTAAACATCATGCTGTGTGCCTTGTGAATTGATACTTAAGGTGTGTTTAAACAGCCCATATTTTCAAAGAAATGCGCGCGCGGCCGCATAAAGAAAACCGCCCTGGCTGCTGCCTTGGCGGTTTGATGCATGATATCTGCTTTATGCCAGCCTTTGTTTAAACTCGCTGATCAGAGCGGGCACGACCTGAAGCACATCGCCGACGATGCCGAAATTGGCGACTTTGAATATCGGTGCGTCCGGATTTTTGTTGATGGCAATAATGGTATCTGACGATGACATCCCCGCAAGATGCTGAACCGCACCTGATATGCCGCATGCGAAATACACTTTCGGGCCGACTGTTTTCCCGGTTTGGCCTACCTGATGACAGTATGCGATCCATCCCGCATCGACCGCCGCGCGCGAAGCGCCGACAGCGCCGCCGAGTGTCTTGGCAAGTTCCTCGAGCAAGCTAAAATACTTAGGATCCCCGATGCCTCTGCCGCCGGAAACGATGATATCGGCTTCGGTGAGGTTGACCATCGTGGTAAGATTTGAGACAACCTCGACGACTTTGGTTCTTAAGTTTTCCGGTATGCTGACATCCGGACGAATGATTTCACCTGTTCTTGAAGAGTCGGGGTCAAGCGCCTTCATCACTTTCGGGCGTACGGTGGACATCTGCGGCCTGTGGTTGGGGCAGATGATCGTCGCCATCAGATTGCCGCCGAAAGCCGGCCTTGTCTGAAGCAGAATCTTTTTCTTAGGATCAATATCAAGTTTGGTGCAGTCCGCGGTCAGCCCTGTGTTGATCCGCGATGAGACTCTTGGGCCAAGTGAGCGGCCGCAGGTCGTCGCGCCCATCAGCACGATCTCAGGCTTGTGCTTTTTGATCAGCTGCACAAAAATATCGGCATATGATTCATCGTTGAAATAGGACAATGAGGGATGGTCGACCATGTACACGCTGTCCGCACCGTGGGAGATCAGCAGCTTTGCCGCATTTTCCATGTTTTCTCCGATAAGCACTGCGGACAAAGAGACTTTAAGCTGGTCGGCCAGTTTCCTGCCTTCTCCCAAAAGCTCAAGAGCCACCCCTGCAGGGGTTCCGTTGTGCTGCTCTCCGAAAACCCAGACGCCTTTGTATGCGCTTAAGTCGACAGAGCTTCCCGTTTCGTCTTTTTGAAAATCGATCGCATCAAATTTGCATGATGATACGCAGGCACCGCATAGCGTACACGTATCAAGTATCTGTGCTTTCTTTTGCTCGACAACAATAGCGTTAAAAGGGCAAGCCCCGATGCAGAGCTTGCAGCCCACGCATTTATCAATCAATATCTTAATATCTGCCATTTTGTAACCTCCGTTGTGCGCTTGTTTACACGCTTGTTTCAAACTGCATGGCCATCAGCATTTCTGCGAGCCGCTTGGCCTGCTCGTCGGGTTCGCCCGCGATCATTTCGCTTTTTACGTCATGCACGGGAACAAACGTGCTTATGACCTGCGTGGGGGAACCTTTTAAACCGCATAGCTCTGGGTCTGCGCCGATATCCTGTGCGGTCCACACATCGACAGCCGCTTTCTTGGCGCGCATCATGCCTTTTAATGAAGGCAGCCGCGGCTCATTGATTTCTTTCACGACAGTGATCACCGCGGGAAGTGTCATTTCGATGACTTCGTAGCCGTCTTCAGTCATTCTCTGGCACCGTATATAGCCCGGTTTTATTTCTTCGATCTTGCGCACGTAGGTGGTGTGCGGAATGCCGAGTTTTTCGGCAACACTCGGGCCGACCTGTGCGGTATCCCCGTCGGTGGCCTGTTTGCCGCATATAATAAGATCATAATCGCCTATTTTTTTGATGCCCATGGACAGCGCATAGGCCGTTGCGAGAGAATCGGCGCCTGCAAAGGCCCTGTCGCTCAAAAGGACGGCATCGTCAACTCCGAGAGCGACGGCTTCTTTGAGCAATTCAGCAACTGAAGGGATGCCCATAGACATCGCGGTGACCTTGCCTTGCGTCTGTTCTTTTAAGCGTATACCCTCTTCGATCGCATAGGTATCAAACGGGTTGATGATGGCTTCCACACCTTCGCGGATGATGGTGTTGGTTTCCTTATTCATTTTGACTTCGTTCGTGCCGGGCACTTGCTTGACACATACGATGATGTTCAATGTGTTCACTCCTTATTCTACGGTTATGTTTCAGCCAAACAACAGCTCCATTAGCTTTACTGGAGCTGTCAGGCCCACTTGTATCCTCAGCGGTATTCTTTTATCAGTTCATGAGCGATGATGTTTCTTTGTATCTGATTTGTCCCCTCATAAATCTGTGTGATCTTGGCGTCCCTCATCATTTTTTCCACGGGATATTCTTTCATGTATCCATATCCGCCGAGCACCTGCACGGCATCGGTCGTGACCTTCATGGCTGTGTCTGAGGCAATCACTTTGCACATGGCGGATTCTTTGGAGATGTTTTTGGCTCCGGAATCGATGAACCTGCAGGTCTGATACACGAGTGCGCGCGAAGCTTCCACCTGTATGGCCATATCGGCCAGAATATGCTGAATAGCCTGAAAAGATGAAATGGGCGAGCCGAACTGCACACGCTCTCTTGAGTATTTCGCAGCGGCATCCATGGCGCCCTGGGCAATGCCGACAGCCTGTGCTGCCACGCCGGGGCGCGTTCTGTCAAGTGTTTTCATCGCGACAACAAACCCCATGCCCTCTTTGTACAGCAGGTTTTCTTTCGGGATGCGGCAGTCTTCAAAAACCAACTCGACCGTGGCCGAAGCCCTGATGCCCATTTTGTTTTCTTTTTTGCCGAATGAAAAGCCCGGCGTTCCTTTTTCCACGATAAAGGCTGAATAGCCTCTCGGGCCGAGCGTTTTGTCGGTCAAAGCGATGACGGAGTACACGTCGGCCTCTCCGCCGTTTGTGATCCACTGTTTTGTGCCGTTGAGCACATAGTCATCCCCGTCGGGAACGGCTGTGGTTTGAATGCCGGCGGCATCGCTGCCCGCATTCGCTTCGGTAAGCCCGAACGCTGCAAGCTTTTCGCCTGAGGCGATATCCGGCAGGTATTTTTTCTTTTGCTCGTCACTGCCGAAAAGCAGTATGGGGAAGGTGCCAAGGCCGGTCCCGGCAAAGCTTAACGCAATGCCGCCGCAGGCACGGCTCAATTGCTCGACAACCAGAGCCATCTCAAAGATGCCGCCGCCCAAACCGCCGTATTCTTCGGGTATATACACGCCGCAAAGGTCTGAATCAGCGAGGATTTTAACGATGTCATGCGGAAACTTTCCTTCTTCGTCATATTCAAGGGCTACAGGGGCAATTTTTTCGTCCGCAATCTTGGCAGCGAGCTCCTGAATCATTTGCTGCTCGTCGGTCAGAAAATAGTTCATCTCGTGTTCTCCTTAAGATAATAAAAAATAGATGATACCAGAATAAAACCCATCCTTTTATTCATTAGCATTGCTAACATAGTATAATATAGAATGCTTTTCAATGCAACAATCAAAGAAACATCAATAAGTGACAAATATTTTGACTTTTTTAGAAATCTGGTATACTGAGTATGTTAATGATGTTCAGCCTGGGTTTTTGAAACAGCGCGGAAAATGAGCAGCCAAGTATAATAAAATGAGATGACAGAGCGGAGGAATTGGCATGAAGAAGGTTTTGATCATTGGAGCCGGCATTGCAGGCTTAACGTGCGGCATCTATACAAAAATGAACGGTTTTGATGTACAGATATATGAAATGCATAATGTGCCGGGCGGAGAATGCACGGGATGGGACAGGGGAGACTATCATTTTGACGGGTGTATCCACTGGCTTGTGGGGTCGCGGCCGGACACCGATCTGCATAAGCTTTGGAAAACGACGGGTGCACTGCATGAGGACACGCAGATCATCAACCACGAGGCCTTTGGCGTGTACGAGGAGGACGGACGTTCTGTCAGCGTTTATACCCATGCCGATAAGCTTCAAAAGCATCTGCTCGAAATATCACCGCAAGACGCAAAGGAAATAAGAAGGCTGTGCAACGCCATAAAAGCGCTTGGAAGCTTTGGCATGCCGATTGAGAAGCCTATGGATATGATGACCGTTGGCGACGGCATCAAATTTGCGGCCAGGAACTTAGGCAGCCTCGGCAAGCTGTCACGGTACAGGAAAATGAGCATGGCGCAGTTTGCTTCCAGGTTTAAAAACCCTTTGCTGCAAAAGGCTTTTTTATCCGCAATTCCGGGCGATTACACTTCCACCGCGCTGGTTTTTACACTGGCCGGTATGCACAGGGGAGATTCGGGCTACCCCATCGGCGGATCGCGCGCTTTCGCCAAAAGGATGGAACAAAGGTTTATTGAACTCGGCGGAGAGATCTACTATAAACACAGGGCAGAAAAGGTGATCATAATGGACGGCAGGGCAGTAGGCCTGCGCATGGCGGACGGCAAGGAAGTCTTCGGCAACTTCGTGATATCCTGCGCGGACGGCTATGCGACTCTTTATCGCATTCTGGAAAATAAACACACGCCGGATGTTTATAAAAAGCTGTTTGCAGACCCGAAAAAATACCAGCTGCCCACCAGCGCCATTGTATTTATGGGGATTGGCTGTGAGATCGAGACGCCCCACCGCTCAATCACCATCAAGCGCGAGAGCTCCGTCAATGTGAGCGGTGTGGATACCGACACGGCCATGCTGCTGTCCTATGCATATGACAACACCATGGCACCGCGGGGCAAAACAGTGATGGCAGGGTTTTACGAGGCGGATTATGATTATTGGAGCGCGCTTTATAAAGACAAAGAGCAATACAAACAGGCGAAGGAGCGGCTCCGGCAGGACGCCATCGCGGTGCTTTTACGCCGATTCCCGCAGGCGGAGGGCAAAATCGAGACCACAGATGTGGTGACGCCCTTGACGTATGAACGCTACTGCAACGCGTGGCGGGGCGCATGGATGAGCTGGGGCAGCGGCAGTAAGGACATTCCGCAATACCATCCGGGAGAGCTGCCGGGGCTTGAGAATTTCATTATGGCAGGTATGTGGACGCTGCCGCCGGGCGGGCTGCCGGGTGCCGCCGCCGCCGGGCGTTTCGCTGCGCACAGGCTGTGCATCAGGGAAGGCGTGGCATTCAGAAAAGAATAAAACCTGTACACCGGTAAAGAGTTTTGCCAAAACCAGCAAGACAAACGCGGCACAAAACTTTTTACGCACGCGAAATATTGACGGTTGATTTTTTTATATGATGTGTTATAATCAGTTTTGCGACTTTGCGCGCCGGCTGTCAAAGTGCATCCGGCCACTGAAAAAGAGGTGAAAAAGATGAAAAAAGGCATACACCCAGAGTATTTCGACTGCACAGTGACATGCGCCTGCGGCGCTTCGTTTCACACAGGCTCAGTCAGAGAGAATATGAAGATAGAAATCTGCTCGCAATGCCACCCGTTCTTCACGGGCAAGCAGAAGCTTGTCGATACGGGAGGCCGCGTCGACAGATTCAACAAAAGATACGGCATCAAATAAAACAAGGATTATCAGTGCCTGTTTAAGGCCAAAGATATCCAGTGCGGTTTTTTGAGCAGACCGGCCTTTCGGTCTGTTTTGCTTTGTGCAAAAAACACAATGCCGCAAGGGGTGATTTTCTTCGTGTGATGGTGTATAATTGCAGCACGCATAAAAGAAAGAGGCAATGAATGAAAAAATGCAATATTGGCGGCCAGGGTGTTCTTGAAGGCGTGATGATGCGCGCCCCCTCCATGAGCGGCCTTGCCGTGAGGAAAACAACGGGGCACATCGTTTTTGAAAAACAAAGCGTCTCGTCGCTGACAAAGCAAAACAAATTTTTCGGGCTGCCGATAGTCCGTGGCGTCGTGTCATTTGTGGAAATGCTCAGCTTCGGTGTGAAGACCATCAGCCAATCAGCCAAGCTCTATGACGATATGGCTGATACCGAGCCGACCAGATTGGAAAAGTATATCGCCAAAAAATCAGGCAAGGATGCCATGGACATAGCGATGGTCATTGCTGTGCTGGCCTCTATCGGGCTGGCTGTGGGCATTTTCTTTATTCTGCCGAGTGTACTCACCAGCCTTGTGCTCCAAAAGGGCACGCCTTCTTTTCTTATGAACCTGGCAGAGGGCGGCTTTCGGCTCTTGCTTTTTTTCCTTTATGTTTTCGGTATTTCCTTCATCAAAGATATCCGCCGCGTTTTCATGTACCACGGTGCCGAACACAAGACCATCAACTGTTATGAACACGAACAGCCGCTTACAGTGCAGAATATCCAAAAATACAAAACGCTGCACCCGCGCTGCGGCACGAGCTATCTGCTGCTGGTGATGGTGATTTCCATATTGCTGTTTTCGCTTCTCGGATGGAGCCCGGCTTGGTACCTGCGCATCGGCCTTCGGCTGCTGATGCTTCCCTTTGTGGCGGGCATCGCCTATGAATTTCTCAAATTCGCCGCCAAAAGCGATGCGCTGTTTTTCCGCATCATACGCTGGCCGGGGCTGATGCTTCAGAAGCTGACCACAGCGCAGCCGGATGACAGCATGGTGGAGGTGGCGATCGTGGCTTTCAAGGCGGCCATGGACGAGACGAGCGAAGAGGAGCTCTCTTCGCTGGCACAGAGCTTTTACCGTGAGCCGCAGAAAAAGAAGGTAAAAGCCGAGGCTGCCGCCAACGAAGCGGCGCAATAAGCAGATGTCGGCGGCATTGTTTTTACGTATCAAAAAGATGCTTGCGGATGTGCCGGAGCCGGATGCAAAAGCACGTGTGATCGTTGCGCACGGTCTGGGCATTGGGTTAGCGGATGTGTTTTTATGTTCAGATGCGGATGCGGACGCAGCGGCGCGGACAGAAGAAATGGCACTGCGATGTGCGGCTGGAGAGCCTTTGGAGCATGTGACCGGGAAGGCATATTTTCGGCATTGCGCGCTTACAGTCACGCCTGATGTGCTGATACCGCGCCACGAGACCGAACTTGTCGCAGAGCATGCCATTGGCATGATACGCAAAAACGGATATAGAAGCGCGCTTGACCTATGCACGGGCAGCGGCTGTATCGCCATTGCGCTTGCGACTGAGACACAAGTACAAATTGACGCATGCGACATAAGCGAAGCGGCGCTAAAAATCGCGCAGTGCAACGCAGAGTCCAACGGCGCAAAGATCCGCTTTTTTATCAGCGACATGCTTTGCGATGCAGACGGCCGATACGATATCATCGTCAGCAATCCGCCTTATGTGAGCGAGACCGAATACGCGCAGCTTAATAAAAGCGTGCGCCTGTATGAGCCGCGTACGGCGCTTTTGGCGGGAGACGGGCTCTCATTCTACCGCACTATCGCGGCGCAGGCGGGAGACAGGCTGATAAAGGGCGGCGCGCTTGTGCTGGAGATCGGCGCATACCAGGCTAAAAGCGTCAAAGCGCTGCTCAAAGACGGCGGCCTGCATGAGATCAGCGTTTACAAGGATTATTCCGGGCGTGACCGTATCGTCACAGCCCGTAAGATTTAACGGGGAATAGCAATGACAGACAAACTTGATGCCATAAAAAAAAGATATTCGGATCTTGAAGCGGAGCTCTCTAAAAGCGACGTGGTGCAGAATCAGGAGCAATATACCAAGCTTGCGCGCGAACACGCCGGCTTAAGCGAGATCGTCACAAAGTATGAGCAGTTTATGGACAACCGCGCGCAGATCGCTGATCTGGAGCTGATGGCGGATGACAGCGATGCTGAGATAGCCGCGATGGCGCAGGAAGAGCTCGGTCAGAGAAGGCAGCAGGACAGGCAGCTGACCGAAGAATTAAAGCTGCTGCTTGTGCCCAAAGACCCCAATGACGATAAAAACGTGGTGCTGGAGATCCGCGCAGGCACGGGCGGAGACGAAGCGGCGCTCTTCGGAGCCAGTCTCTGGCGCATGTACATGCGCTACGCTGAACGCACCGGCTTTGCCATCGAGCGGCTTTCAAGTAACATCACGGAACTCGGCGGTGTGAAAGAACTGACGCTGCTGATTTCAGGACGCGGCGCATACGCGCGCTTAAAGTATGAAAGCGGCGTACACCGCGTGCAGCGCGTGCCCGAGACGGAATCGCAGGGGCGCATACACACGTCAGCGGCAACTGTGGCTGTGCTGCCCGAGGCGCAGGATGTGGATATCAACATCAATCCTGCGGATCTGCGCATCGACGTCTACCGTTCTTCGGGAAACGGTGGGCAAAGCGTCAATACCACTGATTCAGCGGTGCGTATCACGCATGAGCCAAGCGGCCTTGTGGTGACATGCCAGGATGAAAAATCACAGCTTAAAAACAAAGAAAAAGCCATGAAGGTTTTAAAGGCGCGGCTTTATGATATGGCCAAAAGGGAACAGGAGGCGGAGCTCTCACAAAGCCGCAAGAGTCAGGTGGGCTCGGGCGATCGGAGCGAGCGCATACGCACCTACAACTTCCCGCAGGGGCGCGTGACTGACCACCGCATCTCTCTCACGCTGTATAAACTTGAGCAGTTTTTAGACGGAGATATGGACGAGATGATTGATGCGCTCGTACTTGATGATAAGACGCGCGCACTATCCGCGCAGGATTAAAAATCAGATCGCGTTTAAAAAAAACATCATGGGATCAGGAGGTAAAGAATGAAACGGTCTATGGTCAACAAGCTGCTGGAAAACGCAAAGCAGCTGCTTAGCAACAACGGTTTTGCGCTGCCCGAATTTGGTTACTGGAGCCTCTCGGAGTGGGAGCAGGCGGATACCGAGACGATCCAAAAGACCATGCTTGGCTGGGATGTGACGGATTTTGGTTGCGATGATTTTTACAGCATGGGCGCTGTGCTTTTCACGATCCGCAACGGCGAACTTAAAAGCAATCTTGGCACGCCGTACGCTGAAAAGATCATTATCATCCCTGATGGGGGCAGGCTGCCGCTGCATTGCCACAAGACAAAAACGGAAGACATCATCAATCGCGGAGGCGGCACGTTTTGGATACAGCTGTACCTTTCTAAAAGCGACGGGCAGGTTGACCGGGAGAATGATGTAACGGTTTACTGCGACGGCATCAAGAAGACATTTGGGCCGGGAGAGAGAGTAGAGATATCAAAAGGCAACTCCATCACGCTGACGCCCGGGCTGTATCATGTCTTTGGTGCCAGCAACGGCGATACGGTCGTGGGGGAGGTATCATCAGTCAACGACGATATCACGGATAACTATTTTGCAGAGACGGTGAGCAGGTTTTCGTCCATTGAAGAAGATGAACCGGCGCTCCATCCTTTGTGCAATGAGTATGAAAGGCTTTTCGGAAATTGACACGATGCCGAAAAGAGCAACGCATCACAGCCCGCTGATGTTTTCGGGCGGCCAGATGATAAAAAGCGCTTTGCCGAGTATGCGTTTATACGGAAGAGGGCCGATATCGGGCCTGCGTGAGTCCATAGAGTAGTTGCGGTTGTCCCCCATCACGAATACGCAGTTTTCGGGAACGACCGTAGCCGAAAAATCCTCGTTATGTGCGGTACGGCTGCCAAAATAGGCGTATTCCTGATGGTCGGGTTCTCCGTTGACATAGAGCACGCCGTCAGTGATCTCGATCTGATCACCTTCTGTGCCGATCACGCGTTTGACATAAGTGTGAGGCTGATCGGGATAGGTGCATATGATCACATCGCCAAACTCAGGTTCGCGGAACCAGTAAGTCACGCGCTCCATAAACACGTATTCGTTGTCATGCAGCGTCTGGTTCATGGAATCGCCTTCGACACGGATAAACTCAAATACGAAGAAACGCAAAGCAAGCGCAATGATGAGCGCGGCAAGCAGCGAGAATACCCAGCTGCGCGTTTCTTTTTTCTTGTTTTCGGCCTTGCGTTTCATGCGGGACGCTCTGCCGCCCTTTTTATAGTTGTAATCATCATGCATCAGGCACCACCTTCTTAAGCCGTTTGATAAAAACATCGGCAGGCAGCATCACGATGTGCGCACACCCAAGGCACTTGATTTTGACATCCATGCCCACGCGTATGATCCGCCATTTGTTTCCACCGCAGGGATGCGGTTTTTTAAGCTGGACGATATTGCCGAGCGCGTATTCCACCAAAACCTCCGTTCATCCGCTGACCATCACACGGTGCGGATAAGGAATGGAAACGCCTTTCTTATCGAACGCCTCCTTGACGGCACGCCTTAGCGCACGTTCCGTCTCCCAATGGGTGAGCGGTTTGACGCGCACGACCATGCGCAGCACCATTTCCGATTCACCAAACTCTATTATACCGAGAACACGCGGTTCTTCAAGTATATTTTCATGGTCTGCCATATAATCCTGCCCTGCAGCCAGCATGATGGCGCTTGCTTTCTCGATATCGGTCTCAAAGGATACGGGCATATCGATGACGGCAAGATGGTCAGACCTCGAATGATTGATGACCTTGCTTATGCTTCCGTTGGGGATGATTACCGTTTCTCCTGAAAATTTGGTGAAGCTTGTGGTGCGCAGCGTCACGGCAGAGACCGTGCCTTTTTCGCCGTCTATTTCGATATATTCACCGACTGCAAATTGGTTTTCGAGCAGCATGAATATGCCGGACACCACATCTTTGACGAGGCTTTGCGCCCCGAGCGCAATAACGATGCCGCCGATGCCGGCCGCAGCAAGCATAGAACCCACGGCTGCGCCGAGGCCAAGCACGCCGAGGATCGCCATTGCAGCAAAAAAGTAAACCGCGTATTTGACAGCGGAGTCGGAGACAGTTTTTATGGTTTGTGCTTTTTCAGAAAGCGTGGAGAGCGGTTTGCGCCGTGCACGGGCATGAAGCACTCTGCGGATGACGCGCCGCAGCACAAAAATGGCGATGCGGGCAAGCACGATGATCCCAATGATCTTGATCAGAGACAGAAGAATGATATCCGCGTTTTTTCCCATATCCTGCATCAATGCGGTGATGCTGTCCCATACGTTGACAAAAAAACCTTCCATGTCTGTTGCCTCCCAAATATGATCTGGCATCATTATAGCAAATCACGGAAAATCATGCCAACGGGGGACAGGGTATGTTTGTGTATTATTGCAAAGCCTGTTTTTTTCTTGTGTATTTCAAAGAGCTTAAGAGATGATTTGTTTCTTAAAGTACGGCTTTTTATTGATATTGGATGAATGTTTGGAGTATAATGCAATGACAAACGCGATGAAGACAAAAATAGATTTTAGCAGGGGCAGTTCAAGCAATTTTCAAAAGAGGTGTGTATGATCAGACTGCAGCAATACAAAGGCAAAAGCGTTCATTTTATCGGCATAGGCGGATGCAGCATGAGCGGGCTTGCCGTGATACTCAAAGATCTTGGGTATTTTCCGAAAGGATCAGATATCAACGAATCGGTATTTACCGCAAAGCTTGCAAAAACCCAGATCCCTTATGTGATCGGACACAGTGAGGAGAACATCGGCGATGCGGCGTTGGTCGTCTACTCTGCAGCCATACACCCGGGCAATCCCGAATACGACGCAGCGAAGCGGCGCGGGCTGCCCATGCTCGAACGCAGCGAGCTCTTAGGCCTGATCAGCCGGCAGTATGAAACCGTGGTGGGCATTGCAGGCTGTCACGGGAAAACGACGATCACCTCCATGTGTGCGCTGATACTGCGCGAATGCGGCGTGAATCTAACGGTACATATCGGGGGCATGGTGGATTTTCTCGGCGGAGGCGTGCAAGTCGGCGATTATCCTGCGTTCCTGACGGAAGCCTGTGAATACGTGCGCAGTTTTTTACAGCTTGCGCCGACGCATACGCTGATCAACAATATCGATGACGATCATCTTGACTGCTACAAGGATATCGATGAAATATATGCCGCTTTCAAAGAATACGCCGCGCTGCTGCCCTTAAGCGGCATGCTGTTTGCCAACGTGCATGATCCGCTTGTCATGCGGCTTGCGTCCGAATCCGGCCGGGAAACCGTGACATTCGGTTTTGAAAATGCAGATTATACCGCAGTCGATGAAAAATATGACGCGCTGGGATGCCCTGAATTCACCGTATACACACCGAAGGGCACGGCGGCTGCCAAGCTCGGCGTTGTCGGGCGGCATAACATGGCCAACGCACTCGCGGCAATCGCGGTGTGCTGCGAAGTTTTCGGCGTCAGCCCGAAAGATGCAGCGCGCGCACTTGCAGATTACCATCTTGTGGGGCGGCGCTTTGAGATGATGGGGGAGAAAAACGGCATCAAGGTGATACACGACTACGCGCACCACCCAAGCGAGATCGCGGCCTGCCTTGAGGCGGCATCGCGTTATCCGCATAAAAAGCTCTGGGCGGTTTTCCAGTGCAATTCCTATACGCGTGCAAAAACACTAAAAGACAAATATGCGACGTGCTTTGGCTACGCCGACGCTGTGATCGTGCCGGATATTTACCCGGGGCGCGATATCGACCGAGGCGAGATCCACGCGCGTGATCTGGTGGCTGCTATTGGCAGGTACGCCACGTGTGTGTATATACCTACATTTGAAGAAATCAGCGATTATCTTGACAAACATGCTGCACCGGGCGACGTGGTCGTCACTTTAGGTTCGGGCAGCGTAGGGAAAGAGACAAGCAAGCTCTTGTAAGGATAGCAGAGGGGTCTGTCTTGTTGACGCTGGAGGATAAGATACAAAAGATCAGGATCGGGATCGCAGGTTACGGCAATTTAGGCAAAGGCGTGGAGCTGGCATTGGCCCAAAACCCTGACATGCAGCTAGCGGCGGTGGTGTCGAGGCGCCCGCAAATATCGGTCCAAACGCCAAACATCGCTGTTGTGTCACCTGATGAGGCGCATAAACTCGCCGGGAGCATCGATGTAATGATACTGTGCGGCGACAGCGCAACGGATCTTCCGAAACAAACGCCGTCTTTCGCAAGATGGTTCCACATAATAGACAGCTATGACAACCATTCGAGCATTCCGGATCATTTTGCCGCTGTTGACAATGCAGCAAAACAAAACGGTAAGTTAGGGATTATTTCCGTAGGTTGGGATCCCGGTTTGTTTTCGATAAACAGGCTGTATGGCGAATGCCTGCTGCCGCAGGGGAAACATTATACTTTTTGGGGCAGCGGAGTAAGCCAGGGCCATTCCGATGCGGTGCGCAGAATAGAAGGCATTGAGGATGCCGTGCAGTATACGCTGCCCTCCTTAAAAGCGGTTGAGGCAGTAAGGTCAGGAACCAATCCCCAATTGAGCACAAGACAAAAACACAAAAGAGTGTGTTATGTGGTGGCCGCGCCAAACGCGGACAGGGACCGCATTGAATCGGAAATCAAAACCATGCCTGCATATTTTGCAGAATATGATACAACCGTCCATTTTGTTTCCAAGCAGGAGTTCGCAGAAAAGAACAAGGGTTACCCGCACGGAGGCTTCGTTTTTCGAAGCGGCACCACGGCAAACAGAAAGAACGGGCATGTTATTGAGTATTCTTTAAAGCTTGATCCCAATCCAGAATTTACGGCAAGCGTGATGGTGGCTTACGCAAGGGCGGCATACCGGCTTGCCAGCCAAGGGTGCACAGGCTGCCTGACCGTCTTTGACATTCCCCCCGCAATGCTTTCGGTTAAAAAACCTGAACAGATCAGAAGAGAACTGCTTTGATAACGGCAAAAATTATCTGAGCATCTGTGCAAACTCTGTTTCACTCATCACCGAGATACCGAGCGCGCGTGCTTTGTCAAGCTTGCTGCCTGCGTTCTCGCCTGCGATGACCAGATCCGTCCTCTTGCTGACAGATGAGACGACTTCTCCGCCTGCTGCGCCGATAAGCTCTTCTGCTTCTTTGCGCGTATAGCGCTCAAGAGTGCCTGTAAGCACCACTTTTTTGCCCGACAACGGAGTCGCGTGGGCCTTGGCTTTTTTGTGCACGGGCGCGACACCTGCCTCGAAAAGCCGGGCGATAACGGCGCGTGCGCGGCTGTCGGCAAAAAACTCAATGATGTTTTGTGCGAGCGTTTCGCCGACACCGTCGATGGCAACAAGGCTGTTAAAATCAGCAGCCTTAAGCGCGCCAAAGGTCTCAAATGTGTTTGCAAGGTCTTTGGCCGTTTTTGCGCCGATGCCCGGAATGCCGAGCGCGTAGATGAAAGCAGCAAGCGGGCG
>Ga0366817_10162_pt1 | contig 27129 bp, 25 predicted proteins | sample TotcelFGM3001N13_FD_207092 | JGI IMG/M metagenome (GOLD analysis project Ga0366817, IMG submission 207092) | Enriched cells from coal bed in the Powder River Basin, Montana, United States - Total cells FGM rep3 HSBNCT.FGM.300.1.N13 ...
TTGTTGAGTATACGACACCTCAGATTTCGCCCGACGGAACCCTGATACTGTACCGGCATATGAACGACTACCGGGACGATATCATAGTTGAAGACTGGCGCACAGGCACGCAGACATTTATCAGCTGGCCGGAAGAAGCAGGCGGCATACCGCGCTTTAGCTTTGCGCCGGACGGCCGTACCATTCTGTTTTTTGTGGACGTCATGGGTGATGAAAATTTCGGGCTTTATACGTCCGACCTCATTTCCGGAGAAACAAAAACGCTGCTGCCCGGCGGAGAGAACAACTGCTATTACGTCTCCTTCGTGCTGGGAAATGACGATGAGATCTATATCGCGCTTTTAAACCGCGTCACATCGGCTTATGATCTGTATATCCTCAATTATAAAACAGGCCAAAAGCAGCTTGTTCTTAAAAACCCGGGTGATATCCGGCGTTTTATCATTGATCAAAACGGCAGGCTACGTCTTATCACACGTACTGATGAGCACGCAGGCAGCCATGTCTGGCATACCGGCGGCACGCCTTCCGTGCTTTTTGACGAAAAAGAATGGACAAAAATTCTCTCATGGGACTATGAAGATGCGGACACAAGCGGTGTGCTGAGCATCATGCAGGACGATACGCGTGTGTTGTTCATTGATTCGCAGCACACCAACACCACCACTCTGTGCACTTACAACATCGAAACGGGGCAAGCAGAAACAATATTCAATGATCCGGACTATGATCTGCGCGGTTCCTGGACTGATCTTGAGCTTGATGCCGTCACGGCCGTATCCACAGAGGGTGCTTATATTGAGTGGCATGTGCTGGGTGAGAGCTTTGAGGACGATTACCAGGCGCTCAGCACTGTCGGCGACGTGTTCGATATTGTAGACTCGAGCTTAGACGATGCCTATTGGATCGTCTCGTATCATTCGGATGTAGCCGAAACGGATTACTATATCTATGACATGGACGCAAAAAAAGCCTCTTTCCTTTTCAACGCCCGCCCGCAGCTTTTAGACTATGAATTTGCACCTATGGAGCCTTTTTCTTACAGGGCTTCCGACGGGCTGCTCATTGAAGGCTATGTCACGTTCCCCAAAGGATCGGGCAACAAGAATCTGCCCACTGTGGTGCTCGTGCATGGCGGCCCCTGGGCCAGAGACAGCTGGGGCTTCAACTTTGAAACACAGCTACTTGCCAACAGGGGATACGCTGTGCTGCAGGTCAATTTCCGCGGTTCCACAGGCTACGGCAAAGATTTTATACGCGCAGGCGATCTGGAATGGGGCGGTAAAATGCACCAGGACATTCTTGACGCTGTGGATCATGCCGTCAGCAAGGGCTGGACAGACCCCGAACGCGTGGGTGTGTACGGCGCCTCCTACGGCGGGTATGAGGCACTGGTCTGCGCCGCGTTTTCTTCCGATGTGTTTGCATGTGCGGTAGACGCTTTTGGGCCGTCAAGCCTGATCACGTTCTTGGAAACGCTGCCTGCGCAGTGGACAACTGAACGCCAGAGCCTTTTGCGGGCCATCGGCGATCCCGATACGGATGAAGCTTTTATGAGATCGCGCTCGCCGCTGTACCACGCAGATCAGATAAAGATCCCGCTGCTGATCGCGCAGGGAGGCAACGATGTGAGAGTCGTGCAGCGCGAATCCGACCAGATGGTGGAAGCGCTCAGAAAAGCAGGCGTGCCCGTTGTCTATCTATTGTTTCCGGACAGCGGCCACGGGCTCAATTCCTACCAGGACATGCACAGGTTTTATTCAGCCTTGGAGAAGTTTTTTGCCAAGCACCTTTTAGAATAAGTACCTTTTAAAGAGTCATAGCATAACGACTTATGTACGCGTGTTACCGCACATTGGTCACAAGCGGATCAACGCCCGCATCAGCCACAATTTAATAGGTGTCCGTATGCACCTTATGTTTATGGAAATTTTTATGCGGCTGGATCATTTTGTCCGGATAGCCTATTGAAAGAACGGAAAACGGCATGATGTGCGAAGGTATACCGAAAAGGGTGCGTACTTTGTCCATCTCCTTCTCTTTCGGGTAAAGCCCCAAGTAAACGCCGCCGAGCCCCTGAGCCTGAGCAGCCAGCAATATGCACATCGAGCTGCATGCGCAGTCCTGTATAAAAAACTCAGCGGTGCTTGCGCGGTAGCCGTTGGCATTGGCCATCACGATCATACACAGAGGCGCTTTTTTCAGCATGCTCCACTGCGAAATGATCTCAGAAAGAGCGGCCAGCTTTACAGCGTCCCTGACCACGAGAAATTCCCACGGCTGCGAGTTCATCGCTGACGGGGCGTACATGCCCGCTTTGAGCAGGTTGCCGATCACGTCTTCGGGCACCGGCGCATCCTTATAAACACGGTAACTGCGCCTTTCAAGAATGGCTTTAAGTCCTTCCATGATCATTTCTCCTTAAACTGTTTGTCAAATGTCCAGACCGCATCGTGCGGGGGATCTTTTTTCAGATAAATATTGCGCATCACAAATTCGTTCAGCCTTCTTGGCGCAAATTTTGCGGCCATATAAAACAATTTGTACAGCAGGCCGACCGACAGTTTCACCGGCGGGTTTTTCATTTTCGCAGCTTTCAGAACCAGCTTTGCACACCGTTCCGGCCCTTCTGAAACCAGTTCTGAACGTATCATCTCATAAAGCGCACGCTCGAAAGGCTGCCTGTAACGTGTCTGAGCGGTCTTTTGCGTAAAACGGCGCTTTTGCGTAAATCCGGTGCGCGTATCGCCCGGCTCTATCACACATGCGCGGATACCAAACGGCCGTACCTCCAGCCTCAGCGTGGCGGTGAGCATCAGCAGCGCCGCCTTGGCAGAGCTGTAAATGGCCTGAAAGGGTATCGGGAAACTTGACGCCATAGAGCCGATGTTGATCACTGTGCCGCCGCCTGCTACCCGCATCAGCGGCAGGACATGATGCAGCACAGACACAACACCGAAAAAACAAACATCGAACTGGGCGCGTGCCTCGGCGGCCGTCGTCTCCTCGATGGCGCCCGCGATACCGCTACCCGCCGCATTGACCAACACATCAATGCGTGCATGGCGCTCAGCGATATGTTCAACCGCTGCTGCAACGGATTCTTCATTCTCTACCGTCATGGGAAGCATGGTATATGTTGCGTCTCGCTCTCCGGCTGATTCGTAAGCTGCGTGCCGGGATGTGCCGTAAACAATATAGCCGTCTTTGGCCATGGCAACCGCAACAGCCTGGCCGATACCAGAGCTTGCGCCTGTCACAAGAGCCACTTTTCTTTTTTTCTTCATAGCACCATTCTATAAAACCTTTTTGATTTATTCAAGGTCAGCTGTGCAAAACTTGCAGGTTTTACACGCGTTTTTCTACGCTCATACGTGCTTTTTCTCCGTTGATGTCCCACTCTTTTTCATAACCGCGCAGCGAATCAGAGATCTCATCAGCCAGCACCTCCTGCTTGATTTCATCGGCGTTGCGCTTGAGCACGCCGTCAAGCTGCACGCTGCCCGTGACAGCCAGCCTGATATGATCCATCACTTCAAAACCGGCTTCTTTGCGCATCGTCTGTATTTTGGAAATCATTTCGCGCACAAAGCCTTCTTCGATAAGTTCTGGGGAGAGCACCGTGTCAAGGATCACACTTAAGCTTCCTTCGGATTCTGTCACAAAACCCTGCTTTTGCACAGGTTCGATGAGCATGTCTTCTGCAGTCAGTTCAATCTGCTGCCCGCCTGTTACAAAGACATAACTGCCCCCGTCCTGCACAGCCGCGACGACTGCACTGCCGTCCGCTTCGGCAAGGTGGTCGCGTATGGCGCCAAGCAGCGCCCCGTAACGCGGCCCAAGAGTCTTGAGCTGCGGTTTGATGCTGTATGAGATAAACGAAGACAGATCCGCGCCCAGCGATACCTTTTTGACATTGAGCTCTCCGGCGATGAGCTCAATAAACATATCGTCCAAAGACTCAAGGCCCGCGACATACATATTTGCGATCGGCTGGCGGTTTTTTATCGCAGCCGCATTGCGTGCACTGCGCCCCAACACCACGATGCGCAGCACTGCACCCATGCCCTGCTCAAGTTCTCTGTCTATCAGCGCCGCATTGGCAGCAGGATATTCGCAGAGGTGCACGCTTTCGGGTGCGTGTTTATCTGCGCTGCGCACGATATTCTGATACATGGCCTCGGTCATAAACGGTATAAACGGCGCCGCAAGCCGGCACAGCGTTTCTAGTACTGTATAGAGCGTGCCGAACGCGTCCGCTTTGTCCTGCTCCATGCCGGAGGCCCAGAAACGGCTGCGGCAGCGGCGTACATACCAGTTTGAGAGTTCGTCGACGAATCTGTCAAGCTCACGCGCGGGCTCTGTAAGGTGGTAGCTGTCAAGGTGTTTTCTCACGGTCTTTATCAATGTGTGCAGGCGCGAAAGTATCCACCTGTCCATCACGTTATCAAGGCTGATGTCGTGTTCTTTGGGGTTAAAATCGTCGATGTCGGCATAAAGCACGTAAAACGCGTATGTGTTCCAAAGCGTGCCCAAAAACTTACGCTGCGCTTCCGAAACGGCATCCTGAGAAAACCGGCTTGGAAGCCAAGGCATACTGCCCACGTAAAAATACCAGCGCACCGCGTCAGCCCCCTGCTTTTCGAGCACCGTCCATGGGTCGACCACGTTGCCCTTGTGTTTGCTCATCTTCTGGCCGTCCTTGTCCTGCACATGCCCCAAAACGATGCAGTTGTCAAACGGATTGCGGCCGAAAACAAGTGTGCCGATGGCTAGCAGCGTATAAAACCATCCGCGCGTCTGGTCAACGGCTTCGCTGATAAAATCTGCCGGGAAACGGCGTTCGAACTCTTCTTTGTTTTCAAACGGATAGTGCCACTGCGCAAAAGGCATCGCGCCGGAATCGTACCAGCAATCGATCACCTCAGGCACGCGCTTCATCGCAGCCCCGCATCGTTCGCATTTGATCGTGATAACGTCGATAAACGGCTTATGCAGCTCGATATCTTCCGGTACGTTATGCCCCTTATGCTTGAGCTCTTCTATCGAGCCGATCACGGTATGGTGGCCGCAGCGGCACTCCCAGACGGGAAGCGGCGTGCCCCAGTAGCGTTCGCGGGAAAGCCCCCAGTCGATCACGTTCTCCAGAAAATTGCCCATACGGCCTTCCCTGATATTGTCTGGCAGCCAGCCGACCGCGCGGTTGTTTTTGATCAGCAGTTCCTTGAGCGCTGTTATTTTGATAAACCATGTGCTGCGCGCATAATAGAGCAGCGTCGTATCACAGCGCCAGCAGAAAGGATAACTGTGCAGATAATCCCTTTTTGAAAACAGAAGGCCACGTGCATCAAGATCCTGCGTGATCTTTGGATCGGCGTCCTTGACGAAAACGCCGTCCCAGGGTGTATTTGGCTTGAACCGCCCCTGTTCGTTGACCATCTGCACAAACGGCAGATCATAGCTGCGTCCGACGTATGCATCGTCTTCACCGAAAGCAGGCGCGATGTGTACGATGCCTGACCCATCGGACATCGTCACAAAACCACTCACCGTGACATAAAAGGCCTTTTTATCGGCCTCGCCAAAATCAAAAAGCGGCTCGTACTCCCTGTGTTCAAGATCCCTGCCCGCAAATCTTTCTACTGTCCGCGCGCCTTCGCCGAGCACTGCTTCCACCAGCGCAGCCGCAAGAATCAGCTTTTGCCCCTGATACTCCACCTTGACATACATCTCATCCGGGTTTACACACAGCGCGACGTTGGATGGCAGCGTCCAGGGCGTCGTCGTCCATACCAGAAAATAAGTGTCTGCTTCATCCCTGGCCTTGAACTTGACAAAGATCGATTCTTCCTCGACATCTTTATAGCCCTGTGCCACCTCGTGGGAGGAAAGCGCGGTGCCGCAGCGCGGACAGTAAGGCACCACCTTGTGCCCCTTGTACAAGAGCCCCTTGTCGGCGATCTGCTTGATAGACCACCAGACCGACTCGATATAATCATTGTCATAGGTGATATACGGGTGTTCCATATCCACCCAAAAGCCGACACGTTCGGACATCTTCTCCCAGTCGGCTTTGTATTTCCACACGCTCTTTTTGCATTCAGCGATAAAAGGCTCCACACCGAACTGCTCTATCTGCTGCTTGCCGTCAAGGCCTAAAAGTTTTTCCACCTCCAGCTCCACAGGCAGCCCGTGCGTGTCCCAGCCCGCCTTGCGCAGCACATCATAACCCTGCATCGTCTTGTATCGCGGGATCAGGTCCTTGATGCACCTTGTTAGAATATGCCCGATATGGGGCTTGCCGTTGGCTGTGGGCGGCCCGTCATAAAACGTGTACGGCGGCTTGCCGCTGCTTTTCTCCACGGTTTTCTTAAAAATCTGATTGTCCTTCCAGAACTTTAAGACTTCAATCTCCCTGTCCTTGAAATTCAGTGTTTTGTCGACCTGTCTGTACAACATGCCTCTCTCCTCGCACTTTTCTTTTCTAATAAAAAAACGCCCTGCCCATGGGGCAAAAGACGCGTGTCCTTCACGGTACCACCCAATTTGATGCCAACAATGCGGCACCATCTCTGTTCAGCGCTTTAACGGGCGCCTCCGTTTCTGCTTAAAGGCCGCTTTGCCGCTCGGCAGAAAAGCATAGCAGGTGATGACATAGCCGCATATTTGACGGGGCTTTCACCCTCTCCCCGCTCGCTTTGACAACCTGTTGCAGCCGCCGTGTCCCGCATCATCGCTTTCTTGTTTTATGATTTCTTATTATAATTGGACACAATGCGTTTGTAAAGGGCTTTGAGCCGCCAAAGCAATGATGCGCAGGCAGCAAGATAGCTTCAATGTGTCATTAATGCTTTTCATATGCTTTGCTTGATGCTATAATATGATGATTTAATTTTGGCAAGAGGAGAGCTGCAGTGTATAGAATACTCAAAAAAACGACGTTGAGCGAGCAGGTCAAGCTCATGGTCATCGAAGCGCCGCTCATCGCAAAAAAAGCGCGCCCGGGTCAGTTCATCATACTGCGCACAAATGAGCAGGGTGAGCGCATCCCTTTGACCATCGCGGATTACGATGCGCAGGCGGGGACGGTCACCATCATTTTTCAGGAAGTCGGCAAAACGACTATCCAGCTGGGCAAGCTTGAAGAGGGCGAGAGCCTTGTCGATTTTGTCGGTCCGCTCGGAAAACCTTCCCACTTTGAAGAAAGTGTGAAAAAGGCGGCCGTCATCGGCGGAGGGCTCGGAACAGCCATCGCGTACCCGCAGGCCAAATATCTGCATGCGCTGGGCATAAAGGTCACAAGCATTATCGGCTTTCGTACCAAGGATCTGATCATACTTGAAGACGAGGTCGGCGCTGTATCCGACAAGCTTCTCGTGATGACGGATGACGGCAGCAACGGAAACAAGGGCTTTGTCACGGATGCGCTCAAATCACAAATTGAGGCTGGCGAGCAATTCGACCTTGTGATCGCCATCGGGCCGCTCATCATGATGAAATTCGTATCCAAGCTCACCAAAGAGTATGGCATCAAAACTATCGTGAGCATGAACCCGATCATGATCGACGGCACGGGCATGTGCGGCGGATGCCGCGTCACCGTGGGCGGCAAAACGCTGTTTGCCTGCGTGGACGGGCCGGATTTTGACGGCCACGAAGTGGATTATGACGAGGCCATGCGCCGTCAGAACATGTATAAAAAGCAGGAGGAATCTTCATGCAACCTGTTTAAGGGGGTAGACAACTGATGAAACGCAACATGGAACCTACAAAAACAGCCATGCCTGAACAGGATGCAAAAAAACGCGCGCAGAATTTTTCAGAAGTGGCGCTCGGCTACACGGAGCAGATGGCCATGAGTGAGGCGCAGCGCTGCCTGCAGTGCAAAAACAAACCCTGCGTGGCCGGCTGCCCGGTCTATGTACAGATCCCGGAGTTTATCGGCCTTATCGCCGAAGGCAAGCACATGGAAGCCTACGACAAGATCAGAGAAACCAACAATCTTCCTGCAATATGCGGCCGCGTCTGCCCGCAGGAGGGGCAATGCGAAAAGCTATGCGTGCGCGGCATCAAAAATGAACCGGTGGCTATCGGCCGTCTTGAGCGCTTCTGTGCGGATTACGCCATAGAGCACGGCGCAGCACCGACCGCATGTGCGCTGCCTACGGGCAAAAAGGCGGCGGTTATCGGCTCGGGGCCTGCGGGCCTGACATGCGCGGCAGACCTTGCCATGCTGGGCGTGGAAGTGACGATCTTCGAGGCGTTCCATACTTCCGGCGGCGTACTCGTTTACGGCATTCCCGAGTTTCGTCTTCCCAAAGCGCTCGTTCAAAAAGAGATCGACGCCATGATGTGCATGGGCGTGAAAATCGAAACAAACATGGTCATGGGAAGGGTTCTGACCATAGACGATTTGAAACAAATGGGTTTTGGCGCCATCTTTATCGGCACCGGCGCCGGGCTCCCGAGTTTTATGAACCTGCCGGGTGAAAATTTAAACGGCGTGTATTCTGCCAACGAGTTTTTAACGCGCATCAACCTGATGAAGGGCTACAAATTCCCCGAATATGACACGCCCGTCGTACGGCATACAAAAGTGGCGGTCATCGGCGGCGGCAACGTAGCCATGGACGCAGCCAGGTGTGCAAAACGCCTCGGCGCGGAGGAAGTCTACATCGTCTACCGCCGCAGCGAGGCCGAGATGCCCGCGCGCGCGGAAGAAGTTGAACATGCCAAAGAAGAGGGTATCATCTTTCACCTGCTCGTCAACCCGACGCAGATACTCGGCACGGACGACGGCTATGTGCGCGGCATGACACTGCAGAAAATGGAGCTTGGCGAGCCGGACAGTTCGGGACGCCGCCGGCCTGTTCCCATCAAAGGCTCGGAATACGATATCGATCTTGATGCGGTCGTCGTTGCCATCGGGCAGAGCCCGAATCCGCTGATGCGCGAAGCCACGCCGGGGCTCAAGACACATAGCTGGGGCGGCATCATCATCAACGAAGAGACCGGCGAGACCTCCATCGAAGGCGTCTATGCGGGCGGCGATGCGGTCTCAGGCGCAGCCACCGTCATCCTCGCGATGGGCGCGGGCAAGATCGCCGCAAAATCCATGTATGACTACCTGATGAAAAAGTAAGTTTTGTCAAAGCCGGCGTTTTACGCCGGCTTTTTTTGTCTTAACCGCTCAATGGCCATGGGACAAAGGACTGCCGCCAGCAGATCGTTATCCGCTCCAGCGCAGTTTGCCTATGACCCATGCAGTCAGCTCGCTCAGCGACGGATGGATCACCATGGATCGAAATATCGGCCAATAAGTGCCCGATTCCGGACACATTTTTCTGATGCTTTCAAATTTGGAACTGTATGCGTCTTCCTTTGCATGCTGCTCAATTTTCCTTATATCACACTTTTGGCGTGCATTCATCAGATAAACAAACGGCTGAAGCAGCACAGCCGCATTAGGCCCCACAATATGCGCACCGATGATCTTTGCCTCTTCATCAACGATCAGCTTGAAAAAACCGTTGTCTTGGTCCTGATCAGAATATCCCATGGCGATACCGCCCGCGATCTTAGAATAATGGTTTGTGCCGATCATGATGCGCCGGCCGCTGCGCAGCGCTTCCTGCTCTGTCATGCCGGCATGCGCCACCTGCGGCCAGGTGTATATCGCCCAGGGCACATGTGAATAGTCCACGGCCCTTTGATCCCCTTCATCAAACAGGTTGTTGACAAGCACTTCGGCTTCAAAGTTGGCTTTGTGCCTGAACGGGTATTTGCCGTTGATATCGCCCAAAGCCCACACGTTTTCGTACGATGTTTTTAAATACTGATCCGTGATGATCCAGCCTCTCTTATCCGTTTGTATGCCAGCGCTGTCCATTTTGAGGCTGTCACTGTTGGGCTCTCTGCCGGCACATACAAAGATTTCATCTGCCTCGATTTTATAACGTCCGCCTTTGTCAGTGTCTTCGAAGGTTGCGCTTTTTCTCCTTCCGGCTTTTCGCGCCATAATCATCTTTGCATTTGTCAGCACCCTGATGCCATTGTTCTTGAAATGGTTCATAATAAACGCACTGATTTCTTCTTCCTCAACTGCAAGCAGTCGGCTGCCCAGTTCAGCGATGGTCACCTTTGTTCCGAGCGCCGAAAAGATATGCGCAAACTCCGCACCGATAGCCCCGCCGCCGATGATCAACAGGCTTTTCCATGGCTTTTTGGGGAATTCTTCACCGAAAAAAGATTCTGATGTGACAAAACCCGTGTCATTAAGGCCTTCAATCGAAGGAATGAAAGACCGCGCGCCGGCTGCGATGATGATTTTATCACCCGTAAATTCATCAGAATAACTGCCGTCATTGTACCGGACGCGCAGTGTCTTATGTCCTGCAAACTCTGCCTGCCCGTTATAGACATTCAGTCCGTCAATGCTTTTCAAGCTGTTTTCTATTTGTGTGCTTTGGCCGATCTCCTGCCACATCCTTTGCGCGATTCGCGCCCAGCTGACTTTAGCCGGTTTGTATTCGAGGCCGATCTTTTTTGCGCGCGCGGCCTCGCGTATCACATCCGCCGGATACACAAGCATTTTTGAGGGAATGCAGCCTCTGGTCAAGCATGTTCCCCCAAACTTTGATTGTTCGATAAGCGCACATGTCAAATTTTTTCTGACCGCTGCCTCCACCAATGTCAGCCCGACGCCGGCACCGATCACGACCATATCATATTTTTTCATTTTTGCTCCTCCCTGCAGCCGTCCTTTTATGCCATGATGCCAAAGTCCATATCGCTTAAAATGAAAAGTACAACGCATCCAGCAAATATGTTTCGCCGTATTTAACAGCCAGGCGGAAAAGCCATTTTTTGACCCTCTCTATAGGGATCGTGCCTCTCTGATAGTTGTCGATCAGGCCGTAAAAAACCGCCTTTTCGTTTGCCGTGGCCGCCTTTTTAAAATAGCCCCACACATGCTGCGCTGCGTTGAGCGCATCTCCTTGCTTGAGCGGCTTTGAAAGCGCAGTCTCTATATGCGTATAAAATGGCACGGCTGGATACGCATTTTTGTCTTTGAGCAATGCGCGTATCTTAAGGTATTCCGCTTGCGATCTCTCAAGTACGGCGTATTTATACCTGCGCCATTCAGCCTCAAGCGTATTCATTGTTTTTCCGCCAGCTGTGCAGTTGATGCACTTGATCGCTGAAAGGTTTTTGTCTTTGACCTCCAGCATAATATCGACATCCTTTGTCTCAACGCTCTTGTAAAAATCCATAAAAGGCGCGATGCTTATGGTAAATGAATGGGCGCCCGGCTGCTTTGATTGGTCCTGCTGCGAATAATGGATCTTCTGGCATCCGTCTTTTGGTTTCCAGGTCTCTTTGCAGCATGTGATCCAGTGTTCATGGTGTTTCCGGAGGCCGCAGGGGTTGGCCGTATTGTGCAGATGATCGTATACGACCGGCAGTCCAAGCACATGCCCCGTTTCAAGCACGTCCTCAATATGAAACACGCGGTCATCATTCTCAAGCACGAGCCTTTGCATCACAGAAGCGTCAAGGTATGCGCAGTGTGCCAAAAACCGCGCTTTCGAGGTTTTTTTGTCGCCATAGCCGCCCCCGATATGCAGCACGATTTTATGCTGCAGAGAAAGCCCCATGCTGTCGAGCACAAACGCATGGTAATGCAGGTCGTCGACCGCCCTTTGCACCACTTCTGGTTTAGGAGAATTCAGCACCGTATACTGCCCCGGATGCATGGACACGCGCATCCCTGAATTTGTGATTTTCTGGCCGATCGCTTCAAGCCGAGAACAAAAAATCTGCTGCCAGGAAAGCGTATTCACCGAACTGGAGCCAAAAGGGATCAGATCCGAGCTGATCCTGAAAAGCGATATACCGCTTTTGATATTGTAGCCGATCAGATTGTCGAGCGATTCCAGATTGTGCGCGATCAGATGCGAGAGCTTTTCCATGCTCACATTCTTCTTCATGCAGCTTTTCATGTCTGTATGCGGTACCCCGACCGCCAGGCAGGCATAGCCTATACGCAAAAGCCCCTCCCGATATTCCAAGATTTAAAATCAGCAGCTGTATTTTCCAAAATTATGATGATGGTGTTTTCGTCTTTTCGCTTCAAGACGGTATTGTATTTATCTTGATCATTATATCTTACTCTGGCTGTTCCTGCAATCATAGCGGTTCAAAATGGCCACGGAGCAGCGGCGGCAAAGGCTCGTTTTATTGACTTTTCTGATGGTCTATTATATTGTATCTTTAATGAACCCGGCCTTTGTTCTTTGACAGAGGCGCGCTCTTTTATGGGACGCGCTTTTACGGGTAAAAATCAATCTCCCAGTTTCAATCTAAGCGCATCTTTGCCAAATAAAAAGCTTATTGCCGCTCCAGCACATATTTAAAAAATATTGATCCCGCTGCCATGCTTTAAGGAGGCTTTATATGAAAAACCATATCCTCACAATAAAAAGGATCGTTCGGGGCAGGCGCACAATCGACGGCGCCGGCGTCAGTCTGGTGCGCGTTTTTGCGCGGGATGACACCGCGGATTTTGACCCTTTCCTTATGCTTGATGCTTTTGATTCAGAGGATCCAAACGACTATATCAAAGGCTTCCCGTGGCACCCCCACCGGGGCATAGAGACCATCACCTATCTGATACACGGCAATGTAGAGCACGGGGACAGCCTTGGCAACAAAGGCGCGATACTTGACGGAGAATGCCAGTGGATGACAGCCGGGAGCGGCATCGTGCATCAGGAAATGCCGCAGCCTGTACCCCGCCTTCTGGGTACACAAATCTGGCTGAATATGCCCGCGAAGCACAAAATGGCAACGCCTAAGTACAACGATATTACCATGGAAAACGTTCCCGTTGTCGAAGAATCAGGCGCCGTCATACGACTTATCGCCGGAACATACCAAGGAACTCAGGGCGCATTTTCGGGCGATTATGTCCATATCCTGTACATGGATATTACACTTGCACCAAACGCCGCGTGGTCTTTGCCCACTGATGCGGATCACAATCTTTTTGTTTATATCGTGTCCGGAGAGGGGCGTTTTGGCTCCCCTGATGCAGATACGGTTTCGAGCAAAAATGCTGTGCTTTTTGAAAAAGGCGATGAATTCAAGTTGTTTGGCGGTGATGATGGGATCCGGCTGCTGCTGCTGGCTGGCAAACCATTGCGCGAGCCCGTGGCGTGGGGCGGCCCTATCGTCATGAACACGAAAGAAGAGCTCGACCTCGCATTCCGCGAACTTAAAGAAAACACGTTCATCAAACATAGCGCAGAGTATTAATCCGGCTGTCACTGAGGGTTGGTTTGTGGTTTCTTATAACCTAGCGCCTGCATGTATAACCTGCATGTATATATTAATATTGAGACGTCAAACACACCAAAGCACCCCATGAAAAATAAAATGAAAACAGGAGGTGCTTTTATGCGGGATTCTTTTTACGGAAAGAACATGGCTTTACTGATGCCTTTGTTCGCAATAGTCACATCAAACTCGATCAACGACCCCGATAAGGCATCCGTTGTGGGAAGCTGGTTTTCTGTTTTGGGCGACACGTTGTCGGCCATTGCCGACACAGATTCGCTGATCCAGCAAAGGGAAGAAGAGAAAAAGAAAATTCAAGAGGAAATCGAATCGCTGCAAAAGAAGCTGGCGGCGCTTGACAGATAATACTTGGGTATGCCAGCGGTGAAATAAACACCCGCAAATACTTGAATTTATTGCATCAATGAGCGTTACAGCCCAAAAACGCCGAAAAGCACCACCCCCATGATTCCCGCGATAAGTATCACAAGTATCGGTGAACGTTTGTACCGTATCACGGCCACGCCCGCAAGCACCGCAATGGCTGCCGAGAAGTAATCCGCGTTTCCAAAAAGTGTGCCCGGATCAAGCGATGCAAATGTCTGCCCGCCGAAAAATGACGGCACGGCCATGATCACGGCAGCAGCGGCGATCAGCCCTGTGACCGCAGGGCGCAGCCCCCACATGGCGCGCCGCACGATGGTGTTGTCTTCAAAATGACAGAAAAAACGTGCAAGCATTGTAGTTATGATCAAAGAAGGCAAAACGACCGCCAGCGTTGCCGCCACGCCGCCAGGTACCCCCAGCGTCTTTACGCCGGCAAATGTGGCCGCGTTGATGGCAAAAGGGCCGGGCGTCATCTCGGAAACGGCGATGATATCGGCCACTTCCAAAGGCGTCAGCAGCCCTGCCGCGACCATCTCACTGTTTATCAGCGGCACCATCGCATAGCCGCCGCCAATAGTGAATAATCCGATTTTAAAGAATATCCATGCAAGAAGCAGCCAGTCGTTCATGTTTTTGTCTCCTGCTTTTTGATACGCAGCATGCCCGCTGTGATGCCGAATACAATGGCGCCGAGTATGATATATATGCTGTTGACGGAAAACAGCGACAGCAAAAACGCCGCGGCGAACGCAGCAAGCGCGATAACATCTTTATAAAACGGTTTTAAGAATGAAACGAAGGCCGAGACAAGCAGCGCCACCACAGCCGCGCGTATGCCGCGCAGTGCGCCCGCCACATAGGGATTATCGCGCACAGCCTCATAAAGAAAAGTCAGCATTGTGAGCAAAACGAGTGAAGGCAGTATGATGCCTGCCACGGCTGCAAGTACGCCAGGCAGTTTTTTGAGCTTAAAACCGATCAATATGCCGCAGTTGATCGCAATGGCACCGGGCACCGACAATGACAGCGCGACCATATTCGCCATTTCCTCGCTGTCGATCCAGCCGCGCTTACGCACAAATTCCGCCTCGAAAAGCGGCACCATTGCATAGCCGCCGCCAAAGGTCAAAGCACCGAGCTTGAGCATCGTTAAAAATATCTGAAGCAGGATTCTTTTTTCAGGCTTCTTGGCCCTGTTTTTTGGTATGATTGAGCAGTCCTCCGTCTTTGAGTATGCTGCGCAGACGCTCTGAGAGCTCCAGCCGCACTGCGAACGAAAACCCCTTTGTTTTGTTTTCCACAGTAAACGGAACTGCACCGTCGATCTTTTGCGGCGCTGATGCGATCACCAGCGTATCGTCAGTGCTGATTTTCTCGTAATCACCCTCATCTGCAAACACAAGGGGCAGAATCCCAGAATTAATAAGGTTAGCCATATGGATGCGCGCGAATGATTTCGCGATCACGCCGCGAACGCCAAGGTATAACGGCACAAGTGCCGCGTGTTCGCGCGAAGAGCCCTGGCCGTAGTTGTGGCCCGCGATGAGAAAGCCGCCGTTTTTCTGCTTGGCTCTGGCAGGGAATGTTTCATCCACCGGCGAAAGGCAATAGTCAGCAAGATACGGTATATTTGAGCGGTAGGGCAGCAGCTTCGCACCGGAGGGCATGATATGGTCGGTCGTGATGTTGTCCTCCATCTTGAGCAGAACATCGCCGGAAACGGTATCTTCAACCGGCTTGCCGAGAGGGAAAGGCTTGATGTTGGGGCCGCGCACCACCTGCGTTTCCCCTTTATCGTCCGGCGGCGCTATTAGGTTGTCATTGATCAGAAAGACTTCCGGCATGCTGATGTCAAGCGCATCTGCTTTAAGCCCCATATCACGCGGGTCCGTCAGCACGCCCTGCAAAGCCGTTGCCGCCGCAGTCTCGGGGCTCACAAGGTAAACGCCCGCGCTGTATGTTCCTGAACGTCCGTAAAAGTTGCGGTTGAACGTACGCACAGACACGGCATCCGTGCGCGGCGCCTGCCCCATGCCGATGCACGGCCCGCATGCACATTCAAGTATGCGCGCACCCGCCGCGATCATAGCTGCGAGCGCCCCGTTTTGCGCAAGCATGGTCATGACTTGCTTGGAGCCGGGGGAAACCGTCAGGCTGATATTGTCGGCAATGCTTTTTCCCTGAAGGATCGCCGCAACGCGCATAAGGTCAAGGTACGATGCATTGGTGCAGCTGCCGATACACACCTGGTCAACGCTTATCGGGCCGATCTCGCGTATGGTTTTGACATTGTCGGGGCTGTGCGGCATGGCCGCCATAGGCTCAAGCGCGCCAAGATCGATCGTAATCGCGTCTTCATAGACGGCATCTTCATCCGCGCTGAGCGCCGTATAGTCTGCCTCGCGGCCCTGTGCGGCAAGAAAAGCGCGCGTGACTTCATCGCTCGGAAACAAAGACGTCGTCGCCCCCAGTTCCGCACCCATATTGGTGATGGTCGCGCGCTCAGGCACCGAAAGTGCAGCCACGCCTTCGCCGAAATATTCGATGATGCGTCCCACGCCGCCTTTGACGCCAAGCCGGCGCAGCACTTCCAAGATCACATCTTTGGCGGAAACGCCGAAGGAGAGCTTTCCCAAAAGCTCCACGCCGAAAATCTTCGGCATAGGCAGATAGTACGCGCCGCCGGCCATCGCCACCGCGACGTCAAGCCCGCCCGCGCCGATGGCGATCATGCCGATGCCGCCGCCTGTGGGCGTATGGCTGTCGGAGCCGAGCAGCGTCGCGCCCGGCACACCGAAACGTTCCAGATTGACCTGGTGGCAAATGCCGTTGCCGGGGCGGCTTAAGTATATGCCGTGCTTTTTGGCCACTGTTTCAATGAATTTATGATCATCCGCATTCTCAAAGCCGGATTGCAGCGTATTATGATCGATATAGGCCACGGATTTTTTTGTTTTGACACGCGGCGTGCCCATCGCTTCGAACTGCAGGTATGCCATCGTACCCGTGGAATCCTGCGTCAGCGTGTAATCAATCTTCATCGATATTTCTTCTCCGGCCTTTAAATCGCCGGATACCAGATTTTTTTTTATTATTTTTTCCGCCAGTGTTTTGCCCACAAGAAGCCCCTCCCAATGTCAGATGATTTCGTTTCATTCTAACTGCTGGCATAAAAAAAATCAACTTATGCGCATAATTTGCCCGCTGCGCTTTTTAAGCTGATTTTTTTATTATGAAGTATTATAGCTACTGTGCCATCTGTCTTCCGAGAAATCCTGCCGCCGCTTCCGCCGCTTTTTGCTCCGCTTCTCCTATCGTGCCGCCGCGTACAACGATGGCTATCGCACCGATGGGCTGACCGTCCATCGTGATGGGCGCAATCACCTGCGCCGTGGTCAGCGCCTGGTTTTCGCCGCTCACCAAAGGTATGATGCTTTCTGCGTCGGTGTTTTTTTGGGTTTTGCGCGTGTTCATGGCATCCTCGAGCGCACCGCTCACAGGACGTTCAGCATAATCGCGTTTGCTCTCGCCGCTTGCCGCAAGGATGGTGTCTCTGTCGCAGACGATGACCGTATGCCCAAAAGTCTGCACAAGGGATTCGGCAAAATCATGGGCAAAAGCCGCAAGCTCTCCGATGGGCGAGTATTTTCTTAAAATGATGCCGCCTTCCCTGTCTGTGTATATCTCGAGCGGGTCGCCCTCGCGAATACGCAAGGTGCGCCGAATTTCCTTAGGGATCACGATCCTGCCAAGTTCATCGATGCGCCTGACAATACCTGTTGCCTTCATAAGCCGTCCTCCTCAAACAGTTCATTGGTTTTATGGTTATTGTTTGTAAGAACGGTTAAATTATGCGAAGCAGAGCCAAAATGCTGTGACGGTAAAAAGCGGTTCTCTTATTTTTTTTCTCGCTTGAAGCACATAAACCAGTCAAGACAGTATTGGTCGTCGTTTTTTGTTTCCATCCTCTCTTTGGCGGTGCCGCATGAGCCGGCCGTTGGAATGATCACATCTTCGCCCGGCCTCCAGTCAGCGGGTGTGGCGACTTTGTCTTTGTCCGCTTTTTGCAGTGCGAGAATGATTCTTTTGATTTCGTCAAAGTTTCTGCCCATCGAAAGTGGGTAATACAGTATGGTGCGGATCTTGCCTTCGGGATCGATGACAAATACTGCCCTGACCGCCTGCGTGTTGGACTGCCCCGGCTGGATCATGCCGTACTTCTTGGCGACATCCATTCTGATGTCTTCGATAAGCGGGAACTTAACCTCAACATTTTTCATGCCTTTCCATTCAAGCTCCTGGATCTTTCTCAGCCACGCGATATGCGCATAAAGCGAATCCACGGACAGCCCGACAAGTTCGGTGTTCAGCGCTTTGAATTCGTCTGCCATCGTTGCAAAAGTCATAAATTCAGTTGTGCATACGGGTGTAAAATCTGCGGGATGAGAGAAAAGTATGACCCATTTTCCCGTAAAGTCTTCCGGGAAATTGATCTCTCCCTGAGTCGTCACCGCCTTGAATGACGGCGCCGGTTCACCAATCAGAGGCATTTTTTGATAACTTGATTCTTCCATTGTTCTTTCACCTTTCAAAATTTCAATGCGTTGTCTTAATCATAACGGTTATTATTATCTTTATCGGTAACAAAGTCACATCGAAAGGAAAATCATACAATTAGTTTTCATCACCCCTCTTATCCGTATTGCTTGCGCCGTCTTTTTCCGGGCCTGCATCAAGACGTTTTTTATATCTGTCAGCGGCAAATGAAAGCAAGAGCGAGATGACAAGTATGCCGATAGCCACAAACAGCAGCGGCCGGTTGTTGTCAATGGGGCACACGCCGGGCGGAAGGCTTGCGTTTGTGCTGATGATAAGATAAAGCCCAAACGCTCCGATTGCAGCGCCGACGCCAAAAAGTATGTTTGAAATGATTTTTAATAGCTTGTACTGTTTCATTGTAACCTTTTTTTTAAGAGTTTTTATGCCTCATCATAGCGCAAAAAAAGATTTAAAGCAAATCACCCTGTCAGTTCAAAAAGGCTATTTCATAGTTTAAATACAATGCGAACGCTGTCCACAAAAGATACGGGATCAGCAGATAGGCTGCTGTTTTATTCATGCTGTAAACAGATAAAAACAATATAAGGGCGCTGATGATCGTTATCAGAAGCAAAAACACGGCAGCTGCCGCTTTTTCCTGCTGAAAAAAACAATATGTCCACAGCGCATTCAAAACAAAGACTGCAAAATATAAAAAATGCACCTTCTTTGGCTTATCACAAGCTTGGCTAACCAGCGCAAGCGATGCGGCAAAAAGCGCATACAGCAGCGCCCAGCCGATACTGAACACAATGGGCGGCGGCTGAAACTCGGGCTTTTGCAGCGCCTGGTACCACGCGGTGTCCGTTTCCACAAAAGCGGCTGCCAGCGCCAGCGCAGCAGCGGACACAACCACAGCACACACGATGCGCAGTATTTTTTCTTCGATCCGCATAACGGCCTCCCCCGCAACAGTATATTCTTCTAAGGAACACAATATGAGGAGACCCGGGTTGCGCAAACTGTTATGGTTTTTATTATCGGCGGTACTTCTTGCCGCTTGCGCGAGGCAAGCCTCAGCGCCGTGTGTCACGGTTGCCGAGCAAACGCTGATCTGCGGCGGCGACACGCTCGTGGAAGATATCCGCATGCCGGTATTATCAGGATTTGAGGACAAAAGCTTTGAAGCGTCTCTCAATGCGCGCATACAATCGCTCATCAAAGCTGCGCGGCAGGATGCACAGGTTCAGGCGCAGATCGTACAGCAGTGGGTAGAATATGTATGTGTGCTGACTGTGGACTACGACGTCAAACAAAACTGCGGCCTTTTCTCGATGCGTTTGACGTGCGATCTTGAGAACGGTGGCACAGGTTTTCCGCAGACCGTATATTTCAACGCAGATATACAAAAAAACGCGCTGCTCATGCTGGATGACCTTTTTGTTTCAGAAGCATACCGCGAAGCTCTCGCCGTGCATATTACAGAATCGGTCCGCGGTGACGAACGTTTTTCCCCGGAAGACTTTTTGGGCATAGATGAAAAAACTGCGTTTTATACTGCGGAAGGGCGGCTCTATATCGCGTTTGCCAAATACGAGATCGCTTCGGGCATGACGGGAGAGCCGGTGTTTGAGATACCTGAAAAGCTGATCAGGGACCATGTAAAACCGGAGTATAAAGAATATCTTGCACTTTAGCCTAAAGTGTTTTCTAAAAGCATGGTTTATGGGAACCCGAAGCTTTTTCGGCACTTAAAAAGCTTCCGCAATAAATACGGAAGCTAAATGGATTTCGTCATTATTGCTTCGCCAACGCGCTTAAGATGCTTTCGCCGAGTTTTTGCGCTTCTGCTGTTTCCTTCTCGTCGGGGCGCAGCTTCGCGCTGCATGTGCCGATCACATCACAGCCAAGCGCGCGCAGGCGTTCGCTCAAAAACTTGATAGATTCGCCGCTCCAGCCGAATGAACCGAAAACCGCCGCAGGTTTGCCCTTGACAGTCAGCGCGCAGACCGATGTGAGCACATCCCAGACAGGCTTTAAGGCGTCCCTGTTGAGCGTGGGAGAGCCGATGGCAAACGCGTCTGCCTTGTGGATCCGCTCGGCACAGTCTGCGGCGTCAGTCGTCGAAACATCTTCAATCTGCACATCATAGCCGCCGTTTTGCACCGTTTGCGCGATGGCTTCTGCGAGCATGCGCGTATAGCCGTAGCATGACACATAGCCAATATACACCTTTTTTGGATCGTTGACTTGGAGCACATCAAGCGCCCATTTTTCATATCTGTCCACAGCATCCCACGGCGCGGCGCGCAGCACCGGCCCGTGAGAGGGGCCGATCACGTCAAGATGAAGGCCGCGCACCTTCTTAACGGCATCAAGTACATAGGTCTTAAAAGGCCCCATGATGACGTCAAAATAATATTTCTGCGATGCCTCCATTTCGTTTGTGAGCGGTGTCAGGTCATCAAACACATTTTCTGCGGAAAAGTGGAAACCAAAGACATCGCCGGAAAGCAGCACAGCATCTTCCGTGATATATGTAAAAATAGAGTCCGGCCAGTGAAGAAACGGCGCGGAAATAAACCGCAGCGTTTTGCCGCCGAGTGCGATAGTATCGCCGTCTTCGGCAATCTTGCACTCAAATTTTTTGTTGAGTATGCTGCGCAAAAAAATGCTTGCTGGCTTTGAACATACGACCACAGCGTTCGGTGCCATCTCTAGCAGCCTGTTAAGGCCGCCCGAATGGTCGGGTTCAGTATGGTTGCAGATGATATAGTCAATACTGGCCGGATCGCACACCCCGGCTATTTTTTCAATTTGTTCATCCGCAAATCCGTCTTTGACCGCATCCACGACCGCCGTCTTGTTCGTACCCTTGATAAGATAACTGTTGTAAGATGTGCCCCATTCCGTCCGCATGATGACATCAAAAACACGCAGGTTCGGATTTTGCACGCCCACCCAGTAAACGCCGCTGACAATTTCTATTGGAAGCATTTTTGTTTCCTGCTCTCTAAAGAGGTTCAAACATATCCTTGGATGCGCCGCACAAAGGGCAGACCCAATCATCGGGGATGTCTTTGAATGCCGTGCCGGGGGCCACGCCGTTGTCCGGATCACCTTCCATAGGATCATACACATACCCGCAAACCGTACATTCGTATTGTTTCATATGCTTTGCTCCTTCAAGTATATTCTTTATTTGTTTTGAAAATAAGCGTTTAAATTCCCGACCAGCTCATCCGCATCAAAGCCGTGCACAGCAGCAGCCTGTTCTAAGCTCTCGCCGGAAGATGCAGGGCATCCGACGCAGTGCATGCCTGCCTCCATCAGCACCTTGGCGCAGCCGGGATCCAGCGTCAAGACCTGTGCAATCGTCATATCCTTTGTGATCGTTGTCATTCCCATACCTCTCTTTTATCGTTTTTATGTCGTTCTTATAATTTTATTGCCGCACTTTGAACACTTGATTGACACTTTGCCCTTGCCCCGCGGCACCCGCAGTTTAAGACTGCAGCTTGGGCATTTGAATATCTTGTAGAACTTTCTCTGCTGCCCTTTTGCTTTATTCATATAATACCACGATTTTGTTTTATTAACCACACCCATAAACGCAAGATTTTCTTTCTGCCTCTTGGCAATATTGCGTGAAAACATACGAAAGACCGCCACTGCGAAGATCGCAAGCGAAAAGGCAAACATATACTGCCAGGGTATAAAGTTAAAGATCAAAGATAGGATAATGAGCGCAAAAGAAAGCTGATCAGGCCCGTTACGCCCGATGAACATTCTGCGAAACAAAAAGATCCACCGCCTTTGGCAAAGTCTTATGCACCGTATGTGACGATCAGCTCCGGCCTTCTGACTTGCTTGTAATATGCAATAAATTCTTTCACATTGCCGATATCTTCAGGAAGCATGATGCCGCTTTTGCCGATATCCTCTTCCATATGGACATCGCCGCCCGCTATGATCATCACGTCGTGCTTAAAAGCAAACTCCATGGCTAACCGGTTCCTGCTCAAATGCCTTGGCTGCGCATTGACGATCTCAATACCGTCAAACAGCGAAGGATCTTCCGGCGAAAGGCCGTAGCGGTATGGGTGCGCCTGAAACACAAGATAATCATTTTGATGCATCAGCCTGTATATGTCAGCCATCTGCAGATTGTAAAATGGCCCTGCATCATACAAAAACTTTTCGTCGGGGCCGTAGATGAGAAACTCATACGGCGAATCCTTTGGCTGCAGTTCGAGGCCGAGGAAGACTTTGAGCCCATACATCTTCGCACGCAGCGCTGCGGCGCGGAAACCTTTAAGCCATCGGTCTGTTTTTGCCTTCCAGCTAAGATTTTTCATGCCCGGTTTTTCAAAAAAACGTGCATTAAAATGATCCGTGACGAAAGTTCCTGCATAACCCGCGCGGCTGATGCCGTCAACGATCTGCCGCGCTGTGAGCACGCCGCACCGGCTTGTCTCTGCCGTATGGCAATGTGTTTCGAATTGTTTATGTCTCATGTATTTTCCTCGGATAATATCATACTAAAAAGATGCGTCCAAAATATAAACAGCGCATCGTTTTCACACAAAGTTTACAATAAGAATCCGGATTTGTCACGCGTCGGCCACAGTTTGTGAAGAAGTTGTCTTTAAGCAGCTCCGCCCGCAAACTGGCTTTGGTAAAGGTCGGCATAAAATCCACCCAAATCCATCAGCTGCTGGTGCGTGCCCTGCTCCACAATGCGGCCTTCATTCATCACGAGTATGCCCGACGCGCCGCGGATCGTAGAAAGCCGGTGTGCGATCACAAAGCTTGTGCGGCCTTTCATCAAGGCGACCATCGCATTTTGGATATATGTTTCTGTGCGCGTGTCCACACTGCTTGTTGCCTCATCGAGTATCAGTATCGGCGGATCGGCCAGCAGGGCGCGCGCAATGGTAATAAGCTGCTTTTGGCCCGAAGATATATTCGAAGCCTCTTCATCGAGTACCGTATCGTAACCGTTTGGGAGTGTCCGTATAAAATGGTCGGCATGCGCCATTTTGGCCGCCTCAACGATCTGCTGCTGCGTTGCGCCCGCTCTGCCGTATGCGATATTCTCGCGCACGGTACCGCCGAAAAGCCAGGTGTCCTGCAGCACCATGCCGAACTGGCTCCGCAGCGATTCTCTCTTCACAGCGGCCGTATCCACGCCGTCTATCCTGATGATGCCGCTGTCCGGCTCATAAAAACGCATCAGCAGGTTGACCAGCGTCGTTTTTCCGGCGCCCGTCGGCCCCACAATTGCGATCACCTCACCCGGCCTCACCCGCAGATTTAAATCGCGGATAACGGTTTTGTCCGGATCGTATCCGAAAGTCACGCCGGCAAATTCTACCTCGCCCCGCGCCTTTTCAAGCACCGCACCTGTCGCGTCAGATGCCATCTCGTTTTCGTCAAGCACCTCAAACACACGCTCGGCAGCTGCAACGGTTGATTGCAACACACCTGCGATTTGCGCCGCCTGGGTGATGGGCTGTGTGAAACGGCGTGAGTATTGGATAAAAGCCTGCACATCCCCGACACTGATATGGCCGTTTATCACCATGACGCCGCCTATCGCACACACAAACACATAGGACACGTTGCTCAGAAAATGCATGAGCGGCATGATGAGGCCGGAAATAAACTGCGCTTTCCAGCCCACGCTGAAAAGCTTATGATTGATCTTTTCAAACGCTGCGATGCTGTCTTCTTCTTTGCCAAAAGCCTTGACCACGGTATGCGCGCCGTACATCTCTTCCACATGGCCGCTTAAATGCCCAAGCTGCTCCTGCTGGCCTTTGAAATATTTCTGCGAACGCTTCACGATGATACGCGTGAGTATGAAACTGAGCGGCAATATCAAAAGGCACACAAGCGTGATCACCCAGGATATGGTGAACATCATCACGGTGATGCCGATGATCATTGTGACAGCGGTGATCGCTTCGCTGAGCCCCTGCTGAAGCGTCACCGACACGGTATCGATGTCATTGGTCACGCGTGAGAGTATCTCACCATGCGTTTTTCCGTCAAAAAACTTAAGCGGCAGCTTCGCCAGCTTTTGTATGACCTCCTGCCGCATATCGAAAACAATAGACTGAGACGTTTTGACCAGTACGAATTGCATCACGAAGCCGATGATACCACTCAGCAGATAAAGCGCGGCCACCGTCAGTATGATGGCTCCGATTTTGTTAAAGTCGATCGAACGCGTTTGCGCCTCTTCCATCCTTTCGGCAGCTGCCTTGAGTTCTTCCGCCTTTTGTTCATCTGCACCCGCAAGTGCAACGGCAAGCGCTTTTGAGGCATCGATCTCTGCGTCTTCAAGCTGCAGTGCAGTATCAGCAGGAAGCAGGGCTTTAAAGTTTGCCGACGCCTCGATCCTGACTGAAACCGGCATAAAAAGCTCCGTCGTCGCCTCACCGAGAATCTTCGGCCCGAATATCGAGAACACAGTGCTGCCCATTGCGAGTATGACGACGCACACAAGTGCGGTCTTGCGCCGGCCAAGATAGCGCACCAACCGTTTTAAACTGTTGCGGAAGTCCCTGGCCTTTTGCAATGGTGCCATGCCTCCCGGGCCTTGAGACATGGGCCCCGGGCCTTTGGGCATTTTAGGGCCTCTTCGCATTTGACTCATGCCAGTTCCTCCGCAGACAATTGAGAGGCCACGATCTCGTAATACGTATCGCAGCCATCAAGCAGCTCTGCATGCGTGCCCTGCCCGGCAATGCGCCCGTCATCCAGTACGATGATCTTGTCTGCATTCATAACCGTGCTTATACGCTGCGCGACGATCAATACCGCAGCCTCCTTGGTCTTTTCGGCCAGCGCCTGCCGCAGCCTTAAATCGGTTTTATAGTCCAATGCAGAAAAGCTGTCATCGAATATGTAGATTTCCGGATGGCGCACCAAAGCACGTGCGATCGAAAGGCGCTGCTTCTGGCCTCCCGAAAAATTGCTGCCGTCCTGTGACACATTTGCCAAAAGCCCGCCCTCAAGAGCCGTCACAAAGCCGCTTGCCTGCGCGGTGTGAAGCGCATCCATGAGCGCCGGCTCGCCGGCAGAAGGATCCCCGTACCGCAGGTTGTCCGCCACTGTACCGCTCACCAGGCTTGCCCTTTGCGGCACATAACCAATTTTCAAACGCAGCGCATCCTGCGGATAGTCCCGCACATCAACGCCGTCCACCAGGACCGCGCCTTCGCTCACATCAAAAAAACGCGGGATCAGCTTGACCAGTGTGGATTTTCCGCTGCCTGTACTCCCGATAACCGCGGTGACCTCTCCGGGCGCCGCCTCAAAGCTAATGTTTGAAAGCACAGGCGCCTTAGCATTTTGGTAGGTAAAACTCACATTGCGGAATTCCACATGGCCGCGCAAAACCGTTTTTAGCGGTACGTCCGTCCTGTCAATGACCGCAGGCTCAATATCCAAAACTTCGTTGATGCGCTCCGCGGAAGCAAACGCCCGGGGCAGCATCACAAACATCATCGTTGCCATGATCACCGCGAACATGATCTGCATGACATACTGCTGGAATGCGATCAGATCGCCCACCTGCATTTGCCCAAGCTCTACATGCAGGCCGCCAAACCAGATCACTGCGACTGTCGAAAGGTTGAGCGCAAGCAGTATCGCAGGCATCAGCGCACCTATCCAGCGGTATGCGGTCACCGACGTATCGGTCAAGTCCCTGTTTGCAGCCTCAAACCTTCTTTGCTCATATTCCGTTTTGTTGAACGCGCGGATCACACGTATCCCCGTCAAATTCTCACGCATGACGCGGCTGACCCTGTCTATCTTTTTTTGCAGCGATTTGAAAAGCGGCATCACCTTGACGGCGGCAAGCAGCACGAGCGCCGACATCAACCCCACGCTGACGCCAATCAGCCAGGAGAGCCCTGCGCCTGTCTGAACAGCCATCAAAATGCCTCCGATGCACATGACCGGCGCAGACAGCAGCATGGCCATAGCCATCACGAGCGCGTTTTGTATCTGCGTCACGTCATTCGTTGTCCGCGTGATCAGCGAGGCGGTGCCAGTTTTTTCGAACTCAGCAAGCGAATACGACTGCACCTTTTCAAATATGTCCCGCCGCAGATCGCGTGCAAAAACCAGTCGCGGATTTAGCCGCGAACAGCCGGGCTGCCACCGTGCAGATGCCCGCGACAAGCGAAAATCCGAGCATCACCAACCCCGTCTCCACAATAAAAGAGATGTTTTGGCCTGCTATGCCCTTGTCCACGATGCCGGACATCAAATGAGGCAGATAAAGCTGGCTTAAAGACTGCAGAGCAGTCAACACGACAACGGTCATAACCTGCCATTTATAAGGCTTAATGTAGCGCATCAATCTCATCATGCGCTTTCTCCCTTTAATAGCGTGCCGGTCACTTTGTGAAGCATCCATGAAAAGTAATCCTCGTCAGGCGACTCACCGTTAAAAACGATCCGCGTCAGATAGCCCATGATATTGGTGACAAAAAATTTGAGTGCCATTTGCGGCTCGGCATCAAGCCTTCCCGCGTCATGCATCGCCGAGAAATACGCCAAAAGCATTTCTTTGGCTTTGTGTTCCTTGCTGCGTATCGCCATCTCAGGCTCCGAGCGGCGGATTTTATCGCGCATCACGATGCGCAGCAGCGGTGCGTTGTTTAAAAAAGTCTCCTTGATATCGTATGCGATACGGGACAAGTCTTCTTTCAGGTCGTACTTAACTTCTTCTTTGAGATAATGCTCGATATGGTAAGGATGCATGCAGCCGTGAACCGTTTCCTCAAAAAGAGCTCGTTTGGTCTCAAAATGGCGAAACAACGTGACTTCGCTTAAGCCCGCAAG